>Ga0101943_1001846_pt1 | contig 13338 bp, 7 predicted proteins | sample DewCreD2012metaG_5_FD_75244 | JGI IMG/M metagenome (GOLD analysis project Ga0101943, IMG submission 75244) | Hot spring sediment bacterial and archeal communities from British Columbia, Canada, to study Microbial Dark Matter (Phase II) - Dewar... ... | reverse complement strand
TGTTTCCACGACCCCGACGTCGGCGCTCTGTTCACTGGACGCACCGGCGTTCTTGCGTGCCGAAAGGGCTTTTGCGATAAGGCGCGAGTTTTCAAGGAGAACGCCTGCCCGGGAATCGATGAGGGAGGGAGCGGCGAGGTGGGCTACCGCGCAGGCTCTCGGACCCGTGGCGGTGCGACACAAAACTGGCTGAGAAATACACGCACACGAGGAGTGACACGCAAATGACTCGAACAATCGTACGTGGAATCTTCGGGATGTTGGCCGCGAGCCTTGGGGGGCTTGCGCCTGCGTGGGCGGCCGCACCGCAGGCCCATGGCGAGATGCACCTGGTTTTGCCGGACTTCACCACCGTTCATTTTCTCGGTCTCAACGGGCACACGTTGCTCTCGTTAGGCATTCTCATTTGCGCTCTTGGGTTTTTGTTCGGCCTGGTCATCTACAAACAGTTGCAGAACCTGCCTGTGCACCGCGCAATGCGGGAGATTTCCGAACTCATTTACGAGACGTGCAAGACCTACCTTTTGACGCAGGGAAAATTCATCCTGATCCTCGAGGTTTTCATCGGGGTCATCATGGCAGTGTACTTTTACCGGGCCTTCGAGGGGGACCTGCTCAAGGTTCTGATCGTTCTGTTTTTTAGCCTCGTAGGGATTGGCGGTAGCTACGGAGTAGCCTGGTTTGGAATGCGGGTGAACAATTTCGCCAACTCACGTGCAGCCTTCGCTGCTTTGCGAGGCAAACCGTTTCCCACCTACGAGATTCCGCTGAAGGCGGGAATGAGCATCGGGATGGTGCTGATTTCCACCGAACTCCTGATCATGTTGATCATTCTTTTGTACATCCCGGCAACGTTTGCTGGTCCCTGTTTTATTGGCTTTGCGATCGGTGAATCGCTCGGAGCTTCAGCGCTGCGAATCGCGGGTGGTATTTTCACCAAGATCGCGGACATTGGCTCGGATTTGATGAAGATCGTCTTCAACATCAAGGAAGACGATGCGCGCAATCCGGGCGTGATTGCCGACTGCACGGGCGACAATGCTGGTGATTCCGTCGGCCCCTCGGCGGACGGCTTCGAAACCTACGGCGTAACGGGCGTCGCCCTGATCACGTTCATTCTGCTGGTGCTCGGGCAGACCCCAGAGCTGCAAGTTACGTTGCTCGTATGGTTGTTCACCATGCGTATCATGATGATCGTCGCATCTGGCGGTTCGTACCTCTTGAACGAAGTGATCCAGCGAGCGCGTTATGGCGACGCCGACCAGATGAATTTCGAAAAGCCGCTGACATTCTTGGTGTGGCTCACCTCGATCGTATCCATCGCCCTTACGTACATCGTTTCCTACATCTTGATTGGCAATCTGGGCACGGGCAACCTTTGGTGGCAGCTTTCGACGATCATCAGTTGTGGCACGATTGCCGGCGCACTGATTCCGGAAATGGTCAAAGTGTTCACCTCCACGGACTCCGGGCACGTTCGTGAGGTGGTCACCGCATCGCGAGAGGGCGGCGCGTCGCTCAATATTCTGAGCGGCCTGACCGCAGGCAATTACTCCTCTTATTGGATGGGGATCACGTTTATCATTTTGATGGGCCTAGCATGGATCGTCAGCGGTGGAGACTTGCACGCAGCGATGCCTCAGGCCACAGCCGACATGACCGCACCCGTGTTCGCCTTCGGGTTGGTGGCGTTTGGCTTCTTGGGCATGGGACCAGTGACGATCGCGGTCGATAGCTATGGCCCGGTAACGGACAACGCTCAGTCGGTTTACGAGCTCTCGGTGATCGAGAACATTCCGGGCGTCAAGGAAGAAATCAAGCGTGACTTTGGCTTTGTTCCGGCCTTCGAGCGGGCGAAGCAGTATTTGGAAGAAAACGACGGCGCGGGGAACACGTTCAAAGCAACAGCAAAGCCTGTTCTCATTGGTACGGCCGTTGTCGGTGCCACGACGATGATCTTTTCCATCGTTGTAGCGCTCACGAACGGGCTCCAGCCCGAGCATTTGGGCAAGCTGTCTCTGTTAAACCCGCCCTTTCTGCTCGGCCTCGTGGCAGGGGGGGCGATGATTTACTGGTTTACCGGCGCCACCATCCAAGCAGTGGTGACCGGCGCGTACCGTGCTGTGGAGTTCATCAAGGCGAACATCCGCCTCGAAGGGGTTGAGAAAGCCTCGATTGCCGATTCAAAGCGTGTCGTCGAGATTTGCACTCAGTACGCTCAGTCGGGCATGTTTAACATTTTCCTGGCTGTGTTTTTCTCGACGCTCGCCTTTGCCAGCTTGGACCCGTTCTTCTTCGTGGGTTACCTGATCTCCATTGCCCTGTTTGGTCTGTTCCAGGCAATCTTTATGGCAAACGCCGGGGGTGCTTGGGACAACGCGAAAAAGGTGGTCGAAACCGAACTGAAGGAAAAAGGATCCGAGCTCCACGCCGCCACCGTGGTTGGAGATACTGTTGGCGACCCGTTCAAGGATACTTCCTCGGTGGCCATGAACCCAGTGATCAAGTTCACCACCCTGTTCGGTCTGCTGGCAGTGGAGTTAGCCGTGACCCTTCCTTGGGGAGTGACGCGTTTTCTGGCGCTCGCATTTTTCGCCGCGGCGGTGACCTTCATTTACCGTTCGTTTTACGGTATGCGGATCAAAAGCGGCGCCTGAACTTCGGTCTGCACGCGCGTCTCACCTTCCTTTCGAGGGGCTTTCTTCTTCCACCAGCTCGAGCAAGCCTCGAATGGGAATGCCGGCGTGGTCTGGACGGAACCGAATCTCCTCCTCGAGCGACAGGAGGCTCCGCTCGATCAGACTCGCCGTGAGCAAACGTTCCAGGTCCGCGGAGTTGCTCGGGAGCAGTTTCGCTTGCTGCATGTTTTCGAGGTAGCTTCGCAAAAAGACCGCACCCACCCAGCGTTCCCACAGGTGCCCCCACGGCTCGAGTGCAGGAATATCCTCTGGACGTAGCAATCCCGTGGCCGCCGGACCGTAAAGAATGCGATCGACTGCGAACTCGAACGAACGCAACATGCTAGCAACATCCCGCAGGGGCGTACGTTTGATCCGCGCCTCCAGCGGCGAGCGGCTCGGGTCGCCAGCAAAACCGACGATATACAGGTCCTTTCCCGTATGCAGGATTCTCCCCAAGTGTAGGTCCCCATGGACCCGAATTCTCATCCCGGCCGTGCGTTCCCCGACCGCACGTTGAGCAAGCCGCAGCACCGCCTCTCCCTCCTGCAACAACCGCGCTGCGGGGGCCTGGTCGGATGGGCGCAAGTCGCTCATGCGCTCCTGCAAGGCGATGGCGACCCGGCCCCAAAGGTTCCGCAAGCTTTGATACAGCGAGCGCTGGTACAAACTCGTGACCGGCTCGGGAGCGAAATCCGGCTGATCTTCCACCGCTGCGAGCGCCTGGTGCAACTCTGCGATTCGCACTCCCAACAGGCGCGCAATTTCCAGGTAGCTGCCCGCTAGCTCGTAAAAAATTTCTGGTGGGGTTTTCCCGACGAGTTCGAGCGGCTTCACCGGTGGCAGCTCGACTGCCCGACCGCTTCCGTACGTCGCCAAGGCACGATCGAAATACTGCTTCAAATGATCTACGGTGTACGACCACAGGTCGCTCTCGTGCGGAACAAATTCGTGGGCAACGGCCAAGGTCAGTGGCTCACCTGCGTTTTGTCGGTACTCCAAGAACCCCACCAAGGGCGGTACACGCAATCGCCCGGCCACCGAAAGCAGTGCTTGACCGATCTCCACTTCCGGATGCAGACCCAAAAACGGTTCGCGGTAGAGTTTCACCCGCAGCCGGCCACCCGCAACGAAACCGGGGTTCCACTGGGGTTGGTGCACTGCAACAGGAAACAGCCTGTTCGGATCGGGCGCAATCGCTCGTAACGCGGGGGTGTGCACCGGAGTGACCTGGCCGTGCTCGCCGCGTACCGGCCGGCGTCGCACCACGGCATCCACCAACGCTAAGCCAGTGTGCACATCGGCCCCGCACTCTACGAGGCTTCCCTCCACTGCAACCCCATGCTCCTCACAATGCACGCGAGCGACCATACTGCCCTCGTTTCCACTCTGGTCTCCCCGGTGCGGGTCGAAGCGCAACGGAAGAGTGTACCACTCCTTTTCTCCAGTGCCGCGCTCCACACGAAGCATGACGAGCACGATGGGAGCCTGCTCGTTTGCCAACTCGATCACGTCCTCGATCGAGGCGCGCAGAATCCTTCCAGGGGCACGACGAAACCACGGCTGCGCAGGGACAAATTCGGCAAGGGCCCGTTCCAGTTGTTGTCGCGCCACGTCCCGAAACACCAACGACCAGTTGCCGCGCACCGATAACTCGGGCACCGCCCTGGCCGCAGGCGAGATTTCGATTCGGCGCTCTAACGGTTCCAACGCAAACCAGTAAAACGAATGTGGCCCCAGGGTCAGCCGATAAGGGGAGTCGCCGATTGGGGGAAACCGCGTGTGGCCGAAAACCTCCACCAGTTGCCGACCGCGAAACTCGCCCAGCGCAAGCTCCACAGGCTGTACAAAGCGTGAGAGGTTGCAAACCACCAAAATGCGTTCGTCCTGATACTCACGCACGAAGGCCAGCACTTTCCGGTTATCGGCAGACAAGAAGCGCATGCTTCCGCGACCAAACGCCCGGTAACGTTTGCGCAAGGCAATCACGCGCTTCATCCACCAGAGCAGAGAGTGCGGGTTGCTCTGCTGTGCTTCTACGTTCACGCTTTCGTAATGAAACTCCGGATCGACAATCACGGGCAATTGGAGCCGCTGCGGATTTGCCCGAGAAAACCCGGCGTTGCGGTCTGCACTCCATTGCATGGGGGTACGGACACCGTTGCGATCGCCCAAAAAGATATTGTCCCCCATGCCGATTTCGTCGCCGTAATAAATCACCGGCGTCCCCGGCAGCGACAACAACAGGGCATTCATGAGCTCGATCCTGCGGCGGTCCTTGCCCAGCAGCGGAGCCAGCCGGCGGCGAATTCCAAGGTTGATCCGTGCCTGCGTGTCGTGCGCGTACACGCGGTACATGTAATCGCGCTCTTCGTCGGTAACCATTTCCAGCGTCAGCTCGTCGTGGTTCCGCAGGAACAAGGCCCACTGACAGGTCTCAGGAATCGCTGGCGTTTGCTCGATGACGTCAATGATGGGGAACCGATCTTCCATGTGGAGTGCCATGAACAGCCGCGGCATGATGGGGAAGTGAAAAGCCATGTGGCACTCGTCGCCCTGGCCGAAGTACGCCACGGCATCCTCCGGCCATTGATTGGCCTCCGCTAGGAGCATGCGATCGCGAAATCGGGCATCGATGTGGGCGCGCAGCTCGCGCAGAAATGCATGCGTTTCGGGCAAGTTTTCGCAGATCGTTCCTTCGCGCTCGAACAAGTATGGCACTGCGTCGAGCCGCATTCCGTCCACTCCCAGACGCATCCAGAAATCCACGGTTCGCAGCACTGCACGGCGCACGTCGGGACTGTCGAAATTCAGGTCGGGCTGGTGCGCGTAGAATCGGTGCCAGTAATACGCCTTCGCAACGGGATCCCAACTCCAGTTCGACGGTTCGAAGTCCTTGAAGATAATTCGGGCCTCCGCGTAACGCTCGGGGTTGTCGCTCCAGACGTAGTAATTTCGGTAGCGGCTGCCAGGAGGAGATTTCCGAGCACGTTGGAACCAAGGATGTTGGTCCGACGTGTGGTTAATCACGAGCTCGGTGATCACACGCAACCCGCGCTCGTGAGCCGCGCGCAGAAACGCTTTGAAATCTTGCAGCGTCCCGAAATCCGGGTGGACGTTCTGGTAGTCCGCAATGTCATACCCGTCGTCGCGCATGGGCGACGGGTAAAATGGGAGAAGCCAAATCGCGGTAATCCCCAGATCGGCCAAGTAGTCGAGTCGCTGCAACAAGCCGCGAAAGTCGCCAATGCCGTCGGCGTTGCTGTCTTGAAAGGACCCGACACGAAGCTCGTAGATGATCGCGTCTTTGTACCACAGCGGATCGCTCGGCAGCATGCGTGTGTCGCTGGCAAAAGCACACGGCAGCCGCAAGAGGAGTGCGTTCGGTTGCGCTGACCTGCTTCGACGCATAAGTTGGGACGCGATGCGCGAGCTACCGTTCAGCCCTGTCGACGCGCTGGAAAGTAGCGAGGAATTCCCGCGCTTTTGGAGTCGCGACACCCTGCACCAAGTGGTCGAACGCGCGCTCCAGGGCTACAAGCTCATCGTCGTTTCGAACCGCGAGCCCTACGTCCACCGCCTCGAGGGCGGGCGCATCGTTTGCGAGCGGCCGGTCAGCGGCCTGGTTACAGCTCTCGAGCCCGTGATGCGCGCTTGCGGAGGCACATGGGTTGCCCATGGCAGCGGGAATGCGGACCGGGAGGTCGCCGACGAACATGGCCGGCTTGCCGTGCCGCCTGAAGCCCCCGCGTACACACTGCGGCGCATTTGGCTCAGCAAGGAGGACGAGCAAGACTATTACTACGGGTTTGCAAACCAGGCTCTCTGGCCGCTTTGCCACATCGTGTTTCAACGGCCTGTATTCCGCACCGAGCACTGGCATGCGTATCGCCGGGTGAACCGCCAATTTGCCGAAGTGATTTTGGATGAGGCTCGGGACCACGCGAGCATCGTGCTCATCCAAGATTACCACTTTGCTCTTCTTCCCCGGATGTTGCGGGAAGCCGCCCCGCACCTCTTGATCGCTCAGTTCTGGCACATCCCTTGGCCGAACCGCGAGGCATTCCGCATATGCCCTTGGGGTGAGGAGATCCTCGACGGGCTTTTGGGTAATGACTTGCTCGGATTCCATATCCGTTACCACTGCCAGAATTTTCTCGAGACCATTGCCGCTACGGTTGAAGCCCGCGTCGACGAAGAACAGTCGTGCGTAACCCGCCGTAGCCGCACCACCTTCGTTCGCCCGTTTCCGATCAGCTTGGATATCGACGCCATCAGCGAGGAGGTACGGAATCCGCAACTTGCCGAGCGCTGTGAGCAACTGCGGAGAGAACTTGGCCTCGAGGGACAGCGGATCCTCCTGGGGGTAGATCGAATCGACTACACAAAAGGCATTCCCGAGCGCCTACGGGCGTTCGATCAACTCTTGCAAAACCACCCGGAGTACCGCGGCCAGGTCACGTTTGTACAAATTGGCGCGCCAAGCCGTAGCCGCATCCCAACATACAAGGCGCTGGCTGCCGAGCTGGACTCGCTTGTCGCCGACATCAACTGGAAGTACGCCTTCGGGCGGTGGACCCCAGTGTTGTACTTGGACATCGCCCATTCCCCCGAGGAGGTGCTTGCCTTCTACCGCCTGGCAGAGGTTTGCGTCGTGAGTTCGCTCCACGATGGCATGAACCTCGTGGCCAAGGAATACGTCGCTGCCAAGCCGGATCTCGATGGTGTTTTGGTGTTAAGCCGCTTTACCGGGGTCGCACGGGAATTAGAAGAGGCCTTGCAAGTCAATCCTTACGCCGTCGACGAACTCGCCCAGGCCCTGCACGTAGCGCTCAGTATGGATGTGTCCGAACGAAAGGCCCGCATGGCGGCGCTGCGCGACACGGTCGCTCGCAACAACATTTACCGCTGGGCCGGCAAGATCGTGAGCGCCATGGGCAGAATTGCGGCGCGCAGGCGTTTCGAAGGCACGCTGTGACCGAGCTGCTCACCCCAGGGAGTTGGTCGCACGTCCTTGCTGCCCTCGCACGCGCCCCTGCACTCTTCTGTTTCCTTGACTACGACGGCACCCTCGCTCCAATCGCGCCACGCCCAGAAGCCGCCCGACCGTTGCCGGGCACTGCCGACCTCTTAGGTCGCCTCGCGACACTTCCCAACGTTCAAGTAGCAGTGGTCAGTGGTCGGCGTGCCGAAGAGATTTCCAGCTTGGTACCGGCTTCGGGGATCTACTATGTCGGGCTGCACGGTGCAGAAATTCTGTGGCCCGATGGCCGCCGCTCGCTGGCAGAAGGGATCGAACATCTTGCCCGTTGGTTGGAGCAAGCGCGCCGCCACCTGGACCACGAACTCTCGCAACTGGAAGGAGTGTGGATCGAAGACAAGCGGTATGCGCTTGCATGTCATGTGCGCCTGGCCACGGAAACGGCGCGCGTTGCTGCCGCCAGCGCAGTTCGCAAGGTCCACGACCGCCTTTGTGCCGAGGGGGCTCCTCTGGAACTCCTCGAAGGCCACTGTGTGTACGAGCTTCGCATGCGTGGAGTGCACAAAGGCAATGCAGCGCTCCGTTTGCTCGCTACTTTCCGAGCGGATGCCCTTCCCATGTACGCTGGGGACGATGCGACCGACGAGGACGCATTTCGGGTTTTACCGTCGAACGCGGTAACCATCCGCGTCTCTGCCTGTGACGTTCCCACGGCCGCCCGTTACCGCGTGGAAACTCCCGAAACTTTATCTCAGCTACTGAAAGCGCTGGTCGAGGCGCGTAGCAGCACAGCTGGATCCTCTCCACAAACGAATGGGCAATAAGCGGGAGATGCAACTCCGACGGCTGCGGCTGCTACGGCAGCATCAATGCACGCAAGTAGATGGCAACCGTCAGCATCACGAACAGGCTGAGTAAAATCCCAGTCATAGCCCGGATCCACTGCATGGGGGTGAATGTGGAGTCCACGTCTTTCAGCAAAAAAGCGTACGCGACCACCGATTGGGCACAACCAATGTGGGTCCAGCACCCGCCCAGCGCGTAACCAGCGATTTGTGCCATGGAAAAAAAATGAATCAGGTGGGGATCGAGATCGTGCAACGCGCGGGCGGCAAAATCGGCGACGACGTTGTTGTCCAGAAGGGCTGACAACACCGTAGCAGTGGCGAACTGCAACCAGGCCATATGCGCTTCGCCCCAATGTGCGATTCCGGTCCGCAGCGCTGTCTCTAAGCGGTCAAAAAAGCTCGCCACTTGCATGAGCGTGATCGAAAGAAACAGCGGAAGGAGAAACAGATATTCTCGGTACTCGTGCCAAGCCTCCAAGAGTGCCAGCCGGCGCATGCGCGGAAGCGACCAAATTCCAGCCAGGGCCACGAGGAAACCCGCAAACGACGCATAAAATAGCCGAACGTGGTGATCGATGGCGTGAGCCACCAGAAGCACTATGAAGGGAACGAATGCGAAAAGCCCCACTCGCTGAGCAAAGACTCGGCGGCGTTTGATGCGCCGCAAAATGGCACGCACCGGAGCCTCTGCTTGGCGGGCTGCAGCGGAATCGCCTGCAACTGCAAGGCGATAATGCTCGTCCAAAGCTTCGGCCAACTCTTCGTGCACGTAGGCACCCAGCAGTTCGCGGCGGACCCGTTCCGGGACATTTTCTTGTACAAGCGCGACACCAAGCGGAGTGCCGTGGTGGAGTCGCTCCACCAACGAAGGCAACCGCTCTCCCACCAACGCCGCCCGCGTTTCTAGGAACTCGATGGGCGTCCACACCTCACCATGGCGCTCTGCTTGGAGAAAGCGGACGTCCGCCGCGTACTGATCGAGAAGATCCAACTGTCTCCATGCGACACGGCTGCCACGAAAACGGCGCCACAGACTGCAGGCAACCACGAAGTAACTTGCCACAGCCAAGGGCGCGCAATAAGCGAGGAAGAACGCGTCATCGAGGTGCGGACGAAGGTTTGCCTTCATGATCAGGTTGGGAGGCTCTCCGTAAGCGAGCCACATCCCGCACACCGTAGTGACCACGGTCGATACCATGACTGCATAGCGCACGTCGGCAAGCTTTGCGTCGGCCAAAAAGAGAATGATCACCAAGATCCGCAGGGTCAGGCCGATCATGGACACTCCGTCCAAGATCCCAGAGGCAAACGACACGAGCGCCGTGATGGCAAGGACCGTGGGCACTACGGCGCCCCGGTTCGTTCGCAGCAACCGAAAGCTGATGCTTTCCAACAGCCGCGTTTGCGAAACAACCGACACGAAGAGTGTGAGACCAAGCAGAAAAAGCATGGTATCGGCGTGAACAAGCCGGTCGAGCCCCTCCAGCGTGAAGAGGTGAAACGCGACAACCCGGAGTAAAGGCATCCAACCTTCGCGCGCAACGACTTCGCGCATTTCTGCGTGAGGCCACCAAACCCACCAAAAGGTAGCCACCACCACGAGCGCCGCACCATAGGTCAACGCGTTCTTGTCCAACCGGTAACGAATCGAGCCAAACACAAACAGCGCGAGGACCGTGAGCAGCATTTCTACGCCCAACAACCACACCGGCAGCGGGCGAAGCGCACCTAGAACCGAGACCAGGATTGCCGCCACGACACATCCAGCGAGAAACCACCGTGCCGGCAGCTCCACAATTTGCGTCTTCCCTTCCGACTGTTCACTCACTTCTGCACGCTCCTCCCCACGTAATGAGGCGACAGGCGCAGGAGTTATCACGCCACCAGGCGGCACGCGAGGGAACGCCAGCTGACCTTCCTCACGCGAGACTCCTCGCCAGCAACCCGTTCGCCCTCGAACCACCTAGCTCCATGTTGATCCTGGAGTCGGTAGGGCCCAGGGACCTGGCACCGCTCAACTCGAGGGAAACGCCGCGCAGATACGCGGCGACCTTCCACTGGCTTTCGGCCTCGCTTGACAGCTCGAGCGAACAAACGTTAGTTGCTGGCGCCATGCACGGCAGCGGAGCGAAACGGCGTAGCTGGCCTATGCTGCTTCCCACCGACGTCCGCTTTTTACGCCTGCAAGCAGCGCGCACTGGCGACCAGCGAGGTCTGTTGTTCCAAGACCGGCTGTGGTCGTATGGCGGACTCGCGGCGTGGGTGGAAGCGCTTGCCACGGAGCTGGTCGCCGCCGGATGCACGACGGGTCAGCGCATCGCGTTTCGGGTTCCGAACTCTCCCTTGGCGGTCGCTAGCCACTATGCGGCCTGGGCCATCGGAGCAACTGCAGCCCCTTTGGCGGCACGCGCGAGCAACGAAGAAATCGCGCGCGCACTCGACCATCTCGAACCGCACGCTCTTCTCCTGGATCCGGAGTCGGTCGCGCCTCTCGAACCGGTCTGGCGAGGACGTCCCCTTGCGGTACTCGAGTGCCCGCCAACGCCTGAAGGAACCGTACGAGTGGTGTCCCACCCTGGTAGGGATGCGTCCAAGTCGCGAAGGAGCGTGGCGCGGGGGCTTGCCGTTCTTGCAGGCACGTCGGGAACCACGGGAAAACCGAAGGCGGTCATGCTGACCCATGAAAATCTATTCTGGTCTGCGTTGGCGTGCTCGGCCGCGCGCGGTGACAACGGAACCGAGGTAGGAGCTGCGCTGAGTGCTCTCAGTCACACGCCCGTGTTTGTATCTCACGTGTTGTGCCGGATTTTGTTTGGGGCGACCGTGCTGTTGTTTCCGCGCTTCGACGTTGACGCGTTGTTCTGGGCCGTCGAACGGTACGGAATTACCGATCTCACGCTCATTGGGGGGATGGTCTTCGATGTCACTCGCCAGGGCAGCGTACCGCCAGCAGTGCGCGAGCGCGTACGCAAGGTATCGGTTGGTGGCGCATTTACCCCGATGAGTGCAAAAGAAGCGCTGCGCGAAATTTTCCCGCGATCCGAAATCATCGAGGCATACGGGCAATCAGAGGCTACCAACGGAGTCGCCATGGCCCGCGGCAGTGCCGTATTCGAGCATCCGGGCACAGTGGGCCGGGCCAACCCGCACGTCGTCGTACGTGTCCGCAAGGACGACGGTTCATGGGCAGCACCAGGGGAAGAGGGGGAAATCGTGGTGGGCGGCCCGACAACGATGCAAGGATACTGGCGGGACGCGGCGGCCACGCGACAAGCCCTGCGTGAGGGCTGGCTCCACACCGGTGATCTCGGCCGCATGGATGAGGAGGGCTTTCTGTATATCACTGGCCGCGTGAAAAACATCATTATCACCGGGGGAGAAAACGTGTCGCCGGCAGAAGTCGAAGAAGTTCTCCGTCGACATCCGGCAGTGGCGGATGTAGCGGTGCTGGGCACTCCCCATCCAAAGTGGGGAGAGCAAGTTACCGCAGTGGTTGTTCCCTCCCCTGGAACCTCTCCGAATGCGGACGACCTTGTCGCCTTCGCGGCGCAACATCTCGCTGGCTTTAAAAAACCGCGGCGCATCGAGTTCGTCGATGTTTTGCCTCGCAACGCGATGAACAAGGTCGACTTGGCAGCGTTGCGGGCCCGCTTTGTCTCGCCACGGGAATCGAGTTGAAGTTCAGGAGGTTACCGACATGAAGAAACAACACGGCCCACTCCACGGAATTCGGGTCATCGACTTCAGCCATCAAGCCGCCGGCCCGTGGTGCACAACGCTACTCGGCGACATGGGCGCCGACGTTTGGAAGATCGAGAAGCCGGGGCGCGGCGACAGCATTCGTTACGCCCGTGGGGCCGACCCGCGGATCGGCAGCTACAACTTTTGGGGCCTCAACCGCAACAAGCGTTCGGTCGCGATCGACATCAAACACCCCGAAGGAGCACGGTTGGCGCGTGAAATGGTGCAGCAAGCAGACGTGGTGGTCGAGAACTTTCGGCCGGGCGTCATGGAGCGGTTAGGTCTCGGCTACGAGGATTTACGGGCCCTCAACCCGCGGCTCATTTACGCGTCGATCACCGCCTTTGGCAGCCGGGGACCCATGGCCCAACAACCCGGGATGGACCTGATCCTCCAGGCAACGGGAGGCATGATGGGCCTCACGGGGTTTCCCGATGGTCCTCCGGCAAAGGCCGCTGGTCCGGTCGCTGACATTTCCTCGGGAATTTACTGTGCGTACGCCATCGCCCTGGCCTTGTTCCACCGCGAAAAAACGGGCGTGGGGCAGCGGATCGACCTTACCATGTTGGATGCAGTGATCTCGCTCCTCGCGGACATCTCCACAGCTTACCTCAACACCGGCTACGACTACCCAAAATTTGGCAACGGCCACCCTGACCTCGTGCCCTATCAAGCGTTTGCCGCAAAAGACGGCTACTTTATTCTCGCATGCCTCACCAACGCCTTTTTCAAGCGGCTGTGCGTGGCGCTCGGTCGCGCAGACCTTCTCGAAGATCCCCGGTTTGCCACGAACACCGCTCGGTGCCAGAACCGAGAGCTCGTGGTCTCTACCTTGCAAGAAATCTTCCTCACGAACACGTGCGCGCACTGGATCGCGCTGTGCCAGGAACATGATGTCCCGGCCTGCAAAGTGAACTCTCTCAAGGAGTTATTCGAGCTCGAGCAACTCAAGGTGTTGGGCTCTGTGGCCGAGTGGGAACATCCCCGCCTAGGCCCCTTTCGAACGATGAATGTCGTGTTCCACATGAGCGAAACCCCTGGCTCTCTGCGGATCCCGCCTCCCGAGCTTGGCCAACACACCGAGGAATGT
>Ga0101943_1002134_pt1 | contig 13403 bp, 9 predicted proteins | sample DewCreD2012metaG_5_FD_75244 | JGI IMG/M metagenome (GOLD analysis project Ga0101943, IMG submission 75244) | Hot spring sediment bacterial and archeal communities from British Columbia, Canada, to study Microbial Dark Matter (Phase II) - Dewar... ... | reverse complement strand
TAATCGCGCACCCAGGCGTAGCGGGCCACCCGCCCCAGGCGAAGGCCACCGGGGGGCTTTGGGGGCGGCGGGTAGGCATGGGGGGCAGCCAGTACCAGCACGCTTCGGGCCCATTCGAAGCGGCCTCGAGGGTTCAGACGGGCCTGTAGGTTGGTCGCCAGGTAAGCCATCTGGGCCTGCCTGCCCTGAGCAAGCCAGTCTTGGTAGCGTGCCTGAGCCGCCAAAGGCATCTCCACCGGAGCCCAGGCCGTTAGAAACCCTCGCGCTTCGGCTGCCTGGGTAAGAACTTCGGCCACCTGCACACTCCGATTGTGCGGGGTCGGATTGGTAAATACAAGCCAGCTGCTTATCCAAAGTTTGCGCTCTTTACGTACCCCGGCCACAAAGCCAGCAGTTTGAATCCAAGCTGCATACATTTGGTATACCGTGCTCTACAATAGCCGTTGTGAGCGTGAACGCACCGCGTGACTTTTTCGCCGAGCAAGGGATTGAACCCCTTACCGCCCAGGGCTATGCCCAGGAGGCCCGCGCCCAGGCCTTCCCCTATCTGAAGGCCCTCTCAGAACGGGTGCTGGTCTACGACGGGGCCATGGGCACCGAGATATTCAAGTACAACCTGAGCGACGCCGACTATGGCGGGGCCCAGTACAGCGGCTGCCCGGAAATTCTGAATCGCACCCGTCCCGACGTGATTGCCGCCATTCACCGGAGCTACCTCGAGGCCGGCGCCGACGTGATCGAGACCAACAGCTTTGGCTCAATGCCCCACGTGCTGGCCGAGTATGGCCTCGAGGCCGAGGCCGAAGACCTGGCCTACGCTGCCGCCCAGATTGCCCGCGGTGAAGCCGATAAGAAGTCGGCCGAAAAGCCCCGCTTCGTGGCGGGGTCGCTGGGGCCAGGCACCAAGCTCATCTCGCTGGGGCAGATCGGCTGGAAAGAGATGTTCGAGTCGTACCGCACCGCAGCCCGCGGCCTGATCCGGGGCGGGGTGGATCTGCTGATCATCGAGACCTGCCAGGACGTGTTGCAGGTGCGCTGCGCGGTGCTGGCCTGCCGCCAGGCCATGCAAGACCTGGGGCGGGAGGTGCCCTTGCAGGTGCAGGTCACCTTCGAGGCCACCGGCACCCTGCTGGTCGGCAGCGACGACGGGGCGGCCCTGACCGTGCTGGAAAGCCTACCGGTGGATGTGGTGGGCATCAACTGCGCGGTGGGCCCCGACCTGATGGACACCCACATCCGTCATTTCTGCCAGCACAGCACCCGCTGGGTGGCCTGCCTGCCCAACGCCGGGCTACCCCGCAACGAAGGGGGCCGGGCCGTCTTCGACCTGACCCCCGCCGAGCTGGCCCGCTGGCAGCTCAAGTTCGTGCGGGAGTACGGGCTGAACGTGGTGGGGGGGTGTTGCGGCACCGGGCCGGAGCACATCCGGGCCCTGGTCGAAGCGCTGGGGGGTTGCCACACCCCCCCGCTGCGCAGCAGCCAGCAAGCGCAGACCCCTTCCCCCTTGGGCCAGGTGGCCAGCCTCTACCAGAGCGTGCCGCTGCGGCAGGATACCGGCATTCTGATCGTGGGGGAACGCACCAACGCCACGGGCAGCAAGAAGTTCCGCGAGCTGTTGTTTGCGGGCGACTTCGACGGCATGGAGGCCCTGGCCAACGAACAGGTGGCCGAAGGGGCCCACGTGCTGGACGTCTCGGTGGCCTGGACCGGGCGCGACGAGGTGCGCGACATGCGCGAGGTGCTCAAGCGCTTTGCCACCAGCGTACCGATTCCCATCATGGTGGACACCACCCAGCCCGAGGTGATGGAGGAGGCCCTCAAGCACCTGGGGGGGCGGGCCATTCTGAACTCCATCAACCTGGAGGACGGCCTGGAGAAGTTCGACCGGGTGGCGGCCTTAGCCAAGCGGCACGGCGCGGCCCTGGTGGCCCTGACCATTGACGAGGACAAGGAAGCCGGCATGGCCAAAACCGTGGAGCGCAAGGTGGAGATCGCCCTGCGCATCTACGAGCGGCTGACCCAGGTGCACGGCATCGCGGGTGAGTCCATTCTGTTCGACCTGCTCACCTTCCCCATCACCCAGGGCGACGAGGATACCCGCAAGCTGGCCCTCTGGACCATCGAGGGCATCCGCCAGCTCCGCCAGCAGCTTCCCGAGGTGGGCTTTATTCTGGGCATCTCCAACGTATCGTTCGGGCTCTCACCGCAGGCCCGGGTGGTCTTGAACTCGGTGTTTCTGGATGAGTGCATCCGGGCCGGCCTGACCGCGGCCATCCTGAACGCCGGGAAAATTCTCCCCATCAACCAGATTCCCCAGGAGCAGTACCAGCTGGCCCTGGACCTGATCTACGACCGGCGGCAGTTTGGGCCCGCCGGCGAGGTGATCCACGACCCGCTTTTTGCTTACGTCGACTACTTCGCCAAAAACAAGGTGGACAAGGCCCAGGCCCGCGACCCGCTGGCCGGCCTCGAGCTCGAGGAGCGCCTCAAGAAGCGCATCATCGAGGGGCGCAAGGTGGGCCTCGAGGCCGACCTGGAACAGGCCCTGGCAAAGTACAGCCCGGTGGAGATCATCAACCAGATTCTGCTGGAAGGCATGAAGGTGGTGGGCGATCTGTTCGGTGCGGGCAAGATGCAACTGCCCTTCGTGCTGCAGGCCGCCGAGACCATGAAGGCCGCGGTGCGCTACCTCGAGCCCCGCATGGAAAAGCTCGAGGGCGTCCACAAGGGCACCCTGGTGATCGCCACGGTCAAGGGCGATGTGCACGACATCGGGAAAAACCTGGTGGACATCATCCTCTCCAACAACGGCTACAAGGTGGTGAACCTGGGCATCAAAAAGCCCATCGAGGAGATTCTGGCCGCGGTAGAGGAACACCAGCCCGACGCGGTGGGGATGAGCGGGCTCCTGGTCAAAAGCACCGTGGTGATGAAGGAGAACCTCGAGTACATGGCGGCTCGAGGGGTGAGCCTGCCGGTGCTGCTGGGTGGGGCTGCGCTCAACCGGCACTACGTGGAAAACGACCTGCGCCGGGTATATACCACCGGCCAGGTTTATTATGCTTCCGATGCCTTCGACGGCCTCCAGCTCATGGAAGAGCTGACCGGGCATGCCCCGCCCCGCCTTACCAGCCGCGAGGTGAGCGGCCACAAATACAAAACCGCCTACGAAATCTTGCAGGAGAAGCTGATGGCCGGTTCAGAGTACATTCCTTCCAACACCCCTCCCGCCCCCCGCATCCCCAGGCCACCCTTCTGGGGTCGACGGGTGGTGGACAAGAGCGAACTGGAGATTGGGGTCATCTCCCGCTACGTCAACAAAAACGCCCTCTTCCGCGGGCAGTGGGGCTTCCGCAAGGGCGAGATGAGCCAGCCCGAGTACGAGGCCTACCTCGAGCGGCTGGCCGAGCCCATGTTCGAGGAGATGGTCTTGCAGGCCATGGCCGAGGGGTGGCTCGAGCCCGCGGTGGTCTACGGCTACTGGCCGGTGGCCTCGGACAAAAACGAGCTGATCGTCTTCGACCCCGAGTCGGGGGCCGAGCTGTTTCGTTTCAACTTCCCCCGCCAGATGGGAGCGGGTTCGCGCCATCTGTGCATCGCCGACTTCTTCCGCCCCCGCCATGCCCCTCCCATCGGGGACGAGCCGGACTGGTTTCCGCCGGCGGCCTGGGCCAACGGGGCGCGCGACGTGCTGGCCGCCCAGGTGGTCACCATGGGCCGCAAGGTCTCGCAGGTGGCCCAGGAGCTATTCCAGTCCGATGCTTACCAGGACTACCTCTATCTGCACGGCTTCTCGGTGGAGATGGCCGAAGCCCTGGCCGAGTACTGGCACAAGCGCATCCGCCAGCAGCTCGACATCGCCCAGGACGACGCCACCAGCTTAGAAGAACTCTTCCGCCAGGGCTACCAGGGCAGCCGCTACAGCTTCGGCTATCCGGCCTGCCCCCGCTTAGAAGACCAGAAGTATCTGCAAGAGCTTTTGCAGTGGCAGGAGATTGGGGTGGAGCTGAGCGAGGAGTACCAGCTTCACCCCGAGCAATCCACCAGCGCCATTGTGGTGCATCACCCAGCGGCCAAGTATTTCAATCTTTAGCTTCCGCCAGCAGCGCCTCGAGCCGGCCCAGGTGGGCCTCGAGCGCCTCGGGGGTATCGGCCCGCAGGGTGATGTGCCCCACCTTGCGCCCGGGGCGCACCTCTTTGCCGTACCAGTGCGGGTGGGCCCCCGGAATTGCCAGCACCCGCGCAAAGTCGGGCTTCAGGCCAATCAGGTTCAGCATGGCCGCCTGGCCGCGGGGGGCGGTGGAGCCCAGCGGCAGGCCCAGAATGGCCCGCAGGTGGTTTTCAAACTGGCTGGTCTCGGCCCCCTCGATGGTCCAGTGGCCGGAGTTGTGCACCCGCGGGGCCATCTCGTTGGCCCAGAGGGTGCCCTCCACCTCGAATAACTCGATGGCCAGCACCCCCACGTAGTCCAGCTTCTCCAGCACCCGCGTGGCGATACGCTCGGCCTCGTGCTGCAAGCGGGCCGGGGTGGCCGGGGCGGGGGCCCGGCTTTTGCGCAGAATGCCCCCAGTGTGCTGGTTCTCCACCAGCGGGTAGAAGGCCACCTGGCCGCGGGTGTTCCGCACTGCCAGGATGGAAAGCTCGCGTTCGAAGGGCACGAAGGCCTCCAGAATCAAGGGCTGCCCACCCAGCTCCTGCCAGGCCGCCTCGAGGTCGGCGGGTGAGCGCAGGAGCCGCTGGCCCTTGCCGTCGTAGCCCAGCCGCCGGGTTTTGAGCAGGGCCGGCCATCCGGTGCGCTCGAGGCCGTCCAGCAAGTCGTTGCGCGTCTGCACCGGGTAAAACAAAGGCGTGGGGATGCCCAGTTCCTGAAAAAAGGTCTTCTCAGCCACCCGATCCTGGGCCACCTCCAGGGCCAAGGGCGGGGGGTATACCGGTTTGCGCTGGGCCAGCCAGGTTGCGGCCGCCACCGGTACGTTCTCAAACTCGTAGGTCAGAAGCGAGAGCCCCTCGGCAAAGCGGGCCAGCACCTCCTGGCTGGCATAATCCCCGACCATCAGCTCGGCCAGTTGGCCCGCCGGGGCCTCCGCCGTCGTGTCAAAAAACTTGAAGCGCAGCCCCAATGGATACCCCGCCAGGGCCAGCATGCGCCCGAGTTGTCCACCACCCAGAACCCCTATCTGCACGCCTATAGCCTACTTTAGGTTGGAGAAAGGGCCAACCCGTTGCTTTCTAGTCGGGCCTAGCCTTCCAGCCTCGGCAGGGAAAGCAGCGGGTGATCGAGGGGTTGCGGCGGCGGCCAGTCGGCGGCCGGCACCGGCTGGCCCACCAGATAACCCTGTACCAGGTCGCAGTCGTTTTTGCACAACCACTCGAGCTGCTCCTGGGTCTCAACCCCCTCGGCCACCACCTCGACCTCGAGGCTGTGGGCCAGGTCAATGGCCGCGCGAATCAGCTTCTCGTCGCGCACGCTGGTGCCCAGGTAGCTGATAAAGCTACGATCTATTTTGAGGCGGTCGAGGGGCAGTTGGCGCAGGTAGCCCAGCGAGGCATAACCGCTGCCAAAGTCGTCGATGGCAATCTGAACCCCCAGGGCCTTGAAACCCTCGAGGGCCGCTCGAGCCTGCTCGGGCTCACGCAACAAGACGCTCTCGGTGACCTCGAGGGTCAGCCACTGGGGATCCAGCGCTGCATCTTTCAGCAAGGCCAGCAGTTCCCGCATCACCTCGGGCTGCACCAACGACTGGGTCGAGAGGTTGATGGAAAGGCGGTACAAATAGCCCCTCTCATGCCAGAGCTTGAGCTGCATGAGCCCTTTTTGCAAGGCCAGCCAGTCCATCTGTTCAACGAGATGCACCTCTTCGGCCAGGGGCACAAACTCCGATGCCCGCAGTATTGTTCCCTGGTAAGGCCAGCACAAAAGCGCCTCGGCTTCCTCTATGCGCCGCTCCCGCAGATGCCAGATGGGCTGGTACAGCAGTTGGAGCTGCTGCTCCTGGACGGCTTTGCGCATGGCCGCCTCAAACTGGAGCCGTTCTTCGGTATAGGGGCTTTTGGCCGGATCATACACGACCACCCGGCTGCCCGAGCCCTTGGCCTGGTACATGGCGATATCGGCCACCTTGAGCAGCTCAACAAAAGTGCGGCCATCCTTGGGAAAACTGGCGATGCCCACGCTCACCCCCAGGCTGGGCAGCTTGTGGGCAGGGTTGCCCGCACCCAGCGCACTGCGAATGGCCCTGGACATGCGCGAAGCCACCTGCCGGGCCTGCTCGGTATCGGTGTTGAACAGAATGCAGGCGAACTCGTCGCCGCCCAGCCGGGCCAGCATATCCTCCGCGCGCAGTTGCTTGCTCAACACCTGCGATACCTCTACCAGGAGTTCATCGCCCACATCGTGGCCCAGGGTGTCGTTGACCGTTTTAAAGTTATCGAGGTCGAGGTACAGGAGGCTGACCGGTATCTCCCGCTGGCTTGCCCTGGACAGCAGTTCCTCGGCCGCCCGGCGCAAAGCCCGGCGGTTGGGCAGCTTGGTGAGCTCGTCGTGGTAGGCCATGTACTCCACATAGGCCTGCTGCTGCTTGCGCTCGCTGATATCGCGCATCCCCACCACAATGCCCTGTAAGGCCTCCGCGTCATCCCATACGAAGTTAACCAGGCTCTCGATCCAGACCACATGGCCATCTTTGTGCTTACAGCCGCACTCGGTGGAGTAGACCCGTTTTTCCCGGATGGCCTGCAAGCCCCGCCGCCGGATCTCAGCCCATTGGGCCTTACCGGCCAGCATGGAAATCGGCTTACCCACCAGTTCTTCCGGGCGGTATCCCAGAATCTGCTCAACCGAAGGGGTCACGTACTGCACCCTGGCCAGGGGATCCAGCAGCACCACCACGTCGCGAATGGAGTTGGTGATCTGGCGCAAGCGGTACTCCCGTTCCCGCAAGGCCTCCTCAGCCTGGCGGCGCTCGGTGACATCCCGGCCGCTCACCACGCTGCCCACAAGCCTTCCCTCCCCATCGTAGATGTAGGTAACCAGGGTGTCGATCCAGACGTAGTGCCCCTTTGCGTGGCGATAGCGGCCCTCGAGCTGGTACGAACCGGCGCCGGCCAGGCTCTGTTCAGCCAAACGCATGGCTTTCTCGCGGTCTTCGGGGGCCAGATAATCGAAGGCCAGTTGGCCCAGCATCTGCTCCGGGCGGTAACCCAGCAGGCGCTCAACCGAAGGCGTCAAGTAGCGAAAGTAGCCGCGCGGGTCGGTCAGGGCCACCACATCCTGCATGGCGTCGGTGATCTGCCGCAGCATCTGCTCGCTCTGGCGCACGGCCTGCTCGGCTCGGTATCGCTCGGTCAGGTCGCGAATCCCGGTGACCGCACCCCGATCCAGGCCCTTCTCGTCAAACAGGAATTTGATGGAGGCCTCCATGTAAAGCTCGCGGCCATCCGGGCACACAAACACAAAGCTCGACTGTGCGGTAGGGTTCTCGGGTGTGGCGGCCGCCGAAAGCTCCTTAAAGCGCCTGGACTGTTCGGCGTCGAGCAGCTCGTAAGCCGAGCGGCCCACCAGCGCCTGGGGGTGAATTCCTGTCACCTTTTGCACCGAAGGGGTAATGTAGCGAACGATGGCGTTCTCGTCGGTCAGGAGCACGATATCCTGCATGGCATCGGTCACCTGACGGAGCATCTGTTCGCTTTTGCGCAGTTGCTCTTCGGCCTCGCGGCGATCCTGGATCTGCCGCGCCCCCAGCACCATCCGGATAGGGTTGCCCTCGAGGTCGTAAACAAAATCGAGCTGGGTCTCGAGCCAGACCCTCGAGCCATCCTTGTGGCGGTGCTGGTACTCCAGCCGCAGTGGCCGTCTCCCCTCCCGCGCAGCCCGTACTGCCTCCAGTACCCAACTGTGGTCTTCTGGTTCAAAAAAATCGAAAGCGCTGCGGCCCACCAGCTCCTGCGGGTCGTAGCCCAGCGCGGCCCGCACCGAGGGGGTGACGTACTCAATCAGGCCTTTGGGATCCAGCATCATGACCACATCGCGCATGGAATTGGCCAGCTCGCGCAGGCGCTGCTCGCTTTCCCGCACGGCCTGCTCGGCCTGGTAGTGCTCGGTAACGTCACGGATGCCCACCACAGCCCCCTGGAACACCCCCTTTGCTGAGAACAGGAAGTTGATGGAGGCCTCTAAAATCCGCCGCTGGCCATCGGGGCGTTGGTAGGAAAAGCGCGCCCGGTTCGTGTGGTTCTGGGGCGTCGCTTCGCGGATCATTCGTTGGAAGATGCGCTGCTGCTCGGGATCGAGCAGGGTAAACACCGAACGCCCTTCCAGTTCCTCTGGCCTCCAGCCGCCCACAGGGTACATCGAGGGGGTGGTGTACTGAATCCGCATCTCTGCATCGGTCAGCAACACCACATCTTGCACGGTCTCGACGATCTGGTGAAGTATCCTCTCGCTGCGCAAACGCCCCTCTTCGGCCCGTTCAATGGCCGTAATGTCCTGACCAATGGAGGTGGCGCCCACCACCCGCCCGTGCGCATCGCGTGCCAGGGCATTCCTCCAAACCACCTGCCGAAGCTCACCGCTGCGCGTCCGGATGGCGTTCCTGTGCTGGGGCATGATGGTTTCCTGGGCCATTTGTTGCTCAAACAACGCCCTAAGACCTTCCTCCTCAGGCACGAACAGTTCAAACCAGTTGCGGCCAGCCACCTGCGGCCAGCTCCAGCCGGTGAGCTCGAGCAAATACCGGTTACAAAAGACGATGCGGCCCTCGCGGTCGAGCCTGACCATCAGCAGTTCCAGGTTCTCGAACCAAGTTTCGGTTCGACGCTCGCCAGCCCAAACGCCCCACCGCCAGCACAGCCAGACCAGCAGCAACAAGGCCGCCAAGGACACCCCCCACAGGCGGGCCACCGCACCCCACACCACCAGGGACGCAGCCAGCAGCACCACCACCGGCCAGGCCCAGTCCAGGGGGCGTTTGCTCTTGCTCACCTCGCTTAGTCTAGTGCATTGGGTTGAAAAATTATGCCCAAATTTCTCTTTAATTTCGCTTTATTAAGAGCTTTATCGGGCGGTGCGGGGATCCGGCTCGGCCAGCACCGCCTCCGTCTGGGTCTTACGGAACCGCTCGAGGACTTCTTTGCAGCGGGGATATTTATTGGCCAGAATGCTGACCGCCAGCAGCGCCGCATTAATCGCGCCGGCGCGGCCAATCGCCAGGGTACCCACCGGCACCCCAGCCGGCATCTGCACGATGGACAGCAGCGAGTCCAGCCCCTTGAGGCTCCTGGACTCCACCGGCACCCCCAGCACCGGCAGGCGGGTCTTGGCCGCGGTCATGCCCGGCAGGTGCGCCGCGCCCCCCGCCCCGGCGATGATGACCTCGAGGCCCCGTGCCTCGGCCTGCTCGGCGTATTCAAACAGCAAATCCGGGGTGCGGTGCGCCGAGACCACCCGCACCTCATGCGGCACCTGTAGCTGCTCTAAGACCTGTGCAGCGTGCTGCATGGTTTCCCAGTCCGACCTCGAGCCCATAATCAGGCCCACCAAAGGATGAAGGGGTAGCTCCATGTTGGCTCAGTTTATCGCGGCCTGCAAAAAAGCTGTTATTCCCCAGGGTATTGGCCAGTCTAGCAAAAAACCACCATGACGCAACCCTGTTTTTCCCATGCAACCTTGGCCTAGATTGTTCTTCGTGCGCCCAAAGGCGCAAGGAGAGACGATGAGCAAAACACCCATTACGGTAGCTTATGGCGATGGTATCGGCCCGGAGATCATGCAAGCCACGCTGCAAATCCTAGAAGCCGGAGGGGCGCAGCTCGAGCCCGAGGTTATCGAGATCGGCGAGAGCGTCTACCGGCGTGGGCACACCAGCGGCATCGAGGAGAGGGCCTGGGAAAGCTTACGTCGCACCAGGGTCTTCTTAAAGGCTCCCATCACCACCCCCCAGGGCGGGGGCTACAAGAGCCTCAACGTAACGGTGCGCAAAACCCTGGGGCTATATGCCAACGTGCGCCCGGTACAGAGCTACGAGCCTTTCGTCACCACCAAGCACAAATCCATCGACCTGGTGATTGTGCGGGAAAACGAGGAAGACCTTTACGCCGGCATCGAACACCAGCAGACCGACGAGGTGGTGCAGTGCTTGAAGCTCATCTCCCGCCCCGGCACCGAGCGCATCGTGCGGTATGCCTACGAGTTTGCCCGGCGCAATGGGCGCAAGAAGGTCACCTGCATCACCAAGGACAACATCATGAAGCTCACCGACGGGCTATTCCACCGGATCTTCGACGAGATCGGGCAGGAGTACCCGGAGCTGCAAAAGGAGCACATGATTGTGGATATCGGCGCAGCCCGCCTGGCCGAGATGCCCGAGCGCTTCGACGTAATTCTGGCCCCCAACCTATACGGTGACATCCTCTCGGACATCGCCGCCGAGGTGGCCGGCTCGGTGGGGCTGGCCGGCTCCGCCAATGTGGGTGACGACTGCGCCATGTTCGAGGCAGTGCATGGGAGCGCACCCGATATCGCCGGTAAGGGCATCGCCAACCCCTCCGGCCTGTTGCAGGGGGCGATCCTCATGCTGGTGCACATCGGGCAGCCTGAGGCCGCCGCCCGCATCAAAAACGCCTGGCTCAAGACCCTGGAGGACGGCATCCACACCGCCGATATCTACGACGAACGGGTCAGTGTCAAAAAGGTGGGCACCGCTGAGTTTGCCCAGGCCGTGATTGAACGGCTGGGCCAGCAACCCGAGCGCCTGCGCCCGGCCAAGTTTGGCGAGGCCAGCAAACAACCCATGGTACCGCTGATGGTTCGCAACCCCAAGCCGGCTAAAAAAGAACTGGTTGGGATTGACGTGTTTTTCAACTGGCGCGGCACCAAACCCGAGGAGCTGGCCAAGCTGCTCGAGCCCTCTCCACCGAGAAGTTCAAGCTCACCCTGATCACCAACCGGGGCGTAAAGGTATGGCCGGGGGGCTTTCCCGAAACCTTCCGCACCGACCACTGGCGCGGGCGGTTCATGGCCCAGCAGGGCACCCCCAACCACCACGACATTGTGGAACTGCTAGGCAAAATTGCTGCTGCCGGCATGGACTTCATCAAAACCGAACATCTTTACAACTTCGACGGCAAGCCGGGGTACTCGCTGGGGCAGGGGCAGTAGGGAAACCCAGCTTTCTCAGGGCAGAACCCATATGGGCCAGGCTGGATTAGACTATCGGGGATGGAGTCCAGAAGGCGATTCAGTCATCGAATCACGGTGCAGGAGTGTGATATAGACAGCCTGGGACACGTCAACAACACCGTCTACCTGCGCTATATCGAAGATTGCGTAACGGCCCACGCTCAAAGCGTGGGCATGAGTCTATCGCGTCTGCGCCAACTGGGGGTTGTTCCAGTGGTGCACCGGCATACCATCACCTACCACCGCCCGGCCCATCTAGGCGAGGAGCTCGAGGTCAGCACTGAAATCGTAAATTTCAGCAGCTTCCGGGCCACCCGTCACAACCGGATCGTTCGTGCCGGAGTTCTGCTGGTCTCGTGCGAGACCGACTGGGTCTGGATCGACCCCCAGCGTCAGCGCCCCAAATCGGTACCCCTGGAGGTTCAAGCCGCGTTCGGACTGGTTTGATAGTTCCTTTTTTGAATCTAGTACAAAGCGCTCAAACGCCGCCAATGGGCTTAGAATCTTATGGCGTGGACACGCTGGAATTGCTCCGCATCAACCTGCTCTCCCCTGCCGTGCTGGCCTTTGTTCTGGGCATCGTGGCCACCCTGGTTAAGTCCGATCTAAAAATTCCCGATGCACTCTACACCACCCTCTCAATCTATCTGCTGCTCTCCATCGGGCTCAAAGGAGGAGCTGCCCTTGCCACCACACCTTTTGTCGAGGTATGGAAGCCCGCGCTGGCCACGCTGGCTTTAAGCGTGATCACCCCACTCCTCTCCTATACTGTCCTGCGCCGCCTGGGGCGCTTTGATGTGGTCAACGCAGCGGCCATCGCCGCCCACTACGGCTCGGTCTCGGCGGTTACCTTCATTGCCGCCACCACCTTCATGCAAGCCGCAAAACAGCCGGTGGAAGGCTTTCTGCCCACACTGGTAGCCATTTTGGAGGTTCCGGCCATCGTAATTGCCCTGCTAATTGCCCGTCGAAGCCTGGGGGGCGGCTCGCTGGCCGAGGCGGTACGGGAAATTTTCGCCGGCAAGAGCGTTTTGCTGCTGGTAGGGGGTTCGGTGATGGGGTTCCTGACCGGGCCCGAGGGCCTCAAGCAGGTAGCAGCGGTGTTCGTGGATCCTTTCCGCGGTGTGCTGGTGCTGTTTTTGCTCGAGCTGGGAATGATAGCGGCCAAACGCCTGCGCGACTTGCGCTCGGTGGGGGGCTTTTTGGTTGGTTTTGGAATTGTTATGCCGCTAATCCAGGGCAGCCTGGGGGTGTGGCTGGGCAGCCTGGCCGGCATGTCGGTGGGCGGTGCCATGGTGCTGGGCACCATGGCCGCAAGCGCCTCGTATATTGCCGCTCCAGCAGCGGTGCGCATCGCCCTGCCCCAGGCCAACCCCAGCTATTATCTGACCGCCTCGTTGGGCATCACCTTTCCCTTCAATCTGACCCTGGGCATCCCCATCTACTACGCCATTTCTCGCTGGCTGCATGGAGGTAGCTAATGGCCTTGGTTTCACTCAAACTGGTCACCATCATCGCTGAGGGGTTTCTAGAAGAAAAGCTGGTGCGGGACATCAAGAGGCTCGGGGCCAAAGGCTACACCATTACGGATGCCCGGGGCGAGGGCAGCCGGGGGGTGCGGGCCAGCGAGTGGGAGGGCAGCAACATCCGCCTCGAGACCATCGTAAGCCCCGCTGTGGCTGAGAGAATCCTGAACCACCTGGCCGAGGTGTATTTTGCCAACTACGCCGTGATTGCCTTTGTGGAGAACGTCGAGGTGGTGCGGGGTGATAAATACACCTAGCCAGACCGTTATGACCACGCTCCAGACTTCCACACCCCTGTGCCGCCGTCCCGCCGGTAATACACCACGCCGCCTTTCATCACCAGCTCGAGGTGCTGCTCGGGGCGGGTAAGCACCCGGATGTCCTCGAGCGGGTTCCCGTCCACCGCAATTAAGTCGGCGTAGGCGCCGGGCGCCACCACCCCCAGCCGCCCCTCGGCCCGCAGCAGCCGGGCCGCATACAGGGTCGCACCGCGGATGACCTCGAGGTTGGGCTGCACCTGCGCCCGGATGGCGAACTCCTCGAGCTGGTGCCGGTGCATGGCCCCCAGCAGATCGGTGCCGTAGGCCAGGTTCACCCCGGCTTTATAGGCCATCTCCAGCGCGGCCAGCCCCTTGTCGAGCACCAGGTCAATTTTGTAGGCCACCTCCCGGGGCAGGCCCGCCGCCACCCCCTCCCGGGCT
>Ga0101943_1001810_pt2 | contig 13406 bp, 15 predicted proteins | sample DewCreD2012metaG_5_FD_75244 | JGI IMG/M metagenome (GOLD analysis project Ga0101943, IMG submission 75244) | Hot spring sediment bacterial and archeal communities from British Columbia, Canada, to study Microbial Dark Matter (Phase II) - Dewar... ... | reverse complement strand
GGGCGTCGCAGGCGAACTGCAGGAGGAGACGCGCCGACTCGAACGCCAACTCAGCCTCTACCTGCCCGACAGCGACCTGTGCTACCTGAACGCGCACGCGCACCTGCAGCCCGTCCGCGTGGAGCCTGAACTGTTCCACCTGCTGCAGACCTGCCAGTCGCTATACGCGCTGACGCAGGGCGCGTTCGACCCGACCGTGACGCCCCTGCTGCGCCTGTGGGGCTTCGTGGACAAGCAGTATCGCGTGCCCGACCCCGACGCGATTGAGCAGGCGTTGGAGCGCGTCGGGATGGAGTTGGTGCTGCTGGAGCCAAGCGGGTGCTGGGTCTACTACGCGCTGTCTGGGGTGGAACTCAGTTTCGGCGCGATTGGCAAGGGCTGGGCAATTGCGCAGTGCCTGCGGATCCTGCGGGAACTGGGCGTAGCGAACGCCTTGCTGGACGCGGGCGGCAGCACGCTCTACGCGCTGGGAACGCCTGCAGATTTTGAAAGCACCCCCTCCTTAAGGTTCCCCCTGCAGGCAGGGGGAACCGAGTTTGAGCGGTTCCCCTCGCGAAGCGGGGGGAACCTGCAGGAGGGGGGCAATACTTCACATGCGCAATCAGGCTGGCTCGTTCGCCTGCCCGACGGGAGCGAAGTGCGCCTACAAGACGCCGCGCTCGCCGTCGCAGGCGACACCGAGCAATACTTCGAGGTGAATGGCGTGCGCTACGGGCACATCATAGACCCGCGCACAGGCTATCCCGCCCCGTCGCGCCCGCCTGTGGCGGTGATCGGCGACGACCCGACGCTGTGCGACGCGCTCAGCACCGCGCTCTACATCGAACCCGCGCTGGAGAGTATCGTCCGCACGCGCTGCAGGTCGGTCTCCGTGTCCACCGCAATCGACGGCTGCGGGAAGTAGACCATGCGGATTTTGTAGCCGTGTTCCAGCACGCGCAACTGCTCCAGCGTCTCGGTGCGCTCCAGCGGCGTCGGTTCCCACTGGGCGTATTGCAGCAGCAGCGACTTGCGGAACACATACAGCCCGATGTGGCGCAGCACGGGCACATCGGTCGCCTCGCGCGGATACGGGATACGCGAGCGGGAGAAGTAGAGCGCGTCGCCGTTCTGGTCGACGACCACCTTCACCACGCTGGGCACCTCGTAATCTTCGGGCTGCGCGTGGCAATAGAGGCTGCTCATCATCACGCTGGGGTCGTCCAGCAGGGGCTGCACGGCGCGGTCAATCGCTTCGGGGTTGAGCAGTGGTTCGTCGCCCTGAATGTTCACATAAATCTCGCCGTCGGTGTTGCGGGCGACTTCCGCCATGCGGTCGGTGCCTGAGCGGTGCGCGTGGCTGGTGAGCATCGCCTGTGCGCCGAAGGCGTGCGCCGCCTCGACGATTTCGGGGTCGGGCGTGGCGATGTAGAGTTCATGCAGCGTGCGCGCCTGCGACGCCCGCTCCCACACCCACTGAATCATCGGCTTGCCCACGATGTCCAGCAGGGGCTTGTTGGGCAGTCGTGTCGCCGCCAACCGCGCGGGAATCACGCCGATGACCTTCATGCGCCCACCTGCCACAGGATAAGCCCCGACAGCACCTTCGGGTGGAAGTAGGTGGACTTGTGGGGCATTTTGCCGCCCGCACTGGTGATTTGCTGCAGGGCGCGCAGCGGGGGCGGGTTGAGCAGGAACGCCGCCTGTGCCGCGCCTGTGCGCACCGACTCCAGCGCGTCCTCCGCTGAGCGGGTGTAGCGCTTCTGCGGCTCGGTGTAGCCCAGTGCGGGCATGATGCGCTCGTGCAGCACCCACGAGTCGAGCCGTATCAGCGCGTCGGGCAAGCCTTGCACGGGCGGGTATGCCTTCGGGCGGATGAGCCACGCACCCTCGCGCCACACGAAGCCGATCGCCTCGCCGTCATGCTGCGCCATCTGCTCCAGCACTGCCTCGTGCGCGACGGGGATGCACTCGAACGCGCCTTGCAGGCGCGCCTGCCACTCGGCAGGCGCGCCAGGCGGCAACTCGGCAAGCACGCGATGCGTCGGCAGAATCACCAAGCCAGGGTCGTCCAGCGGCACAAGCAGAATCGGCACGAACCGTTCAGGCGAGCCGTCAGCGCCGTAGGTCTGCCCGTAGCGCAGCGCGGTCTCGTAGCGGTGATGCCCGTCGGCGATCCACACGCGGGCGTTCGCGAAGACGCGCTCAAACCGCGAAACCTCCACAGGATTCGTGATGCGCTCCAGTTTGTGGAAACTCCCTTCGGGCAGGTCGTCGCCTTCCACCTGCGCCAGCGGCTCCCACATCGCGTCGGCGATCGCCTCTTGGAACGCGGGGGTGTCCTCGAACAGCCCGAAGATGGTCTCCAAGTGCGCGCGGGTCGCCTGCAGCAAGCGGTAGCGGTCTTCCTTGACGCCAGGGAAGGTCTGTTCGTGGGGCAGCACGACGCCGTTCTCGTAAGGCTCGGTGTGCAGCAGCACGAAGTAGCCCGTGCGCGTGCGCATGCTACCCGACAGCGGGTCGTGGAACCGCTGCACATAGCGGTAAATCGCGGGGTCGGGGTCTTGGCGCAGCACGCCTTCGGAGAGCCAGTGCTGGAGCAGGCGCGCCGCGCGGGCATAGCGGTCGTCGTCGCCCGCAGGCAAGGTCAGATGCACGATATTGTACGGGTTGCGCGCCGCCAACTCCTGACGCAGGGTGTCGTCGATGACATCATACGGCGGCGCAACGACTTCGGGAATCAGCCGCGCGAAACGGGTTGCTCGAAACGCCCTTACAATTGCCATACAGGTTTGCTCCTTCGCAAAGAATTACTTATACCTACTGCGAAGTAGGTGAGTGCCCCCCTCCTTCAGGTTCCCCCCGCTTCGCGAGGGGAACCAAACCGAGTCATCGGTTTCGTCGCTTCGCGAAGGGGAACCAAGCCGCGCCCACGCCCTATTCGGTTCCCCCTGCTTGCAGGGGGAACCTTAAGGAGGGGGTTATCTGTCCGTAAATTATGCTTGTGCATTCGGCAGCACATCTCCCGTGATGGAGTATACCCAATTCACTCCCCCTGCAATTCCTGCAGCAGGCTTTCGATCTCGTGGCGTATCTCGGCTTGGGCTTGCTCGTCGGGGGTGAACGCTACCTGCAGCCAACTGCCCTCGCGCGTGTCGGGCGGGAGCCACGCCAGCGGGCAGAGCCAGTGCAGGTAGTCGCCCTCGCCGAGTGCGATGAGCAGCACGGCTATCGGTTCGCCGCGTTCGTCGGTCTCGATGCGGTCTACAAAGGCGCGTATCATCCGCGTTGCCTCCTGTCGTTGAGCCACTGCAGCAGCGCATTCAGCGGGCGCGTGTTGAGAATGCGCTCAGGGGTCGCCCATGCGCGTTGCGCCAGCCCGACCGCCAGTTCCATCGCCTGCAGGTCGCGTGCAGCGTGCGAGTCGGTGCCCAGACAGACCCACGCGCCGCTTTGCAGCAGCAGTCGGGCGATGGGCGTCGGCGGGTCCATGCGCGTCGGGTAGCCGTTGATTTCGACCGCCTTGCCCAGCGCACAGGCGCGCTCGAACACCTGCTCCCAGTCGGCGTCGTTGGGCGGGCGTTTGCCGTAGCGTCTGCCTGTGGGGTGCGCCAGCGCGTCGACGGCGGGGTGTTCCAGCGCGCGAATCAGGCGCGCGGTCATCTCTGTGGGGGGCTGCCCGTGCGCCTCGTGAATCCCCGCCAGCACAAACTCGGCGGCGCGCAGCATCCACACAGGCGCGTTCAGCCCCCCGTCAGGCAGGATGTTGACCTCCACCGCGTTGATGAGGTACGGGCGTCCGCCCGTGCGCTGGTTGAGTTGCTCGATTTCGCGCCGTCGCTGTTCGAACGCCTCGCGGGTGGCGAACTGGTGTGCGTGGTCGGTAATCGCGAGGTACTCGTAGCCCAGCGCGTCTGCCGCCTGCGCCATCGTTTCGAGCGAGTCCAGCCCGTCCGACCAGTGCGAATGGCTCTGCAGGTCGCCGCGAATGTCGCTGAGCGCGAGGAGGCGCGGCAGTCGCCCCTGCTCGGCAGCCTCGATCTCGCCTGTGTCCTCGCGCAGCGGAGGCGGAATGTAGGGCAGTCCCAGCGCGGCGTAGACGGCTTCTTCGGTGTCGGCGGCGAGGCACTCCGCGCCGCGCCACACGCCGTACTCATTCAGTTTCAGCCCGCGCTCGATTGCCCGCTGGCGCAGGCGGATCGAGTGCGCCCGCGAGCCTGTCAGGTACAGCATCCCCGCGCCCCAGCGTTCGGGCGGCACAACCTTCAGGTCAACCTGCATGCCGTCTTTGAGGAACACCTGCGCCCGCGAGACGCCCTGCGCGTACACCTCCGCGACGGCGGGCAGGCGCACGAATGCCGCTGCCACCGCTTGGGGCGTGTCGGAGGCGACCAGGTAGTCCAAGTCGCCGACATCTTCCTGCATGCGCCGCGCAGAGCCGCACAACATCACCTGCTGCACGCCCTCCAGCGCCCCAATCGCCTGCTGCAACGCGCGCCCACGCGGGAGGGCAAGCCCCAGCGGAGTGCGCCGCTGCGACTTGTGCTTAAGTTCCACCAGCCGCAGCAGCCGTTCGCGCTTGCGCGGGCTGAAGTGCGGCAGGCGGTCTACCGCGCCGCTGAGGAGCGCGTCGCGCAGGCTCACCAAGTCATGCACGCCGAGTTGCTCGTACAGCAGGCGCGCCGTCTTCGCGCCGATGCCCGGCGCCGCCATCACCTCCAGCACGCCAGCGGGAACCTTCTGGAGCAACTCCTCGCGCTTGGGGATTGCGCCTGTCCGCAGGTAGGCGAGGATTTTCTCCGCGATGGCTTCGCCGATGCCTGGCAGCGCAGCGAGCGCGTCCACGCCGTTCTCGGCGAGGGTCTCGATAGGCGTCTGCAGCGATTCCAGCATCTGCGCCGCCTGCCGATAGGCGCGCGCCTTGAACGGGCTGTCCCCCACGAAATCGGTCAGGTCGGCGAGTTCCAAAAACTGCTGGGCAATCGCCTCGTTGGACATGGCGGGATTATACCTGTATCGATTCGGGCAAATTTCCCCCGAATTTGCCCCCAATTGCGCCGTTCACTGGCAGGAATCTGGCAAAAATCGATGTATAATAGAAAGTACTCATCGACTGCGCGCAGGCAGTTCATCAGGTTTGTCGTCCCTGCGCAGGTCAAAGGAGGCACAATCCATGCGTTATGGCAGAGGGTTTACCCTGATTGAGTTGCTGGTAGTCATCGCGATTATCGCCATTTTAGCGGCGATACTGTTCCCGGTGTTTGCGCAGGCGCGCGAATCGGCGCGTCAGACGACCTGTGCTTCTAACATGAACCAGCTGGCGAAAGCCATCTCGATGTACGCAGCGGATCATGAGCAGACGCTGCCGATGAACCGAGTCGTGCTGGGTCCCGGCGGCGGTGGGTTGCCCGACGCGCTCCGTCGCACTTGGGCGATGCTCGTAGACCCGTATGTCAAGAACAAGGACATCTACTTCTGCCCGAATGCGGAGAAGCCGCCCGCAGACTTCAACATGAACGATTGGGCATGGCGTGGCTGGCTTTCAGTTGGCTACAACACGCATATCGCGGGCTGGTTCTGGGTGGGCGGCGGCTTGCCCAGCGGCGAGCATACGATTATGGTGCCGAACCTCGCGATGATTCGTGAGGCGGCGCAGTTCGTGCTGCTGGCGGACACGGCGAACGGACGCTCCCCGCAGCAAGGCGGCAACTGCTTCGGCTTCTCGGCGGACAACAACTCCTACGGCGGCTGTGAAGGCACGGGGCAGTTCCGTCAGGTGATTCAGGGGCTGGCGCGCAGCGGCACGGCAGGCTTCGCGCCGATTATGGCGCGCCATCGCGGCGGGCTGAACCTGACCTTCGCCGACTCGCACACCAAATGGTTCCGCCTGGAAGCCGTCATCCCGAACCCGCGCATGTTCCCGCCTGGCGGCTGCTCGAACAACGAAGAGCTGCGCGACTTCAACACCGCCAACACGCGCTGGCTCATCTGGAACCGCTGCTTGTAGGAGGCATGCATGCAGACCTTTCGCGACAAACCCGCTCTGGCAGTCGGGCTGCTGATTGTGGCGCTGGTGGTGGTGTTCCTCAGCTGGTTCCTGTTCATGCGCACGCCTGAACCGAAGGTGGAGCCAGTGACGCCCCCGCCCGTCCAGCAGAACCCGAACGAAGGGCAAGGACAACTACTCTAACTAAGGGGGTACATCATGAGAAACTCTCGTGGATTCACACTGATTGAGCTATTGGTCGTGATTGCGATTATCGCTATCTTGGCGGCGATTCTGTTCCCGGTGTTCGCGCGGGCGCGCGAATCGGCTGTGCGCACTCAGTGCCTGAATAATATCAAGCAGATTGCGCTGGGCGCGCTGATGTATGTGCAGGACTACGACGAGCGGATGCCGATGGGCGTGAATGTCAGCGGCGGTCCCGCGGAGCCAGGCAACGCGAATACACCGCCTGTGCTGCGCAACCCGTGGCTGCGCAGCACTGCCTGTTGGATCGACCCGCGTGGAGTTCAGTGCTCTAACAGCGGCAACAACATCGCGGGCTTGCGCTACCTGCCGATTGGGCAAATCGTCGGCAACGCGCCGCCGCGCCCCGCTGGGCTGCCTAACGACAAGCCGTACCCCTTCTACATCCATCGATTGGTAGACCCCTACATCAAGGCGGGCGTCGCCCAAGATCGTCAGGAAATCATGCAGTCGCGCACGGTGAAGGGCATCTGGTACTGCCCCGCCGACTCGACGGTGGTGGTCGCCAACGGCGGCGAGAACGCGCTGTTCGAACTGACGGGGCTGCGCCACTACCAGTTCTTCGGGCACGACTACATCTACAACACATGGCTGATCTACAACTACTCGGATGTGCTGCGCGGTGGCAACTCGTCGCAGTGGACGCTGAACCCTAAGACGCTGGCGGCGGTGGCGCGCCCTGCGGACATCATTATCTTCTTCGACGCCTTCGCCATGTGGCACGGAACCTCCAAGGGTCCCAACGGCGGTCCCATCCCTGAAAACTGGAATGTGGCGTTCGTGGACGGGCACGCCAAAAACATCCCGCACACTGTGTTCATGGATCAGCACCCGTCAGTGCCTTCTGCTGCGGGGCGCACCACACGCCTCAACCAGGATCCATCGGCGGATAATCCAAACCTGTGAACCGAGCCTAACCGTCTGGCAGGAGCGCCTCCCGATGCGGCGAAATTGCCCGCGCGGGAGGCGCGCCTATGTACAGCCTCTGGGAGAAACTCGAAAAGCGAGAGAAGGCGTCGCTGGTGGGCGTCTATGCGGCGTCGCTCGCGCTGGTGTGGACGCTGGGCTACGGCTGGGGACGCAGCAGCAGCGCGAGCAACCCGATGCACACGGCAGGCGTCGGCACGCAAGGCAGTGTGGAGGTGATTGATCTTAGCGAGCCGCCCAAGCCCGAGTCTGCGCCGACCGAGCCAACCGCGCCGACTGAGCCGACGCCCAGTGCAGAGGTGGTCGTGCATGTGTCGGGCGCGGTGAAGCGAGCGGGGGTGTATCGCCTTGCGCCTGATAGCCGAGTCGCCGACGCCATCGAGCAGGCAGGCGGCGCAACCGAATACGCCGACCTCGACGCGCTCAACCTCGCCGAACCGCTGCAGGACGGGCAGAAAATTCATGTGCCGCGCAAGGGTGAGGTCAGCCTGCCTACCGTCGCAAGCGTCGTATCGTCGCGAACGCCTCGGAGCGCGCCACAAGCCGCTGTCGCCGCCACGCAGTTCCCCATCAACCTCAACACCGCCACCGCCGAGCAACTGGAAGCCATTCCAGGCATCGGTCCCGTGCTGGCGCAGCGGATTATCGAGTACCGCCAGACGCGCGGCAGGTTCCAATCGGTCGACGAACTGCTGGAGGTGCGCGGGATTGGACCGAAGCGGCTGGAGAGCATGCGCCCGTATGTGACGGTCAGATAGGGGGCTACTCGCCCAGTACGCAAGTATGCGGGCGGTAGCCTGCACGCTCCGCCTCCTGCGCCGAGCGGAAGCGCGCCTGATTCTCTGGCTTGGGCAGCCCGCGGCAGTCGGGTCGGTGATACACCTTGCTGTTGCGGTTGCCGATGACCGTGCCGACGGCGGGCGCAGGCTTCGTGGGGACGGTCGGCTGCGTCGGCGCGGCGCGTGTGGTCGCAATCTGCAGTTTCTTGTCTGCGCCGAGGCGCATCACGATGTCGCCGTGCAGGTCGGTGCGGTAGACGCGCCTGCCCTGCAGCAGGGCGAGCGTCTCGCGGTGGGGATGCCCATAGCGGTTGCCCACGCCGACGGGAATCACCGCGACGGTCGGATTCACGCGATTCAGGAACGCGCGGTCAGTGCCGTTCTCTGCGCCGTGGTGGGCGACTTTCAGCACATCGGCGCGGAGGTTCGGGCGCGTCGTATAGAGTCGCGCGCGCCCCTCGCGCTCCAAGTCGCCTGTGAACAGCATGCTGCCCCCAGGCGCGTCAAGGCGCATCACGAGGCTATTGTTGTTCGGGTCGGAGCGCGTGCCTTTCAGCAGCGGCTCGCTCGGCGCAAGCACGCTGAGGCGCACATTCGGCGCGGGCTCCAGCGTCAGCCCGCGCCGCACGACGCGGAACTTGGGGCGCTTGCCGTCGGGCGACCGTGCGCCGCGCACTGCCAGCAGAAAGTCGCGGTACACGGGCGATTCGAACGGCATGCCGATGTCCCACACTTCCACCACAGGGAACGCTTTCAGCACCTGAATCAGCCCGCCGATGTGGTCGCTGTGCGGGTGCGTTGCCACGAGCCAGTCGATTTGCTGCACGCCCAGCCGATGCAGTTTGCCCACCAGCGCGGTGCCTTCGCTGGTCTCCCCGCCGTCGATGAGCATCGTCTTGCCGTTGGGGAAGGTGATGAGCGCACTGTCGCCCTGACCGACATCCAAAAACGCGACCTGCAGCACGCCCTGCGGGGCGGGTTCCAGTGCAGTTGTTGGCGCAGGCGCAGTGGGCGCAGTCGCCGTGCGCTTCGGCGGCGCACTGCAGGCGACCAGCGCCAGAATTAGTATTGTCAGTAGGCTTATGCCGACCGTGCGGGCGAAGTTTGTGAATTGCCCCCCTCCTGCAGGTTCCCCCCGCTTCGCGAGGGGAACCGAGCAAGGGCGCAGGTTCCCCCGCTTCGCGAGGGGAACCAAGTGAGGGCGCAGGTTCCCCCGCTTCGCGAGGGGAACCGAGCAAGGGCGCAGGTTCCCCCGTTTCGCGAGGGGAACCAAGTGAGGCGCGCCTGTTCGGTTCCCCCTGCGTGCAGGGGGAACCTGAAGGAGGGGGTCGCCAATCCGTTGCGTTTTTGTAAAGCGTGCCGCGTTAGTTCGCATTATGCCCAAGCGCATCGCCCTATTAAACCCTATCGGCTACCCCGCGCGCCCTGTGGCGTTGGCGATGTGCAGCGGCTGCAGCGCGGACGCCAGCACGCCGAAGCCAGGCGCGTAGAACACCGAGTCGGGCGCGCCCGACACCGAGACGCCCGCCGCGTCGGTCAGGGTCTGCTCCAACTCCAGCAGCGTCGCGGGCTGAATCGCGTAGGGCAAGTGCGCCACCTCGCCGCGATAGAGTTCGCCACGACAGGCAGTGAACAGCGCGTACCGCTCCACCAGAAAATGCTCCAGCGTGTTCGGCTCCGTCTCGCGCGGCTCGCCGCTGAATTGGTAGCGCACGCGGGCATACGGACGCGGGCGCGTCTTGCGGGTCGTGCTGTAGGCGATTTCGTTGGGCGCGGGCATCTCCCACTCCATATGTGCATAGTGATACGGCAGTTTCCAGAGGCGTCGCGCGACCCACACGCCCAGCCGATGAGCCGCGTCAAGGCTGAAAAACCACACCCCGCGCTGCTCGCCATAGCGCACATAGGTACGGATGTTCGCTTCGGGGAAGTCGAGCAGTTTCGGGATGGGGGGTAGCCATACGGGGCGCACGCTCTCCATCACGAATGGCACAAAGCCGACCCACGCCGCGCCGTCATAGGTGTCTATCTGCAGCGGCTCAGGAATCAGCGGGCGCAGGTGCGACGCGGGCACGCGCCAATGGACGAACAGCAAGTGCTTCCAGCGCATGCTCAGCGCGGGACGCCACTCGCGTTCGCTCATCGGGGGCATTCCGTCTCGCTCAAGCGTAGCCATCGGCTCAGTTTGCCCCGCAATCGGGCAATAACCCAGTATACCCCCTCGACTGCCCAGACCATCGGCGGCAGGCTAAGGGGGCGGGTAAGCCAGCCGTAGCCGAGTTGCTCGCAGATGAACAGCACGGCGCGCCCGCTGCGCAATATGCGCCCGTCGGCGGTAATCACATGCACGCCGCGCCGCAGGGCGTGCGGGGCGACGCGCTGCAGCAGTTCGGGCGGCGCGCTCTGGAACGGCGCGATACGGAACCGACCGTGCGCGTCGCGCCGACGCAGCCGCGCCATCGACCACGCGCAGAAGTCGCACGCGCCGTCCCACAGCACCCAATGTACGGAGGCATCCATCAGGGGTTAATACGCGAAAAGGGCTGGCGCGGTTGCCAGCCCTTTGTTGACCTCTTGCGATGCGCGGCTTATAAAGCGCGACTTAGCGCACGCGGCGGCGCAGCCCCATCAGACCCGCCAACCCCGCGCCCAGCGCGATTAGGCTCGCAGGCTCAGGCACCCAGTCCTGCTCCACCAGCAGCAGCGACGCCGTGTCAAATCCAGGCGCCTGCCCCGTGATGAACAGGATGAAGTTCTCGTAGACCGTCACATCGTTCGCGGGCGCGGCCAGAGTCACGGGAATGACATACGAACCTGAGCTGCTAATCGTGCCAGCATCGTCATACAGGATCGCGTTGTCCGAGTTGCGCACGACCTTCTTTTGCCACAGAATTTGGGCGTTGCCCTGTACGAACGCCGCGATGACAAAGTTAAAGCCTGTTAGGTTGCCGTCGCCTGGGCTTGGGGCAATCGAGTAGGTCGCGCTGAAGGTTCCGTTCGTGAAGTTAGTGCCGTCGCCGACCAGAATCGGGTTCGGCACGCCCGCAGCCGTCAGGAAAGTGACCTGGGGCAGGGGGTTATTAATCACCACTGCGGGCACACTGGTCGTCACTGCACCAGGGTTCAAGACCCCTGAGCTATTGATGATGCTAACCGTCCATGCGTGCGCTCCCGCAACCAGCGCCGCGCTCATCGCTACTGCATACAGTGTTCGTCGCATAGTATCCTCCTTTGCAGCGTGTGTGGCTCTTCAGCGCCGAAACCCTCTGGGCAATCAAGAGTCGGCACGGAGCCAATTCCACCTACAGCAACTTTTGTGCCAAACGCCGTAGAATTTCGGGAGATTGGAAGAATGGCTCGACAAACTTTCGCCCTCATCCCTGCGGCAGAGGGAGGGTTGCGCCGATTCTTGTGGGATGCTGAAGTGCGAGTTTCAGCGTCTGCGGAAGCCCAGCTTACGCACTCCGAATAGCGCACATAGTGCGGATATATGTCTCGGGGTAGCAAAGCAGAGTTGGAATAGGTGGTAGCCACGCGGAGCGTACAGTTATTAGGCGAAAAGGGCTGGCGCGGTTGCCAGCCCTTCGTTGACCTCTTGCGATGCGCGGCTTATAAAGCGCGACTTAGCGCACGCGGCGGCGCAGCCCCATCAGACCCGCCAACCCCGCGCCCAGCGCGATTAGGCTCGCAGGCTCAGGCACCCAGTCCTGCTCCACCAGCAGCAGCGACGCCGTGTCGAAGCCTGGCGCATGCCCCGGATGAACAGGATGAAGTTCTCGTAGACCGTCACATCGTTCGCGGGCGCGGCCAGAGTCACGGGAATGACATACGAACCTGAGCTGCTAATCGTGCCAGCATCGTCATACAGGATCGCGTTGTCCGAGTTGCGCACGACCTTCTTTTGCCACAGAATTTGGGCGTTGCCCTGTACGAACGCCGCGATGACAAAGTTAAAGCCTGTTAGGTTGCCGTCGCCTGGGCTTGGGGCAATCGAGTAGGTCGCGCTGAAGGTTCCGTTCGTGAAGTTAGTGCCGTCGCCGACCAGAATCGGGTTCGGCACGCCCGCAGCCGTCAGGAAAGTGACCTGGGGCAGGGGGTTATTAATCACCACTGCGGGCACACTGGTCGTCACTGCACCAGGGTTCAAGACCCCTGAGCTATTGATGATGCTAACCGTCCATGCGTGCGCTCCCGCAACCAGCGCCGCGCTCATCGCTACTGCATACAGTGTTCGTCGCATAGTATCCTCCTTTGCAGCGTGTGTGGCTCTTCAGTGCCGAAACCCTCTGGGCAATCAAGAGTCGGCACGGAGCCAATTCCACCTACAGCAACTTTTGTGCCAAACGCCGTAGAATTTCGGGCATTTGGGGGCAGTTCGCGCCAATATGGAACAATCGGTGTGGGGAGGCTGTGTGATGCTCTTTTTTGTGTGCATGGCGTTCGTGTGTGCGTATGCAGGGCTGCGATTGCGTGACCGCTGGCTCTGGGTGAACGCGGCGTTGTTTGTGGGTCTGGCAGGCGCGCCTTATCTAACGGGCGGGGCGCTCTGGGGCTGGTGGCTGGCGATAGGGCTTACGGCGTTGTGGGCGGCGCGGCGGGTTCCGACGCCTTGCCCTGCGCCCGCTCCACCGACTCCACCTGCCCATTACGCAGTCTGTAGACCGTATCACAGTAGCGCAGCATCAGAGGATCGTGCGTGACCAGCACGACCGCGCCGCTTCCGCGATGCTGTTCCAGTAAGTCCAGCACATGCAGCCCTGTGGCTTGATCGAGCGCGGCGGTCGGCTCGTCGGCGAAGATGACCTCGGGTTCCATCAGCAGGGCGCGCGCCACACACGCCCGTTGACGCTCGCCGCCCGACAGCGCGGACGGGTAGCGGTGCGCCTTGTCCGCCAGCCCTAACTGCTCCAGCAGTCCCAGCGCACGCTCGCGATAGGCGCGCACATCGGGCGCGCCGACCACCACATTCTCCAGCACGGTCAGGTAGCCCAGCAGGTACGGCTGCTGGAACACGAACCCGAACCGCTCGCGGCGCATCGCGCTGCGTTCGGCGTCCGACGCCTCCGTGTAGCACCGCCCGCGATAGCGCACTGCGCCGTGCGTGGGCAACTTTAGCCCGCTCAGCAGATACAGCAGCGAGCTCTTGCCCGACCCTGACGGTCCGACAATCCCGACGAACTCGCTGGGGCGCACCTGCAGGCTCACCGAGTCGACGGCGCGCACCTCGCGCTCGCCGTCGCGGTAAATCAGCGACGCGCCCTGCGCCTCAATCAGCACCTCTGGGTTCATGCTGTTTCGCCTGTCGGAGAGCGGTCAACACCTCGTCGCCGTGCGCGGCGGGCTTGACCTTCGTGAACACCTGATGAACCGTGCCGTCGGGCGCAATCAGGTAAGTGATGCGATCCACGCCCCAGAACTCTTTGCCGTACATGTGCTTTTTGCGCCACGCGCCGTATGCCTCGCTTACCGCG
>Ga0101943_1002132_pt1 | contig 13447 bp, 8 predicted proteins | sample DewCreD2012metaG_5_FD_75244 | JGI IMG/M metagenome (GOLD analysis project Ga0101943, IMG submission 75244) | Hot spring sediment bacterial and archeal communities from British Columbia, Canada, to study Microbial Dark Matter (Phase II) - Dewar... ... | reverse complement strand
CCCATTGCGCTGGTCAAACGGGAGCGGGATTCATGGAATTCGTTCGGCTAGATAATGTCGCGCTGCGGGATCAGTTCGCGATGATTGTTCGGGACCTCGATGCCGATGGTGGACTTACCGGGGATGCGATCAATGCGAATGGATTCGGCTTCCAGCGCCAAACAGAGGTCTTCGACCAGACTGACGATGCGACTGTACTTGATCCCCGGATCCGGTTTGAACTCGAAGGTCGTGACAATAGGGCCGGGGCTGATTTGATGCACGTGACCTGTGATGCCGAATTCTTTGAATTTCTCGGCCAGCAGGACAGCGCGTTGCATCAATTCGTCGTGGGCCTGTTGGTGCGGGGGCGGCGGTTCGATGAGCATTTCGACGGTGGGAAGCTGAAATCGCCCACTGGGACTGGTCGCCACGGAGCGCTCCGCGGGGCTCGCTTTCTCCACCTGCTTGGCGCTTCGGACGGAAGCGGTCGAGAGCATCTCGGCGATCGGATCGGCCGCGACGTGGCGCGCCGGTTCGCCGAGTCCGCGCCGCGCGGTCGGGATCGGCGATGGACCGCCGCGTTCGATGATCTCTTCGACATCCACCGGCACCGGGGGAACGGAACTGCGCGTCCGCGGTTTCGCTTCGAGATCGGCCTCTGAGAGCGAGAGTACGGATTCCGCTGCTTGCTCCCTCTGCGAAGCCGGTCGCTCCGGTGCCCTCGCCGATTCGGCGAAGTCGCGCGTCTCCCAGGCGACGATCTTCGGCTTAGGCGCACCCGTGGATTCCGCAGACGGCGGCAGCGGCACTTCAGAAGCACGCTCGACGGGCTTTCGGAAGCGAGCGACGGCATGGCGCAGGGCGCGGATCGCGGCTCCTCCAACAGCGATCACGGAGAAATCTCCCACGGCCATGAGGGCGAGGACCACCACCATGCCGAGCACCAGAGCCGCGCCCACGGTGTTCAAGACGGCCACCAGCTGCGTCGCCAAAATCGTCCCCAGCATTCCTCCGGGACGGACTGTCGGCCATACGATGAAGTCTTCGGGGAAGAGCACGCTCAGCAGTCCCGCCCCTGCCAGCAGAATGCCCATCCAGCCGATGCCCTTCGCCAGCGGAGCTCGCAGAGGACGCGATCGAAGTTTCGCCCATGCCAAGCCGAACAGCAACACCGGCATCCCGAAGGCCGCCAAGCCAAGCCCCTGAAGGCAGAAGTCGGCCAGATACGCCCCGACGCGTCCGACCTTGTTCTGAACGATCGAACGGGAGGTGAGCACGTTCCAGGAGGGATCTTCCGGGTGATAGGAGAGCATGCTCAGCAAGAAGATCGCGCCGATAGCCAGTAGCAGGAGGCCCAGGGCCTCATCCGCGCGCGAGTGCGAAGGCCTGTTCATCGGGGGATGAGAGGCGACCATGCGCATCCTCTTCAGCCCGTCTTCGTCGGCGCCGGCTCAAGGGCGCCCCGTCGCTTCGCGATCAGATACTGCCGGATGAACTCGTCGATCTCGCCATCCAAGACGGCGTCCACATCGCTCGTCTCATATCGCGTGCGCAGGTCTTTCACCAGCTTATAGGGATGAAGAACGTAGCTTCGGATCTGCGAACCGAAGCTGATCTCGCGCTTATTCTGTTCGAACTGCTGCCGTTCGGCCAAGCGCTTCTGTCGCTCGTACTCGTAGAGCTTGGCCCGGAGAATCCGCATGGCCATCTCGCGGTTCTGATGCTGCGAACGTTGGTTCTGACAGGAGACGACGATCCCCGTCGGCAGGTGGGTGATGCGCACGGCCGATTCGGTCTTATTGACGTGTTGCCCACCGGCTCCGGAGGAGCGGAACGTCTCGATGCGCAGATCCTTCTCATCAATCTCCACGACGATATCTTCGCCCACATCGGGATAGACGGAGACCGAAGCGAAGCTCGTCTCGCGGCTGTGAGCGATATTGAAGGGCGAGAGGCGCACAAGCCGATGCACGCCCGCTTCGGCGCTCAGGTAGCCGTAGGCGTATTCCCCCTCGACGCGGAACGTCGCCGATTTGATCCCCGCTTCCTGGCCCGGTTGGAGATCGAGCAATTCGACCGTATAGCCGTGCTTCTCCGCCCAGCGCACGTAGAGGCGCAGGAGCATCTCCGCCCAATCTTGCGCATCCGTCCCTCCGGCTCCCGCTGTGATCGTGACGATGGCGTTGCCCGCATCGTGCTCTCCCGAGAGCAACGCCTTCAGTTCCATCTCCTCGATCGCGGTCGCCAGGCGGGACGTGCGTTCCCGCAGCTCTTGGAGGAACGTCTCGTCCTCCTGAGCCAAGTCGAGGAGGATCTCGATCTCCTCCAGCTCGCGTTCGAGGCGCTCGAGGGCTTCGATCTCAGATTCCAAGCGGTGTCGAACGCGCAGCGTCTGCCCGGCGCGCGCCGGATCGTTCCAGAAGTCCGGCTGCGCCATCGTCTCCTCGAGCCGAGCCAGCTCCGCTCGCTTCGACTCGATGTCAAAGAAACCTCCTGAGTTCGAGCGCGCGTTCTCTCAGTTCCTCGTGCTTTTGGCGAAACTCTTCGATCATCGGTCCATCATACCCTGCCCTTGGTTTGAATCCGACAATAGGGTAGCTTAAAATTGGCCCTTCTGCAATGACTTTGTGCGGATGAGCGGGAGGGCCAGGCTCCGCCGCTTCCGCATGTCGGTTCGGAGCGGAAGGAGGGAGGCATGCGTCGCGCGATTTATCCGGGATCGTTCGATCCCATCACCAATGGGCATCTCGACCTGATCGAGCGGGCCGCGCGGCTCTTCGATGAAGTGATCGTCGCCGTGCTCATCAATCCGGCGAAGACGCCTCTGTTCACCGTCCAGGAGCGTGTGGAGATGATCCGCGAGGTCATTCGGTCTCCCCAGGTTCGCGTGGACACGTTCGACGGGTTGCTCGTGGAATATGCGCGGAAGGTCGGGGCGCAGGTCATCATTCGCGGGATTCGCGCGATCTCCGATTATGAGTACGAATTCCAGATGGCCCTCATGAATCGGCGGCTTGATCCGACGATCGAGACGATCTTCATGATGCCGGCCGAACCATATACTTACCTCAGCTCTCGCCTCGTGAAGGAAGTGTGCGCGCTGGGAGGAAACATCGCGGGCGTTGTTCCACCGGGCGTCGAGCGACGGATGAGGGAGAAGCTCTTCGGAAAGCCCTGATCTTATGCGAACGGGAGGAGAAGAGGATGGGCGACGAACGGATGGTCAAAGGGAGTGAGTTTCCCGCCGCCGAGCGGGTGCGTCTCATGGAGGCTTCCTCCACGATGGCCGTTCTGCAAGCGGCCGAACGACTGCGCGCGGCCGGGCAGCGCGTGCTCGATCTGGGAGCGGGAGAGCCGGATTTTCCAACGCCCGAGCATATCAAGGAGGCGGCTCGCCGCGCCCTGGCGGAGAATTTCACTCGCTATACGCCGGCCGCCGGGATCGCCGAATTGCGCGCCGCGATCGCTTGGATTTTGAACGAGCGCTTCGGTTCGACCTATACCCCCGATCAGGTCATGGTGACGGCCGGTGGGAAGCAGGCGATCTTCAACGCCATTGTGACCCTCATCGAGCCGGGGGATGACGTTCTGATCCCCGCCCCCTATTGGGTGACGTTCCCACAGATCGTCACGTTCGCGGGTGGGCGAAACGTCTTCATCTCCACAGAGGCGAACGCGTTTCACCTCACGGCGGAGATGGTCGGCGAAGCGTTGACGCCGAGGGCGAAGCTCCTCATCCTCAATTCGCCGAGCAATCCGACGGGGAGCGTGATCCCGCCGACCGAATTCCGGCGCATCGTGGAGTTGGCCGTTGAACGCGGGTGCTACGTCATCTCCGATGAATGCTATCGCGAGTTCGTCTATCCCCCGCATGTCCCGTCTTCGGCGGCCTCGCTGCCGGAAGCTTTGCGCGAGCGCGTGTTGATCGTCGGGTCGTTCTCCAAGACCTACGCGATGACGGGATGGCGCATCGGGTACGCCGTCGGCCCGCAGGCCTGGATTCGCGAGATGATCAAAGTCCAGAGCCATTCCACATCGAATCCGACCTCGATCGCCCAGAAGGCCGCTTTGGAAGCGCTCACGGGGCCTCAGGAATCGGTGGCGCACATGCTTCGGGAGTATCAACGGCGGCGCGACTTCTTGGTCGAAGCGCTCAACAGCGTGCCGGGAATCCGATGCGCGGAACCCGAAGGGGCTTTCTACGTCTTCCCCGACGTGCGGGATCTGATGCGCGCGCGCGGCGTTCGGACGTCGAGGGACCTGGAAGTGCGCCTCCTCGAAGAGTGTCAGATCGCTCTCACGGCGGGGGCGTCCTTCGGCACAGAGGGATATGTGCGTATCTCCTACGCCGCGTCTTTAGAGGTGCTTCGGGAGGCGGTCGCGCGCTTGATCCGATTCGCCCATGCGCGGGCGTGAGCGTCGTCCGCAAGAGCGTATCGGCGCGAAAGGGAACTCGTGCGAGTGCTCGCTTTCGCACAGCCGATGTGATACACTGTCAGGCGGATATGGTGAGGGAGCAGTGAGCTATGGCGTTCACGGTGAGTGATTTCTCGGATTTCATCCGCCTCCTGGCGCAGCACCCGGAGTGGCAGGTTGAATTGCGTCGTCTGATTTTGACGGAAGATCTCTTGAGGCTTCCGGCTATCGTCCAGGAGTTGGCCGAAGCGCAGCGGCAACTCGTTCATGCGCAGCAGCGCACGGAGGAGCGCCTGAAGGAATTAGTCGCCATCGTCGCTCGGTTAGAGACAGCCGTAGAGCAGTTGGCAGAGGCGCAGCGGCGGGCGGAGGAGCGGATGGGGCAGTTGGAAGAGCGGGTGGGTCGTCTGGAAGCTATCATGGAGCAGCTTGCCGAGGCGCAGCGGCAGTTGGCGGAAGCGCAGCAGCGGGCGGAGGAGCGGATGGAACGGTTGGAGGCCGCTGTAGAGCAGTTGACCAGAGCGCAGCAGCGGATGGAAGAGCGGATGCAGGGCGTGGAAGCGGCCATTAAGGAGATGGGGCAGTTTCAGAGGGCGCTAGGAGCGACGATTGAAGAAGAAGCCGAAAGTGTCCTCCTCACGGTGCTGGAGGAGAAGGGGTATCGCCTTCTGGCTGAGCCGTCTACACTCTCTTTGAATGGAGAGATCGACATCGTCGTTCCCGTTCAGGATCCGACGGGCGAAGCAATCTGGGTGATCGTCGAGGTTCAGACGCGGCTGAGCCGTCGCGTCGTGCGCGATTGGGCGCAGCGTATGAAGTCTGCGGGATGGCAGAAACGGTTGCGAGCGGCTGGAGTGCCGGGTCCCTATTTGGTCTATGTCTTCGGCTTGCGAATTGATCAGCATACGGTCGCCGCTGTTCAGGAACATGGAATCGGCTTGCTGACAGGGCGAGGCGAGCGCGTTCCACCCCGCGGAGTACTCGCTCCTCGCTCGTGATCGCGCGACAGCCTCAGATCTCCCCAAACGTTCGCGAGCGTCGGTCACCCCTTGCTTTTTCCCATGGGTTCGTGTATTTCTGCCTGGCTGCAGGAGGTGATACTACGACGGAGGGAGGAGAGTATGAGACGTCATGTCGCGGCGTTTCTCTTTTTGCTGCTGGTCATCCCTCCATGGGTTCGAGCCGAAGAGCCGGTGGACTTGCACGCGATCGCGCGGATCAAACAGGAGGGATTTGGGAATTCCAAGGTCATGGAGATCGCGAGTTACCTGACGGATGTGTATGGGCCGCGGTTGACGGGCTCCCCCAATCTGAGAGCCGCGAGCGAGTGGGCGCGCCAGAAGTTCGCGGAGTGGGGGCTTGCGAACGCTCGACTGGAACCATGGGGGACCTTCGGACGAGGGTGGTCGGTCGAGCGGTTCTCCGTTGAGATGCTCGAGCCGACATACATGCCGATCATCGCCTACCCGAAGGCCTGGACGCCGGGGACCGAGGGAACGGTGGTGGGCTCTCTGGTGTTGGTCACACTCCGCTCGGAGGAAGATTTCGCCACGTACAAGGGGAAGCTCAAGGGGGCCATCGTCATGCTGCAGCCACCGCGTCAAGCGGTCACGCGCTTTGAGCCGGATGCGCGGCGACATAGCGAGGAGGATTTGAAACGTCTGGCGCAATCTCCGGAGCCGGGCGCGCGTCCTCCCATGGAAGTGCAACGAGAGGAGCTGCGCGCTCAGCGCGCCCTGCAGGAGAAGATCCAGCGATTCCTCCGTGAGGAAGGCGTGGCCGTTGTGCTGGAGCCAAGTCGCGGCGAGCACGGGACGATCTTCGTCACCGGAGGTGGATCCTATCGGATGAATGCCGAACCGGCCGTGCCGTCGCTCGTCGTCGCCATCGAGCATTATGCGCGGATCGCGCGATTGCTGGAGAAGAAGATTCCCGTGAAACTGGAGATCACCATCAAGACCCGCTTTCATGAGGACGACCTGCAGGGCTACAACGTGCTGGCGGAGATCCCGGGCGTTGATCCGAAGCTCAAGGATGAGATCGTCATGCTGGGCGCGCATCTGGACTCTTGGCATGCGGGTACGGGAGCGACCGATAACGCCGCCGGATCGGCCGTCGTCATGGAGGCCGTGCGGATTCTGAAAGCGATCGGCGTCCAACCGCGGCGCACGATTCGCGTCGCGCTCTGGACGGGAGAGGAGCAGGGGCTACTGGGCTCGCGCGCTTATGTGGAGAAGTATTTCGGCAATCCGCGCACGATGGAGCTGAAGCCCGATCACGCGAAGATCTCCGCCTATTTCAATCTCGATAATGGGACAGGTCGGATCCGCGGCATTTATCTCCAGGGCAACGATGCCGTGCGACCGATCTTCGAGGCCTGGCTGCGCCCCTTCCATGATTTGGGGGCGACGACGGTGACGATTCGCGGCACGGGCGGCACCGATCACCTCGCCTTCGATGCCGTAGGAATCCCCGCCTTCCAGTTCATCCAAGATCCGATCGACTATAGCACGCGCACCCATCACACGAATATGGATGTCTACGATCGGCTCCTGCCGGGCGACCTGATGCAAGCGGCCGTGATCATGGCCTCGTTCGTCTATCACGCGGCCATGCGCGATGAGAAGCTTCCTCGCAAACCGTTGCCCCGACCGCAGTCGGGGCCGCAGATTCCGCCGCAGGAGTGACGTCTCTCGCAGGCGCCCGCGTCATGGCCGGGAGGACTACGCGTCGAGCGCCTGGCGCACGGCGCGGGCCAACTCCCTCCGCTCGTAGGGTTTCTGTATGACGCCCAGAGCCCCTTGAGCGAGGAGTTCGGCGGCGACATGTTCGGGGCTATAACCGGTGATCAGCAGGATCTTCGCGTTCGGATTGATGCAGCGCAGTTGATGAAACGCCTCGTGCCCGCTCATGCGCGGCATGACGACGTCGAGCATGATCAAGTCGATCTGCGAATGCCAGGTCGCATAGAGGGTCACGCCCTCGTACCCATCTCGTGCGGTGAGCACGTGGTAACCGAGTGATTGCAACATCTGTCGGCCGAGTTCCAGGACGATGGGTTCATCCTCAATGAGCAGGATCGTCTCGTGCCCGCCGCGAATCTCCCCCTCTTCGAAAGGAAGTTCGCTCGGGATCGGCTGAGGCACAGTGGAGGGCAAATAGAGATGAAACCGAGTCCCGCGCCCCAATTCGCTCTCTACGTCAATCCATCCGCCGTGCGCTTTGATGATTCCGTACGCGACAGCCAGGCCGAGACCCGTCCCCTGGCCGACCTCCTTCGTGGTGAAGAACGGTTCGAAGATGTGAGGCAAGATGTGCGGGGGGATACCAGAGCCGGTATCGCTGAGCGTCAGCCGCACGAAGCGTCCCGGCCGAACATAAGGGACAGCCGGGGCTTCGACATCTACCGAGCGCGCTTCGATGCGCAAGCGCCCACCGGTCGGCATCGCATCGCGCGCATTGACGGCGATGTTGAGGAGCACCTGTTGGAGCTGGGACGGATCGGCTTCGATGAAGAGCGCCTCTTGTGGCAGATCCACCTCGATCTCGATATGCTCCGGCAACGTGCGCCTGAGTAAGGCGGCGAATTCGGTGAGAAAGTTGTGAAGGTCGCACTTCTCCCGCCCGCCCAGAGAGGGGCGGCTGAAGAGCAAGAGCCGCCGAACAAGATCGCGCGCTCGCGCCCCGAGCGAGAGGATGTGGCGCAGATATTCGGCGACCTCATGGCGCGGTCCCAGTTCCGTGAGCGCCAGCTCGGCGAACCCCAGCACCCCCGTGAGGATGTTGTTGAAATCGTGAGCGATGCCCCCGGCGAGCGTCCCGATGGATTCCATCTTCTGCGCTTGGTAGAGTTGCTCCTGCAGCTTCAGCCGAGCCTCCTCTTCACGAAGCCGTTCGATCTCAACGCCGACGCGTTGGCCGATGATCTGCAGCCAGTGCCCATCGGCTTCGGTGAACGCTCGCGGATGCTTCCCGAAGGCATTGATTATGCCCAACACTTCACCCGCGCTACCGAGGATCGGCGCGCCGATGTAGGATTCGATGCGAAGGGCGGCCAAGAGCTCGTCTTCGGGGAACACTCCCCACGCGCCGCACGGATACGCGCACCACTCGGCCCGCGACAGAACGTCCTCGCAGGGCGTGCCGCGCAGTGCGTAAGAGAGATCGTGCCGAAGCTCTCCATCGCTATAGAATGCCAACGCGCGTACCCGCGTGCCCCCTTCTTCCAGCACGCCGAGCAGGGCATACTCGACTTCGAAGAGTTGGGCGAGCGTGCGGGCCGCGTGATCGAACAGCTCTTGTCGCTGGAACCGGGTGACCAGGTCGTAGATGCGCGCCACGTGTTGGCGAGCGCGCCGCTCGGCTTCCTCAGCGCGCTTTCGCTCGATGATCACGGCGATGTGATTCCCGACGGCGGCCAAGAATTCCAGATCGTGATCCGTATAGGCGTGTTCGTCCTCATAGTGTTGGACGACGAGCACGCCGATCATCTCCTTCGGCGTGCGTAACGGCACGCCCAGCCAGCACGCTGCGGGTGTCCCCACGGTCCCCAATTCCCCTTGTTCGGCCAACCGGCGGCAACTCTCCCGCGTGAGCCGCTGCGGCCGCCCGGTCCGGAACACGTAGGCCGTCGCCGTTTTCTCCCCGCGCAAGGGGGGAGGAGGGGCATCGTATTGATCGGCGAAGTAGGGGAAGTGGAAAAATCCGGTTTGCGCATCGTAGAGGGCGATGAAGCAATTCTCCGCCGGGAGCACGCGCTTCAGAGCGCGATGAATCAAGGGGAACAACTCGTTGAGATCAGTGGTCGTCGTGGCCCCTTGCGTGATCTCCAGCATCGCTTCGCGCTCAGCCTCCGCTCGCTTCAGCGCGGTGATGTCCAGCACCGCGCCCTCGTAATAGAGCACGCGCCCCTCGGCATCGCGGACGACGCGCGCGACATCGTGGACCCAGAGCGTCCGCCCCGTGCGCGTTCGGAGGAGATGTTCATGTTCGAGGACCCCACGCTCCTCCAGCTGCCGACGCCACAGCTCGCGCTCCTGCGGGCGAGCCCAAACCTCTTGGGCGGGGGTGGCCAAGAGCGCCTCCACGTTCGGATATTCTAAGAGTCGCGCCAACGTGGGATTGGCTATCACCACTCGCCCTTCGGGCGTACTTCGGTAGATGCCGACGATCGTGTTCTCGAAGAGATCGCGATACTCCTTCTCGGAACGCATCAGCTCTTCGTAAAGGCGCACGCTCTGGATGACTTGAGCCGCTTGGTTGGCGAAGATGCTGAGCACGCGCGCGTCTTCAGGCGTGAACCCACCCGGCTTATCCAAAGCGTAGATGACGCCGATCGTCCTCCCCTCGGCGAGCATAGCCGTGGCCAGAAGGTTCTCGACGCCGACCTCTGAGGCGAGCGATTGCAAGGGGCGAGGGATCTCTTCCCGGCAATTGGCAATGAAGGGACCTTGCGTCCGCAGGTCCCAATAAGCCCGCAGTTCCTCGCTCACGACGTAGGAGACGGTTTTCGCCAGCACGTCCTCGACGCGATATCCGGGGAGTTCCGCGCGCAATGTCCGCGTCGCCGGATCATATGTGGCGATCACGCATCGCGTCGCGCCGATCAAACGGGCGATCAGCTCCGTCAGTTCCCCGTAAACCTTACGCAGGCTCCGAACCGAACCGAGCAGGCGCGCGATCTCGTAAAGCCCGTTCAGCTCGAAGAGCCGTCGTTGGACTTCTTGATAAAGGCTCGCGTTCTCCAGCACGATGGCCGCGTGCTCGGCGATCAATCGGGCGTACATCGCGTCTTCCGCCGTGAAGGCATTCGACCGCCTCGCGCTCAGGAAGAGCACGGCGATCGGTCGCTCCCGGGCGCACAGGGGGACGCCCAAGACGGAGCGAATGCCGAGCGCCTTCACGAGCTCCGTGGGGATGAGGTCGCTCTGCGTCGCATCCGAGATGATCAACGGGCCCGAGGCTTCCCGCAACTTCCATAGGATGGGGAATTCGGCGATCCGTTTCCCTTTCAGCGACCGGAGCAAATCGGCGCGTTCGGCATCCACATCATACGTCACGATGTCGAGGATCGTCTCCAGATTCCGATCCGGCACATACACGGTCGCTCGCTCTACGCGGAAGACCTCGACGCACTTCCGAACGAGGATCTCGAGCAGTTCCCGCAGATCGAGCGTGCGACTCATCGCCTGTACGAGCTCCTGCAGGGCCGCCGTGCGACGGCGAGCCTCCTCGATCCGACGCTTCACTTGTGATGCCCGGATCGCTCGTTCGACAATAGAGGGGAGCAATTCCCAATACCCCATCTCTTTGATCACGTAATCGGCAGCTCCCTGTTTGAGGGCTTCTACGGCGACGCGTTCGTTGCCAAGCCCCGTGATCAAGATCACCGGCACATCCAACTCTCGAGCGCGCACCGCACGGAGGAACTCCAAGCCGTCCATCCCGGGCATTCGATAATCGGCCAACACGATGTCGAAGGTCTCGCGCTCCAACGCGTTCAGGCCTTCAAGAGCCGTCGTGACCGCTGCGATGATGGTCTCTGAGCCCAGTCGGTCCTTCAAGGCCCGCATTTCGAGCATCCGGTGATCGGAATCATCTTCGATCAAGAGGATGCGATATCCCGACCGCACTTCCGGGGTCAAGGGCCCCTCCTCCATATCCCTGAGCGTCTTCTCCTGCATTTCGACCTCCTCTGTCTTCAGGGACTACTCCGCAGAGGCTTCGTGCGAAGCCCGGCTGGACTCCGGGCCCCGCGAAGCCCGCGTCTCTCATCTTGCTCCACCGAAGGAATGGCGGGCTCTCTTCCTACGGCGTCGGCCTCAAGAAGGCGGACTCCGGAGGTAGCGTATTGACCAGGATCCAATAGAGCTTCAGCTCTCGCACCTTCTGGACGAAGTCCTCGAACCGAATGGGCTTCACGATGTAAGAATTCGCGCCGTTCAGGTAACTCCGCAGGATATCGGCCTCCTGTTCGGAACTGGTCAACATGATGATGGGGATCACCTTCAGGATGGGATCGCTCTTGATCCTCTGCAGAACGTCCAGTCCATCCACCTTCGGCAACTTGATATCGAGCAGGATGAGCCCCGGACGGGGTGCCGATTCCGGATCGGTATATTTCCCTTGGCGGTAGAGATAATCGAGCGCCTCTTGCCCATCCTCGACGACCCGCACCTCGTTGAGGATGTTGTTCAACTCCAAGGCCCGCTTGATGAGCAGGATGTGATCGGGATTATCCTCGACAAGTAGGATCACGATGGGTTTCATCCGCTCCTCCTCCGCTCTGAAGATGTCGGTCCGCTCGGGCTTTCCATAGGGAGAGCCGGCTCCATCGCGTTTGACGGCTCCGGGGCGACGGGAAGAGTGAACCAGAACGTGCTCCCCTTTCCCAGCCCCTCTGATTCGACCCACACATCCCCCCCATGCGCTTGGACGATCCGCTTCACGATTGCCAATCCGACGCCTGTGCCCTCATCGCTGTGATATTTGCCCGCGACGCGGTAGAAGATCTCGAAGATCTTCTCCCGATGTTCGGGCGCGATGCCAATGCCGTTGTCGCGAACGAAGAAAGCGGCGACGCCCTTTTGCTCCTCGCGCACGCCGATCTCGATCTCCGGAGGAGTCTCCGGGCGGGAGAAGCGCAGCGCGTTGGAGAGCAGGTTCGCCCAGACTTGGCGAAGGCGCGTGCGTTCGCCGATGACCGTCGGGAGCGTGTCGGCGACGCGAATGCGCGCCTGTTTGAGTTCGATCTGTCCGTGCAGCTCGGCGAGCACTTCCTCGACGAGTTCGCGCATGGGGACCGGGCGATATGGCTCGCGCAGCCTCCCGATGCGCGACAGCTCCAGCAGCTCGGCGATGAGTCGCTGCATCCGTTCCGCGTTGGCTTGAATTCGCTCCAAGTAAAAGACGGCGTTCGGGGAGAGGTTTTCTTCCAACTCTGCCCGAAGCAAACTCGCGAGTCCTTGCAGGGAGATGACGGGGGCTTTCAGGTCATGCGAGATCGTGTAGATGAGCGACTCCAACTCTTCCGCCTTCTCCACAAGCTGGCGCGTACGCTCGGCGACGCGCTGCTCCAGCTCTTCCGCTCGGCGTCGCAGACGCGCCGTGCGCCACCGATGGCCCCCGTAAAACAGGCCCAGGAGTCCGATCCCCGCCATCCCCCAGAACCACCACTTCTGCCAGAACGGAGCGCGAATCGTGAAGGCGAACGAAAGTGGTGACGACCACGCTCCTCGATACTTCCGAGCGCGCACCTCAAGGACATACGAACCCGGCGGCAGATTGGGGACGCGCAGCTCCCGACCTTCCAAAAGCGTCCATTCGTCTTGGAACCCCTTCAGCCGATATTCGATCTGCACCTGGCGTTCATTGAGAAACGACAGGGCCGCGATCCGCGCGATCAGGGTATTGTCCGCATAGCCGACCTCCTGGCCGCGGGCCTCCGCCAGCGCCGTCGTGGGAAAAGACCGAGCGCCGAGTCGCAGCTCTTGGAAGAGAAGGGTTGGCGGAGCGCCACGCGTCAGATCGAACCGGGGATCGTAGCGGCTCAAGCCCCCCATCGTCCCAAACCAGAGCGTGCCGTCGGCATCCTCCCAGAACCCCCCGGCGTTCGATTCCGGATCCGCGTACCCTTCTTCCACGCCGTAGTTGATGAACGTCGTGCCGTCGAAGCGATCCACGCCGCGCGCCGTGCCGATCCAGATGTTCCCCCGGCGATCCGCGCCGAGCGAATACACGGCATCGTTGGCCAACCCCTCGCGCGTCGTGTAGTGCCGAAAGGTCTTTCCGTTGAAGCGCGTCACCCCATGCGAGGAATGATATCCGAACCAGATGTTCCCGCGCGCATCCTCGCAGAGGAAGTACGGTTGATCGCTCGCCAATCCATCGCGCGTCGTATAGGTGCGCCAGCTTCGGCCGTCCCATCGCGAGAGCCCCCGATCTCCGGAGATCCACACCCATCCGCGCCGATCCACGAGAATGCGGGCGTTCGAGAACGTCTGACCCTCGACTTGAACCGGCTCTAGGTGCGATCCCGTCCACTTGAAAA
>Ga0101943_1002129_pt1 | contig 13473 bp, 12 predicted proteins | sample DewCreD2012metaG_5_FD_75244 | JGI IMG/M metagenome (GOLD analysis project Ga0101943, IMG submission 75244) | Hot spring sediment bacterial and archeal communities from British Columbia, Canada, to study Microbial Dark Matter (Phase II) - Dewar... ... | reverse complement strand
TCGATTTCTACTCGGGCATTGAGGGGCAGGCGAGCCACCTGCACGCAAGAGCGGGCCGGAGCCGGATCGGTGGCAAAAAACTCTCGATAAACCTCGTTCATGGCCGCAAAATCCTCCATATCGGCCAGGAAAACTGTTGTCTTCACCACCTTGGAGAGAGTGGTGCCCCCCGCTTCCAGCACCGCCTGCATGTTCAGCAACGCCTGCCGGGTTTGAGAAACAATGTCCTCCCCCACCAGTTTGCCGGTTTTGGGATCCAGGCCCACCTGTCCGGCGGTAAACAGAAATGGCCCCAGAGCAGCAACACCCTGGCTGTAGGGACCGACTGGAGTGGGGGCAGCTTCGGTCTGCACAGCCCAAAGACTTGGCCCGGGCTGACCCTGGTGGCAGCCAGTCTCTGGCTTAGCCGGCTTCGTCTGCTCCATAGAGGTTTGCCCAACTCTGTCGCTACGCTACCACCGGTGGATCGTCGAAGAGCGGGGCTGAGAATGTCAAGATGAATTCGTTGAGAGGGAGAGGGATCCATGCCGTTGATCAAGCTGCAAACGTCTATGCAACCAGAAACCGCCGCAGTAGAGGAGCTGCTCAAGGCGCTGTCTGCTGCTCTATCTGAACAGTTGGGCAAGTCGGAAGCCTACGTGATGACCGCCTTTGAAGGTGGGATCCCGATGACCTTTGCCGGCAGTGGGGATCCCTGTTGTTACGTAGAAATCAAGAGTATCGGGCAATTTTCCGCCCAACAAACCCGAGCCATGAGCGAGTTTTTCTGTGGCACCATCGAGGCCCGATTGGGGATCCCCAAGAAGAGGATTTACATTGAGTTCAGCGACGCCAAAGGCTATCTTTGGGGATGGAATGGCACGACTTTTGGCTAACGATACTTCCCCCCTCTGAGAGCTGTTTACTCTAGCTTGTCCCAGCTCACCTCACAGAAACTTTGTAGGAGTTTGGCCGTGCAAGAGCTGCCCCAACCCAGTACAAATCCCCAAAAGCAGCGGATTTTGCTCAAGCTTGCTGCGGTTTTGGGCTCGGCCATTTTTATCTTTTGGGCAGCACATCGATTGGGATTTTTTGGGGTTATTCAAGACTGGCTCACCGGGGCTCTGGCTTGGATGGAAAGCTTGGGGCCGCTGGGGCCAATTCTCTTCATCGCCATTTACATTGTGGCGACGGTGCTGCTTCTACCGGCTTCGGTGCTGACCTTGGGGGCAGGAGCTGTGTTCGGGGTACTGGCTGGAACTGTGTATGTGCTAATCGGGGCAACCATTGGAGCCAATTTGGCCTTTTTGATCGGGCGCTATTTGGCGCGGGAGCAGGTGGCGAAATGGATTGAGGGAAATGCCAAGTTTGCGGCTATCGATCGAGCAGTGGGACGTGAGGGATGGAAAATAGTCGGCCTGATTCGGCTGTCGCCTGCGTTTCCCTTCAATGTGCTCAACTACGCCCTGGGACTGACCCAAATTTCTTTTCTGGATAACTTGCTGGGCACTGCTGGGATTGTGCCGGGCACTTTTATGTATGTGTACATCGGCTCGTTGGCGGGATCCCTGGCCAACATGGAAGGCGCGGAGTTGGATCCTCAGGCTCAAGCCGCCCAATGGGTTGTTCGCCTCGTGGGGCTTATCGCCACCGTAGCTGCCACCGTCTACGTCACTCGCGTTGCCCGCCAAGCCCTACAAGAAGCGGTGGAGCCTGTTTAGGGAATTTGCAATGATTTCAGGTTACGATGAGACGCATAGGCTACTGTGTTGCTACGCAACGCTGACGTGACCGCGCTAGCGGGACGGAGTCCTTGAAAAGTCTTCTGATCCCCTGCATTATTGCTCCGCAACGCCGACGCGACCGAGGTGGGATCAAGCGAAACAATTCGAGGATCGGATGGGATCTGTATGCACCGAGACTTGAATGGCGCACGTGGGACTTTCCTGCGTGCTTTGGGAGAGCTCCCCTGGTTGAGGGAATTGTTCCTGCAATCTGCATTGGTGAAAAATGCTGGTGTTTGTTAGCGTTGAGTAGCTAAAAAAGCTTGGCTTAGCCAACAACTTGGCAGAGGGTTTCCTGCCGCTCTTGGTCTTGTTCGGCCAGCTCCTGGATGGCCTGTTGGTACACTTGGGCAGGCGTGGATCCCTGGTTGACTTGTTTCAGCCAGCGTTGGGCCTCATTGCCCTGGTAGAGCAGGGTTTGCAAGGGAGCTAGAAAACAGCCCAAACCCTGAGGTTGGCCAATGCGCCAAGCTTCGGTCAGCAGCTCTTCGATCCACTCTTGGGCCGCCCGTTCCCGGCCTGTCCGCCAATCGACCAGACGAGATTGCAGCGATTCTCGGGCAGCAGCCTGCTCGTTGGCTTCGCAAAGGCTCTCCAGCTCTGCCGGGGTAAAGGGCCCCCGCAAGGGATCCAGCGCTTCCGGCTGGGCCAGCAACTGCCAGAGACGGGCTTCCACCAAGGCAGTAATGGCCAGAACCATCACCGGATCCCCTACCAGATCGCAAATGCGCAGCTCCACCCGGTTGAGATGGTAGGGCCGATCCGGGCCGTTGGGCCGCACCGAAGCCCAGAGGTGGCGCACATTCTGCATGGTGCCCAGGGCTAGCTGCTCCTGGATCCAGGCAATGTAGTGGGCATGATCCCGGAAGAAGGGCACCTGGGCCGGCGTTTTGGGGAACACCTGCCAACGGGTGGAGTGGGATCCCGTCACCCGTCCGTCCAGAAAAGGAGAGGAAGCGCTCAGGGCCAGGTAGAGAGATGCTTCCGCCCGCAATAGGCGGCAGGCCCGGAAGATAGCCTCAGTATCCGGCAGGCCGACATTGATGTGAATGCTGGCAGTCACTACCCGCGTGCCGTAGGTGCGTTCGATGTAATCGTGGTAGGGGTTGCCGGGATCCGATCGCTCGAAGTGATCGCTGCCACCCGAAGCTAGCGTGCTCCCTGGCAGAAGGGTGTAAGGGCCAAGACGGCGCAAAAATTGCCGCAACTGCAGGCGAGGCCGCAACAAGGCACAGAGTAGGTCTTCGTAGCGGCGGAGAGGGGGGGTGATGTACTCCACATTGCGCCGATCCGGCTCCTGCACAAACCCCGGCAAAGCTTGGCAAATGCGATCCGATAGACCCACCACTTCCCCGGCGGCGGTGCCGGTGTACATTTCCACCTCAAAGCCCTTGGTCAACAGCACAGGCCAGCCTCCAGCCGCAGCCTCACCAGTCTAACCTTTCTCTTCTCCCCTCATTGTCCTGGGTTTTGGCAGGGAATTGGCCGGTGGTAGGAAAGTTCCTCGACCTGTTTTAGCTAGCCCGCCGGGGAGCTCTGCCCTCTGTCCGTAGGACGGTCGCGTAGCGTTGCGTAGCAACATAGGGTCGTAAGGCCTACGGCCCGCTACCGCGAACGGGAAAGGCGGGAGTATTTTGGTTTTCAATGTACTGGCGCAAAACCGAGACAGTAACCCCACCACAGGAAGCAATAAAATACGATTCATGCCACAGAACATCTTTCCAATCAATCTTGTTCATGTAATCTGCAAACTGGCTTCTAATCCTGCGGCTAGAAACGGACTGGATATTGTTTACAAACTTGGACAAGTCCATCTGTGGATAATACTGGAATAGCAGGTGAATAGGGTCTGCTTCGCCATTAAACTCAATAAGTCTACAATTCCACTTTTGACACAGGTCACGCAGAATTTCATGTAATCGTTGCAACATTTCGCCAGTAAACGCCTTGCGACGGTATTTGGTAGTTAAGACTCAATGCACCTTTAAATCGGATACAGCCCTGCCACCAGAAACAAAGTCATTTTTCATGGTTACTTTTACTCTAGTACCAGTATAATGAGTGTAGCAGGATTTTGACGCTCTCATCCTCATCATGAGAACTGCTTACAGCCTATTAATTTAAGATAGGATACAAGTATTCAAGAGGAAGGAGAGAGGAACATGCCAACCCATTCGCTAGACTTACGGCAAAGAGTTGTGGCCGCTTATGAGGCCGGTAAGACCTCCATCCGCCAGGTGGCCAAACGGTTCATGGTGACCAAAAGAACCGTACATCGCTGGGTGCAACAGTATCGACAAACTCAGGACTTAACTCCCAAGCAAGTCGGCACGTTAGGCTGTGCCGTGCCGGAGGCATAGCGAGTGGGTATCTTGGAACAACATCGACAGGCAGTGATACCAATCATTGAAGAACACCCAGACTTCTACCTGTGGCAGTATCAAGAACTCTTACGAGAGCGGTTGGGTATTGATGTGAGCACCGTTACAATACACAACTTTTTAAAAAAGCAAGGAATGACTCTGAAAAAAGACTTACCGCAGTGCGAAAGTCAAAGAAGAGGAGGTGCAAAGAGAACGATTAGCTTATAGTCAAGCAGTCCAGAATATTTCGGTGGAGGATTGAGTTGCCCTAGACCAGACAGGGGTGTGGGAGGGAATGGAACGGAGAGTATCTTGGAGTTTGCGCGGTCAAAGAGCTTATCATTATCGTCTGGGCTGTTGAGAAAAGCCTCTGGCCGCGTGCATTATTGCTATGCCTACGGCACCCGGACGGGAACCGCACCGCTGACGCGAAAAGGAGAGGGGGGCTAGGGATAATCCAACGAAGCGGTTTCACTGGGATTGGAAATGACTGGGGTCTGGATGGTCTGCAAAGGTGCCGTGATAGGCAGCCTGCATAGCCGCCAAAGACACCGACAACACGGGATCCCCTTCTGCCGTGGTCAACACCAAGGGATCCTCAGGGGATCCCACCTGCCCCAAAAACTGCCACTGGCCTGGCAGTTGGGATTCCAAATAGGCTTCCCAGAGGGAGCGATGGGCTGGGTTTACAGAGACTAGGATGCGGCTGGATCCCTCTCCAAACAGGGCTTGATCCCAACGGCCTGAGGGTGCGGGAAGGCAGAGGGTGGCTCCCTGGCTGCCGCTGAGACAGGCTTCTGCCAAGGCCACTGCCAGCCCGCCGTCGCTGCAGTCGTGGGCCGAGCGCACCCACCCCTGGCGGATCCCATGGCGGCAGGCAGCCTGCACTTGCTTTTCCAATTCCAGATCCACAGGGGCAGGCCGGCCCGTGACCTTCTGGTGAATGACCGCCAAATACTCGCTCCCTCCCAAGCTAACGGGGGCCTGGGATCCCAGCAGGTAGACGAGATCCCCTGCCTGCTGCCACCCTTGGCCACAGATCAATTGCAAATCGGGAACTAGGCCCACCATGCCAATGACAGGGGTGGGGTAAATGGCTTGGGAGCCGGTGGGGGTAAGGGTTTCGTTGTACAGGGAAACGTTCCCCCCCGTTACCGGTGTACCTAGGGCTCGACAGGCATCCCCAATCCCCTGACAGGCCAGAGCCAACTGCCAGTACACCACCGGGTTTTCCGGGTTGCCGAAATTGAGGTTATCGGTCACAGCCAAGGGATCCGCCCCCACACAGGAAAGGTTGCGGGCCGCTTCTGCCACGGCTGCCTTGGCCCCCTCATAGGGATCCAAATACACCCAGCGGCCATTGCCGTCGAGGGTGGCAGCCACCGCCTTGCGAGAGGGCCGGAGAGCGGGCACTTCTCCTGAACCAAACTTCTGAGAGCGGATGCGGATGACGGCAGCATCCCCCTGCCCCGGCCAGAGGACGGTGTTGTTTTGCACCTGATGGTCGTATTGGCGGTAAATCCAGGCTTTGCTGGCAAGGGTGGGGCTGGCCAAGAGCTGCAGCAGCACCTGTTCCCACTCCCGAATTTCCTGACCTAGCTGGATCCCTCGGCAGTTACAGGGGGGCAGCGTGGCGGGATCCCACTGCCAAGCCTCTTGGACATAGGTGGGGGGCTCCTGCAAAACGGGCCGCACATACACAGGGGTCTCTTCCGCCAAAGCCCGCGCCGGCACCTCCACCACCCGGGATCCCTGGTGCCAGACTTCCACCACCGGCTCTGCCAGCACCTCCCCAACCACACGAGCTTGGAGGCCCCAGCGCTGGAAGATCTCAATTAACTCTGCCTCGTGGCCTTTCTGAGCCACCAGCAGCATCCGCTCCTGGGATTCCGAGAGCAGGTATTCCCAGGCTTGTAGGCCGCTTTCCCGCGCCGGCACTCCATCCAAATCCAGCCGGATGCCCACCCCTCCCTTGGCGGCCATTTCCGAAGTGGAGCAGGTGAGGCCAGCCGCCCCCATGTCTTGGGCCGCCACCACGGCTCCTGTGGCAAAAGCTTCCAGACAGGCTTCGATGAGACATTTGCCCAGGAAGGGATCCCCCACCTGCACCGCTGGCAGATCCTGTTGACAGTGCTCCCCAAGCAAGGACTCCGTCTCGCTGACGCGAACGGCGCTGGCAAAGCTGGCCCCACGGATCCCATCCCGCCCTGTAGTGGAGCCTACATACAAAACCGGGTTTCCCACCCCTTGGGCTGCAGATTTGACAACCGTAGGCGTCTCCAGCAGCCCCAAGGTCATCACATTCACCAGAGGATTGCCCGTGTAGCAGGGATCCACGGCCACCTCGCCGCCTACAGTGGGTACCCCAACACAGTTGCCGTAGTGGGCAATGCCCTCCACCACCCTGGCCATCAAGCGGCGGTTGCGGGGATCGGTCAGGGGCCCAAAGCGCAGCGAGTTGAGAAGGGCAATGGGACGAGCGCCCATGGTCAAGATATCCCGCAGGATCCCGCCCACGCCTGTGGCTGCCCCCTGAAAGGGCTCCACTGCTGAAGGATGGTTGTGGGACTCGATCTTAAAAGCCAGCCAATCCCCCTCCCCCAGATCCACCACGCCGGCATTTTCCCCCGGCCCCACCACCACCCGCTCTCCAGTGGTGGGAAAGTTTTTCAGCAGAGGACGGGAGTTCTTGTAGCAGCAATGCTCCGACCACATCACCCCAAACATGGCCAGCTCCGTGGGGTTGGGATCCCGTCCCAGTTGCTGCTGGATCTTCTGGTATTCGTCCAGGGAAAGGCCGTGGGCCTTTAAGTCTTCGAGGGTATACATCGCCTATAGCCATTAGGTCAGCAACCCGGGGCCCAGGAGACGGGCCTGCCGCTCTTCCAGTATGCGGCTTAAGGGGGGCCACTGCTTCAAGTCGGGGTCAAGGGCCAGGAGCTGTTCTGCCGCTTGGCGGGCCAGGTGCAGCACTTCTTGATCGTCCATGAGGCTGGCCAGGGCAAAATCCGGCAGCCCCGACTGGCGGGTACCCATCACTTCCCCAGGTCCTCGAAAACGCAAGTCCATCTCGGCAATGAAAAACCCGTCCTGGGATTGCTCCAGCACCTTCAGCCGCCGCAGGGCCTCTTCTCCTTTGGATCCCGTCATCAGGATGCAATAGGCTTGGTCGGATCCCCGTCCCACCCGTCCCCGCAGTTGGTGCAGTTGGGAGAGCCCGAAGCGCTCTGCATGCTCCACCAGCATCACTGAGGCGTTGGGCACATCCACCCCCACTTCCACCACCGTGGTGGAAACCAGAATATCCAGCTCCCGGCGGCGGAAAGCTTCGATGACCCTCTCCTTCTCGCTGCTGGTCATGCGCCCGTGCAGCAGGCCCACCCGGAACTGAGGGAAGACCTTTTCCTGCAGGCGCTGGTGTTCCTCGATGGCGGATTTCAGATCCAGCTTCTCCGACTCCTCAATGAGAGGCAGCACCACGTAAGCCTGCCGCCCTTGGGCAATTTCCCGCTCTATCAGCCGCACCACTTGCAGGCGATCCCCAGGTCGAGCTACCACCGTATGCACGGGCTTGCGCCCCGGCGGCAACTCGTCAATTTGGGTAACATCCAGATCCCCATGCAGGGCCAGGGTGAGGGTGCGGGGGATGGGGGTGGCAGTCATGGTGAGCACATCGGGGTGATCCCCTTTTTGTTGCAGGGCGGCCCGCTGCTCTACCCCAAAGCGGTGCTGCTCGTCGATGATGACTAGGCCCAGGTTGCGAAACTGCACCGCCGGTTGGATTAAAGCATGCGTGCCCACCACTAAGGGCAATTCCCCAGTCTGCAACTGCCGCAGGATCTCCCGCCGCTTGCCGGGAGGCGTGGATCCGGTCAACAGTTCAACGGGCACCTGTAGCTGGCTTAGCCATTCCACCAACTTGCGGTAGTGTTGCTCGGCCAAGACCTCGGTGGGAGCCATCAGGGCTGTTTGCCAACCGGATTGAATGGCCGCCAGCAAAGCCGCTACCGCCACCACGGTTTTGCCGGATCCCACATCCCCTTGCAGCAGCCGGTTCATGGGCAAGGGATCCCGCAAGTCCGCCAGGATCTCGTCAATGGCCCGCTGCTGGGCAGCCGTGAGCTGAAAGGGCAGGATTTGATAGAAGCGATCCAACAGCTCCCCTCGAGCCGGATGGTAGCGGGGTACGGCCTGGGCTTGGGTGCGGTAGCGCTGCCGCCGCTGCAGGAGGCCCAATTGCAGGTAGAAGAACTCGTCAAACACCAGCCTTCGCCGCGCTTGGGCCAGACGTTCTGCCGTCTCGGGAAAATGAATCTGCTGCAGCGCCGTGGGCAGATCCAACAGGTGAAACTGCTGTTTTAAGTGGGGGGGCAAGGGATCCTCCACCAACGCCGCTGCCGGCAGGGCCAGTTGCACCGCCTTACGCACCAGATCGGCGGGGATCCCTTCCGAGAGGGGGTAAACGGGCAGGATCTTGCCAACCCCAGAACTGTCCTGCAGGCTGCCCTCGCTGGCCAGTACTTCAATTTGGGGGTTGTCCAACGTCAGGCCCAGCCTGCCCTTTTTCACCAGGCCACTGGCAGCCACCACCGCTCCCTTGGGGTATTGCCGCTCCAGAGAAGCTTGCCAACTGCGCTGGGCAAACTGCCGCCCGCTGTAGAAGCGGCTGAGGGTGAGGGTGCCGCTCTTGTCGGCAATCTTCAAGTTAAAGATGGTCAGAGAGGGGTTTTTGGGGCTGGTGAAGCAGGTGCAGCTTTTAACCGTCCCCACCAGAGTCACGGTTTCTCCCACCTTGGCCTGGCGGATGAGCACCTGCTGGGAGTAGTCCAGATGATCCCGGGGAAAGTAGTAGAGGGCATCCCGCACGGTGTGCAGGCCCAGTTGTGCCAGTTTTTCCGCCGACTTGGGGCCAATCCCTTTGAGAAATTGCAGCGGCTGCTCTAGGCTAAGGCCAGCGGGGAGAGGCGGGGAAAGGGTGCTCTGGGAACCCCACCGCTGTTGCGACGAGGCCGGGCTAGGTGGGTGGGAACGAGGGCTCTGCCCCGCTGGCACCAGCGGTCGGGAAAGCTCTTGCTGACGTCGGACTCGCTCTAGCCAACGGCGAGTTTCGGCCACCAAGTGCTGGCGTTCGGGCAGCTCTAGCTCCGGGTACAGAGTATAGCGGGATCCCAGTTCTTTCCATCGCCGCTGGTCATCTCCATCGAGCACCCAGTCGGAGGGGGGATCCTGTCTGAACACGCTTCCCACAAACTGAGAGAAGGTTTGCTCTCGCCCCCGGAGATTGGTAAACCCCAACTCTGCTTCCAGAGAAAGGGCACGCTGGAGCCGCTGTAGATCCACTTGTGTCAAGTTGCTTGGCTGTTGGGAGTGCTCCTTGTCAATCCAACTTTAGCCAACAACAGCAGGACAACCGCAGGAGTACAGCAGCACAAGCCACACTTTCCATCTCTTGTTGACATACTCCCTGCCCTGAAGGGCAAGGATTCTTGACGCTTCAACAACCGCTGCTGGCAAGCCAGGCTTACGCAGTCTCCGCGTCCGTTTTAGTGCTACGCACCGCTAACGTGAAAGAGCCGGGCGCTCGCCTCGACGGCGCGGAGCGCTTTGCCCCATCCCGACTGCGGAAGTTTGACTTTAACTTTCTTAGCCAAGCTGAGCACAAGGCCACCCTGTCGCGTCAGCGAGCCGTAGGCTTTAGGGCGGGGTTTTAGACCCAGGTTTCTGATAAAGAAAAAAGCCTGCCTTGTTACTGTGCAACACTATCGCAACGGGGCAGGGCAAAGGGATCCCTGGGGATGAGGAGAGCGTCAGCTACGGGCCAAGGCGGATCCCAAAAGCAGGGCCATCACTGCCGGAACCAAGGCAATGGCCAGGATGGTGAAAACTTGTGCGTCCGTCATAACCAACTCCCTAACAGTGGAATTGCACAAAAGCCAGTCCCCTCACTTTACCAAAAAACTGGGTCTCAAGCCCCGTCCTTTAGGATGGCTTTGCGACATACTCAGGGCAGCAGCAGGGTAGTCAACCGCTCTCGCCTACGGCGGCGCGGATCGCTATATTCCTGCAAGCGGGCTGTAGGCCAAGAAAGGGAACGACTGGGGAGAAAGGCCTACGGCCCGCTACCGCGACAAGCACCGCTGTCGTAACCAGGGATCCGAATCCTCGCCCTACCGCTACGCGGTTTGCCTTGGCGGTTCGTAGGCTTTAGTAAGCTAGTAGGGCGGGGAGAGACCGGTGCAGAAAGGCAGCTTTGATGCGGCGGCGCATTCTACAGCTTTGCATCCTCGGCTGGGCGATGCTCCTCACCCTGGCAGCGGGGGGCGGGGGATCCCTGCCAGTTCCCCACTTTTTTGGCATTGAGACTCTTCAGGCCCAGGCTCAAACTTCAGCCGGAGAACTGCCACAGCCGGTGCGCCTGCAACTCCCCCCTGGCCTGGCCCGCTACACCTACGACCGGTCAGTGGGCGATTATTTTGAGGAGATCGAGCCGCTGCTGCCGGGCGGAGCCTATGCCCAGTGGGCTTTCTACCCGATCCCGGTCTATATCCAAGGGGATCACGCCCAGTGGAAAACCTTTGTGGAGCAGGCGGTCAAGGATTGGTCTGCCTACATCCCGATGCGGGTGGTGGCCAAAGAAGAAGAAGCCCTGTACGGGATGAGTATTTACCGCGTTCCCCCGATTGGTGGCGGGGTAGTAGGGGCAGCCCGACCTGAGTTTTTCTTCGCCTCGGATGGCTCTTTACAGCAGCGGGTGCGCATCATCATTGCAGAAGGACAGGGGTTGGCCGAAGTAACGGCGGTGGCTCGGCACGAGATCGGGCATGGGTTGGGGTTGTGGGGCCATAGCCCGGACCCGCGGGATCTGATGTACGGCGGACACCATGCGGCGGCCACCGGCAATCGACGGGTGTTGCGGGTGCCCAACATTACCAAGCGGGATCTGAACACCCTGAAGCGGCTCTACGAACAGCCTACCTTGATCGGACAAATCTTTCCCGAAAGCTAAAGTGCTCCGCACCGCTGTCGCGAACGCAAGCTGTTCTAAGTTCCCAGGATCTTTTGCGCTCCCCGCCACCCCATGGCCAGCAGGAAGAACATCAACTGGGTGGCGACAATGCTGGGGCCAGAGGGCAGGTTCAAGGCTGCCGAGGCGATCATCCCCAACACTGCACTCAGGCCCCCAATGCCCATGGCCAGCATCACATAAGTCGTGAACCGGGATCCCAACATCCGCGCCGTCGAGGCCGGGATGACCACAAAGGCGCTCACCAGCAACACCCCCACCGAGCGAATCGCCAGGGCCACCACCAAAGCCAGCAACACCACAAAGGCCAGCCGCTGCCAGCCCACCTGAACCCCTCGTGCCCGCGCCAGCGGCTCATCCAAGGTGAGCAACATCTGAGAGGGCAAAGTCAATCCCACATAGGCCAAGCCGGTGAGCAAGAGGATCCCGCTCGTCCACAGGGCCGCTGTGCTGATCCCCAAAATGTCCCCGAACAGCAACTGGTTGAGGTTCCCCCGATAGCCGGGCAGCAGGCTGAGGGTGATAACGGCCAGCGCCAAAGAGGAAGAGTAGATGATGTTCAGCACTGCATCCGCCGACAGTTGGGTGCGCTCCAAGACAAAGGTGACGCCCAAGGCAAACCCCACCCCAAACACCATCAGCACCACGGTGGGATTCAGCCCCAGCAGCACTCCCAAAACCATCCCCAGCAGAGCCGAATGCCCCAAGGCATCGCTAAAAAACGACAGTTGCCGCAAAATGACAAAGCTGCCCAAGAGCCCTCCGGTTACCCCAGTAAGGATCCCGCCCAGCATGGCCCGCTGCATAAAGGGCAACTGCAACAGCTCCACCACCTGCACCCAGCCTTCCAACATCTCTTTATCTCTCAGTGACGGTGGATGTAGCGAACAAAACAGTGCTTCGCGCCACTGTCGCGAACAGGCCCATAAACGCGGCTCAGCACCTCTGGCGCCAAAGCCACCTGGGGGGATCCCTGGCAGATGAGGGATTGGTTGAGGCACAGCACGCGGTCGCAATAGCAAGACACCATCTCCAGATCATGGGAGATCTGCAAAATGGCCCAGCCCAGAGATTGGCGCAGCTCTTCCAAGAGCTGGTAAAACTCCCCCTCGCTGGGTGTATCTAAGCCTGCCGGTGCCTCGTCGAGGATAAGCAACCGCCGCGGCCAAGCCAAGCAATAGGCCAACAGCACCCGTTTCAGCTCCCCGCCGCTGAGCTGGCCCAGAGCCTTAGAGAACAAGTGGGATGCACCGGCTCGCTCCAGCGCCTCTTTCACCGCCTGCCGCCGAGCAGAGCGCTGCTGCCAAGGCCAACGGGGTTGCAACGCCCCCCAACCCAAGCCCACAAACTCCTCCACCAGCATGGGGAACCCAGGGTTGAATTGAAAACGCTGGGGCACGTAAGCCACCAGGTGGCGCTGCTCGGCGTAGGGGCGCCCATACACGTGGACCCAACCCGCCGCGAGGGGCACGAGCCCGAGCACCGCCTTGATCAGCGTCGTCTTGCCGGCGCCGTTGGGCCCCACGATGGCGAGCAGCTTCCCTTCCGGGACCACCAGGTCGACGTCCCAGAGCACGGGGCGCGCGTGGTAGGCGACGGTGAGATCGTGGACCTCGATGGGGGGCACGCCGTCGCTGGACATCGTCGCACCTCCCTACTTCAGCGCGTCCACGATGGTCCGCACGTTGTACCGCATCATGCCGATGTAGGTGCCCTCCGGGGTGTCGGGAGCGCCGAGCGCGTCGGAGTAGAGCTGCCCGCCGATCCGCACCTCCTTCCCCCGGGCGCGGACCGCCTCGACCACTGCCTCGATGGTACGATGGGGCACGCTCGACTCGACGAAGATCGCCTTGATGCCCCGACTCGCCACCAGCTCCGCCAGGGCCTGCACGTCGGCGACGCCAGCCTCGGTCTCGGTGCTGATCCCCTGGAGTCCGACCACTTCCATCCCGTACTGCTCGCCGAAGTAGCCGAAGGCGTCGTGCGCGGTGACGAGAACGCGCTGCTGCGGGGGGATGGTGGCGATCTCCGTCTTGATCCAAGCGTGCAGCTCGTCCAGCTCCTTCTGGTAGCGGGCCGCGTTCTCCCGGTACGTCGCCGCGTGCTGCGGGTCCAGCTCGACCAGGGCCCGCTCGACGCGCTCGGCGGCCAGCTTCCACAGGGTGACGTCGAACCAGATGTGGGGATCGTAGTGCCCCTGGAACTCGGGGGGCTCCCGCAAGCGGTCGACCGGGATGTCCTCGGTCACGGCGACGGTCGGTCGCGTGCGGGCCATGCGGACGAACAGGTCGGCCATCTTCCCTTCGAGGTTCAGGCCGTTGTA
>Ga0101943_1002121_pt1 | contig 13505 bp, 10 predicted proteins | sample DewCreD2012metaG_5_FD_75244 | JGI IMG/M metagenome (GOLD analysis project Ga0101943, IMG submission 75244) | Hot spring sediment bacterial and archeal communities from British Columbia, Canada, to study Microbial Dark Matter (Phase II) - Dewar... ... | reverse complement strand
CTCGTCCAGTGGCTCGCCCCCCTCGCCTCCGAGGCCCCGGAGCTCCTCGTCGCGGGCCTCTACGCGTGGCGGCTGAACACGAACGCGGGGCTCGGGACGCTCGTCTCCTCCAAGGTCAACCAGTGGACGCTCCTCGTCGGGACGCTCCCGATCGTGTTCGCGCTCGCCTCGAGCGGCGCCGCCGGCCTGCCGATCGACGCGCACCAGCGCGAGGAGATCCTGCTCACCGCCGCCCAGTCCTTCTTCGCGCTCGCGGTGCTCGCCTCGCTGTCGATCTCGGTCCGCGAGGCGCTCATGCTGTTCACCCTGTTCTGGGCGCAGTTCATCATCGGGGCCGTCGTGCCGGAGTCGGCCGGCGGGCTCGAGCGGATCATCGTCTCGGGCGCGTACCTCGTCCTCGGCCTGGTGCTGTTCGTGCGCCAGGCGCCGCTCATCGGGTCGCTCCTGCGCGACGGCCTGCGAACGTCGTACGAGACGCTGAACGCGCGGAGCGGGTCCGAGGGACCCTGATCCCGCGCGGTCCCGCGCGGGCGGCGCAGTAGCATCGGCCGCGCATGGACCCGCGCCACATCCTCGTGAGCGTCGCCCCCGAGGAGGCGCTCGTGCACGTGCGGACGCTGCCGGCCAGACCGGCCGAGCTCGAGCCCCTCCCGCCGGACCTCCCCGAGCTGCTCGTCGGCCGGCTCGGGCTCCTCGGGATCACCGGGCTGTACCCGCACCAGGCCCGCGCGCTCGAGGCCGTCCGCGCCGGGCGGAACGTGATCGTCGCGACCGGCACCGCGAGCGGCAAGACGCTCGTGTACGACCTCGCGTTCGCGGCCGAGGCGATCCTGAGCCCGAAGGCCACCGCGCTGTACCTGTTCCCGACGAAGGCGCTCGCCCGCGACCAGCTGCGCGCCGTGCGCGAGCTCCGCCTCCCCCAGCTGCGCGCCGCCGTCTACGACGGGGACACCCCGCGCGCGGAACGCCCCCTCATCCGCCGCAACGCGAACCTGATCCTGTCCAACCCCGACATGCTCCACGCCTCGATCCTGCCCGATCACGCGCGATGGGCCGACTTCTTCCTGCGCCTTTCGCTCGTCGTCGTGGACGAGGCGCACGTGTGCCGGGGCGTGTTCGGCTCGCACGTGGCCCACATCCTCCGCCGCCTGCGGCGCCTCGTGGCGCACTACGGGGGCGAGCCGCGGTTCGTGCTCGCGAGCGCCACCATCGGCAACCCGTCCGAGCTCGCCGAGCGCCTCGTCGGCCTCCCGTTCGAGGCCGTGACGGAGGACGCCTCGCCCTCGGGCGAGAAGACCCTCGCGCTGTGGAACCCACCGGTCGTGGACGAGGACTCGGGGGCTCGCCGCAGCGCGCTCACCGACGCCGCGCGGCTCATGGCCGCCCTCGCCGAGGCGGGCGTCCGCTCGATCGGCTTCACGCGCTCGCGCCGCGCGGCCGAGCTCCTCGCCGAGTTCGTCCGGCGCGAGCTCCCCGCCGGCCTGCGCGACCGCGTGAAGGCCTACCGGGCCGGCTACCTCGCCGAGGACCGGCGCGAGCTCGAGCGCCGGCTGGCCGAGGGCGAGCTCCTCGCGGTGGCCTCGACGAGCGCGCTCGAGCTCGGCATCGACATCGGCTCGCTCGACGCCGCCGTCCTCGTCGGCTACCCCGGTACGCGCGCCTCGATGTGGCAGCGGGTCGGCCGCGCGGGGCGCCGCGAGGGGCCGTCGGTCGCCGTCCTCGTCGCGCAGGACGAGCCCCTCGACCAGTACCTCGTGACCCACCCCGACGACCTCCTCGACCGCCCGCCCGAGGCGGCCGTGATCGACCCCACGAACCGGTTCGTGCTCGAGCCCCACCTCGCCTGCGCCGCCCGCGAGCACCCCCTCGCGGAGGAGGAGCTCGACCGCTTCTGGCCGGGAGCTCGGCCGGCCGCCGAGCACCTCGTCGAGGAAGGCGAGCTGCGGCGCCGCGGCGGGCGGCTCCACCACGTCGGACGGTCCTCGCCGCACCGGCGCGTGGACATCCGCAGCGCCGGCGGCCGCACCTTCCAGATCGTGATCGCCGGGACCGGCGAGATCCTCGGCACGGTGGACGAGGCCCGCGCCTACCAGCAGGTGCACCCCGGTGCCGTCTACCTCCACCAGGGGGAGCAGTTCCTGGTCCTCGAGCTCGACCTCGTGGGCGCCGTCGCCCTCGTCGAGCCCGCCGATCCCGACTACACGACCCAGGCGCGCGACACGACCGACATCTCGGTGGTCGAGGAGGTGCGGCACGCCGAGACCCCCGGCGGGGTGCCGATGCGCTACGGGGTCGTGGACGTCTCGGACCAGGTGGTCGCCTTCGCCCGGAAACACGTGGCGACCGGGGAGATCCTCGACGTCGTGCCCCTCGCGCTGCCGCCCCAGCGCCTCCAGACCCGGGCGGTCTGGTGGTCGCTGCCGCAGACGGTGCTCGACCGCGCCGGGATCACCCCCGCCGTCCTGCCCGGCGCGGCCCACGCGGCCGAGCACGCCGCGATCGGTCTCCTGCCGCTCGTCGCGACCTGCGACCGCTGGGACGTCGGCGGCGTCTCGACCCCCTACCACCCCGACGTCGGCGCCGCGGCCATCTTCGTCTACGACGGCTACCCCGGCGGGGCCGGCATCGCCGAGCGCGGCTTCACCGACGCCGAGCGCTGGCTCCGCGCCACCCTGGAGACCGTCCGCGGCTGCCCGTGCACGCACGGCTGCCCCTCGTGCATCCAGTCCCCGAAGTGCGGCAACGGGAACGAGCCGCTGGACAAGGCGGGCGCGGTCGCGCTCCTTTCTGCGATGCTCGGGGAGGCGTGGGGATGAAGCGGGACGTCTACATCGCGGTCGTGGGGCCCTCGGCGGCCACCCCGGCCGAGCACCAGCTCGGCGAGGAGGTCGGCCGGCTCATCGCCGAGGCCGGCGCGGTGCTCGTCTGCGGCGGGCTCGGCGGCCTCATGGAGGCGGCGGCGAGCGGCTGCGCGCGGGCCGGCGGGCGCTCGGTCGGCATCCTGCCGGGGAACACCCGCGAGGAGGCCAACCCCTACCTCACGGTGGCCGTCGCGACCGGCATGGGCGAGGCGCGCAACGCGATCGTCGTGCGGAGCGCCGACGCCGTGATCGCCGTCGCCGGGGAGTTCGGGACGCTCTCGGAGATCGCGCTCGCGCTGAAGATGGGCAAGCCGGTCGTCGGGCTCGGTACCTGGGAGCTCGCGAAGGGGGGCCGCCCCGTCGAGGCGATCGTCCGGGCCTCGACCCCGGAGGACGCGGTCTCGACGGCCCTGCGGCTCGTCGAGCTCGGCTGACGCGGGCTCACGCGCGGGCGGGCACGGAGGGCGGCTCGAGCTTCCCGGACCCACCCAGGGCCGCCTCCCCCTCGATGTGGACCGGAGGCAGCACCCGCTCGAGCCACCGCGGGATCCACCAGTTCGCGTGTCCGAGCAGCACCATCGTCGACGGCACGAGCACGATCCGCGCCACCGTCGCGTCGACGAGCACAGCGACCGCGAGCCCGAACCCGATCATCTTCACGGTCGTGCTCTCGTTCAGCAGGAACGCGAGGAACACCGCGATCATCACGAGCGCCGCAGAGGTGATCACGCGGGCCGTCGAGCGGATGCCGACGGCCACGCTCTCGACGGTGTCCCGGTCCACGAGGTACTCCTCACGGACGCGCGAGAGCAGGAACACCTCGTAGTCCATCGAGAGGCCGAACAGGATCGCGAACATCACCATCGGCACGAACGAGACGATCCGCACCGTGTGGTCCACGCCGATGAGTCCCGCGCCCCACCCCCACTGGAAGACGGCGACGACGGCGCCGTAGGCCGCGCAGATCGAGAGCGCGTTCAGCACCGCGGCCTTCACCGGCACGAGGATCGAGCGGAACACGAGCAGGAGCAGGACGAAGGAGAGCGCCACGACGACCCCGATGAGCAGCGGCAGCCGCGTGGCCACCCGGTCGGTGAGGTCGAGCAGGATCGGGGTCACCCCGCCGACGAGCACCCGCGCGCCGGTCCGTCGCTCGAGCGGCGGAAGGGTGCGCTCGCGGAGGCGCCGCACGAGGTCCGTCGTCGCCGGGTCGGCCCGACCCGAGCGGGGGATCACCGTGAGGAGGGCCGCCCCGCCGTCCGGGGCCACGACCGGCTCGGTCAGGGTGGCGACATCCGGGTCCGCGCTCACGGTGCCCGCGATCTCCTGCAGCGCAGCCGCATCGCCGGGTCGCCGGAGCTCCACGAGGAGCAGCAGCGGGGAGGTCACGCCCGGCCCGAAGCCCCGCTCGATGAGGGCGGCGGCACGCGCCTGGGTCGAGCCCTTCCCCGCGACGCCCGTCTCCAGGCCGAACCGCATCGAGAACATCGGGACCGTCATCGCCCCGACGAGCGCGAGCCCGGCCACGAGCGCCGGCCACGGGTGCCGCGCCACGGTCCGCGCCCACCTCGCCCAGAGGCCGCGGTCCTCGAGGTCCACCCGGTGCCGCAGCCGGGGCAGGCCGAGCGCGTCGATCCGAGGCCCGATCGCCCCGAGCAGACCCGGCAGGAGCGTGAGCGCCGCCAGCACGGCGATGGCGATCGAGATCGACGCCACGGTTCCGATCATCCCGATGAAGGGGATCCCGGAGACCCACAGCCCCCAGATCGCCACCATCACCGTGAACCCCGCGAAGAGCACCGCCTGGCCCGACGTCGCGATCGCGCGCCCCACCGCCTCCTCGACCGGCTCGCCGCGCTGCAGGCCCTCCCGGTACCGCGTCACGATGAACAGCGCGTAGTCGATGCCCACGCCGAGCGCGAGCATCGTCGCGAGGGTCGGCGTCAGCGTCGGCACGTCCGTGACGTGCGAGAGCAGCCACACGAGGGAGATCGAGGTGCCGAGCCCCACGAGGGCGGTCGCGATCGGCAGCCCCATCGCGACGACCGAGCCGAACGCGAGGAACAGCACGATCACCGCCGCCGTGAGGCCGACCGCCTCGGCGCCGCGCGGCTCGGGCAGGTGGGTGTACTCGACGAGCGGTCCGCCGGCCTCCACCTGCAGCGCAGGGCTCCGGGCGGATGAGACGGTCCGGACCAGCCGGTCGGCGGCCGCCCGCCCGAGCTCGCTCAGCGAGCCCTCGTAGTGGACCGTGGAGAAGGCGATCGTGCGATCGGGCGACACCCCGGCCTGGCCGCCCGGCTGCGTCGGGTCGTCGACCCGCACGACGTGCGGGAGCGCCGCGACCCGGGCGAGCGTGGTCCGGATCGCCTGCATCGCGGCGGGCTCGGCGAGCGTGCCGCTCCGCGCGTGGAACACGACGGTGGCGGTCACGCCGGCCTGCGCGGGGAAGCGCTCGCGCAGGAGATCCGTCGCCGCCTGGGCCTCGGCGCCGGGGATGCGGAAGTCGTCGACGAACGCCGCGCCGGCCACCCGGCCGGCCGCGAAGACCGCGGCCGCGGCGAGCACCCAGACGGCGATCACGGGTCGGGGGCGGCGGGCCGCCCCGCGCCCCAGCCGGTAGAGGGACGAGGTCAGGCTCACGCGAACCTTTTCACGGGTCGGCTGCTCGCATCATGCCGCACCCCCGCGCCGGTGGCTCCGGGCCGATGGTCCCGCCCGCCCCCGGCCGTCCGGGCGCAGGTCGGATCGAACGCCCCCGCTAGGCGACGGCGGCGTCCCCGGCCTGCCCCGGGACGACGAGCTGCCGCACGCCGAGCGTGACTAGCAGCCCGAAGAAGCTCGCGAGGCCGACGAGGATCCCGAGCTCCACCCACGTCGGGATGTAGATCGGGTCCGGCGCGAAACCCTGCCCCGGGCGACCGTTCGGGATCCCCGGGGCGAGCCCGACGAGCGGCACGAACATCGAGGTCATCACGATGTTGATGCGCTTGGCGAAGACGCCGAGCATGGCGAGCGCTCCCGCCGCCACCACCCAGCCGCGCCGGCGCCGCAGCCCGGACGCGCAGATCGCGAACGGCACGACCACGCCGATCGCGACCTCCGCCCAGAACACCGGGGCGAGCCGCCCGAACAGGAGCACGTTCAGCTGCTTCAGGTGGTCCGGGACCCGCGAGGCGTACGTCGTCAGGATCTCGGCGAACAGCAGGAACCCGTCGGCGGCGATGAACCACACCATGAGCTTGCCGAGGTCGTCGTAGACGGTGCGGCCCGGCTCCCATCCCGTGACCCGCTGGACCACGAAGGTCGTCACGATGAGCAGCCCGAGGCCCGACACGAGCGCCGAGGAGATGAACAGCGGGGCGAGGAGCGCCGTGTTCCAGAACGGGCGGGCCACGAGCAGACCGAAGATCCACGCGGTGATCGAGTGCACGAGCACCGCGGCCGGCAGCGCCACGAAGGCCACCTTGCGCAGCAGGCCGGGTCGCCGGTTCGGCCGGGTGAGGATGTACAGGTCGATCCCGGCGATCGCCAGGTAGACGGTGATGATGATCACGTCCCAGATCAGCGGGGAGGTCCAGTGCGGCTGCCGGATCATCCTCCACACGAACTGCGGGCGGCCGAGGTCCGGCAGGATCGAGATCGCCGCGGCAAGGATCGCGGTCCCGGACAGGATCACGGCCAGCCGCTGGAGGGAGGCGAACCGCTCGCTGCCGACGAGCTCCGCCCCGGCCGCCACGATCAGGCCTCCGGCCGAGATCCCGACCAGGAACATGAACGTGATGATGTACATGCCCCAGGAGATGGTGTTCGACAGGCCCGTGACGGCCAGGCCGTGCGCGAACTGATAGATGAAGCACGCGAGCCCGACGACCATCCCGCCGGTGAGCAGGCCGTACCAGGTCGGACCCCACGACCGGCGCTCGGCGGTGCGGGCGGCGGTGACGACGCTCACAGCGACCTCCTCCTGCGCGGCTCGAGGTAGTACACCTTCGGCTTCGTCCCCTTCTCCTCCAGGAGCTGCGTGCCGCCGCGCTCCTCGATGGCCCGGACGAGCTCCCCGTCGGGATCGTCGAGATCGCCGAAGATCCGGGCCTGGGCGGGACAGGACCACACGCACGAGGGCACCTGCCCCTCGATGAGCCGGTGGAGGCACATCGTGCACTTCTCCACCGAGCCGATCGGGCGCGGCTCGACCATGCCGAGGTCGAAGCCCTCCACAGGGTACTCGGGCTCGCCCCAGTTGAAGACCCGGACTCCGTAGGGACACGCCGCCATGCAGTACCGGCAGCCGATGCAGTCCTCCTGGTTGACCTCGACGAGGCGCCCGTGCTCGACGTCCACGAACGTGGCCGAGGTCGGACAGACCTTCATGCAGGGCGGGTCGTCGCAGTGCTGGCACGCGAGGGGGACCCAGCTCATCTCGAGCCCCCCGAACTCCCCCACCGTGGGGGTGTCCAGGTCGTCGCCCTTCGTCAGGATCCGGTTCCACCACATCCCGAGCGGGATGTCGTTCTCGGACTTGCAGATCACCGCGCAGGACCAACAGCCGATGCAGCGCTCCGTGTCGATCGCCATCCCCCAGCGCGGCTCGTCCGAGACCTCGCCGATGGCTCCGTACTCGCGCGAGGCCTCGGGGAGCGCTTCGATCGGTGAGACCTTCGTGTCCTCAGGCACGGCGCACCTCGCAGCGACAGTCCTTCCACCCTGTCGAGGGGGCCCACATGTTCGGGACGTACCAGACCTCGTGGATCGGGTTGATCGCGGAGCTCGTGAGCTCGTTCACGCCCTTGCCCTCGAGGAAGTACCGGGACCACCAGCCCTCGGGGAGCGTGGCCGTGCCCGGCGCCGCCGCCTCGCTCACGTGCGCCCAGGCCTTCAGCGAGCCCCGCGAGTTGAAGACCTCGATCTCATCGCCGTCGCGGATGCCGCGAGCCTCGGCGTCGGCGGGGTGCATGAGCACGCGCGGCCGCCCGCCGTGGATCTCCTCGAGCCAGGGGTTGTTCGAGTACGTCGAATGGATGCGCCACTTCGAGTGGGGGCTGAGCAGCCGCAGCGGGTACTCCGCGGGGTCGTGCACGCCATCGTCGTACGGGTCCTTGTGCGTGGCGACCTGCTCACCGAGCTCGAGGAACCGGTCCTCCTCCTTGTAGAGCTCGATCCGCCGGGTGGGCAGGAACACCTGCGTCGCTTCGATCGGCGCCGGGAGGCTGACGGGCGGGAACGGCGCCAGGTCCTCGATCTGGGCCTTGAACGGGATGTCCGGGTCGGGGACCCGCAGGCGCACCGGCCCCTCGCGTAGCTGCTCGAGGGTGATGCCCTCGGTGGGGCCGCCGGGATCGTCGCCGGCGGCGAGCATCATCCGGATCGCCCCCTCCTCGTCCACGTCTCGGAAGTAGCGGCGCCACTTCTCGGGGTCGATGCGGCGGACGAGCTCGGACCAGATGTCGAGCTCCGAGCGCGCCTCGCCCACCGGGGGGATCGCCGGCTGCTGGAGCTGGAGGAACGGGTGGAGCGGCGTCGCCACGAGGTCCGTCTTCTCGTACCAGGTCGTCGCCGGGAGCACGACGTCGGCCCATCGCGCGGTCTCGGTCATCTGGGGGTCGACGACGACCACGAGCTCCATCTCGCGGAGCCGCTCGTAGACCCTGTTCAGGTTCGGGGACTGGAGGAGGAAGTTGCTGAACGTGAGGAACAGGGCCTTGAACCCGTTCTCCGGGTAGGGCACGGCCGGGTTCATCGTCTCGGTCCGGCCCTCGACCCAGTAGATCGTCGAGATGATCGGGGGTTTGATCTCGTCCGGGTACCACCACGGCTGCGTCGGCACGCGCACCTTGTACTGCCCCACGTACACGCTGAACCCGCCGCCCGAGCGTCCGATGTTCCCGGTCATGACGGCGAGCAGGGCGTAGGCCCGGCCGATGAGGTCGCCGTGGTACCAGTGGTTCGCGCCGCCGCCCATGAGGATCGCGGCGGGCTTCTCCGTGGCGTACGCGCGCGCGAGCTTCTCGATGATCTCCGGGCTCGCGCCCGAGACCTCGGCCGCGCGCTCGGGGGTCCAGGACTCGATCTCGGCCCGCACGTGATCGAAGCCCGGTCGAGCGGCGATCCGGGCGCCGTTCGCGAGCCGGACCTCGTAGGAGCCGGTGAGGGCCGGCTCGACGCCGTCCGGCATCCCGAGCCGGTCGATCCCGACGGTGGCCGGTCCGCCGCGGCGCTCGTCCCACACGACGAACCGCTCGGCCGAGCCGCCCTCGGTGAGGTCGGACTCGCGCAGGCGCTTGCCGGTGCTCTCGTTCACGAGCAGCGGCGCGTCCGTGTACGTCCGCAGGAAGGCCTCGTCGTGGAGCCCCTCGCGCCAGATCACGTGGGCCACGCCGAGCGCGAAGGCGGCGTCGGTCCCCGGCTCCAGGCGGATCCACGTGTCGGCCTTGGAGGCCGTGGCGCTGAACACCGGGTCGATGACGACCAGACGGGCACCGTTCGCCGCGGCGTCGAAGAGGAAGTGGGCGTCGGGGATGCGGGTCTCGAGCGGGTTCGCGCCGACGACGAGCAGGAACCGCGCGTTGGCCCAGTCCTTGGCCTCGTGCTCGGCGTTCTGCACGCCGAAGGTGATCGGCATGGCCATCGGCAGGTCGCCGTTGTAGTCGAAGCTCGTGCCGTGGCTCATGCCGAGCACCGCGGCGGCCCGGTAGTTCGCGCCCTTGTGCACGTACCCGGACCCCGGGACCTGGCCGAAGACGTGGATCGTGTCGTACCCGTAGGTCTCGCCGATCCGCTTGAGCTCGGCGGCGACGTGGTCGAGCGCCTCCTCCCAGCTCGCCTCGCGGAACTCACCCGAGCCCCGCTCGCCCGTGCGGATGAGGGGTCTCGTGATGCGATCGGGGCCGTAGATGTGCAGGTGGAAGGAGAGCCCCTTCATGCACCCTCGGGGGGAGTACACCGGGTCGGGGTAGTCCGCCGCCTGCTGGATCTTCACGATCCGTCCGTCGCGGACGAACGCGAGCTGCCCGCAGGAGCCGGTGCAGTTCGGGGAGCACGTGGTTCGGACCACCCGGTCCACCAACCGCGACGGGACGGGCTCCTTGCCGATCTCATCGGCGAAGACCGTGGCCGAGGCGACCGCGGCCGCCCCCGCGGTCGCGCCGGCGCCGGCGAGGAGCTGTCGCCTCGTGATCCGCTCGGCCATCGCTCAGACCACCTCCGGCGCGCGGGGGCAGCGCAGCATCGCGTGATCGGTGGACCCGCAGATCGCGCATCGCGTCGTGCTCCGACCGCCCGCCCGCGGGCGGATCGCCCACGCGCCCCGTCTCAGGCCTGCCAGGGCCTTCGCGCCGACGAAGGCCGCCGGCACGGCGAGCAGCCCCGCCAGGAATCCCCTCCTCGATGCGCCTCCGGCCACCGCGGTCCTCCTTCGCCCTCGTTGAACCTTGAGCGCTGCACTATCCGACGGATATCGGCCAGCGCGGCCGCCCGTCCCGGGGCCAACGGCCCGGCGCGTTCGGGACCCGGGCCCTCCCCGAGGGGGGACCCCCTCACGCGCCACGCCGCGCGATCAGCCGGCGCACCGCCGCGCGCTCAGACGCGGGCAGACCCCAGGCGAGCAGCACGAGCGCGTACGCGAGCCCCCCCGCCGCGGCGGAGCCCACGAGGTTCACCAGCCACTTGGACTCCGGCAGCGCCCCGTGCACGAGCACCATCACGACGGCCCCGACGAGCGTCGGTGCGACCAGCCGCAGGTAGCTCCGGTCGAAGGGCCAGATCCCCAGGAACCGCCGCACGAGCACGAGCCTGGCGAGCGCGCTGAACGTCAGGGTGGCCGCTTGCGCGATCGCCGCCCCTCGCATCCCGAGCACCTCCGGCCGGGCCAGCGCCAGGGCGATCGCCACGTCGATCAGCACCCCCCCGAGGTAGACGAGCAGGTCCCAGCCGGTCCGCCCCGCCATGATCAGGATGAACCCCACCGTGCCCACCATCACCGGCACGATCATCCCGACGATGAGGATGCGCAGCGCCTCGTCGCCCCCGGCGAACCCGCCGCCGAAGATGCGGAGCACCTGGCTCGGCAGGATCGCGAGGGCGAGCAGCACCGGGATCGTCGCGGCCAGGGTCCAGCGGGTCACCTGCTTGTACAGCGCGTCGAGGTGCCCCCGTTCGCCACGGTGATGCAGGTCGGCCACGAACGGGCTGAACGTGAGCGAGACGCTCGTGAGGAAGAGGAACAGCGACTGGCCCGCTCGCAGCACCGCGCCGTACACCCCCACTTCGCCGGCCCCCTCCCGGCCGAGCGAGCTCATGAGCACCGAGAGCACGAAGAAGTCCGTCCAGAAGATCAGCTGGCTGAACAGCGTGGCCGGCGCGCGGAGCGCGCCGAAGCGCAGGAGCGATGCGGTCCGCTCCTCGGCGATCCCCTGCCCGGGATCCGCCGTCGGGAACGCGCGCTGCTCCTTCGTCCAGCCGTACCAGGCGATCGCGAGGGCGAGCGTCCACGAGGCCGCGAAGGCGCCGGCCGCCCACGACGGCGTCGCCCGGGCCACGGCCCAGAAGGCGAGCGTGAGCACGATCCACCCGATCGGCTGCGCGGTCCACTGCGCGTACAGCGTGTACCGCATGATCTTCAGCCCGCGCGTGGCCCCCATGTACGTGAACGCGAGGGCCGCCACGGGGATCGTGACGGCCGCCCACCGGAACGCGGGGGTGGCGGCCTCGGGCAGGCCGCTGAAGCGCTCGGCGAGCCGCGGCGCGAGGAGGAAGACCGCGGACGCGAACGGCACCGAGACCCCGAGCGCGATCCAGGCCGAGCGCCGGACCAGGCCTCGCGCGCGCGCGGCCTGCCCTCGGCCGACGAGGATCGCGACGAGCCGCACGTTGGCGACGTCCATCCCGAACCGCGTCGCCGCCGCGGCGATGAAGGCGAACTGGGTCGTGAGCGTGACGACGCCGAAGTCCCGGTCGCCGAGACGTCGGGTCATGAGCACCTGCGCCCCGAAGGTCGCGAGCGCCCCGATCGCGAGACCGAGCACGTTCTGGGCCGTCTGCCCGAGGATGATCCGCCGGTCGCGCGCCCCGGCGCCCGGCGGTCCGCCCGGCGCGGGCTCGAGGGTCTCGGCGATCTCCTCGGTCAGGCTCGGCTCGTCCATGCGCGCCCCAGTATCCACGACCGGGACGCACGGAGCTCATGCGGGAGACGGTCGTGCCGGCGCGGGGCGGGCCGGCAGGGCGGGGCGGTGGTCGCCCGCACCCTACCGGCCGGACCCGCCGTGCGCCTACGAGCCGGGCGGGACGTACCCGGTCTGGATCCCTCTGGCCTCGTCGATCTCGGCCGGCGTGAGCAGCTTCACCGTCTGGATGCTCGCGGTCCCCGACGCCGCGACCGCCATGGCGACCGCGGCCGCCGTCGTGTCGCCCGGCAGCTCGGAGATCACGTACACGTCGGTGTCGCCGAACGCGAAGTGGAAGCTCTCCATGGTCCCGCCGTTGGCCGCCGTGATCTTCGCGATCTGCGCCGCGCGATCCTGCGCCCCTTGCTTGAGGAGCCCGCGGAGCCCCTCGGCCGTGTACGACACCTTCCACAGGTACTTGGGCACGGGTGCCCTCCCTTCCCTCCGGGCAGGGCCCCAGCCTACGCCATCGCGGGCCGGGCGGCCGTTCCCGCGGAGACCGTGTACCGTGGGGAGCAACGTCCGAGGGCATGGGGCCCGCGGCCGCAGGAAGGGGGCATGGCTCATGATCGCCATGGCGGTACCGATCCACCCCGGCAAGCTCGAGGCGTGGCGGTCCTGGTGCGCCGATCTCACCGGCCCGCGCAAGGCGGAGTTCGACGACATGAACCAGCGTCACGGCCTGACCACGCACGCCGCGTGGCACCAGGCCAACCCGGACGGCAGCGACCTCGCGGTCGTCGTCATCGACGGTCCCGGGGCCGCGGGGTTCCTGAGCGAGCTCGCACGCTCCGACCACCCGTTCGACGCGTGGTTCCGTGCCAGCATCGAGGACATCCACCCGATGGACTTCTCGGCGCCGCCCCCGCCGGCGCCCGTCCGCACGCTGTAGCGCACCCTGCTCGGGCGGCCGGTGCCGGCGGGCATCGGCCGCCCACGAGCCGTCCCGCTACTCCAGGTAGCCGAGGCCGCGCAGGTGCTCCTCCATCTCGTCGGCCTCGGTATCGGAGACCACGGCCGCGTCCTCGACGGGCGCGGCGAGGCCCGGGATCTGCACCGCCGGCGCCTCGGCCCGGCGGACCTCCGCCTCGGAGCCCACGACCTCGTGCAGCACCCGCCCGGTGTGCTTCACGCTCGCCGGCGCATCGAGGGCCGCGAGGATCGTCGGAGCGAGGTCGATGAGGAGCGGCGGCTGCTCGAAGGGCCGCACGTTCGGGCCCACCGCCACGATGACGCCCTCGGGCCGGTGATCGCCGCTGATCCAGTCGGCGTCCTCGATCGCGGAGCGCGCGTGCGTGAGCGAGTAGCCCTCGGCCGGCTCCATGAGGATGTCCGGGGCGGCGTCGGCGTGCTTGCCGCTGAAGACCTCTTCGCGCTTGTGGATCGCCTCGATCGGTCTGCGGCCGGTCTTCGGATCCACGAAGCTCGCGAGGCGGTCCATGACCTCCTCGCGGACCTTCTCGAAGTCCGCGGGGTCCACGAT
>Ga0101943_1002119_pt1 | contig 13514 bp, 9 predicted proteins | sample DewCreD2012metaG_5_FD_75244 | JGI IMG/M metagenome (GOLD analysis project Ga0101943, IMG submission 75244) | Hot spring sediment bacterial and archeal communities from British Columbia, Canada, to study Microbial Dark Matter (Phase II) - Dewar... ... | reverse complement strand
CACTTCGCGCCCGACCCCTCCTCGCAAGGCGCATGCACGATTGGCGGGAATGTCGCCGAGAACTCTGGCGGACCGCACACCCTCAAGTACGGCGTCACGGTGAACCACATCACGGGGCTGCAGGTCGTGCTGCCCGACGGCGAGGTCGCGGAACTGGGCGGCGACGAGGACGAACCCTCCGGCTACGACCTCGTGGGGCTGCTGACGGGCAGCGAGGGCACGCTGGCAATCGTCACGGAGGTCACGGCGCGCCTGACGCCCAACCCGCAAGCCACGCGCACCCTGCTGGCGGTCTTCGAAACGCTGGAAGACGCCAGCCAGACCGTGTCGGACATCATCGCCGCAGGGATTGTGCCCGCCGCGCTGGAGCTGATGGACGCGCTGACGCTGCAGGCGGTAGAGGCGGCGTTCGGGTACGGCTTCCCGCTGGATGCGGAGGCGGTGCTGCTGATTGAACTCGACGGGCTGGAGGCGGAGCTGGACGGCGAGCTGGCGCGCGCACTGGAAATCTGTCAGCGCAACCGCGCCCGCGAGGTGCGCCGCGCGACCACCCCGCAGGAACGCGCCAAACTGTGGGCAGCCCGCAAAAAAGCCATCGGCGCACTCGGCAGGCTCGCGCCCTCCTGCGTGACCCAAGACGGCGTCATCCCGCGCTCCAAACTGCCCCAAGTGCTGCGCGAGGCAGGGCGCATCGCCGAACAGTACGGGCTGCGCCTGGCGAATGTGTTCCACGCGGGCGACGGCAACCTGCACCCCGTGCTGCTGTTCGACGACTCCGACCCCGACCAAGTCGCCCGCGTGGTGCTGGCAGGCGACGAGATTTTGGCGCTGTGCCTGCGCGAAGGGGGCAGCCTGTCGGGCGAACACGGCATCGGTACCGAGAAGTGCGCCACGATGCACCAGATGTTCACGGCGCAGGACTTGGCGCTGATGAAGCGCGTCAAGGCGGTCTTCAACCCCAGCGACGCGCTGAACCCCGACAAGATGTTCCCCGACACGCGCTACTGCTACGAGAGCAAGCGTCGGCTGACAGCCGTTCGGCGCGCGGCGGCGGTCTGACCTGCGCCTACTCCTCCAGCACGCGGTAGATGTCCTGCAGCAGCTGCTGCACGGCGTTTTTGTCCATGCCAGAGTAGTAGCCGCGAATGCGCCCATGACGGTCAATCAGCACGAGGCGGTCGCTATGCACAATCGCGTGCGTCTCGTCGCCGGGTTGCACGCCGAGCTTGAACACCTCGCGCGAGAGTTTGTACAGCGTTTCACGATCGCCCGTCAGGAAGTGCCACTTGCCGCGCTGCGCCCCGTGCTTGTCTGCCCACTTCTTGAGTTGCGCTGCGGTGTCGTTTTCGGGGTCTACCGTGAAGCCCGCCATCAGCACTTCGGGGTTGTTGGCGAACTCGCGCTGCACATCGATGGCGTTGCGGTTCATCGTCGGGCAGACGCTGGGGCAGGTCGTGAAAAAGAAGTAGGCAACCCACACCTTGCCGCGAAAGGTGTCGCGGCTGACGGTCTCGCCCCACTGATTGGTGAACTGGAAGGGCATATCGACCGTGCCCATCACGGGCAGCGGCGGCTCCTTAGTGGCGGCTTGACGGGCGTAGAGCGCGAACACGAACGCCGCCGTCGCCAACGCCAGCAAGCCCCACGCGAACAGCATCATCCCGCGCATACGCATCGCCCTACTTGATGAGCATTACGCCGAACAGCGCCGCCCACAGCGCGCCCAGAAAGTGCCAGTAAATCGCGCCCAGCTCGACCGATTGCGAGTTCACCCGCTGTGCGACCTGCGCTTGGTAGAGCAATATCGCGACGAACACCAGCCCGCCCAGCAGGTGCAGCCCGTGCGTCGCGCTGATGACATAGAACATCGCTGTGAAGAAGTGCGCGGGCGCGCCCTGCAGTTGGCGGGCAATCTCGCCCCAGCTGCCGAGCTGTAGCGCCAGAAACAGCGCGCCGAGCATCAGCGTCAGCAGCATGCCGCGCCAGACGCCGCGCGGCTGATCGGCGCGCGCCGCGTTCAACGCCATCTGGCATGGGATACTGCTCAGCAGAATCAGCGCGGTGCTGAACCACGCGAGCTTGGGCATCTGGAAGGCAAACTCCGCGCGGGCGGGCGTGCGCAACAGGTACAGCACCGCCAACGCGCCGAACATGGTCGTGATTGCGCCGAGAAAGATATACAGCCCCAGCCGCGCCGCCTGAAAACGGTCAAACGGCTGCTCGTGCCCCTCGCCGTCGCCGCCGCGATAGCGCGGGGGCACATTCCCTTCGCCGACCCCGCGCCCTTGCGGACGCGCGGGCGTCTTCAACTTCGTCATAGCGTCCTCCTATAGAGTCACAATCATCCACAGCAGCAGCAGCGGCAGATACAGCACCGAGCTGCGCAGCACACTGCGTGCGCCCTGCACAGGGTCAGACGCGCGTAGGAAGTGAATCGCCGCGTGCGTCGCCCAGTAGCCCAGCGTCAGCGCGCCTGCCAAGTAGAGCCAACTATGTGTGGCGAACGGCGCGAACATCAGGCTAATCGCAACCATCGCCAGCGTGTACGCCAGCGACAGCCGCGCGGTCGCCACGGCGCTGGCGTCGGGATAGGGCAGCATGCGGAACCCCGCCCGCGCGTAGTCGTCCCGATAGAGCCACGCAATCGCCCAAAAGTGCGGGAACTGCCACACGAACTGCAGCGCGAACAGCAGCCACGCCTCCAGCGAGAAGCCGCCCTGCGCCGCGCCCCAGCCCGCCATCGGCGGAATCGCGCCTGGGATCGCGCCAATCGCCGTGCTGAAATGCGTCTGCGGCTTGAGCGGCGTGTAGGCGAACGCATAGAGCAGAATCGAGACCGCGCCCAGCCACGCGACTGAGGCGTTCACCCACAGCGCAAGCGTCAGCACGCCCGCTACGCCCCACAGCGCGCCCACCAGCCAGCCTTCCAACGGCGCGAGTTGCCCCGACGGAATCGGGCGCAGCGCGGTGCGCGGCATCTGCGCGTCGCGCCGCCACTCCATCGCCTGATTCAGCGCGTTCGCCGAAGCAATCACCAGCCACGAGCCGATCAAAGTCGCCGCGATTAGCCCCCCCTGCAGCGTCTGACCCCAGCCCCCCAGCGCCAGCCCCGCAACCGTCGTGAGCCAGACCAGCAGCGTCACGCGCGGTTTGCTCAACAGCCAGTACGCACGCAGTTTCAGCATAGGCAACCCCGACAGCGGCGCGCTCACCGAGCGCAGGGCGGTTTTCATACAAGCATAGTGTACCCCAACCGCGCCCCGAAACGCAAGAGTCTGTGCTTTTTTTCACAAGGGCGGGGAGAGAACACACGCCTGCCATGTCGCCTGCGGAGTCGCCACGGCCCACCTCCGCGAGCTATCCCGAGGTCCCGTCCGCCGTCGCCTGCCGATAGGCGCACAGGTCTTGCAGCGGGCACTGCGCACAGCGCGGGTTCTGCGCCTTGCAGACCGCGCGCCCGTGCCGAATTAAGGCGACATGGAAGCGGTACACCAGCGGCTCAGGGATTATCGCTTCCAGCGCGTCGTGCGCTTTCGCCTCGCCCAGCGACTTGGGGATTAGCCCCAGCCGCCACGAGACGCGAAACACATGCGTGTCCACAGGGATCACGGGTCGCCCCAGCGCGAAGCACAGCACAATCGCCGCGCACTTGGGTCCGATGCCCGGCAAGCCCAGCAGGAACTGGCGGGCGTCAGGAGTGGGCAAATCGCGCAGCCAATCAAGGCTGTAGTCGCCGCGGGCGTCTTTGATGGCGCGCAGCACCGCTTGGATGCGCGGCGCTTTCTGGTTCGCCAGCCCGCCTGAACGGATGGTCTCCGCCAGCTCCTCGACGGGCGCGTCGGCGACCGCCTCCCAAGTCGGGTAGCGCTCGCGCATGAGCCGATAGGCGCGGAATGAGTTCGCGTCGGAGGTGTGCTGCGACAGGATGCAGTGGATGAGTTCGTTGAGGGGGTTCTGGCGCGGTTTCCACTCAGGCGCGCCGTAGCGCTGCTCCAAGCGGGAGACGATTGTATCGATAGGGTGAGTCATCGAGACCACGACCGTCTCTCTAAGGCTTCATCGAACGCTTGCAGTTGCTCTGGGGTCAGGTCGCTCAGCATGCCTGCGTAGCATAGGGCAGGCTCGCCCCCCTCCGTAAGGTTCCCCCCGCTTCGCGAGGGGAACCGCTCGGCTTCGGTTCCCCCTGCGTGCAGGGGGAACCTTGAGGAGGGAGGCTCAGAAACCGCATCGCCCGCGCTCTGGGCATCTTTCTTGTTGCGCATATCGCTCTCACCCGCCTAAGTATACCCGCGTTATCAGAGTTCTTGTCTGCCGCTGAGGGCGTAGCCGAGTGTGGCGGCGTCGGCGTAGTCCAGCTCGCCGCCGACGGGCATCCCGTAGGCAATCCGAGTCACGCGCACGCCCAGCGGTCGCAGCTGCCGCGCCAGATACAGCGCGGTCGCGTCGCCCTCCACATTCGCAGGCGTCGCCAGAATCACCTCGCGGGGCGACTCCGTGCGCACGCGCTCAATCAGTTCGCGCAGCTTTAGGTCTTCGGGTTGCACGCCTTCGGCAGGCGAGATTAGCCCGTGCAGCACATGGTACAGCCCGCGATACTGCTCCAGCCGTTCGAGGGCGACCACATCGCGCGGGTCGGCGACGACGCAGATGATGTCCGCCTCGCGCGACGGGTCGCTGCAGATTTCGCACAGGTCGCCCTCACTGAGGAAAAAGCACCGCTGGCACAAGCGGGTGCGCTCGCGCGCCTGCACGAGGCTCTCGGCGAGGCGCAGCACCTCTTCGTCGGGGCGACGGATGAGATACAGCGCGAGCCGCTGCGCCGAACGCGCCCCAACGCCGGGCAACCGCTCCAGCTGCTGAATCAGCTGGCGCAAGGCAGGGGGAAACAGCATCGGCTAAAACGGCAGCCCGAGTTTGTCCAGTCCCAGCCCACCCGTGAGTTGGCTCATGCGCTCGGCGCGGATGTTCTCGGCTTGGGTCTGCGCCTCGCGCACCGCGCTCACAATCAGGTCTTGCAGCATCTCGGGGTCGGTCGGGTCAATCACATCGGGGGCAATCTCCAGCGCTATCAGCACGCCTTTGCCGTTCACCGTCGCCTTGACCACGCCGCCGCCCGCCGTCGCTTGCACCTGCAGGGCGTCCATCTGCTCTTCGAAGCGCTGCGCCTCTTCCATCATGCGCTGCGCTTGCTCCATCATCTGGCGCATCGACCCGCCGCCAGGCATTTTGGGCATCTTCATCAGTATCGCCTCCAGAGGGCATGATTGTACCCAAGCAGGCGGAAGCTCCGCTTCCACGCTCCATAAGCCCCCTCTCCCACAGCGTGGGAGAGGGGAACCGCCATTCGCCCCTACTTCTCCGCGCCGATGCCGAGGATGTCCGCCAGCGACGGCACGCGGATTTCGGGCATGCCCAGCATGTATTGCGCGTTCAGCGCCTTGTCGATGGTTTCGATGGCTTCGCTGTAGTGGGCGCGGGTGTAGGTGTCTTTGACGCGCGGGAGCTGCTTGGCGAGTTGCTCGCGCAGTTGGCGCAGGTGGTAGCGGGCGAGCATGCGGGCGTCATCGGGCGCGCCCGTGTTCTTGGTGATCATGTCCACCAGCGTCTGCAGGTGGGCGCGTTGCAACAGCCTGCGCAGCGCGGGAACCTCACGCGCTGATTGCGCCTCCGACCAGATGACGCCCTGCAGCGTGTCGAACAGCTCCGCTAAGGTCAGCGCGTTGCGCTCGTCGACCGCCTTGAACTCGTTGTTGACCACGCGGCGCAGGGTGTCGTTCGACATTAGGCGCGCCAGCGTCAGCCGCTGGATATTGCTCAAGAAGTCGCGCACGGGCGCATCCGCTGGAATCGCGCTGCCCCCGCCGTAGGGGTTGGGTCCCAGCTTCAGGTACAGCCCCTTCGGGATGTTGAACGCGCTCTCGGAGAAGATGTAGGTCGCCAGCAGGTGCAGGGCGCGGCGCTGCTTGTCTGCGCTTACAGGCTCCAGCGGCGGCTGCGCGTTGGGGTCGCTGGCGAAGTTGCGTCGAATCTGCAACGCGCCAACAAAACGCGCCAGCTGTACCGCCGCGCGGCTGAAGCTCGACAGCGTGCCGAAGAAGTAGCGCGTGAAGTCGTAGTAGCTCTCACCAGGACCAGGAACGCGCGTCGGCAGCACTTCCAGTAGCTCGTGCGTGTCCTTGATGACCAGCTCCCAATACTCCAGCGGGTCGCGCCCCAAATCGAAGCGCGTCACATACGGGTCGAATCGGTCGGCGTAGTCGTCGGTCTCGTAGGCGAGTTCGGGTTCCGTGTTGCGCTGCGCGATTTGCATCAGGTACGGTCGCTCCGCCTCGGGCGTGCGGGCGTCGGGGAAGATGCGATACCCGTACTCAATCGCCCAGTAGTCGTAGGGTCCAATCGTCGGGTTCCAGTAGACAGTGTTGGGGGCGTGCAGCGCCATCTGGTTGAACGGGTCGTATTCCATCACGCTGGCGACCGTGCCGCGCTGGCGCACCCGCTCGCCGTCCTTGAGGTCGTCCAGCGTGTTGAGGCGGCTGGCGACGAAGTTGTGGCGCAGCCCCAGAATGTGCCCCATCTCGTGCATGGTGACCGAGCGGATGTAGCTTTTGACGAACTCCTCTTCGGTGATTTTGGTCGCGCCACGCTTGCCTGCGAGCAGCTCCATCATCACGAAGCCCTGCCACGCGCGCTGCAGGGTGTCCTGCGCGAAGGTGCAGGCGTGCGGCGAGTTGTGGTCGTGGTGGTCGCAGCATTCGCGCCGCTCGGCTTCCTTGAACGCCGCCAGCGGGTCAATCTCGCGCAGGAACTGCACGCGCGTGATGCGCGCCATGTTGCCGTCGATGGTGATACTCGCGTTCAGAATCTGCCCTGTGAGCGGGTTGGCGCGGAACAGCGCGACGGCGTAGCCGTTGCTCGGCGAGGACACCCAGCGAACCACATTGTAGCGCATGTCGGCGTGATCCCAGTCGGCGTCGTCGGGCATCTGCTTGACCACAATTGCGTCCTTGATGCCGATTTTCTCGAACGCCTTGTTCCACTCCAGGATGCCCTCGCGCACGGCGTCGCGATACTCGTGCGGGATGGCGTTATCGATCCAGAACACAATCGGCTCTTTGGGGGGCGAGAGTTCAGCGTTCGGGTCGGCTTTCTCAAGGTGCCAGCGCAGGATGTAGCGGCGGGTCTGGTCTTCCTGCTCACGCGTGAAGTCTTCGTATTCGGTGGTAAAGTAGCCGACGCGCGGGTCGTAGAAGCGGGGCACATAGCCGTTGTTGACGGGCAGTTCCCACAGGTTGTAGTTGACGGTGATAGGCACGCTGCGCGGGTCAGCGAGGTTCGCCGCGCCCGCCAGACCGCCCAGAATGCCCGCCAATCCGCCCCCGCGCTGCTGACCGCCCACGAAATGGTACGCCGTCTGGATAAAGATGTTGTTCGGGAACGCCTTGACCTGGTTGTAGACGGTCTTCTCGCGGTCGATGCTGTAGCTCCCGCCCGCCGCAAGGCTCACAATCTGCTGAATCTGAATCAAGTCGGAGCGGAACAGGTTGGAGACATCGATGAGCAGCCGCTTGCCTTCGTCCGACTTGGCTTCGATTTTGAACGCTTCCAGAAAAGCGTCGGCGAACGAGCGTCGCACAGAGCGGGCAATCGGCGTGTTCGGGTTCGCTTGGAAGCCGATGTTGGGCACGACCAGCAGGATTTGCTCGTCGCGTTGTACCCACTTGAAGAGGATGTCGTTGATGGGCGTGCCTGCCGCGAGGAAGAAGGTCGGCAGCCCCTCGCTCACCGTCGCCTGCAGGAAGTAGAGCTTCTCCAGCTGCTCGCGGCGGATTTCCATGTAAATCGTGTCCTTGCCTGCCTCCTTCTTGCGATATAGCGTGAACAGCCCCTCCAGCTTCTCGAAGTCCTTCGTTACCTCTTCGATGGTCTTCTCTTTCTTTTTGGCGTCCTCTTTTTTCTCGCCTTCGGCGGGCTTCTGCTCGTCGGGCTTCTTCTCGTCGGCTTTCTGCTCGCCTGCTTGCGGCTGAGCGTCCTGCTTGGGTTGCGGCGCGGGTTGTGCGCCGTTCACGCCTTCGGGCAAAGGCGAGCCTGAGATGCGCTCGTACTCCAGTTGCGCTGACGCTGCCGCCGAGACCTCGCCGCCGCCCCAATTCATGCCCGTGATTTTGGTCTTCGCATACACAGCGTCGCCCGTGCGCACCTCGATGAGCAGCTCAGTGTCAGCCGAGACTTTGCTGCCGCCGCCCGCCGTGTAGGTGCTGGCGATTCGAGCGACGCGGATGCCCTTGTAGGTTTCGAACCCGCGCAGGGTGTACTCAATCGTGGCGGGGGCAGTCCCGAGCTTGGAGTCGTCCTTGAAGGTGTAGCTCCACTTGTCGCCTGCGCCGACGGGCTTATCGCTGAAGACGACCGCCAGCGTCTGTCCCAGATGACGCTGCTCGGGGTCGGTCTCCTCTTCCTCGCGGGTGCTTTCGCGGCTAATCACTTCACCGTTGGGCTTAATCACGAGCGTCGTCTTCGCGCTCAGCACTTCGTCGGGCGCGGGCATCTTCTGCCCGTTGAAGCTCATCTCATACGACTCGGTGGTCTGCTCCTGGGTGATGTTGCCCTCTGGCGAGACGGCGACGATTTTCTGCACGACGACCGAGTTCAGCTCCAAGTTGAAGGTGTTGCCCGCCGCCTCGATGCTCACCGTTCCCGACAGGCGGTAGCGGACGGTCTGACCAGCCTGCGCCTTGTTTTGCAGCAGCACTTTCTCTTGCGCGAACGCGCTTAGGGACACGGCAAACAGCAGCAGCCACAGCGTAATGAACCGTCGTTGTTTCAGCATAGTACCCTCCGAATACCGATTATGGGTTCCCCCACGGCGAATTACTATACCTCATTCGCCCCACGGCGACGCGAAGCCGCATCGCTCACACGCTCACCGCTCCGCGCCCATCAACACAAACCCTGACCAGTAGTAGGGGTCGCCATACTGCTTATCCCGCAACAAGCCCACCTGCGCCCGACGCAACGCCTCCGCCTTTGGCATCCCCGCTACATAACCCTGATAAAACGCACCTATTAGTCGCGCCGTACTCGCATCCGACACCTGCCACAAGCTCGCCCCTACACTCCGCGCGCCCGCAAACAGAAACGCACGCGCCAAGCCGTACATCCCTTCATACTGACGCACCTGACCCACCGCCGTCTCACACGCCGACAACATCACTACATCCGCACGCAACCGCCACTTACTCACCACATTCGCCGCCGTTAGCAGCCCTGCGTCCGAACCCGGAGGCGACAACAGCAGCCCCGAACCCAACGGGTCAACATCGTCCGCCCGCGCGTGGCACGCAAAATGCACCACCCGCGCGTTCCGCGCAATCTGACGCGCCCGCTCAGGCGTCGCCGCGGACTCCAGAGCCGCCGCCACCCCCTGCTTGCCCAGCAGCCGCTGCAGCTGCGCCACCTCCTGCCTGACCGCAGGTAGGTCGCCCATCGCCCTGCCTGACCGCCGCACCAGCTGCTCCGTCTGGGGCGCCCGCGCCACTTGCCGCTGCCGATACTGCGACACCGCCGCAATCGCGACCCCGCGCGGCGCAGGGCGCACCGCCTTCGCCTGCAGATACACCCCTGCCGACAGCGTAAGCCCAATCGCCACGCGCTCCACCCAGTAGGTCGGACGCCCCTGCTTGTCCACTGCCACCACCAGCGCGCCCCACGGCAGCTGGTTCAGCGCGCCTTCGGGACACAACAGCACGGTCGTGGCGTTCTTCAGCGACGGCTCGGCGGGCTTGATGAGCGTGGCGTACAGCCGTTGCCCCAGCGTCAGCAGCTTGCGTCGTTCAGTCGCCGTGCGCTCCGACGGCGGCTTGGCGACCACGCGCTGGAAGTCCAGAAGATATTTCTCCAAAGTGCGGGCGTCTGTCTTGACCCGATAGCCGCGCACCGCTTGGCGCGAGACGGCGACGATGAGCAGTTCCTTGCCGGCAAAGGCGTGATACAGCAGCACGGTGCCAGGCTCCAGCGCGGCTTGGACTTGCTTGAGGTCGGGCGGCTGGGGGTTGAGCAGATCGGCGTACTGGGGAAACTGCCGACGCAGGCGTTGGTCAAGTTGGCGCTGTCGGTCGGCGAGTTGGCGTGCTTGGGCTTGCAGGCGTTGCACGGTGTCGGTATCGTTGGCGTTCGCTTGGCGTTGCTGGCGGGCAAGCAGCAGGAAATCGCGCTGGAGCAGCTCCTGCTGGGCGAGGAGGTCGCGCAGGGCTTTGGGGGCGTTATCGGGCAGGGTTAGGGCGCGCGTGTGCATCAGTTCGGCGAGGGTGCGGGCGCGGCTGCGTTCCAGAGCGCGGGCGGCTTGGTGGGGTTGTTGTTGGTCGAGGGCGAGTTGCGCTTGGAGGGTGTAGGCGTTGAAGTAGCGTTCGGCGAAGGCGGTTCTGGTTTCGGGGTCTGGGATGGTGCTGCGTTGGGTTTCGTAGATGGCGAGGGCGCGTTGGAGGTACTGTTGCGCTTGTGGGTAGTTTTTCTGTTGGCGGGCGAGGCGGGCGAGGTTCTGGAGCGTGCTTGCCACCTGCAGCGAGTTGGGGGCGAGTTGTTCAAAAATCGCCAACGCCTGCTGCAGCAACTGCTCGGCACGCGCCAACTCGCCACGATCAGCAGCCACAACCCCCAGATTGAGGAGCGTGTGTGCCACATCCAGCGAGTTGGGGGCGAGTTGTTCGCGTATCGCCAACGCCTGCTGATACAACTGCTCGGCACGCGCCAACTCGCCACGATCAGCAGCCACAACCCCCAGATTGAGGAGCGTGTGTGCCACATCCAGCGCGTTGGGGGCGAGTTGTTCTTGTATCGCCAACGCCTGCTGATAATACTGCTCGGCACGCGCCAACTCGCCACGATCAGCAGCCACAACACCCAGATTGAGGAGCGTGTGTGCCACATCCAGCGCGTTGGGGGCGAGTTGTTCTTGTATCGCCAACGCCTGCTGATAATACTGCTCGGCACGCGCCAACTCGCCACGATTACGAGCCACAACCCCCAGATTGCCCAGCGTGGTTGCCACATCCAGCGAGTTGGGGGCGAGTTGTTCTTGTATCGCCAACGCCTGCTGATAATACTGCTCGGCACGCGCCAACTCGCCACGATTAGCAGCCACAACCCCCAGATTGCCCAGCGTGGTTGCCACATCCAGCGAGTTGGGGGCGAGTTGTTCAAAAATCGCCAACGCCTGCTGCAGCAACTGCTCGGCACGCGCCAACTCGCCACGCTCTAAAGCCACACCCCCCAGACTGTGGAGCGTGTGTGCCACCTGCAGCGAGTTGGGGGCGAGTTGTTCAAAAATCGCCAACGCCTGCTGCAGCAACTGCTCGGCACGCGCCAACTCGCCACGATTACGAGCCACATTTCCCAGATTGTGGAGCGTGCGTGCCACCTGCAGCGAGTTGGGGACGAGTTGTTCGCGTATCGCCAACGCCTGCTGATACAACTGCTCGGCACGCGCCAACTCGCCACGCTCTGAAGCCACATTTCCCAGATTGTGGAGCGTTTGTGCCACCTGCAGCGAGTTGGGGGCGAGTTGTTCGTAAATCGCCAACGCCTGCTGCAGCAACTGCTCGGCACGCGCCAACTCGCCACGATCTTGCGCAACAATCCCCAGATTGTTGAGCGTGGTTGCCACCTGCAGCGAGTTGGGGGCGAGTTGTTCAAAAATCGCCAACGCCTGCTGATACAACCGTTCGGCAACCCCAAGCTGACCTACCCCATGCCAGTCCACCCCCGCGTTGTGTAAAGCCCTCGCCACCGCCAGCGGGCGCTTCGCTTCCCCCTTCGCTAACTGCAGCGCGTCCTGTAGCAACACCTGCGCCTGTTCGGACGAGGCGCGCCACACACAGTACGCCTGACCCAGCAACGCCTCCACTTGGAACGCCCCGTCGCCAACCTCCCGCCACAACGCCAACGCCGACGCCCACACGGCAGCAACCTCTGGCAACTGGTCGGGCGCGGTTTGGCGCACCTCTTGCAGCGCAAGCGCACGAAAACGCAGCGCATACGCCTCGCCGATTTTGTCGCCTTTCGCACGCGCCCCCTGAAGCAGCTCGTCCGCTTTCGGCAGCGCGTCCTGAAACTTGCGGGCGCCAAGCAGGGTTCGGATGTCTTCCACCAGCGACTTGAGTTCGGGGTGGGGTTCAGGGGCGGGGGCGTCTTGGTGGGTCGGCGCGGACGGTTGCGGCGGCGGGGGCGTCTCTTGCGCCGCGCCCAGCAGTATCAGCCCGACTAAAGCGATTACGCCTATCGCTTGCTTGCCTAAATGCATCATGTGGGTTCACCTTCCCGTCGTTGCTTTTCAGTGATTATACCTCATTCGCCGTCCACCAGTGACCATGCGGACATACTGCGGGCGTAGTAGCTGCCGCATTCGGGCTCGTTGAACGGGTTGCGTTTCGCGCCGTCGTGTCGGGCGCGGACGGCTTGCACCACCTGCAACGCCTCGCGCCTAAAACCGTGGTCCAGCAGCAGGCGCGCGAAGGCATACTCCAACCCCGTCCAGCACTCGGATTGGTACGGGAAGGGCAGGCTCGGCTTACCCCCGCGCGGGTAGGTTCCCGTGACGACGCCGCGCTCGTCGCCCGTCGCGTAGGTGCGCCCGTAGTTGTAGTGCTGGTTCAGCGTGCGCTGGAAGTTGTAGCGCAGCACCGAGCGCAACGCCGTGCGGATATGTTCCCGTCGCAGCAGGTCGCCCAGCCCCGCACGGTTCGCCTTGTACTGCCCAATCAGCTGGTCGATGCAGCACACCTCGCCGAGTTGACTGTCGCGGTAGTGGGGGTAGTCGCCCTTGCGCGGGGTGGTCATCGGATGCGGGTCGTCGGGCACGGGGCGGATCTGCTGCACATAAAACGCGCCGTTGAACAGGTTCGCGTCCATCCAGCGGCTACCGCTCTCGAACAGCGTGCGACACTTCTGGGAGAACTCCATGTCGCCCAGCAGGCGCGCCGCCTCCTCCATCGCCCTGAGCGCCGCCAGATACCAACTGCCGCACACAGGGTTCGGTCCGAAAAACTCCACATCGTAGGTGTTGTGCTGTGCGCCTTCCATAACGCCGTCTTGGTCGGCGTCCCAGCTGCCAGGCAACCACGCGAAGGCGAGCAGTCTCTTGAGCGTGGGGTACCAGCGTTCCAGCCACGCGCGGTCGCCCGTGCGCCGATACTGCATGTAGCAGCGCACAATCAGCCCTATCTGTCCGTCGGCGGCGGCAAGCGCGTAGGCGTTCGCGCCCAGCGGCAAGTCCAGCCGAAACCGATGCGCCCCGTCGTCCATCGTCCCGTAGCGTAGGTGCGCCTCCAGCATCGAGCGGTGCAGGTCGGGAAACAGCGCCAGCGTCGCCTGCTCGTAGTTCCACACATGCGTGCAGGAGCCGAAGCAGCAGCCCGTGTCGGCGTTGCAGCCCTCAAACCCGCAGAAAGTGCCGTCCTCCAGTCGGAAGACGGTCGGGCTGCGCAGCACGGCAAGGCAGTTGAGCGCGGATTCGGCAATCG
>Ga0101943_1002115_pt1 | contig 13553 bp, 15 predicted proteins | sample DewCreD2012metaG_5_FD_75244 | JGI IMG/M metagenome (GOLD analysis project Ga0101943, IMG submission 75244) | Hot spring sediment bacterial and archeal communities from British Columbia, Canada, to study Microbial Dark Matter (Phase II) - Dewar... ... | reverse complement strand
ATGAAGCCGGAATCGCTAGTAATCGCGGATCAGCCATGCCGCGGTGAATACGTTCCCGGGCCTTGTACACACCGCCCGTCACGCCATGGGAGCGGGTTCTACCCGAAGTCGCCGGGAGCCTGAGGGCAGGCGCCGAGGGTAGGGCCCGTGACTGGGGCGAAGTCGTAACAAGGTAGCTGTACCGGAAGGTGCGGCTGGATCACCTCCTTTCTAAGGAGCATTCAAGCCCATTCCTGCGCTTTCAAGATCCCTTGGTCCAAGCCGGTGCGCCCCCCATAGGGGGTTTTCTTTTTGCCCACGGGAAAACCAGCCCCCGCCCTAGGGCGGGGGTTTTTCCATAGGGGGGGCTAGAACCCCCTCACGTTCAGGAAGGGCTCAGGGTGCGGATTTCCCGAGGTGTTTTGCCAGCTGGCCGTGCTTTCGGCGTTCTGGAGGAGGGCCTGCTTCACCTGGGCCGGGGTGTAGCTGGGGTAGTGGGAAAGCACCAAGGCGGCGGCCCCGGCCACATGGGGGCTGGCCATGGAGGTGCCGCTGAGGGTGTTGTAGCCACTGCTCGAGGAGTTCCAGGTGGAGAGGATGGAAACTCCCGGGGCGGCGAGGTCCACGTCGGGGCCGTAGTTAGACCAGGAGGGCCAGTCGTCCTGGCTGTTGGTGGCGCTTACGGTGATGACCTCGTCGTAGGCGGCGGGAATGTGGTTGGCGGCGTTGTCGCCCTCGTTGCCGGCGGCCGCCACCACGGTGATCCGGTAGTCGCACACCGCCTTCTGGATGACGTTGTGGAAGGCGTTGGTGGAGCGGGTGCTGGGGCAGTACTGGCCATCCTGGTCATCGGTGCCGCTTCCTCCCAGACTCAAGTTGATGACCTTGGGCTTGCCCCCGTTGTTGTGGGCGATGGCCCAATCGATTCCCTTTACGACATCGCTGAGGCTGCCTGAGCCGGACCGCGAGAGGACCTTCACCGCCCAAAGCTCGGCGGCGGGGGCCACGCCTAAGACGCCCACGTTGTTGTTCACTGCAGCCGCGGTTCCCGCCACATGGGTGCCGTGGCCGTTGTCATCGTCGTAGGCGGTTTTGCACTTGCCCCGGCACTTCACCACCGCGTAGCCTCCCATCAGGTTGGTGAGGTCCTCATGGCCCACCTTGATGCCGGTGTCCACCACATACACGGAGACGTTGGCCCCCTTGGCGGTGGTGGTGGGGGCGCCGATACGATCCACTCCCCAAGGGATGGTTTGGGCGTAGGCCCTGACCTCTTGGTCCGGGGTCAGGGCGTAGACCCTGGGGTCCTGGGCCAGGCGCTGGGCTTGGGCAGGGGTGAGGTTGCGGAGAATCACAGCCCCCAGGGCCTCGAGGCGGTCCTCCACGGGGATGGAAAGGCCGTGGGCCCTTTCCAAAGCGGCAAGGCGTTCGGAGAAACGGGCGGGAAGCGTGGGCGAGGCCGTGGGCTCCAGGATGGCGATGTAGGTCTGGCCCGCTTCCCTAAAGGCTTGGGGTTGCACCGTGGCCTGTTGCTGACAGGCGGCTAGGACTAAAAGGCTTAAGGCGAGGATCAGCTTCCGCATATCTCCTCCGCGGGATACGTTTGCAACTCTACGCCCGGGAGCTTGGGGTTGTCAACGGTTGTCAAGGCCTATAGTGGAAGGCGTGGACTTTCTCCTGGCGCTTTCCCGCCCTCCTTTGGTCCTCGGGGTGGATCCCAGGCCCGAGCTTCACGGGCGTGAGCCCGTTGCCCACTTGAAGCGGTACACGGTGGAGCTTCTCGAGGCCTTGGCTCCCAGGTTGGCTGCGGTCAAGTTCCAGCTGGCCTTCTTTGAGGCCCTGGGCCCGGAGGGGTTCGGGCTTCTTTTTGAGCTGGCCAGCGCCGCACGGGTCATGGGTTTGCCCGTGATCTTTGACGGGAAGCGGGGGGATATCGGTTCCACCGCCGAGGCTTACGCCCGAGCCTACCTCCTGCGCTTTCCCGGAAGCGCCCTTACCGTGAACCCCTACCTGGGCCTGGATACCCTCACGCCCTTCTTCCAGGCGGCCCGGGAAAGCCAGGGGGCGGTTTTCGTCCTGGTCAAGACCTCAAACCCAGGATCAGGGTTTTTGCAGGATCTTCTGGTGGAGGGAAGGCCCCTTTACCTTCACCTGGCGGAGGCCCTGGCCCGGGAGGGGGAGGGATACCGGGAAGGGGAGTGGAGCCGCGTGGGCATGGTGGTGGGGGCCACCTACCCGGAGGTGGTCTTGACGGTGCGGGAAAAGGCTCCCCATGCTCCCTTCCTCCTCCCCGGCGTAGGGGCCCAAGGGGGAAGGCCCTTGAAGGGCCCTGGCCTTTTGAACGCCGCAAGCCGCGCCCTTTTCTACCCGGGGGGCAGGCCGGATCTGGAGGGAGCCTTACAGGCGGCGGAGGACTTCCATAGGGCTTTGGTAGAGTAGGGGGGATGGATGTCCTGGAGCTCTACCGCAGGACGGGGGCCCTTCTGGAAGGGCACTTCCTCCTGCGCTCGGGGTTGCACTCGCCCATCTTCCTGCAATCCGCTGCCCTCTTGCAGCATCCCCTCTATGCGGAGGCGGTGGGGGAGGCCTTGGGCAAGCTATTTGAAGACGAGAAGGTGGATTTCGTCATCGGCCCGGCCCTGGGGGGTGTGGTGCTTTCCTTCGTGGTGGCCAAGGCCCTGGGGGCCAGGGCCCTCTTCGCCGAGAAGGATGGCCAGGGAGGCATGACCCTGCGCAGGGGCCTCACCGTGAACCCAGGCGACCGTTTTTTGGCGGTGGAGGATGTGGTGACCACCGGGGAGAGCGTGCGCAAGGCCATTCGGGTGGCGGAGGCCAGGGGAGGGGTTTTGGTGGGCGTGGGGGCCATCGTGGACCGGAGCAGGGGGGAGGCGGATTTCGGTGTCCCCTTCCGGGCCCTTTTGAAGCTGGAGGTGCCCCAGTACCTTTCCGAAGCCTGCCCTCTGTGCCGGGATGGTGTGCCCTTGGAGGAGGTCTGAGGCCATGCGCCTCCTGGCCTTTCTTCTTGTTCTTTTTCCCTGGGCCATGGCCTCTTCTTCGGTGGAGTTGGCCCGCCAGGCGGCAGAGGCCTGGCTTGCGGGAAAGCTTTCGCCGCGCCTCGAGGAGGTCCTAAGGGCTTCCCCTGAGGAGGCCCCGAAGCTTTTGGAGCGCTACGCCCTTTTCCCACCGCCTCCCAGAGGCCTCTCCCTCAACCTGGATAGCCCCAGGGTGGAGGGAAACCGGGTCCTCTTCCCCGCAGCGGTGGGGGACGAGGTGGGGGAGGTGGTGGTGGTCCTGGAGGGCGGCGAGGCCAAGCGGGTCTACTTCCGCCCCGAGGGGCTTGCCCTTCCCGGGTACCTGCTTAACCCGGCTTCGGGGTGGGGGTTTTTGCTCCTTTCCCTATTCTTTGGCTTTCTCCTCTTCCAGCCCTCGCCCTTTCGCGCCTGGCTTTTGGAGGCCCTGGCCCTGCTTCGCGCCTATAGGGGGCTTTACCTTTTCACCAACCTCTTCCTCTATGGCCTCTTTGCCCTCGGGAGTTTGCTGGCCTATGGGATGCCGGAGATGGCCCGGGCGGTGCAGGCCCTTTTCGGCGGGGCCCTCGAGGCCATAGGCTTGGAGGAGGCCACGGGAAAGGGCATCCTGGTCTTGGCCGGGGTGATCTTCCACTGGAACTTCGGCCAGGGGCTTTTCCTCACCGGGCTTCTGCCCGCCTTGCTTTTGGGGGTTCCTGTCTTTTTTTTGAACGCCCTCCGCTATCTGGTCTTCGGCTTCGCCCTGTCTCCGGCGCTTCTGGGCGCTGCCTTCCTGGTTCACCTCCCCACCCTTCTCCTGGAGCTTCAGGCCTACATCCTGGTCACCTTCGGGGGGCTTGTGCTCCTGGCTAAGACGGCGGGAGGGGAGGGGTATAGGAAGGGGCTTAGGGCCTTGCTCCTCACCTTCTACCTGGGGGCTCTTTTCCTGCTTTTGGCGGCCTGGTATGAGGCCTGGGAGGTGAGCGTGCTCCTATGAAGGTGGCCATTCTGGGGGCTGGGGCCTGGGGCACCGCCTTGGCGGTCCTTCTGGCCAGCAAGGGGATTCCCACGGCCCTCTGGGCCAGGAGGAAGGAGCAGGCGGAGGCCCTAAGGGCCAACCGGGAGAACAAGGACTACCTGCCGGGGGTGGCCCTCCCCGCTTACCTGTACCCCACCGCCGACCCGGAGGAGGCCTTGGAGGGAGTGGAGCTGGCCGTGGTGGCCCTGCCCTCCAAGGCCCTGGAGGACACCTTAAGGGCTCTGCCCCGGGCCCCGTGGTACCTTTCCGCCACTAAGGGGCTTTTCTTCAAGGAGGGGAGGCTTCACACCCCCAGCGAGGTAGTGGAGGCCTTGACCGGCAGGCCCGTGGTCGCCCTTTCCGGCCCCAACCACGCGGAGGAGGTGGCCCGCTTTCTCCCCACCGCCAGCGTGGCCGCGGGTCCCTTGGAGCTGGCCAAAAGGGTGCAGGAGCTTTTCTCCGGGCCCACCTTCCGGGTCTACACCAGCCAAGACCGGCGTGGGGTGGAGCTGGGCGGGGCCTTGAAGAACATCCTGGCCCTGGCGGCGGGGATGGTGGACGGGCTTCGCCTGGGGGATAACGCCAAGGCGGCCCTCCTCACCCGGGGCCTTAGGGAGATGGTGCGCTTCGGTACCGCCCAGGGGGGAGAGGAGGCTACCTTTTATGGGCTTTCCGGCCTGGGGGATCTCCTGGCCACCGCCTATAGCCTCCACTCCCGAAACCGGGGGGCGGGGGAGAGGCTGGTGCGGGGGGAGGCTTTGGAGCGCCTCGAGGACCGGGGGGTGGTGGAGGGGCTTTATGCGGTCAAGGCCCTCATGGCCTGGCGGGAGCGAACTGGGCTTGAGCTTCCCATCGCCGAGGCGGTGTACCAGGTGGTCTACGAGGGGCTGGATCCCTTGAAGGCCCTTTCCGCCCTCATGGCCCGGGAGCCCAAGGCGGAGTAGCTGGCTGGGACCGCCCTGCCTGGCCTTGGGACCCTGGAGAATCCCTTTCCCAAGCTTCCTTATTGGTCTGGCTGAGGTCGGGGCTGGGCGAAAAACCGTAGAATGGAATTGGGAATGTTAGCCCCCAAGCTTCCTAAAGCTCTGGAAGCCTACCTGGAGGAGGAGGCCCAGTCTCCGGTGAAGCGGGAGTACTTGCGGGGGCGCCTTTACGCCATGGCGGGGGCCAGCGCCCTCCATAACCGGGTGGCCCTCAACATCGCCGCCCGGTTTCTGGAGGCGGCCAGGCCCAGGGGGTGCCGGGTGTACATGAGCGACATGAAGCTACGGATCCGGGATGAAGCCGTCTACTACCCCGACGTGATGGTGGTGTGCCAACCCGGGCCTCCCCACCCTTACTACGAGGAGGCTCCTTGCGCCGTGGTGGAGGTTCTTTCGCCCGCCACCGAGGTGCAGGACCGCCGGGAAAAACGGGCCCTTTATGAAACCCTGGACAGCTTGGAGGTCTACCTTCTGGTGGACCCCGAGGCCCGCCGCTTCACCCTTTACCGCAGGACCCCCGAGGGCTTTGCGGAGGAGGAAGGGGAAGAGGCCTTGATCCCCTGCCTGGACCTCGTGTTGCGGGCCGAGGAGGCCTTCCGCCTTTAGAGCACCTCGGCCAGAAAGCCCAGAAGGGCCGTGCGGAAGGCCTTGGGGTTTTCCAGGTTGGCCAGGTGCCCGGCCTCGGGAAGGATGAGCAGGCGGGCGTCGGGCAGGGCCCTGGCCATCCGCTTGGCCTCCTCCGGGGGGGTTAGGGTGTCCTCCTCCCCCACCAGGACCAGGGCCGGGCGGCGCATCCCGGGAAGCAGGGGGGTGGAGTCGGGCCGTTCCGCCAGGGCCAGGAGGCTTCCTGCCACCGCCTCGGGGCTGGCCTCCAGGATGAGGGCTTTGGCCCTTGCCACCACCTCGGGCTTCTCCTCCTGCGTGGTCTTGCCCAGGTGGTTTGGGAGAAGGGCCTCGGGCAGGAAGCCCACCCCTTCCGCCAGAACCCTTTCCCTTAGGGCATAGCGGTTTTTCCGGCCCTCCTCGGTGTCGGCCCCCGCGCGGGTATCCGCCAGCACCAGGCCCAGGAAGCGCTCGGGGGCCCTGCGCCAAAGTTCGAAGATGAGGTAGCCCCCCATGGAAAGCCCCACGAAGACGGCCTCCTCGAGGCCCGCCTCATCCATCTCCCCCAGCACCTTATCCGCTGCCTGGGAAAGGGATAGCCCTAAGTAATGGGGGGCCAGGACGGGAAGCCGCCCCCGAAAGTAGCCCATCTCCTCCTCCCACATCCGGGGGTTGTAGGGGAAAGCGTGCAGGAACACCACGCCTCGCATCTAGGCCTCCTTCACGGATTCCCCCTCGAGGCCCAAGGCCTTGAGCCGGGCGATGAGGCTTGGGTCTTCCACCACCACGTAGTTGCGCCCATCCTGGCTCTCCGCCCTAAGGAGCCCAGCCTTGGCAGCCTCCTTCCAGGCCTCCATGAGGTCGGGGTACTGGACCAGCAAGGGGGTCACCTTGTGGGCGGGGTAACGCCTCACCGCAGGGCCTCCTCGAGGGCGTGCCAGGCCAAGGTGGCGCACTTCACCCGGGCGGGGAGCTTGGCCACCCCCTGAAGGGCCAGGAGATCCCCAAGGGCCGGGTCGGGGGGGGCTCCTTCCACCACCATGGCCTGGAACTTCCTGGAAAGCTCCAGGGCCTCCGCCACCTTCTTCCCCTTCACCAGCTCGGTCATCATGGAGGCGCTTGCGGTGCTGATGGCGCACCCTTGACCCTGGAAGCGGATGTCGGCGATGGTATCCCCTTCCAGCCGCACCATCACCTCCACCTGGTCCCCACAGGAAGGGTTCATGCCCCCGGCGGTCTTGGTGGCCTGGGGCAGGACCCCGAAGTTTTTGGGGTTCTGGTAGTGCTTGAGGATGATCTCCCGGTAAAGCTCGTCAAGGACGCTCATGGATTCCCCCATTATAGCCAGGCCCGGTACCGGGTGTGGATGCGAAGGAGGGCTTCCACGAAGCGGTCCACCTCCTCGAAGGTGTTGTAGAGGTAGAAGCTCGCCCGGGCCGTGGCGGCCAGGCCCAGCTTCCGGTGCAGGGGTTGGGCGCAGTGGTGCCCTGCCCTTACCGCGATCCCCTCCTGGTCCAGGAAGGTGGCCAGGTCATGGGGGTGGAGGCGGCCTAAGGTGAAGGGGATGACTCCGCCCCGATCCTCCCCCTTGGGACCGTACACCTTGAGGTCCGGCACCTCCGCAAGGCGCTTTAGGGCATATTCCAAAAGGGCCCGGTCATGGGCATAGACCCGCTCCATGCCGATCTCCATCAGGTAGCTGGCCGCTTCTCCCAAGGCGATGGCCTCGGCGATGGGGGGAGTGCCGGCTTCAAAGCGTTGGGGAGGGGGAGCGTAGGTGGAGCGGTCCACGTGGACTTCCCGGATCATCTCCCCTCCTCCCAGGAAGGGCATCATCCCCTCCAGGACCTCGTACCGTCCAAAGAGCACCCCGGCCCCTGTGGGCCCCAGCATCTTGTGGCCGGAGAGGGCAAAGAAGTCGGCTCCCAGGGCTTTCACGTCCACGGGCAGGTGGGGGGCGCTTTGCGCCCCGTCCACCACCACCAGGGCCCCCACCTCCTTGGCCCTCCTGGCGATCTCCGCCACGGGGTTGATGGTGCCCAGGACGTTGGACATGTGGACCACGGAAACCACCTTGACCCTTTCCGTGAGGAGGGTGTCCAGGGCGGAAAGGTCCAACCGGCCCTCCTCGGTGAGGGGGATGGCCTTGATCCGGGCTCCCTTGAGCCCCGCCACCAGGTGCCAGGGCACAAGCCCTGCGTGGTGCTCCATTTCCGTGACCAGGATCTCGTCGCCCTCCTTAAGGTTCCTTAAGCCCCAGGCGTAGGCCACCAGGTTCAGGGCCTCGGTGGTGTTGCGCACGAAGATGATCTCCCTTTCCTCGGCGTTGAGGAAGCGGGCCATGCGGCGCCTTGCTTCCTCGTAGGCCTCGGTGGCCGCCACGGAGAGGCGGTAAGCCCCGCGGTGGACGTTGGCGTTGAGCTCCTTGTAGTAGCGGTCCAAAGCCTCCAGGACCCGCTTGGGCTTCTGGCTGGTGGCGGCGGAGTCCAGGTAGACCAGATCCGGCCGCCCCGCGATCAAGGGGAAGTCCTCCCTTAGGGTGGTAAAGTCCATGCCTCCAGTCTAGCCCTAGGCGTCCAGGTGTGCCCGCCTTAGGAGAAGGGCGTTGAAGGCCACCACCACGGTGGAGAGGCTCATGAAGAGGGCACCGAGGGCCGGAGGGAAGAGGAAGCCGAAAGGGTAGGCCGCGCCCGCGGCCAGGGGCAGGGCGATGGCGTTGTACCCTGTGGCCCAGAAGAGGTTTTGGAGCATCTTCCTCCGTGTGGCCTGGGCCAGGTGGAGGAGGCGGACCACGTCCAGGGGATCGCTCTTGACCAGCACCACATCGGCGGATTCCATGGCCACATGGGTTCCCGCCCCGATGGCTACCCCAAGGTCCGCTTCCAGGAGGGCAGGGGCATCGTTGATGCCGTCCCCCACGAAGGCGGTGGGGCCTTGGGACCTTAGCTCCCGCACGATGCGGGCCTTGTCCTGGGGCAGGACCCGGGCGTGGTAGAGGGCGATACCCAGTTCCCCAGCCAGGGTTTTCGCCACCGCCTCGGCGTCCCCTGTGACCATAACGGGGGTGAGGCCCAGGGCTTTGAGGCGTTGGATGGCCTCCCGGGCCGAAGGGCGCGGGCGGTCGCGAAGAGCGAAAAGGGCGAGGAGGCGGGTTTCATCCATGAGGACCACGGCGCTTTCCCCCCGGGCCTCTACTTCCCTCAGGGCCTGGGCGAGGTAGGGGGGGAGGGAAAGGCCCAGTTCCTCGGCCCACTCCGGCCGGCCCACCCGGTAAAGCTGCCCATCTAGATACCCCTCCACCCCTTTGCCCGGCACGGCCTGCACCCTGGTGGGGGAGGGAAGAAGGGCCTCGGGGCCCAGGTGGGCCTTGGCGTGCTCGCGGATGGCCTCGGCCAGGGGGTGTTCAGAGAAGGCCTCGAGGGCCGCGGCCAAGGCCAGGGCCTTCCCTTCCTCGAGGCCCTCCGCATACACCCCCCGCACCTCGAACCGCCCCTCGGTGAGGGTCCCGGTCTTGTCCAGGGCCACATACCTTAGGCCCGTGGCCCGCTCAAAGGCTTCCCGGTTTCGGATGAGGATTCCCCTTTGGGCGGCCATGGCCGTGGCGTTGACCACCACCAAGGGTATGGCCAGGCCCAAGGCGTGGGGGCAGGCGATGACCACCACGGTCACCGCCCGCTCCAGGGCGAAGGACAAGGATGCGTCGGCTAGAAGCCAAAGGAAGAAGGTTGCGCTTCCCCCCAGCACCGCCAGGTAGAAAAGCCACCCCGCCGCCCGGTCGCCCAGGTCCTGGAAGCGGCTCCGGGAAGCCTGGGCTTCCTCCACCAGGCGCATGATCTGCCCCAGGGTGGTGGAGGTTCCGGTGCGGGTCACCCGGACCTGGATGGCCCCCTCCCCGTTTAACGCCCCGGCCAGGACCTCGTCCCCCACCCCCTTGGCCACGGGCCGGGACTCCCCGGTGAGGAAGGCCTCGTTCATGCTGGTGGCCCCTTCCACCACCACGCCGTCCGCGGGCACCTGCTCCCCCGGGCGGATGAGGATGAGGTCCCCCTCCCGGAGGGCGGTGGTGGGTACATCCTCGACCCGGCCATCAACCAGGCGGTGGGCCGTCTGGGGCATCAGTTTGGCCAAGGCTTTTAAAGCCTCGCCCGCTCCCAGGATGGCCTTCATCTCCAGGAAGTGGCCGAGGAGCATCACATCCACCAGGGTGGCCAGCTCCCACCAGAAGGGCTTCCCCTCGGTCAGGGGAGCCAGTTCCACGGCCAGGCTGTAGATATAGGCCACGCTGATCCCCAGGGCCACCAGGGTCATCATCCCCGGCCGCCTGCCCCCAAGCTCCCGGAGGGCCCCCTGGAGGAAGACGCCGCCGCCGTAGAGGTAGATCAGGGTTCCCAGGGGGAGGGGGATCCAGGAGGCTCCCTCCCAGGGGGGAAGGCCGAGGAGGCCCCGCACCTCCTCGGAGGCGTAGAGGACCGGCAGGGTGAGGAGAAGACAAACCAGGAAGCGGTCCCGGAACATCTCCGGGGTGTGGCCCGCATGCCGGTCATGGGCCTGGGAGGGGGAGGCGGGGGGAGGATGGGGATGGGGGTGGGGATGCATTAGACCACCTCCAGCACCCCCATCATGCCCCGGTCCTCGTGCTCCACGATGTGGCAGTGGAAGACGGTCTTCCCGGGAAGGTTCCTAAGGGGAACCAGAAGGCGCACCACCTCCTTGGCCTTCAGGTTGACCACGTCCTTGAGGGCGCGGTAAGGAAGGGGCTTGCCGTTCACCGAGAGAACCTGGAAGGGGTGGGTGTGGAGGTGGAAGGGGTGGTCCATGTCCCCTTGGTTGTCCACCTCCCAGACCTCGAGGTCCCCCGCCCGTCCCTGGAAGTCCACCCTGAGGTGATCAAAAGCTTGGCCGTTGATGAAGAACTTCCCGGCCATCATGTCCTCCGTGAAGGTGATACGCCGGGTCACCCTGGCCTGGTTGGGGTTGAGGGCGGGCAGTTTGGCCAGGGCCTTGGGCAGGGGGAGGGGTTTGGGGCGGGGCGGGGCCACCAGGGTGAGGAGGGTTTGCGGGCCGCTGGGGCTCGTTCCCATGGACATTCCTCCGTGGCCCATGTGCTCCATCCCGCCCATCATGTGGACCCCTCGGTCGTAGGGAAGGGCGAGGAGGCGGAAGGCCCCTTCCTTCTGGAAGCGCACCAGGACCTCTGCCCGTTCCCCGGGGGCCAGGAGGAGTTCGGGGACCTCATAGGGTTCCTCCAGGAAGCCCCCGTCGCTGGCGATGAGGTAAAGGGGATGCCCTTCCAACTGGAGCCGGTAGAAACGGGCGTTGCTGGCGTTCAGGAGGCGGAGGCGCAAGGTGGCCTTGCTGGCCCGCAGGGTGGGGCGGGAAGCCCCGTTGACCAGAAGAAGGTTGCCCTCCTTGCCGTTGATCCAGTCCATGGGGGTGTGGGCGGCGGGACGGCCCGATGCGAGCTCTAGGTCCTTGAGGACCAGGAGGTGCTCCTCGGCTTCCCGGAGCTCGGGAATCCCGTCCACGGGGCTTTCCACCACGATGGCCCCCGCCAGTCCGGCGAAGAGCTGGGGGGCTACCCGCCCGTGCAGGTGGGGATGGTACCAGAAGGTGCCTGCCAGGTCCTGGGGAACGGTGAAGGTGTAGCTCCAGGTCTCCTTGGGGGGGATTTCCAGGAAGGGATCGTCCACCTTAGGGGAGATGGGGAGCCCGTGCCAGTGCAGGTTCGTGGGCTCGGGGAGGAGGTTTTCCAGCTCGAGGCGCACGGCATCCCCCGGGCGCACCCTGAGGGTAGGCCCTGGGAAGCTGCCCCCGTAGGTCCAAAGCCGCGCTTCCCGTCCCGCCAGGGAAAGGGGGGTGGGGGCAACCTTCAGCCGCACCTGAAGAAGGCCGTCCCGGCTTTTGAGCACCGGGGGCTCGGGAAAGGAGGCCTGTCCCCTGGCCAGGGGGGAGAGGAGGAGGCCTGCGGTGAGCTTTAAAAGGGTTCGGCGATCCGTGTTCATACCTCCAGAGGGTAGGGGAGGTTTGTAAAGGAAGTATAAAGGTCCCTTTTGAACCCTCTAGAGTTTGGCCAGGGCTTTTTCTAGCCGGCTTCTAGCCTCCTCCACCACGGGTTTCAGGGCCTCCTGCTTTTCCGGAGGGAGGACCTGGAACATGCCCTTGGGGTCTTGGAGGAGGATTTCCACGCCTTCTCCGCCTTCCCTGAGCACGGCGTTGCAGGGGAGGAGGAGGCCGATATCGGGTTCGGCCTCGAGGGCCTTGGCGGCCAGGTTTGGGTTGCAGGCCCCCAGGATCAGGTAAGGGGGCCTTTCCAGGCCCAGGCGGGCCTTTAGGGTGGCGGCCACGTCGATCTCCGTGAGGATGCCGAAGCCTTCCTCCTTCAAGGCGGCTTCCAGGCGGGCACGGGCCTCGGCCAGGCTGGTCTTCAGGGTTTTCCTTAAGTCCGTCATGGTACCCTCCCTACCTAAAGTGTAGCGGAACCTGAGAGAAAAGACCTTTAGTGAAAGTCGTATTGAGGAGTTTTGAGGGGTATAGGAAAGGCCCTGGGCCCTGCCCGGGGTAGCTGCCCCGGACATGGGCCCTACCGGGGTCACTCTCCCAGGAAGAAGCCATGCCAGGTGTGGACCCAGACCTCTCCCGTGTAGGCGTTCACGGAAAGCATGCCCTCCACCTCCTTGCGCCCGAAGTCAAAGGTGTAGTACCCCGGGAAAGCCCCGGCTTCCATCACCTGGGCACCCGGGAGGTAACCTTTCAGGAAGGTCTCGGCCAGCTTCCTGGCTTCCGTCAAGGGGAAGCGGACAGGGGTCTGCACGGGCCCGCCCATCATGCCGTAACGGGTGTTCCACATCATGTTGGGGCCAGGTTCCGGGGAAACCACCCCCGTGTAGCGATCGGCGATGAGCTCAAAAAGCCCCTGCCCCTTCTCGTCCACCACCTGGGCGTAGTAGTTTTGGCTGAAGGCCATGAAGTCCTTAAGGCGTGCCCCCGGGTAGATGCGCTTGGCGTAGGCTTCCATCCGCGCTTTGGCTTCTTTCTGGGGGATGGGCCGGGCCTCCGGAGGGTAGACCGCCATCATGCCCATCATCCCGTAGCCGCCCATCATGCCGTAGCCCATCATCCCCGGGCCGTACTGCGGGCCGTAGCCCATCATCCCCGGACCAAAACCCCCCATCATGCCCTGGGTGAGGGCAAGACCTAAAAGCATAAGGGCCAGAACTCCTAGAGTTAAACCGTAGCGTTTCATGCTTCACCTCCCTGTTCCAGTTCCTTCCGCAACCTTCTGTAGGTTTCCTCGTCCAGCTCGCCCCTGGCGTACCGGAGGCGCAGGGCCTCCAGGGCCGCATCCTTTCGCGGCTCCCCGCTTCCCCGTTCCCAGGCCCGAAGGCCCAGGTACAGGAGAAGTCCCAGGAGGGCCAGCACCAGGAGCATGTTGAGAAGCCCGAAGAACCACCCGAAACCCATGCCGCCCCAACCCATCATGCCCACGATCCACCTCCATCTGTACCCTAGGCCGGTATTGTTAAGCTGGCATAAAGGGGTTTTACCGGCGCTTAACGTTTGGCCCTTAAGCTGATGGACATGCGAAGAGGGCTCCTGGCGCTTGGTCTTGCTGTCCTGGGCCTGGTGGGGTTGGCCTTGGGAAGCGGGCTACTGGAGGAGGTTTCCCGAAGCCTTTACCGAATGGCCAACACCCTGTACGCTCTCCTGGCCCCCTGGGTGGATGGCCTGAGGCGGGAAGTGGGGGTCCCTTGGCTTTCCGCTTTCCTACTCGGGGTCTTGGCGGCCTTTGCCCCCTGCCAGATCACCACTGGGGCCAGCGCCCTGGCCTATCTGGCTCCCTTCGCCCTCGAGGGAAGGGTCTGGCCCAGGTTTCTGGCCTTTCTCCTGGGGAAGGCCTTCACCTACCTGGTGCTCGCCGGGGTGGTTCTCTTCGTTTTGGGCGGGACCCTGGACAACCCCGGG
>Ga0101943_1002113_pt1 | contig 13554 bp, 12 predicted proteins | sample DewCreD2012metaG_5_FD_75244 | JGI IMG/M metagenome (GOLD analysis project Ga0101943, IMG submission 75244) | Hot spring sediment bacterial and archeal communities from British Columbia, Canada, to study Microbial Dark Matter (Phase II) - Dewar... ... | reverse complement strand
TTTGTTGGGCGATGTGGTAGGCGAGTTTTGCGATCTGGGTGAATCGGCTCTCTCGCATAGGCATATTCCTCCATCGGGGGGGTTATTCCACATCGCCACCCCTCTTTGCAACAGAGCATGAGCGTGTCGTTTTCGCCAGAAGGCAACTTATTAGCATCGGGAAGTGATGATAATACTATCAAACTATGGCATCTAGCGAATGATATAGAAGTGCGTACCCTTAGAGATCACAAGGGTAGCGTCTTGAGTGTATCATTTTCGCCCGATGGTGTCTTGCTGGCATCAGGGAGTGGAGATGGTACCATCAAGCTATGGCGTGCGACGGACGGTATCCAGAAGCGTACCATAGTGGAGAATAGAAGTAGAATCTTGAGTGTATCATTTTCGCCTGATGGTGTCTTGTTGGCATCAGGAGGTTCAGGTAAAGTCGTCAAGTTATGGCGTGTGAAAGATGGTATAGAAGTCCACACCCTAACTGGTCACGCAGATAATGTCTGGAGTGTATCGTTTTCACCTGATGGTGCTTTGCTGGCCTCGGGAAGCGGAGATGGGACTATCAAGTTATGGCGTGTGGAAGACGGTACAGAAATCCGCACTCTCAGGGGGCACACTGACGTGGTCTGGAGTGTGTCGTTTTCGCCTGATGGTGCTTTGCTGGCATCGGGGAGTGGAGATGGTACCGTCAGGTTGTGGCGTGTAGCGAGTGGTGTGGAAGCGCAGACCCTCAGAGGACACACACGTGATGTCAGGAGCGTCGTCTTTTCCTCTGATGGTAGCTTAATAGCTTCAGCAAGTGAGGATGAAACCATCAAGCTTTGGCAGGTGTGTTAGGCTCTCTATCATGTTTTGCCGCTCAAACTATTGCTTGTGAAACAGGCTCTAAATTCGTAGGAGTCGCTAACCTGCCGCACTGCAATCGCTGAAAGCCCGCGCCCAAACAGGTACAATACCCCGTATGGAAACCCGTCAGAGAATCGCGACAGGCGTCATCGCTGCCGTCCTGCTCGTGATGCTGTTTGGGGGCACATTCGTCAACCTGTACACCGATTACTTGTGGTTTGTGCATGATGTGAAGTACCCCCAGATTTTCGGGCGCATTCTCGCGCTGCGCTGGGTGCTGTTTTTGGCGGCGGCGATTGGCTTTTTCCTGTTCGCGCTGGTGAACTTGGTGATTGCCAATCGCGTGGCGGGGGCGTCTGACGCGCCCGACTTAGCCATTCGCAGCGGGCGAATCGTGCGCATCACACGCGCCGTGCGCCGAGGCGCCTACTACCTGCTGATTCTGGGCGCAGGGGTGTTCGCGCTGTTTGTTGGCTTGAGCGCGAGCGCGTACTGGAACGACCTGATGCTGTTCCAAAACGCGCAGGCGTTCGGCGTCAAGGACCCGCTGTTCGGGCAGGATGTTGGTTTCTATGTGTTTCGGCTGCCGTTTCTGTCGTTTGTGTCGGGGCTGGTGGTCTTCACGACGCTGGTTGCGTTGGTGGGCATCGGCGCGTTCTACTACGTCAATCGCGCGTTGGGCTGGCTGGGCGGGATGCCGACCTTTCTGCCGTCGGTCAAGCCGCACATGCTGATTCTGGCGACGCTGTTTCTGTTGGCGTTCGCGTGGTACTTGTGGCTGGCGCGGTACGACTTGGTGTTCTCGGAGCATGACCAGTTTTTCGGGGCGGGCTACACGGATGTGCATGCGCGGCTGCCGATTCTGAACATCACGGTGTTCGGGCTGCTGGGCGCAGCGGTGTTGTGCTTGATTAGCCTGCGGCGCGGGGCGGGGCTGCTACTGCCGATTGTCGGATTCGCCGTTGTGCTGCTGTTTTGGATTGCGGCGACGCTGATTTATCCGCCGTTGGTGCAGCGGTTCGTGGTCGTGCCGAACCAGTTGGAGCGCGAGACGGCGTATATCGAGCGACACCTGACCTTCACGCGCCGCGCCTACAAGTTGGACACGATTCGCGTGCAGCCGATGGATGTGCGCGAGGACTTGACCACCGCCGATTTGCGCGGGGCGGAGGGCACGCTGGAGAACCTGCGCTTGTGGGACTTCCGCCCGCTGCGGCAGGTCTACAACGGGCTACAGGCGCTGAAACCCTACTATGCGTTCGTGGACATCGATGTTGACCGCTATCGGGTGAACGGCGCATTGCGTCAGGTGCTGTTGTCGGTGCGCGAGTTGAACCTGGAAGGGCTGCCGCCCGCCGCGCAACGCTGGCAGAACCTGCACCTGCTGTACACGCACGGCTACGGCGTGGTGATGAACCCCGTGAACGAGGCGACCCCCGAAGGGCAACCGTTGTTCTGGATGCGCGACTTGCCCCCGCAAACGCCCGACTACTTGCCGCTGAAGAACCCCGCCGTCTACTTCGGCGAGAACATCGACCGCTACTCGATCGTGCGCACGCAGTTGCAGGAGTTCGACTACCCGCGACTCACAGGCGCGGAGGGCGAGGAGAATGTCTACACGACCTACAGCGGCGATGGGGGCGTGCCGATTGGCGGCTGGCTGACGCGGATGCTGTTTGCGATACGGCTGTCGGATCAGAACATCCTGCTTTCGGGCGACCTGACCGCCGAGTCGCGCCTGCTGTTTCGGCGCAACATCCGCGAGCGCGTGCAGACGATGTTGCCGTTCGTGCGCTGGGATGAGGACGCCTACCCCGTCATTCACAACGGCGAGATTGTGTGGATTTACGACGGCTACACCTTCACGCGCAACTACCCGTACAGTCGCCCGTTCCTGTCGCGCGATCGGGTCGTGCGCCAATTCAATTACCTGCGCAACTCGGTCAAGGCGACCATTCACGCCTACACGGGCGAGGTGAACTTCTACATCGCCGACGAGACCGACCCGATTATCCGCGCCTACGCGCGGGCGTATCCGGGCGTGTTCAAGCCGCTTTCGGAGATGCCCGCAGGCTTGCGCGAGCATGTGCGCTACCCGATTAACCTGTTCGAGGTGCAGGCGCAACTGCTGGAACTCTACAACACGACGGACGCCCGCGTGTTTTTCAACAAGGCGGATGCGTGGGCAATCGCCCGCGAGATCCTGGAGAACAACGAGACCGTGCCGATGACGCCGTACTATGTGATTATGCAGCCGCCGGGCGAGCCGCAGCCGCGCTTCCTGCTGACCTTGCCGTTTACCCCGCAGCAGCGCAAAAACTTGGTGGCGTGGCTGGTGGCGCACTGCGACCCCGACCGCTACGGCGAACTGGTGCTGTACCGTTTCCCCAACCAGCGGCTGGTGTACGGTCCCGAGCAGATTGACGCGCGTATCAACCAGAACCCCGACATCGCGCAGCAGTTGAACCTGTGGAACCAGCAGGGGTCGCAGGTGTTTCGGGGCAACCTGTTGGTGATCCCGCTGGGTCGGGCGATGCTGTATTTCAAGCCGATTTACCTGCGGGCGCGTTCGGAGGGCGCGATTCCTGAACTCACGAAGGTGGTGCTTGCCAGCGGCGACCGCGTGGTGATGACCGACACGGTGGAGGAGGGGCTGCAGTTGTTGCTTGCCGAGCGCGCGGGTCGCACGCCGCCGCGTGTGGCGCGGAACGGCGAGACGACTGCCCCACCGACGGCGCCGACCGCGCCCGCCGACCTGCGCAGCCTGGCGCGACAGGCGAGCCGCATCTACCGCGAGGCGCAGGACGCCCTCAAAAACGGCGACTGGGCAGCCTACGGCGAGCGCATGCGCCGCCTGGAGGCAATCCTGAAGCAGATGGAGGCGGGGCAGTGATTACACATCGGGCACATACTCCAACTCCACATCTCCGATGCGCACCGTATCGCCCTCCTGCGCGCCCAGTTCCTGCAGGCGGCGGAACACGCCCAGCCCCTTGAGCCGTTTCTGCATGCGCAGCACCGCCTCGTGGTTGCCGAAGTCGGTGCGCTGCACAATCTCCAGCGGCAGCGTGCCCTCGACGACGAACACCTCGCCGTCTTTGTAGACGCGGGTGGGCTGACGGACGGGCTTGGCGACCTCTGGGGCAGGCTCGATGAGCGGCTCAGGCGGGGGCAGTTCGGCGATGCGCTGCGCCAAGCGCGCCAGCAACGCCTCCAGACCCTCGCCCGTGTACGCCGAGATGGGGAACACCTCGTAGCCCTGCGCTTCGATGGCGCAGCGCACCGCGTCGAGTGCTGCGCGTTCATCGGGGGCGAGCGTGTCGATTTTGTTCAGGGCGACCAGCGCGGGTTTTCGCGCCAAGTCGGGGTTGTAGAGTCCCAGCTCGCGCCGAAGCGTCTCGAACGCCTCCAGCGGCGGCGCGGTCGCAAACGGCGACACATCCAGCAGGTACAGCAGCAGCCGCGCGCGCTCCACATGGCGCAGGAACTGATGCCCCAACCCGACGCCCGCATGCGCGCCCTCAATCAGCCCCGGAATGTCGGCGACAACGAAGCTCTGGTCTTGGTAGCGCACGACGCCGAGATTGGGCACGAGCGTAGTGAAGGGATAGTCGGCGATTTTGGGCTTGGCGGCGGAGATTCGGCTAATCAGCGTGCTTTTGCCCGCGTTGGGCATTCCGACGATGCCGACATCGGCGAGCAGTTTCAGCTCCAGTCGCAGCGTGCGCCGTTCGCCGGGCAAGCCCTTCTCGGCGAAGCGGGGCGTCTGGCGGGTGGGGGTGGTGAAGTGCGCGTTGCCGCGTCCGCCTTTGCCCCCGCGCGCGGCGACGAACCGCATGCCAGGGCGCGACAGGTCTGCCAGCAGCGCGCCCGTGTCGGCGTCGTAGACCAGCGTACCGACGGGCACGCGCAGTGTAATCGACTTGCCGTTGCGTCCCTTGCGGTTGCTGCCGCTGCCGTGCCCGCCGCTGCTGGCTTTGTAGCGTCGCTTGTAGTGGAAATCGAGCAGGGTGCTGAGGTGCGTGTCCGCGACCAGCATGATGCTGCCGCCGTTGCCGCCGTCGCCGCCGTCGGGACCGCCGCGCGGCACATGCTTCTCACGGCGGAACGAGACGCACCCGTCCCCGCCGCGACCCGCCTCTACCTCGATCACCGCCTCGTCGATAAACACGGGGGATTATACCGTTTGCGAACCTAAGGGGGCGTTCGGGTGTCTAAAGAGGGCATGGGGAGAAGCGACTGTGAAATTTTCACGGGGATATGGAATACCCTTCTTGCGGGCGGCGAAATCTCATGGAACGAGGTGATACGACGATGAGCCAAGGGAACTGGCAGAACCGCAACAAGCCGGTACGGCTGACGAAGCGCGAGATTGAGGTGCTGAGCCTCATCGCGCAGGGACGCTCCTCGCAGGAAGTGGCGGACGCGCTGTTTGTGAGCAAGCGCACGGTGGACTTCCATTTGGCGAACATCTACGAGAAACTCAATGTCAACAACCGTGTGAAGGCGTTCCGACGCGCGGCGCAGATGGGGCTGATTCCTGTGGAAGCCTTCTTCGGCGAGGCGGCAGACTGAGCTGGGGGGATACCCAAGCAATCCGCAGGGGCAGAGAGGTGTAATACCAATCGCCAAGCCAAAGTTCACAAAAACAGCAGTTGATGACCCCCTCCTGCAGGTTCCCCCTGCACGCAGGGGGAACCGAGTAGGCGCGCCTCGCGCGGTTCCCCTCGCGAAGCGGGGGGAACCTAAAGGAGGGGGGCAATTAATGAACTTTGGACGCGCGATTGGTATAATCTCTGCCCTTGTTTTAGTCAATCGGGCTGAACTTTTCGTAGAGCGCGCCGTTGAAAGCGGTCAGCGCGAGCGCAGCGAACAGGTTCGTCAGGCACGACAACCCGACCATCAGCCACAGGTTCCACTGCAGCCCGACACCCAGCAGCCAAATCGCCGCGCCCGGCGCGCCCGAAAACAGCAGCGCAGGCACAATCAACACGCCCGACAGCAGTCGCTGCGTGTAGTCGGTCGGGTCGGGATTGATGAGCGCAATCGCGAGCATCGCCATCATCAGCACGATTGCCCAACTGGTCGCTGCCACACTGCTGCCCAACCAAAACAGCCACGCGCTGGGGAACCACAGGCTGATGACCAACGCCGCCAGCAGTTGCGACCCCGCGAAGAAGACCACGCTGGGCAGCGACTCCACCACCATCACGGCACGGGGCGAGAACGGCAGCGGCTTTTGCCACTCCACGCGGCGGAGCATGTCGGTGAAGCTGTAGAACGCGCCGAGCGAGATGAAGAAGGCAGCCATCGCCTGTGCGACGGCGTAGGCGATTTTGAGCCCGAGGCGTATATCCCGTTCGGGGGACGCGGTGTAGTGGATCAGCAACGCCAGCCCGACGGGCACGGCAGCCATCAGCGCGACCGTCAGGAGGTTGCCCCAGCCGCTGGCGCGCCAAGTAATCAGCAGGTCGCGCCACAGCAGCGCGAGCGCGCCGCGCGGCGTCCAGCGTTCCAGCCAGCGCAGCGTGCGCAGCGGCTTGGCGGAAACCGTCTCCGCCTTGCGCTGCAGGTAGGTTCCGAGCGGGTCGCGTTGCGAGGCGCGCGCGGCGGCGCCCTTGCGCGCCAGCGACGCACCCACCTCGTAGAGCGCGTTCTGATAGCGCGCCAGCGCCCGATTGGCGAGCAGCACGCCCACGAGCCACAGCGCGAAACTAACGCCCATCGCAGGCGTGAAGCCCTGATACGGCACGATGGCGGCGTCCGCCAACCCGCGCACAGGCAGCAGCAGCACATACGCAGGCAGCCAGTCCACCGCCTCGCCAAGCGCGGTCAGCAAGGCAAACTCTTCGGACATACGACTCAGGTACACCAAATAGCCCCCCGTCACCCCGAAACTCAGAGCCGCCCAGCCGACTAACGCGCGCAAGACCCATCGCCGCACGCTGCGCCCCGTGATCTCCATCGCCTCCAGCGCGATGCTCCACAGCAGCGATGTGCCGAACACCAGCAGGTACAGCACAGGATAGCATAGCAGCGCGATTGCAGGCGCGGAAGGCTCCTGCACCGTCGCCAGCAGGCGCAGCCGCGCCCCGCCGAACAGCAGCAAATAGACCGTCAGCACCATCAGGAAAAAGAGCGCGGTGAACATCCCCCGTATCAGAATCATCCCGCGAAAGAGCGTCACCGGCTTGAGCGGCGTGGTGAACAGGTAATGCAAATCGCTCTCCTGCACCAGCGCATACGCGGGGCGGAGCACGGACGGGATGACCATGAACACCACATAGAACCAGTGAATCAGCACAACCAGCCCCAGCGAGCGGAGCATCAGTTGCTGGGGCTGAAATAGGTCGGGTCGGGCGCGTGCGGCGGGGGTCTCCATCAGCGAGCCGAACAGCGCGAACCCCCACCCGCACAGGACAAACGCCAGCACAAGCGTCGTCAGGATGGCGCGGAGCGGGTTGGAAAACGCGCGGCGGAGGCTGTTGACCACCACGCGCAGGGTGAGATACGCCAGCACTTGGGCGACGGTGCGCGTCATCGCGCCTCAATCACCTCAACTGTGATGTGGTCGTTGGTGTAGATGCACAAGCGCGCGGCGATGCGCAGCGCCTCTTCAGCGATTTCGCGGGCAGTCAGTTGCGTGTGGCGCAGCAGTGCTTCCGCCGCCGCCTGCGCATACGCCCCGCCCGACCCGATGCCGACAATCCCCTCGTCAGGCTCCAGCACATTCCCGTCGCCGGCGACCACCAGCAGCGTGTCGGCGTCGGCGACCACCATCAGCGCGTTCAGGTGGCGCAGCACGCGGTCCGTGCGCCAGTCTTTGGCGAACTCTACGGCTGCACGGCGCAGGTTGCCCCCGACCGACTCCAGTTTCGATTCGAAGCGATCCATCAGCGCTTGCGCGTCAGCGGCCGCGCCTGCGAATCCCGCCAGCACGCGGTTCTGGTAGAGCCAGCGCACCTTGCGCGCGGTGTGCTTCATCACGACCTCGCCGATGGTCACCTGCCCATCGGCGGCGAAGGCGGTCTGCCCATCGCGGCGTACCGCCAAAACGGTTGTGGCGTGTATGGTGGGCGTCATTCGTCGTCCTCCAGCGTGAGACTGGGCAGGGCGCGGTTTACGGTCTGGCGCAGCCTGTCCAGCGTTAGGTGCGTGTAGATTTGCGTGGTGGTCAGGCGGCGGTGTCCGAGCAGCTCCTGCACGGTGCGCAGGTCTGCCCCGCCGTCCAGCATATGGGTGGCGAACGAGTGGCGCAGCGCGTGCGGGCTGATTCCTACGCCGACCTGTGCGCCGTAGCGTTTCACGAGGCGGTGCATGCTGCGGGTGGTGAGCCTGCCGCCCTGCGCGTTCAGGAACAGCGCGCGGGTGGGGGTGTGGGGGTTCATCAGTTGCGGGCGGGCGCGCTGCAGGTACTCCACCAGCGCCTCGTGCGCCGCCTGACCGAACAGCACGATGCGCTCGCGTCCGCCCTTGCCGCGCACGCGCGCCGCCGACTGCGCCATGTCCAGCGCGTCCACATCCAGCCCCGCCAACTCGCTGACGCGCACGCCCGTGGCGTACAGCATCTCCAGAATCGCGCGGTCACGCAGGCACAGCGGGTCGTCGTCGGGTTCGGGCGCTTGCACGAGTTGCTCCACCTGCGTCAGCGTCAGCACGCGCGGTAGCGGACGCCGCTGCACAGGCAGGGCGACATGCGCGCTGGGGTCGTGGTCGAGCCAGCCCACCGTGCAACAATACCTGAAAAACGCCCGCAGGCAGTAGAGCTTGCGCTCGCGCGTGCGACGGCTCGCCGCACGGAACGAATCGAGCCAACTGCGCACCAGCCGCTCGTTCAGGTGCTGTACCTGCTCGATGCCCGCGCCGAGGGCGTATTCCACGAACTGCGCGAGGTCGGTTCCGTATGCCTTGACGGTGTGCGCCGCGCGCGTCGCGCTCAAGTGCGTCAGGAACCGCTCCACTGCCTCGTCCAAGTGCATCGGGGAGAATTGTACCTGACTTGCATCGGTAGCCTGAACCCCTGCCTGTGTGGGCGCAGATGGACAGTTCCGCCTGAGAGAAATATGGGCTATAATAGTTTACAGGTCTGGAGGGAGGTTATGCCCATCCTGCCCGAAGAGGAGCAACTGCTGCAAGCAGTCTTTGACTGGGCAAGGCGACTGTTTCGGCGAAAGGGGCTGAACGCGCAGGATGCCGAAGACTGCGCTGCTGAAGTGCGCCTGCAACTGCTACAGACCTGCCAGCAAGGGCGCAGCCTCTCGTTCGCCTACGCGGCGCAGGTGGCGCGAGGCATACTGGCAGATTTCGTGTCCGCGCAGCAGCGACATCCCCCAATCATCCCGTTGGAGAACGCCGACTGGCACGGGGGGGGGGGAGCCATCTATGGAACTGAACGCGGCTGTCCGCTGGGCGTTGGAGCAGCTGCCCCCTGGAGCCCGCGCCCTCGTATGGCTGCACGATGTGGAAGGCTACACCACAGAGGAGCTGACCGTGCAGTTCGGCTGCAGTGCGGAGTGCCTGCGCCAGCAGCTGCACCGCGCCCGCAAACGCCTGCGCGAACTGCTGGAGTGAGCCTTCGGGAAGCATTTACCCCCAAATTTCCCCCGAATTTGCCCCGACCCCTGTCACATTTTGCCCGCTGCGGGGGATTCTATAGGTGCGATTCTCGCCAATCGGAGGTACTACGATGCGCACACGAGTTTGGTGGCTTATTGGGCTGATGGTAGCGCTGCTGGGCAGCGGCTCGGCGCAGTTGCTGGTGCTCACAAATGGTGATGTGAACAGCGACAATCAGGTAGACGATGCGGACTTGGTGCCTATTCTGTTCGCGATGGGTCAGTCGTGTCCGTCGGGGTGTCCAGAGGATTTGAATGGGGACGGGGTGGTAAACGATGCAGACCTCGTGATTGTATTGTTCAATCTTGGGGCACAAGGCGCGCCTGCGTTTGCGGGTCAGGTGCAGTCGCCGCAGGGTGCGTTTAGCGTTTCGCTCACGGTTCGGTTGGGCGATTGGGCTGGCAGTGCGCAGCAGGTGAAGGTGCAGCTCAAGCCTGTGGGCAGGGAAAGCGATGCGACTGTGCCGATTTTTGAGTATCGGGTGTCGGTTGGGGGTACAGACACTACGGTGCAGTTAGCCAACTTGCCTGCGGGGGCGTATACAGTGCGTGCGTTTGCGGAGGCGTCTGGGCGTTGGCTGCGCACGGAGGGTAAACTAATAACGGAGGTACCGTGGATTTTTGCAGTACCGACGGGAGCAAACAAGGTGACGGTCTACTGGGACGAGGTGTCAGGAGCGACGGGTTATCGGGTGCGTTGGGGCACAGCGAGCAGGAGTTACCCGAACACTTCTGCTGTGTTGCCCGCAACGGCTCGGCAGCATACGGTGTCGGGCTTGATTTCGGAGCAGGAGTATTACTTTGTAGTGGAAGCAGAGTATAACGGGCTTTGGAACCCGCCCTCGGAGGAGGATAGCGCTATCCCGCATGTGGGAGCGATTCCGTGGGATACGCAGGATCCGAACGAAATTATTCCAGCAGTTTTGCAAGCGATTGGTGAGCCAACGTGGCAGGATGTGGAAATTTTGAGCCCAGACGAACTTTACTACGACCAAACGAGTGGAAGTAAAAGTAGAACAAGCCCACCTGTTTATTTCCATCCGGCGGGTTGGATAACGGATGAGCGGGGAAACATTCTTGTGGCGTCAGCGCCCAGAAGTGGTGCGCCCAACAATTGCCATCCATCAGGTCCGTATGTGCAGGTTCGCGCAGAGACCGAGATTGCAGTAGGTGCTCGAGGTCAGTTCTGGGTGCCTCCAACCGCAGGGGTGTATTCAGGTATTCGTGTTGATGACAACACTAGGCTGACTACGCGAGATGCGCCGTACATTTACTTTGGCATTAGTGATATCATAGAGGGGGGTGTATACTACATGCGGGCGAATTGGGGATATCTCGACTCGCAAAGTGGTGCGGAAGTCGGGGCTCCAAACTACGAGCGATGGATCCCATTTACAAAGTATAACAAGAAGTTTCACAAACCTGACCGCCCCGTGCCGATGGTAGGTAGTCCGAAGAAGGTTCTCAACCATATCCCATACCACACAAGTTCTGCGGCACAGTACGGTTTAATCTTTGAAATCGAGTTTATAGCTGATGTCAAGAAAAAGCAAGTTGTCACGAAGGTTCGATCGTGGAGCGCTACGGACGACGCAGGATTTGGTGATCCCCTGTTTGAGAAGCCTTTTGTCTTGACCGCAAAGGAGGTTAGAAGACTACCCAACCGAGAGTCACAGTTAGAAATCCGCCAAACGGTGAGCATAGCTCAGAACCGTCTTCGCAGCCAATTCTGTGCACGAACTGACACCCGCTTCGGCTTGTGGCGCAATTTCTATGGACAGCGTGTTCCTGTGGGAGTCGGTCGCATTCCCATAGGACAAGGTATTGATCTACTTCCTGTTCAACTAATGGTTTTAGACGGGCAAAGACAAAGATGGGTAGATTGGCAGGTTGGCAGACTACTTCTATGCCCATCCAATATATCTGGAGCAGCTAACTATCGAGATTACGCAGAGTGGCATCGCGGGTATGTATGGATAACGACGCAGCCTTGCCCGCCTCTTGGGAGGTGAACCTGTATGAAAACACATCCGCCGATTGACGCGCTAATCACTCGTGAAACGAGCAAGCGACCGTACCGCGAGCTCTTCCTCGCTCGCTACCACCAGCAGCAGTGGACTGCCAAAAAACTGTTCACTATCGGCATCATTTGTCGCGACAGTGGGCTATCGCCTGATAAGCAGTGGTACTACTGTGCCTCTGTCAACAACGGCACTTTTTTAGGCAGGGTGGGACAACCCAAGCTCAAGAAGATGTCCGAAGAACTCCTAAACTGCCGTTTCTCCCCCGACGGTCGATACCTGCTGGGCACAGAACATTTTAGCGGTGGTATTATCGTCTTTGACCTCAGTCGGAATGCACGAGCCATCGTAATCGCAAAGCCCTCCCTTGATGCAACCTCCCACGAGTCGGGCTGGCCGTTTGGCTGGTACCCTGATGGTCGCGCCTTCTGGTATTGTCAGGGGAGGGATAGCGAGGTCTACTTTCGTGTGAGGACGAGGAGTTGGCGCAGCGAACGGCTTTCGGCGCGTGAAGCCAGGCAAATCCCGTTGGATTGGGATCTATTAGACCCGCGATTTTGGTATGCCATGCCAGTCCCCGAAGCACGCACGCGCGAAAGCACTCCCGATGGATACTATGCACTCCTGCCTGACTATGCATACTCTTGGAACCACCGCTTTCGTCTGCGCATACAACGGTATGTGAGGGAGTTGCCGCACGGGGAGGAGTCTCATGACTCGCCTGCCGTCGATCGGTTTCGGTATGAGGTCTTACTTGAAGATCGCGGGGGGCGTTCGCAGCTGCTGGTGCGTCTCGATGATAACGAAACAGGCATTATTCTCCCAGTTGCGGTGTCGAACGATGGCAAGTGGGCGTTGTGGACTGCTGAGCCTCCACTGAATGAACCAGCGCGGCGGGCGGTAGGCGTATCATCCCTAAGAGCAGTTCTGGTGAATGTTGATACGCGAGACCAGCAGCTTCTGCTTAACGAGTCGCCTGACATCAGCGGGTATGTCAGTTACTTGTGGTTCGGTGAAAGATGAGCGATGGGCAACGAAATACCGCAAGGTGGTGAAGATCAACCTGCAACGAAGATAACTTTGTTCACCGCCTGCAGGAGGTGCGCCGTGTGATAAGACACTGCGCTCCAACTAATTGCCTATAATTGGACGCTATCGATAGTCTTCAGGTTTAGTGACCTCCGGAGCGCGTAAGGCAGGCGCAGGCGTTGCGCCAATTCCACTGAAGATTGAGGGCATCGCCTCGCTGCTGCGTGCGCTGGGCGGGTTGGGCGTAGGTATACTCTCAGTGGTGAGAGCGTGCCACGAACCATAGAGATCGACGACGCCATCTGGGAGCGACTGTGCGAGCAAGCACGGCAGCTTGGCTGCGACGCCAACGCGCTGGCGCAGAACCTGCTGGTAGATTCGCTGCAGGGCAAACATGCCCAGATCGAACAACTCTGGGACGAGGTGCGCCGCTTTTTGAATGAGATGGTTGGCACGCAAGAACGCCCAACGGACTCAGAGGAGCGTCCCGTCTTAACGCCGCAGCTGGTAGACCAGTGGCATTCGCTGATGGACAGGCTGATACGGGAACTGGACATCGCGCCAGAGTCCATCGAAGCAGACATCACTGCCGCCTTTGAAGAGTATCGCCGCGAATGCTCGTCGTAGTCGACACGAATGTCTGGATCTCCGCGCTGTTGAACCCACGCGGGTTTCCTGCACGACTGCTTCGGGCGTTTCTTGAGGGGCAGTTCACGCCTGTAGTCAGCCGCGAGTTTCTCCAAGAGTTGGCAGATGTCCTCTCACGCCCGCGCCTCTGGCGAAGCTTTACCCGCCGACTGTCTCGTCTGGATACACGGCTTGCGCTCAGTGTGCTGCGGATTTATACCAATCGCGCGTCCAAAGTTCATTAATTGCCCCCCTCCTTTAGGTTCCCCCCGCTTCGCGAGGGGAACCGCGAAAGGCGCGCCTACTCGGTTCCCCCTGCGTGCAGGGGGAACCCTGACGTCTGCCATTTCGAGCAGGCGTGAACACACCCCGCGGGTACCACATTCACCCAAAACACCCGCAACAACACCCCCAAAACACCA
>Ga0101943_1002111_pt1 | contig 13555 bp, 12 predicted proteins | sample DewCreD2012metaG_5_FD_75244 | JGI IMG/M metagenome (GOLD analysis project Ga0101943, IMG submission 75244) | Hot spring sediment bacterial and archeal communities from British Columbia, Canada, to study Microbial Dark Matter (Phase II) - Dewar... ... | reverse complement strand
CCATGCGTTCGCGCAAGCTCCGGGCCAGATCGCGATTCTTCCCCTCCAGGAACAGGCGCACGTCGCGCACCGCCTCCCAATATTGATCGCGACCGAAAAGCCCCTCCACACACGGCCCCAGACACCGCTTGATTTGATACTGCAAGCAGGGCCGCCCCTTTCGCCGATAGGTGTGGAAGACTTCGTCCGAACAGGGACGCAATCGGAACTCTCGTTGAATCAGATCCAGCACCTGATCCGCGAGCGAGGCGGGCAGATATGGACCGAAATAGAGCGCGCCGTCGCGCTCGATCCGCCGCACCTTCACGACGCGCGGGAACGGCTCGTTGATCGTCAACTTCAGATGCGGATAGTGCTTATCGTCCTTGAGGAGGGCATTGAAGCGTGGTTGATATTGCTTGATGAGATGGCTCTCCAGGATGAGCGCCTCGATCTCCGTATCGGTGACGATGTATTCGAGATCCGCGATATGGGCGACCAGCTCCGACGTCTTCACGTCTTGCCAGCGCGAGGATTGGAAATACTGGCGCACGCGATGGCGCAGGTTCTTCGCCTTCCCGATGTAGATGACTTCTCCGGCGCTATCGCGGTAGAGATAGCACCCCGGAGCTTCAGGGAGCCGTCGGATCTTCTCCGCCAGCGTCATCGTTAGATCGCCTCGAGCGCTTTCTCGGTCATATAATAGAGCGCGACGCCCAGGAAGACAACGAGCGAAGAGGCGCGGCGATTCTCCCGATTGATCTCCGGGATCAGGTCCGAAGCCGCGACATAGAGCGTCACGCCAGCCGAAAGCGGCAAGGCGTAGGGGACCATTCCCCGCGCAGCGCCCATGATGGCCAACCCAAGAAGCGTCGCCGCCGCCACGCCGACACTGGCCCATCGCGCGGCGCGCGGCGAGCGACCCGAGGCGAGCAGGATTGAAGCGACTGTGAACCCCTCCGGGAGCTTGTGCAAGAAGATCGCGACGAAGATGAGGAGGCCTAGCCGATGCTCCACATGAAACCCGGCAGCGATGGCGACGCCGTCGAAAAACGCGTGCAAGGCCACGCCGCCGATCGCCGTCCAGGCGACGTGCCGCTCCAGGAGTGCCTCGGCGTGCGTCTCCTCCCCGAAGTGAAAATGCGAAGCCACCGTGTGCTCGAACAGCTGAAGGAGCAAATATCCGGCGAGCACGAGGATCAGCGGTGCGGCCGAACGCCCACGCCAGAGGTCCAGATCGAGGCTCGCCGGGATCACCTTCAGGAAGACAGCGGCCAAAAGGAACCCGGCCCCCAACGCCAGGAGATAGGAGAGAAGGGATCGGCGAAGGACCGGATGCGGCCACGTCACCCAGAATCCCCCCGCAATATTGGCGAGCGCCGCCACGCCCCCAAAGAGTATCGCTTCCATCGGTCCCCCCTAACGACCGCTCACGGGCGGCAAACCCAAAAGTATATCTCCCACCCCGGCGATCTCCAATGAGTCGAGGCGCAAGTCTTCAAACTTTTTCTGCCGAAGCGCCATCATAAAAGGTGGAAACGGTCGCGCCGCGAAAAGGGCGCCGACCGATCCGCCACATGGCGGTGAGAATGCACGGTGAGGAGGGAGAGGCGATGCGAGGAAAGATGATTCCGATCCTCGGCCTTGTGCTTCTGTTGCTCACATGGGGAGGGGGGGCGATCTGGGCGCAGCGTCCGGCTGAGCTGCTGCGTTTGAGAGAGCAGCTCGGGCTCACGCCGGAACAGGTCGCTCGTATTCAAGAGCGGCTTCGGGCCCACCGGAACGAAGTCTTCCCGTTGCAGCAGGAGCTGCGGGCGAAGACCCACGAGTTGCGCAACGCGTTGGATGCGCCTCAACCCGATGCGACGACGATCGGACAGCTCCTTCTGGAACGTCGCGCGCTGCAACGACAGCTCCAGGAGAAGCGGCAGAAGCTGCGCGCAGATCTCGAGGCTATGCTCACACCGGAGCAGAAGCAGCGGCTGGCCGAATGGCGACAGACACGCCCACCGCTTCGCCCGCGCCGATGGGGGCCTGCGGGCGCCCAGTTCGGAAGGCCGCTCGGCCCTCCGCGATGAGTCACCAAATCGAGCCCTGCCGGAACGCCCGGCGATGGATGACGTCGCCGGGTGCTCCCATCCCCCCACATTGAGGGCCCAACGGATCCGGCCACAAGGAAGCGACTCCCCGGCCATTCGTACCGGCCTTGCACGCGCGTGAAAAACCGACTAGGTTTCCCGTCGTGCGGAGTCGAAGGACGACATGCGCAGAGCCGTTTCGCTCCATCGGGAGCATCCTCATGCTCCTGATGGGTCTTGCCCTTGTGGCGGGCGCCAAGCACGGATCCCCTCGTCAGGATCTCGAAGTCCGCGTTCACGATGTCCACCCGACTCTTCTCGCTCCCGGCGAGCGCGCGATCGCACAGGTGCAGCTGGAAAACGATTGGGATGAGGAGATCCGGATCGAATCCCTTCAGCTCGTCCTCCTGAGCCCAGACGGGAGCGCGGATCTTGAATCCGCATCGTCGGAAGCGGACGTCTCTTCAGATCTCGCCGTCGAGACCCTGGCACCTGGCGCGCATCGCCTTCTGACGCTCCCCTTTCGGGCGCCGAGCCGTAGCGGCCGCCACCACCTCGTTGCCGTCGTTCGCGCGCATTCCGCCACCCGCTCTCACATTCTCTTCTCGGCCGCACGAGCGATCACCGTCGCTCGACTCCGCATGCACAACCTGAAGGTTTACCCCACGGTGCTTCCCGACTGTCAGGGCGCGACTTCCGTCCAGTTCGAGCTGGAGCTTCTCAATGTGACGTTCAATCCTGCGGACGACGTGCGGCTCTTGTATGAGCTTCGGGAACACGAGCGCGATACGCTTTTGGTGAGCGGACGCATGTCGCTTGGTCGAATCGCCGCTGGGGAACGACGCCGCGTCCGCTCCCTGGAGCCGGTGGAGATCCCGACCTCCGCACTCATCGCCGGACGACGCCTGGTCCTCGATTTTCAGCTTCAACCCGAAGCGCTCACCGAACGCCGCCTCTTGGCGATTGGCACGGGAGCCGACGTGAAAGTCGAAGATATCGTTCTCGTTCCACCGGATCGAGCGCCGGGTGATCCGGTCTTGCCCGGAGAGACGGCTACACTCGGTTTCACGCTGGTCAATCGAGGGAACCAACAGGGGACGAGTCCGGCGCTCACAGTGCGCGTGCGCGCTGAAGCCGACGGAAAGCCGCTCCATGTGGAGCCCGATACGATCTCGCTGCCGAACGTCGCGCTGGCCCCCTGTGGGGGAAGCCTGCGCATCGGCGCCGCTCAAGGGGCGGAGGATGTGAGCGCGAACATCCCGCCCCCCGTGCTCTTCATCCCCCAGGATGCCGAGGAAGGCGATGCCCTCGTGTACCTGGTCGTCGAACGCGTCGCGGAGGAGACGACGACAGATACGGATGAAGGACCATCGCGCGCGAGCGTTCACGTTGATCTTCCGAACCTGCGCTTGCTCGATCTCTTCGTTCCCCAAGAGGTGCGGCTCGGAGAGAGCGCGAGCGTGCGCTTTCGCGTCGCGAACGTGAAGGATCATCCCCAGGATCGCGCCGCCGTCCCGGCCGGCGTGCGCGTGCGCGTCGAGCTCTGGCAAAAGGGGCAGCGGCTCGCGCAAGAGGAGACCCGAACGCGTCGTCCGCTCGGTGCGGGCCAATCCGAATTGGCCCCCATAGATTTCGCGCTTCGCGTGCCCGCTCAGGCCGAGAAAGGACCGGCGCTCGTGCGATTGGAAGTCGATCCGCCGACGCCCGAACGCCCGCGCGGAGACGTGCGCGAATCGAGCGAAACGGACAACGTCATCGAGGTCCCGATCCAATTGACCGTGCCTCTTCCCGATCTGGTCGTCGAAAGCGCGCGCGTCCTCGCTTCGGGCACTCCCCCGACGCTGACGATCGGCGCGCCAACGGCACTCTTCTTCCTCATCGCGAATCGTGGAGAAGGCGCGGCCGATCCGGCGACGCATGAGATCAGCCTCGCTTTCACGATCACCCTCGGCCCCTTCCCCCTCCAGCTCCGCGCCCCGCTTCGAACCGTGGAGACGCCGCGCTTGGGGCGCAATCGCTTCGCCCCCTTCTTCACGACAATTCAAATCCCTCCGGTCATTCAATTGCCCGGCCTTCTTCTCCCCATCCCCGTTCCTCCCGGCCCTGCCGAAATCCTCATCACCGCCGATTCGAAGGAAACCATCGAGGAGACGGACGAGGAGAATAACACGGCGCGACTGCCGGTGGTCTTGGTCTCCCCGCCATAGACGGCGAAGGCCGGGGTGATCCCCTCACTGCATGCTTCAGGCGTTCAGCTCTCGGCGAAAGCGCTCCTCCCAGAAACGGCGAGGGAAGCCGGCTCTCACAATGCGGAGGAGTGGACCTATGGCCGAGGCTGAGATCACAAAGGCAAATGGGCGAGCTGGCAGCATATATCGGGCTTCGACATGAAGCGGAAAGAACACGAGCGAATAGTAGAGGACGACGATGAGACTCCCGGCGAGGGCCACATGACTCCGAAAGCGCGCGAAGAAAAGCCCCATCACCAGGAGCACGAATCCGAGGCCGAAGTACAGTCCCAACACCACCTTCGCCCAAGGGGGCGTGTGCACTCCCAGATGGATCCATCGTCGGGGGATCTTCGCGAAGCTCGTGAAGATGTAGCGCATCGGACGTTGACGGATATGCTCAAAAGCGATCTGACGCAAGCGCCTGTTCTCGCGCCACCAATACGCGTGCTGAATCCCGAGCGCATGAAGGTCTTGCCTCAGCTTGCGCTCCCAATCCAGAGTGTGAACCCAAGGCTCGCGCGTGGCGATCCATAACCCCATCTCCATCGAAACGAAGATCGGCTTCCCAAAAGTGAGAGCGTTCCGAGCCATCCACGCGCCCACGGGGAGGCACATGCCGAGCGGAGGGAAGCCAAGGCGGGATCATCCCCAGCGATCGAACTCCTTGAGGGCGGCCACCACATCGGCCTGCTCCTCCTCCGTCAGGGAGTTATAGAACGGCAGACGGAGCAAGCGACCGCTGACTTCTTCCGCGACGGGACACTGCCCGGGCCGGCCGCCAAAGCGCCGCCCCATCGCCGACAGATGCAACGGATGATAGTGAAAAGCGCTCGAGATGCCACGCGCCTTCAGGTGGGCGATCAACGCTTGCCGCTCCTCAAGCGAGGGCATGAGCACGTAGAACATGTGATACGATTGCTGACAATGCGGGGGGACATGAGGGAGACGAACGCCATGTGCCTCGGCCCAGTCGCGCAGGTGTTCGGCATAATATTCCCAAATGCGTCGGCGCTTCATCTGAATCCGCTCGTAGGCTTCGAGTTGTGCATAGAGAAAGGCGGCCAGAAGATCCGACAGCACATAGCTCGATCCGATGTCGATCCAGGTGTACATGTCCACTTCGCCCCGGAAAAATCGGGTTCGGTCCGTCCCTTTCTCGCGGATGACCTCGGCCCGCTCGATATACTGCGGGTCGTTGACGATGAGAGCGCCACCTTCGCCACAGGTGATATTTTTCGTCTCGTGGAAGCTCAACGCCGCCAGAGCGCCGAACGTGCCGAGAGGCTTGCCCTTGTACGCGCCGAACAGTCCGTGCGCATTATCTTCGACGACGGCTACTCCATGCTGACGGGCGATCTCCAAAATCGCCTCCATCTCGCACCCCACACCCGCGTAGTGCACGACGACGATCGCCTTGGTGCGCGGCGTGATGAGGCGCTCCAATTGAGTCTCATCGAGATTGAGCGTATCCGGGCGAATGTCGGCGAAAACGGGCCGCGCGCCCCGCAAGACGAATGCATTGGCCGTGGAGACGAAGGTGAAGGAGGGAACGATCACTTCATCCTCGGGTCGGACGTCAAGCAGCAACGCGATTAACTCCAGGGCATGGGTGCCCGAAGTGGTCAGAAGCACTCGCGGCGCGCCCAGCAGTCGCTCCAAGAGCTCGCGACATCTCCGAGTGAAGGATCCATCGCCGGAGATGTGCCCGTTCGTGACAGCTTGAGCCATGTATACGAGTTCGTTCCCCTCAAGAGATGGCCGGTTGAATGGGATTTTGGACATCTTCAGATCTCCGCCAGAAGCGTTTCGCTCTGGCACTGAGCTGCGATCATCCCCGCGCCCCTCCCTCAATCGAACCAGACGTGAACGGTATAGTATGCATGGCTCGGCTCGAAGCCCGCGCGAATCCATACCTTCTGCACGGCGATGTTGGTGATCTGAGTGGAAATGAGCATGTGCCGGGCTCCTCGCTGCCGGCCCCACCGGAGGGCCTCGACGATCAGGGCGCGAGAGATCCCCCTTCCCCGAGCCTCTGGAGAGACGGCGAACAATCCCCCCTCCACTTCCTCAGGACCGTTCAGACGTAAGGTGATAAATCCGGAAAGCCTTTCTCCTTCTCCGGCGGCCACCAAGACCTCATCCGCCAGCTCTCTGCGACACGAGCGCACCGCCCAGTCTCTATAGGCTTCATCAGCCTTCATGGGATCTCAGCGTGGATCGAACGCGCGTCTTTCATAACCTCCGGCCCGCATTTTAGGTCCTCGCGCCCGTTCGGTCAACCCCCGAACCATCGTAAGAGTTGACAGGAGAAGGCTGAAGCGAGACTCCAGCCGATGGCCGGAAGAAGAAGGAGAAATTGACCGCGCGCATCGGTAAGATGGACCCGGAGGGCAACGTGTGCACGGGAGGATGGACGAAGTCGCGCCTGATCTCCTCGATCATCCTCCCGATGGGCTGCGCGATTCGCTCTATCGTCTACCGTTCATCAAAGGTGAGCGCTCGCCTCATATAGCCGAGCGCGAAGACGCCGACGGTGAACCCGATGAGCAAGAGGGGGGAAGAAGGCATCCTTCGAACGCGCATTCACCTCTCTCGCCCCCGCCGACGAAATCGTCTCCGCGAAGCGCGCGCTCAGCATAGCCCTCCTTCAAATGGTGACGGGATTATAGGGGCTCTTTTTTTGACAAATCGCCCTTCGATGCTCTATGGTTTGGCGAAATGCAAAGAAGGTAGACTCGAAAGGAGAGGAGACACTATGAAGCCACGTCTTCGGAGATTTCTCTGGATCCTCATCGGCTTGGTCGCGTCAATGGGAGGGGGACACTTCGCCGCGGCGCAACGCCCGCAGCGAGGGATGACGTTCATGGATGTCTTGGAGTTGCGCACTGTCGGTGATCCGGCGCTCTCCCCCGATGGGAAATGGCTGCTCTACACGGTGACGACGCTCAACTGGAAGGAGGGGAAACGCTTTCGCGATCTCTTCCTCGTCTCGACCTCCGGCGGCCCGTCGCGCCAGATGACGTTCACGGCGAACCGGGACGAACAGAGTCCGGCGTGGTCCCGCGATGGAACGTTCTTCGCCTTCCTTTCGGACCGCGAGGGGAACCTGCAGCTCTACTTCATGCGTCCGGATGGGGGCGAAGCGCGCCGCGTGACCGATCACAAAGATGGGATCGAACGCTTCGCCTTCAGCCGCGACGGACGTTGGCTCGCGTTCACGGCCGGAAAGGAAGGGGAGCGTCAACTGTGGCTCCTGCCCGCTCGCTTCGATGCGGAAAAGCCCGTTCCCTTGACCGCGCACGAGACGGGCATCCTCCGATGGGAGTGGAGTCCGGACAGTCGGCGAATCTATTTCACCTCTCCCGATTTCGTGGATAAACTCGATCGGGAACGGCGGGAGAAGAAATTCGACGTGCGCATTGTGGACCAGCCGAAGCCGCCCGTCCACCTCTGGGCCGTGGACGTGGAGACGAAGGCCGTGAAGCGATGGACATCGGGCTCGGACTACAGCGTCGCTTCGTTCGTGATCTCCAAAGACCATCGCTTCCTCGCCTTTCGCGGGGCTTCGACCTTCCGCTACGCGACGGGCGAAGAGGCCGAGGTCTATCGGCTTGATCTCACGACCGGCGTCGTCGAGCAACTCACGCGAAACACGGTGAGCGAAGGGGCGATGAGTTTCTCCCCCGATGGCGCGTGGTTGGCTTTCACGGCTCCCGATGACTTCACCTACATGCGCAACCTGCGCATTTATCTCGCGCCGACGCGCGGGGGATCGGTGCGCGAGCTTGAGACGACCTTCGATGGCGATGTCTCCCTCGGTTTTTGGGGCAAGGACGGGAAGACGATCTACTTCACCGAAGGCGTCGGGGTCAACGCCCATCTCTTCGCCATCTCCGTGGAGACGGGGCGCGTCACGCCGCTCACGCAGGAGATCGGCGTCCTCTCCGCGACGTTCGATGAAGACACGGGGTGGCTCCTCCTGACGTTCACCGATCCGAAGAACCCACCCGATTTCTACATTACCACGTTGGACAAAGTCGGCCAGCGGTCACAATGGACGCGCTTGACGCGAGCGAACCCCCAGGTCGAAGAGCTCGCTCTCGGCGAATACGAGACCATTCGGTGGAAGAGCACAGACGGACAGATCGTCGAGGGCCTTCTCATCAAACCGGTCGGCTATGAGCCGGGACGGCGATATCCGCTCATCGTCCAGCTACACGGCGGTCCGGCCGCCGCCTATATGAATTCGTTCGCGGGGAGCTACAGCACATACGTGCACGTTTTCGCCGCGAACGGCTACGCCGTCTTTCAACCCAATTATCGCGGCTCGTCCAACTATGGCGAACGGTTCAAGATGCAAATCGCCGGCGACTACTTCCGGCAAGGGTACGAAGACATCATGAGCGGCGTGGACGAGCTGATCGCGCGGGGCATCGCCGATCCGGAGAAGCTCGGCATGATGGGATGGAGCGCCGGCGGCCACTTCTCCAACTGGACGCTCGTGCAGACCGACCGCTTCAAGGCGATCTCCACCGGAGCCGGAGCCGTGAACTGGATCTCCATGTACGCGCAGACGGATGTGCAAGTCCCTCGCGAATTCTATTTCAAGGGGCGGCCCTATGAGAACTGGGATCACTACGTCGCGGTCTCGCCCATCCGCTACATCACGCGCGCGAAGACGCCGACGCTCATTCACGTCGGCGAGGCGGATCCGCGCGTGCCGCGCCCGCAGAGCGAAGAGTTGCACATGGCCTTGAAGAAGCTCGGCGTGCCGACCGAGTTTATCATCTACCCGAACATGCCGCACGGATTGACGAATCCCCGGTATCAACTCGTGAAGATGGTCGCCGAGTTCCAATGGTTCGAGAAATGGCTCAAGGGGAAGGAACCGTGGCTCGATTGGAAGGTCCTGCTTGATACCTTGCGGGAGGAGGAGGCGAAGGAGCCCAAACCGACGGATGGGCGATGAGCCCGGAACACAAGGCGCGCGCTCAACCGGCACGCGCCTCCAGATGACTTCTTCCGGCGCGCAGGAGCCCACCGCGCGATCGAATCGTCGCGCGAATGAGGCGTAGGCACGCCGCCATGTGATCTTCTAGCTCGCGGCTTCCGAAGCGGCTTCATCCCGCCATATCGCATCGAGAGCCCGCGCCCAAGCGTTCGGCGATCACCACGGCCGCTCGTCGCGCTTCGTCCGGCGGCATTCGCTCTTCGAAGATCGGGAACAAGATGCGCTCTTCCTTCCGAATATGATCGTGCAGGAGAGCGCCAAAGGCCTGAAGCGTCTCCGCCGAAGGGGAAGCATCTATCGAACGACGCACCTCTTCGATCCACGCGCGAAAGCGCTCGTGCTCCTCTCGCAACTCCGCGATGAGCTCGAGGCGGCCGAGATTCGCTTCCATGAGGGGGAAGAGCCCCTCCTCCTCGGCAGCGAAATGGGGCCGGAGATCGCTCTCGAAAAAGGAGACGAGGGCGCGCGCGAGTTGCCGCAGCGCTTCCGCATCGGGCGATGCACGGGTCAACGTGCGTCGGATGCGAAGGCTCATCACCAACCCGTGATGGTGTCCGTGCGAGAGCGGGATCAAACTCTCATGCCGTCGAGCCATTGCTCCTCTCCCCCTACCCGGCGCAGCGCGCCGTGATCGCCTCTCACAAAGCTCCGAGACCGCCCCTTTCCCAGCACGCCGTCCCGAATATCTCGCATGCCGAGACGAAGGGACTCTCGGATGCGCCCGCTTCACTCAGGCTACGTCCGATGAGCATTCCAGGCAGAATCGGAGAGGCTCACCCCTGGAGGATCCTCCCTCATGGAGACGGCTTGTCGCCATTCGCAATGCTTCCTTGATGCCGGCGAGCGTTTGAGGGCCACGGCGGAATGCCGCTTCCGCCCGTTGACGAGCAAACGCGAGGACGTTCTCCTCCACCACTCGATGGATGAGCCCCAGGCGCAGGGCTTCCGCAGCCGAGACGCGCTCGGCCGTGAGGAAAAGACGCAGCGCCTCGGCCCGTCCGATCGCGCGGGGCAAGCGGGCCGTCCCTCCCCATCCCGTGAGCAGGCCAAGACGCGCGCCCGGATGGGCGAAGACGGATCGCGCCGTGGCGTATCGCAGATCGCACGCGAGCGCGAGATCTAATCCCCCGCCCATGCAGTACCCATCAATGGCCGCGATGAAAAGCGACCGCGCGCTCTCAATGCGGCGAAACAGCTCCTGCCCGTACCGAGAGAACGCAAGCGCTTCCCGAGGCGTCAGACCATGCACCTCCCGAAGATCGGCTCCAGCGATGAACCCTCTCCCTTCCGCTCCGGCAAGGATCACGGCCGCGATGTCCGCCCGTCGCTCTACGGCTTCAACGATGACTCGCAATTCGGCGAGCGCATCGAGACTGAGCACATTGGGCGCTGTCGAAGTCCCCGCGCGATCGAAGACGACGACCCAATATCCGCGCTGCTCCTCTACGCGAAGATGCCGAAACCGATCGCCCATCTCGAATCCCCAAAGAGAAACGATGCGTACGAACGTCACGCAGCTCGCCCAAGGGCTCGGACTCCCGATCCGGAGCGCGCGCGTTTCGCACGGTTCGGACTCACTGAAGCCGCGAGAGCGGACGGCCTTCGGCGTCCAGGACCTCGACCGGTCCGAACGGAGTCAAGACCTCACGGATTCGTGGCGCCTCCCCGACGGCGACGATCTGCAATCGCGCGAGATCGAGATACTTCCGTGCGACGCGCTGCACATCGCGCGCGGTGACGGCGAAGACCTTCTGCGCGTAGGTGTCCCAATAGTCGGCCGGCAGGTTGTAGATCTTCTGCGTGATGATGTTCTGCAGCAGCTCTTGCGGACGCTCGAGCGAGAGGGCGAAGCGCCCGACCAGCGCGCGCTTGGCCTGCTCCAACTCCTCGGTCGAGACCAACTCATCGCGCAGACGCTGCAGCTCGTAGAGGAACTCCCGCATCGCGCCCTCGGTCACTTCGGTTCGGACGGCCGCGCTGGCCCCCCACACGCCGCGGAACGTCGAGCCGGTGAAGGAGCTGTAGGCCCCATAGGTGTACCCTTTGTCCTCGCGCAAGTTCAGGAAGAGACGTCCCGTCGGCCCTCCGCCCAGGATGTGATTCGCGACGAGCACGGCGAAATACTCCGGATCCGTGCGCGTGATCCCCAAAACGCCCAACTGGATGACGGTCTGTGGCGACCCCGGGCGGTGAATGAGGTGAATCTTCCGCGAGGGTTGGCTCGAAATCGGAGGGATCTCCACGCGGGGGATCTCGGCGGGTTCCCAGTCGCCGAAGAACCGCTCGATCCGAGGAAGCAGTTCCTGAAGGGTCACATCGCCGACAACGGCCAGGAAGGCGTTATTCGGACGATAATGCGTCGCGTGGAACCGAGCGAGCGCTTCCGAAGTGAGCCGGCGAACCGATTCCACGGGAGGGACAGTCCATCCGGCCGGGTGATCTCCGTAGAGCGCGCGATAGAACCGCTCTTGGGCGAGGAATTGCGGGATGGACCGTTGCAATTGAAGCTGCGCGAGCGTGCGCGTCTTATAGCGCTCCACCTCCTCGGGCGGAAACGTGGGATGGCGAATGATGTCGGCGAAGAGATCGAGCGCTTCGTCCAGATTCTCGATCAGTCCCGACATGCTCACGGTGCTCGTCAACGACGAGAGGCCACTTGCGGCGCTGAAGGTGACGCCGAGCATATCCAACTGCTCGGCGATCTCTCGACTCGTGCGGCGCTTCGTCCCCTCACGCAAAAGCGCGGCCGTGAATTGCGCCAATCCGCGATGATCGGGAGGATCGGCGAGCCCTCCGCTTCGGATCACCATCTGCATCGTGAACGTCGGGACGCGATGATCCTCAAGGAGAACGACCTCGAGCCCGTTCTTCAGCCGCGCTTCGCGCGGGCGGGGCAGACGCACGCGAAGGACCTCACGATTGACCGGGGCTCTTCCCTTGATGACAGCCCCCTTGATGGATTGGCCCGTAGGACCAGGCACTTGCGGTCCGCCCGGTCCTTGTGCGCTCACCCCCGAGAGGGAGAGCGCCAGGAGCGCGCCAAGCCAGACGGTGATCCGGATTCTCATCGTCCTCCCTCCTCTTGACCGGATGTGGGTGCCAGCGCAGCCTTCGGTATCGTGATGACGACCGTGCGATTTGTCGGGCGCAGATACCGTTGGGCCACGCGTTGCACGTCTTCCTTCGTGACGGCCATGAGTCGCTCCAGTCGGGTGTTGATCACATTGGGATCACCATAGTAGACGGCATACTGGCCGAGCAAGATGGCGCGCGAGAGCGAGCTGGCGATCGAGCTGATGAACGCGCGACGCGCCGTGTTCTTCGCCTTCGCCAATTCCCAATCGGCGACGGGCTCGCGCTGCAACCGCTCGATCTCCTCGGCGATCGCGGCTTCGACGTCCTCAACGCGCTTCCCCGGCCGAAGCGTCGCCGTGATGGTGAAGCCACCGGGAGCGCGCTTTTCGTCCATGAATCCGCTGACGCTCGTCACCAGCTCCTTCTCCCGCACGAGCTTCTGATAGAGCCGCGAACTCTGTCCGCCGTGGAGGATGTTGGCCAGCACCTGAAGGGCATAGAAGTCCGGCGTATTCCCCGGCACCGTTTTGAACGCGATGTCCACGCGCGGCAATCGCGCCAGCGGGTCCTCGACCGTCGCCCGTCGCTCGGCCGTCTGCTCGGGCTCGGTCACATCTACCGGTGGCGGATCAGGCTGCCGGGGAATCCCCCCGAAGTATTTGCGAATCTTCGCCAACGCTTCCTCGGTTCGGAAATCCCCAACGAGCGTCAACACCGCGTTATTCGGGGCATAGTAGATGCGGAAGAATTCGCGCACGTCTTCCAGCGTCGCCGCATTGAGGTCTTCCATCGAGCCGATGACCGAATGCTTGTAGGCGAAGTTGTCGTAGAGCAGCTCCTGCAGCTTCTCCCGAGCGCGCCCATAGGGCTGATTATCCAGGCCGAGCCGACGCTCCTCCTGCACGACCTGCCGCTGGTTATCGAGATTCTGCTGGCTGACATCGAGGCTCCGCATGCGATCGGCTTCCAGAAAGAGCACGAGATCGAGCTGATTGGCCGGCACCGTCTGGAAGTAATTCGTGCGCTCTTCGCTGGTCGTTCCGTTCATCTCCCCACCGGTGTTGAAGATGAGGAGGAAATGTTCGCCCTTGCCGACGTTCTCCGAGCCTTGGAACATCATGTGCTCGAAGAGATGAGCGAACCCCGTGCGCCCCGGGCGCTCATTACGCGACCCCACGTTG
>Ga0101943_1002105_pt1 | contig 13593 bp, 14 predicted proteins | sample DewCreD2012metaG_5_FD_75244 | JGI IMG/M metagenome (GOLD analysis project Ga0101943, IMG submission 75244) | Hot spring sediment bacterial and archeal communities from British Columbia, Canada, to study Microbial Dark Matter (Phase II) - Dewar... ... | reverse complement strand
TACCATCTTCGAGCGCTTTTCATCCCCCACCTCCCTGTCTCACGCGAGAAAATGCAATTCATCCCCTATGCCCGTGCGGGTCCGCCGGATCGTCCCCACCGGGAGTTCGAGGACGGCGACAGCGCGCCAGGTCGGGAAGACGACGCGAAATGGCCGCAGCGATTCGATCACTTTGACGACTCGGGCATCTTGATCCACGAAGACGACGTCAATGGGAAAACGCATCCCTATGGTGTGAATCGAGTCACACCGCGTGATCAGCAGACCGTGTTCGGGAGGCAGCGATCTTCGCCCGAGAAGCCCCACGAGCCGTCGGACGAACCGATCGGCTACCTCGACATGTGATGCCAGCCAGACCTCTCGCGTCGCGTTCCAGACCTTCATATGGCCTGATTCGTGATCCCCCCCTTAGGTCCTTCTTCGGGGGATCGCTGCCGAGCGCGAGAGCCTCCGGCCGGTCAATCGCTCACTCCCGCGCTCGCCGCTTCCTCACGACCACCACCAGGAGGATCGCCGCGATGACGATCAGCACAGCGAGGACGATCAAATTGGTCGTCGGTATTCCCCGCTCCGCTTGCTCTTGCAGGATCATCGCCAGAGTCTGCATCGTTCCCCCTCCTTAGTTTGATTCGCTCCTGCCAAGCCCCCTCACTTCTTCACGGTCAACGTTCCGATCGTCTCCATGATCCGGATCAAGCCAGGACCCAACAGCACGATCAGAATAGCAGGGAAGATGAAAAAGACCAAGGGGAAAATCAACTTGATCGTCGTCTTCGCGGCCGCCTCCTCGGCGCGTTGCCGCCGTTTCGTCCGCAGCGAATCGGCGAACACGCGCAATGCGCGCGCGATGCTCGTGCCGAAGCGTTCGGTTTGAATGAGCATGGCCACGAGCGCTTTCATATCCCTCACGCCCGTGCGCTCGCCCAATGCGCGAAACGCCTCATCGCGCGGTTTTCCGGCGCGAATCTCCAGAGCGCACAGGTGCAGTTCCTGCGCGATGTCAGGATGAGCCGTCTTCAATTCCTGGGCGACCCGCAGGATCGCCGCATTGATGCTCAATCCGGCTTCCACACAGGCGACCATCAAATCCACGGCATCGGCCAAGCTCCGCTCAATACGCTCTCGCCGTCGCGTGATCATCGAATCGAGCACCAGCGAAGGCGCGAAGAGCCCCATCACCGCGAGCACGGGTAAGGCGAACATCACCCCGACGATCGGGATGTTCAAGAGCGTCAAGATGACGGTGAACACGAGCGGCAGGCCGACGGCCAAGGCCAAGCGAATCCCATTGTAGTTGGCGACGGCCATCTCGCCGTAGAATCCGGCCCGCATGAGCCGCTTCCGCAGGGCTTCATTGGACCGTTCAGCCGAGCCGAATCGCTGGCCGACCGATTGAATGAGCCGACGCGCCCACTGCCCCCAGGGCGCCTTCCGCTCCGCCGCGCTTGGGGCCACGCGAATCGTCCGCTGCCCTTTCAACTGCTCCAGCCGCTCCACCACCGGCGGCGCTTGCGGCGCGAACGCGTAGTACACGGCTAAGACGAAAAACGTGACCGTCAGAAAGGTCAACACGGCGATCGCTGTCGCCATTGTCCTCCCCTCACACCGCGATATTAATGATCCGGCGAATCACAAGCACGCCCAGCCCCTCGAACACCAACCCCATGAGCGCCATGGCCTTCCCCACCGGATGCGTGAAGAGCACCTCGATGTAGTCCGGGCTGACCAAATAGATGTAAAACGCCAACGCGAACGGGATCAAACCGATAATCCATCCCGTCATCCGCCCTTGCGCCGTATAGACGCGCACTTGCCCGAGAATGCGGAACCGATCCCGAATGACCGTGGCGATGTTCTCCAAGATCTCGGCCAGGTTCCCTCCGGTCTCCTTCTGGATGAGGATGGCCGTCACGCAGAGCCGGAGGTCGAGAAGTGGCACGCGTTCGATCAAATGCTCCAGGGCCACTTTCAAACTCATCCCGAGATTCTGTTCCTCGAACGTGCGGCGAAACTCCTTGGCGATGGGATCGGGCATCTCCGTGGCCACCGTATTGAGCGCGCTGCCGAACGCATGACCGGCGCGGAGGGCGCGCGTCATGAGATCGAGCGCATCCGGCAGCTGCTCCAGGAACTGCTGCAATCGGCGCCGTCGCACGCGCACGAGATAGATGATCGGCGCCGCTCCGGCCAGCGCGCCCGTGATCGCCACCACCAGCAGCGATCCTCGAATGATCCACATGAAGGCCCCCACGCCCACGGCCAGGCCGAAGATCAGCAGCAGCAGTTGATGCGGACGAATGTTGACGTCCGCTTGCTCGATCAATCGAAACAACTCGTTGCCCAGTCGAAAGCGCAGGGCGAGCCGTTGCAGCCACGGGAGTTGGCTCTCGATCTCCTCGCGCAGGATCTGAATCGCCTCCTCGGTCGTCCGCTCGGCCGTCTCCGACCGCAATAGGCTCTCCAGCCGTTTATACACGGCGCGCTGGTACTCCTCCTGCCCCTGCACCAGAAGCAGGTAGAGCCCGAAGGCGAGGAGGCTGAACGTCACGAGGATGAGGAAGATGAGCATGGGCGCCCCTCCATCGTCACCGCGAACCGTAATGCTCGAACCACACGGATTCGCTCGTCCCCAACTCCACCGTGTCGTCGAAGAGGGTGCTGGGGAGTCGGAAGCCCGAGCGCTCGAGCTTATCGGCGAATTTCGGACGAATGCCCGTGGCGCGGAACCGACCGATCACGCGACCGTCCTCCGCCACACCCAATCGCTCGAAGAAGAAGATCTCTTGCATGGCGATCACATCCCCCTCCATCCCGGTGATCTCGCAGATGGAGACGATCTTGCGCGAGCCATCGCTCAAGCGCGCCGCCTGAATGATCAGGTTGATCGCCGAGGCGATCTGCTGTCGAATGGCGCGATCCGAGAGATTCAGCCCGGCCATCGAGACCATCGTCTCCAAGCGCGAGAGTGCATCGCGTGGGGAATTGGCGTGGATCGTCGTCAAACTCCCATCGTGCCCCGTATTCATCGCCTGCAGCATATCAATGGCTTCGGGACCGCGCACCTCGCCGACGACGATGCGATCCGGACGCATGCGCAAGCTGTTGCGCACGAGATCGCGCTGCGTCACCTCGCCCTTCCCTTCGATGTTCGGCGGTCGCGTCTCCAGCCGCACGACGTGCTCCTGTTGTAACTGCAACTCCGCCGAATCTTCGATCGTGATGATCCGCTCATCGTTCGGGATGAACGAGGAGAGGACATTGAGCAACGTCGTCTTGCCGGCCCCCGTGCCGCCGGAGATGATGATGTTCAAGCGGCACTTCACGCATCCCTCGAGCATGTAGGCGATCTCCGGCGTCAGCGTCCCCCGCCGGATCAACTCCTCGATGGTCGGACGGATCGTCCCGAACCGCCGAATGGAGAGGATCGGCCCATCAATGGCCAAGGGCGGGATGATCGCGTTCACGCGCGAGCCATCCGGCAGCCGCGCGTCCACCATAGGCGAGGCCTCATCAATGCGCCGACCGACGCGCGAGACGATCCGATCAATGATCTGCATGAGATGATCGTTGTCTTTGAACTGCACGTCGGTGAGATAAAGCTTGCCGAAGCGCTCCACATAGACTTGCCGATACGTGTTGACCAGAATGTCCGAGATCGTCGGATCGTTCAGAAGCGGTTCCAGAGGACCGAGTCCGAACAGCTCATCGCGAATCTCGGCGATCAACCGCTCCCGCTCGGCCATGCTGAGCGGGGTCGCCTCAGCCTCCAGCATCCGCTCGACGATCTGCGCGATCTGAGCTTGCAGGACGCTCGGCTCGATCTTCTCCAACCGCGTCAGATCCAGTCGGTTGATCAGGTCCCGATGAATCTTCGTCTTCAGCGCCTGATATTCCTCCAGGCGCGCGGGCGCTGGCCGTCGCGTCCCGGTCGGCGCATATCGGGCCTCTTCGCCCCCCGAAGGTCCGCGTTCGCGCCAGGACGCGGGGGATTCCTTCGATGTCTCGAAGGGGACCACGCGCCCCGCCTCCGAGGTCCGCCCCTCGCCCAGCTCGCGCGCGTGGCCATTGGCGCCATTCCCATCAGGCTCCGTCGCCGGCGTGAACCGTTTCAAGCGATTCTTCAACACGCTCATCGCTTCCCTCCTCCAAAGAGCGCACTGAAGAATCTCCGCCCTGACTCCCTATGAGAGGCCGACGCCGCTTCCACAGGCGCGACGAGCTTCGCCAACTCGATGAACTGCCGCATAAGCGGCGATTGCGATTCCGAAAGCACGATCGGCTTCCCCACGTTGATCGCCTCCAGTGCCGTGCGCGCCTCCTCGGCGAGCGTGAAGGCGATCTTCTGCCCCAAGACGTCCTCGATCTTCCCCAACGGCACCTCCTTATTCTTGTAGCGGTTCAAGAGGAGCCGAACCTTCTCGGCCTCGTAGCCCATGCGCCGGAAGGTCTCCAGCACCCGCTTCGTCGTGTAGAGCGAGGCCAGATCCCCCAACGTCACCAGCAGGATCAGATCCGCGTGGTCCAACGCCGCGATCGTATTCGGATCCAAGATGTGCGGCGTATCCAGGACGATGTGGGCGAATTGCGCGCGCAGCAGCCCGAGCGCCATCTCCAGATGCGCAGGGAAGATGTCATCGGCCTCCTCCGGCTTGAGCGGAGCGGCCAAATAAGAGAGCCCATCAGTGACCTTCGTCAGGAAACTGCGTAAGAGCTGAATGTCCAATCGCGATTCATTATGCGCGACATCGGTCAGGGAATAAGTCGGCTCGACCCCGAAGAAGACCGGCAGGCATCCGTACTGAAGGTTGAGGTCCACGAGGACCGTCTCCTGGCGAGTGCGTCGCGCCAGCGCGGCCGCCACGTTGACGGCGATCGTCGTCGTCCCGCTCCCCCCACGGCCGCTATAGACGGCGATGACGCGCCCGGTGCGCGACACCTGCCCTTCTCCCAGAAGGGCTTCCAGCCGCTCCAGCACTTCCCGCAACTCCTGCGGGTCGGGCGGCTGCATGAGAAACTCATGCGCGCCCGCGCGATAGGCCCGCACGATGGTCTCGCTCGCGCAGTGCTTGCCCGTGCAGACGATCGCCGTGTGGGGATACGCGCGACCGATCTGCCGCACCAGCTCGAGCGCCATCTCCTCCTCCCCATTCACGATGACGACGGCCCCTTGCGGCCGCAACTGCCCGATCAATTCGATCGCCCGCTGATAATCCGCGCTCTCGGCAATGACGTGCACGCGTCCGGTCGCCGCCAAATGCGCGCGCGTCTCAGTCCGCAACTGCGCGTCCTTCCCAACCACGATGACGGACATCGGGACGAGCATCTCTCCCCCCTCCTACTTCTTCTCCTCCTTGCGCACGGCCGGAACGCGATGTCCGAAGAATCCTTCCAAGCCTTGGAGCTCGAACCCATTCTGTCCCGGTAGCGGCGGCAACTGCTCCGGACTCACGGGCTTGACGACGTGCGCCGTGCAGATGAAGACCAGCTCCGTCTCGTTATTCACATAACGTTGGCTGCGAAACATGTAGCCGAGAATCGGCAGGAACGACAATCCTGGGATCGGCGTCGCGATGCGCGTGACGTCGTTCGAGAGCAGCCCGGCCAGCGCGAAGCTCTGCCCATCTTCTAGCTCCACGGTCGTCTTCGCCTTTCGATTCACCAAGCCGGGGATGCGCGTCCCGGCGATCGTGACGCCGCTGGTGAAATCCAGGGCGCTCACTTCCGGCTCCAGCTCCAGGCGAATGCGATCCCCCTCGACGATCGTCGGCGTGAAGTTCAACCGCACGCCGAATTCGCGGAATTGGATGGTGATGGCGATATTGCTCCCGGTCCCTTGCACGACCGGATAGGGGAATTCCCCTCCGGCCAAAAAGCTCGCCTTCTGCCCGTTCAAAGCGATGATGTTCGGTTCGGCGAGCGTGCGAATGGCATTGCGAGACTGAAGCGCGCGGATGAAGGCACCGGCCCCACTGCTCCGTTGAAAGAGCGCGAGGTTGACCATGTCGCTGAAGGTCATGTTGGCGATCCCGCCGACTAAATTCCCAATCGGCGTGTGAAACATGTTCGTCCCGATGAAGGCCGGCACCGTCTGCTGCGCGATCGTGTAATTAGCTCCCAATTCCTGCAGCGCGCGCCGATTCACCTCAGCGACGCGCACTTGTAAGAGGACCTGCTTGGTCGAAGCTGGCGCCGGCGCGAGCAGATTCACGACCTTCAAGCCCGCCCCTTCGAAGAACTGCGCCACGCGCTCGGCGACTTTCTCCGAGGAGACCGTGCCGGAGAGAACCAAGCGATCTTCCACCGGCTCGATCGTGATCTTCTCCGAAGGGAAGAGCGCTCGCACGCGTCGGATCAACGGTTCCAGGTCCGCGCTGACGGTCACGTGGAAGAAGCCCGGCCGATCGGGATCCACACTGCTCCAGACAATGAGCGTGCAATGGCCGAGGCTCTTGGCGTTCACGAGCACTTGCGTGGGCGTCACGATCACCGCCTCGGCGATCTTCGGCTCGGAGATCGCCACCCGTTGCAAGGTCTCGTCGAATTGCAGGAGCATGGAGCGATTCGTGTAGAGGAGCACTTGAGCGGCTTGCTGCCGAATGTCGGCGAAACGCACACGCAACCCAGGCTCCTGCGCCAGAGCTGAAGCTCGGCCAAAGAAGATGCTCGCGCCCACTAGGACTCCACACAGTAGCCCCTGCAGAACGCGACCCGATCGGATGCCCCGACCGATCTGCCGATCGCTCTTCCCATCAGGAGACACGTGATCGGTGATTCGTTCCCTCATAAGCCCCCTCCCTCCAAGGACGCGAAGCTTCTGCGAAACGGCCCGATCTTCGAGCGAGGCACGTCCTCATTGGAATGTGAGCGTCGTGCGTTCGCTCCCGCGAATCAGCTCGATGGTCGTGGCCTTGCTGAGCGTCTCCGGGCTCGGCGCGGCCTCCGTCTTCTTCCTCACCGATCCTGATGGACGTGCTGTCGTCGCAACGTTCGAGCCCACGTCCGCGCGCACGCCGCGAAAGAGCGTCACTTCGTCCACGCCTTTGGTCTGGACCATCTCGCGGTCTACGGTGTTGCGCATGACCAATTGCAGTTTCCCGGCATTGCTCGCGAGCGCGAGGATCTCCGCTTCCTCCGGCGTCACCTGCAGCGTGACCGTCTTCACCTCGATGGCCTGCCCATCCTTCTGCGTCTCCATACGTTGACCGCTGGCCAAGACTTTCACGTTTTGCAAGATCACCCGCGAGACGGCATTCTGTCCCGCTCCTTCGACGACCGTCCCGACGACGTCCACATACGTGCCCGGAGCGACAAAGCCCGCCACGCCGATGACCTCGTCCACTTTCACGGTCATCGCCCGCATGCCGGGCGGGATGATGGCCGGAAGCCCTGCCGCGGAGCCTTCAGGGGCTAAGCGGGTTTCGAGGATCGGTTCACCGGGGAAGATCTCGGCGATGGTGACTCGGCCGACGAGCTTCTCCACCTCAGTGAAAGTGCCCCGGGGGAGCAAGGATTCCGGCCACTCGGCGAGATCCAACTGCTCGGCCTTGATCTGCGTCCCCAAGCCGAGTTTCACGGCCGCGACGACGACCTTCTTCGTCTTCTGGCCCGCTTGCGCCGACGAGCCCGTGCGCAGCATGCGGTGCGCGAGCACGGCCGTGAGGAGGCCGAAGATCATGGCGAGGCTCAAGATGATGAATGCTTTTTTATTCATGCGCGCCTCCTTATTCGTGCAACATCGTCGAGACACCGCGCACGGTGACCGCCCCACTTCGCCCGATCATCCGGAACATCACGGAATCGAAGGGATAGCGCACATCCACGGTCGTGGGCGCGCCCGTGCTCGCTCGAAGTCCGCTGACGAAGATTTGCGCCCGCGCCGGATCGAGGCTCCCGTTCCGCAGCCATGCCCTCACGACGGCTTCCACATCCGATTGAAAGCGCGTCGTCGGGAGAATGGCCGTGCGTGCCCCCTCGCGCGCGGCCGTGATGACGACTTGTCGAATCATCAAGAACCGACCGAATTCTAAGGCGCCGACGACAAGCAACATCGCCACCGGGAGCGCGAGGGCGAGTTCGGCCAATCCCTGTCCGCGTTCGCACCTCGGAGAGGCGTTCGGCCTGCCCACGTTCGACCTCCGCCACTTCAATACTTCATCACGCACTGTGCCCGCACGATCACCCCCTGCCCGCCGAAGAGACGGCCGAAGAGGGTATCGAACGGGGAATGGAACGCGTAGCTCACGGTGACGGTGCTCGGTACATTGGGTGCGCCCGGCGTGGCCTCGACCGTGACCTCCGTCGTATCCAGTCCGGCATCCCGACACACGTCGAGGACGGCGGCCTGCATCGCGGCTGCTGTCGCTCCCGCCCGCGTGCCGACCCGAGCCCCTTCCCGCGCGGCATTGGTGAGGACCTGATGGGCACTGAGCGCCCACCCGAGATGAACGAGCCCGACGACGACGAGCATCAGAAGCGGCGCAAGAAGCGCCAGCTCCAAGACCGCTTGTCCCCGCGTGCGGAAGCCGCTCACCATGTCTTCCCCCTTGGCCATCATTCGGCGCGACCATAGCCCGAGGCGAAGAGCCGGGGGCTCACCCCACGATGAGCCCCCATGAATACCCCACGCGACCATGACGGATCACATGGGATCTCATCGCCTCAACCAGGCGCGGTGAAGGAGGAAGAGGCCACACGCTCAAAGAGCATTCCATGGAGGACGGGGACCGCCGGCCGCGATCTTTCCGTCTTCCTCCTCCCCTCGCACCTGATAGCCGAACGCGCGATGCGCTCTAGCCGCCCGTTCCGCTACTTAGCGTGTTAGCGATTCGGTCGAACACACCTGCGATGTTCTCGCCAAGGGCCGTCAGCACAAAGATGGCCGCGATGCTGACGAGCACGAGGATCAGGGCGTATTCGGCCATGCCCTGCCCCTTCTCGTTCCGAATACGGTTGAGCAACTCGATCATATCCATCCTCCTTCCTCCAAAGTTTTCGCGATCATCTCGCGCCTCCATCTTAGCACCTCTTCGCGTGGAATCAATCGGATGAAGGGAGTAGAGCGTTCGCGCGAGCAGCGTATTTTTCACAAGCGTCAACCGGAACGCGTATCGGTTCGCCGTAGGCGACTGGGTGCGTGCCGTGTTGGTCCCATGCTCGACGCGGGGAACGCCTTCCACCAGTATGCGCGAGAGCCACAGCCTGTGGTATGCTCTCTCTTTGCAGAAAGGGGGTGCTGCCGATGCCGTGGATTGTGCGGATGCTTCTGCTTCTCGGCATAAGCCTGCTGATCCTCTACGGATATGCGATCTGGCGGCTCGCCTGGGCGCTCTCGCACTGGAGGGGAGGATCATCCCCGACGTGGCAGAAGCGCTTGTGGGTCGTGGCGGCTCTGCTGAACCTCTATCCCGTCGTCGCCATCGGGAGCTATGCGCTCGACGCCTCGTTTTGGCGAACGGCACTTCGCGGGGGGCATCCGATTGTGGACGCCTTCTTGACTTACCCCTTCTGGATCGGGTTGCTCGTGGCGCTTCAACTTTTCCTGGGCTTTCTACTTCTCGATCTCGTTCGCGCACTCTCCCGCCTTTGGAGGAGGGACCTCGACCGATGGACGGCACGCCTGATGCTCGGCCTCAGCGTCGTCGTTCTCATCTACACGCCGATTCGCGCTTACACGGACACGCGGCAGATTCGCGTGCGCGAGCAGGTGATCGCTTCGGAGAAACTTCCCGCCGAGTTGCGGATCGTTCACCTCTCCGACCTTCAACTGGACGCGCGAACAGACGCCTCTTTGGTGAGGCGCTACATCGAGAGCGCGAACGCTCTGCGACCGGATCTGGTCTTCTTCACGGGCGATCTGGTGACCTCCGGCACCGAATACATCGAGCCGGCAGCCGCGTGGCTTGGCGCCGTGCGGGCCCGATATGGGGTGTACGCCTGTTTGGGCGATCACGACTATTGGGCCGATCCGCATCGCGTCCCAGAGAGCTTGAGGCGTCATGGCATTCTCCTCCTCGATAATGCATCGCGCTCGATACAGACCGAAGCCGCGGCGCTGCATCTCACCGGCGTGACGAACATCTATCGGCGACGGCCTTCTCCGGAGACGCTCGCGCGTCTGGCGACGGAGAAACCCGTCGGCCACTTCTCGATCCTCATCGCCCATCAGCCCTCTCCCTCCCTGGTGCAGTGGGCGAAGGAGCACGATTACGATCTCCTTCTGGCCGGACACACGCACGGGGGACAAATCGCGCTCCCGTTCTTCGGTCTGCGTCTGGCCCTGGCACGATTGGAGACGCCCTTCGTCTCCGGCACCTATGATGTGGGCACGCTCTGGGTGAACGTGACCAATGGTTTGGGTCTCACCTTCGCCCCGTTGCGCTTCCATGCGCCGGCGGAGATCGTCCTGCTTCGAATCGTCCCGATGCGGGGAGGAAGCGCGGAGTAATTCGTATCTGGCTCGACCGAAGCTCCACGTGATCGCCTGCTCCGCGGGCCCAATATGCGAGCGGGGAGGGGCGACTCTCTTGACTTGCTCAGGCCTCGGCATAAAATCCTTCCCCGTGCATCCATACAAGCGAACAGAGGAGGGAGTCACATGACGAAATCGAAAGCTCTTGCTCTCGCGTTCATGGTCGTTTACCCCGCACTGGGCCTTGCCGGATCGCCCATGGGATCGGGCGCGCTGGGGCGCGCTTCGGGGAATCAACAGCGCCCTATCGCCGTGCGGGCCGGCCGACTGATTGACGTGAAGGCCGGGCAAGTGTTGGAGAACGTCGTGATCTTGATCCGCGGCGAGCGGATCGAGGCGGTGGGACGCGATGTGGCGATCCCGGCCGATGCCGAAGTGCTCGACCTCAGTCGTCACACGGTACTACCCGGATTGATGGACCTGCACACGCATCTGACGGGCGACCCGAGCTACGGCTATTCCGATCACCGGCTGCACGAATGGCCCGGATATGCAGCGCTGGTCGGGGCGAAGAACGCGCGGCGGACGCTCTTGGCCGGATTCACGACCGTTCGCAACGTGGGTGCCGATGAATGGGCGGACGTCGCTCTGCGCGACGCCATCCGCAATGGGATCGTCCCCGGACCGCGCATGTACGTCTCGGCGCATGGGATCGGGATCACAGGCGGACATTGCGACACCAACGGCTATCGCCCGGATGCGTGGCCCGAACCGGGGATCGCCCGCGGCATCGTCAACGGCGTGGACGAGGCGATCAAAGCCGTGCGGTATCAGATCAAGTACGGCGCCGACGTGATCAAAATCTGCGCGACCGGAGGCGTGCTCTCGGCCGGAGATGCCGTTGGCGTTCCGCAGCTCACGTTCGAGGAGATCCGCGCCATCGTTCAAACGGCGGCGATGGCCGAGCGCCGTGTCGCCGCTCATGCGCATGGAACCGAGGGGATCAAAACGGCCATCCGCGCGGGCGTGGCCTCGATCGAGCACGGTTCGATGCTCGACGAAGAGGCCATTCGCTTGATGAAGGAGCATGGGACATATCTGGTGCCCACGCTCATGGCGTTCGAAACCGTCGTCGCCGGCGCGAGAAGCGGGAAGCTCGCCCCCTGGTCGGCGAAGAAGGCGTTGGAGATCGAGCCGCACGCGCGCCGTTCGATTCAGATGGCGATTCGTGCGGGCGTCAACATCGCCTTCGGGACGGATGCCGGCGTCTTCCCGCACGGAGAGAACGCGGAGGAGTTTCGGCTCCTCGTTCAAGCGGGCATGACGCCGATGCAGGCCATCCAGAGCGCGACCGTGCACGCGGCGCGATTGCTCGGCGTGGAGGACGAGCTGGGGACGATCGAGCCGGGGAAGCTCGCCGACCTCATCGCCGTGCGGGGCGATCCGTTGCAAGACATCACGCGACTCAAGCACGTGGATTTCGTCATGAAAGGCGGCGTCGTCTATAAACGCGACGGCGTGGAGGTCCCTTTCGTCCCGGCGCGATGAATCGTGGGGGGAGGACCATGAAGCTGGAGATGAGCGGCAAGCGCGTGCTCGTCACGGGCGCCTCAAGCGGGATCGGTCGGGCGACGGCCGAACGTTTCTTGGAAGCGGGCGCTACGGTCACGCTCGTCGGACGTCGGGAGACGGCGCTCGCCGAAATCGCGGCGCGCCATCCCGGCCGCGCGCACGTCCTCGTGGCTGATCTCGCGGACGAACGCCAATGCGAGGCGTGCATCGAGCGCGCCGTCGAATGGATGGGCGGCCTGGATGTGCTCGTCAATGCGGCCGGCATTCTCAAGAGCGGAAGCCTGGAGACGACGTCGCTGGAGCTGTGGGATGAGACGATGCGGATCAACCTCCGCTCGATCTTCTACCTGATGAAGCTCGCCGTCCCGCATTTGGAGAAGACGCGCGGCTCGATCGTGAACGTCTCCAGTGTCACGGGGCTGCGCGCGTTTCCGGGCGTGCTCGCCTATTGCGTGAGCAAGGCGGCGCTCGATCACCTCACGCGATGCGCGGCCTTGGAGCTGGCGCCGAAGGGCATTCGGGTGAACGCCGTCAATCCCGGCGTCGTGCGGACGAATCTGCACCGAGCCGGGGGGATGAGCGAGGAAGAGTACGCGGCCTTTCTGGAGCGGAGCAAGACGACGCATCCGCTCGGGCGCGTGGGGGAGCCGCGCGAGATCGCCGAACTCATCTATTTCTTGGCGAGCGATCGCGCAGGTTGGATCACGGGCGCGACCGTGAGCATTGACGGCGGGCGCGCGCTCACCTGCGCTCGGTAGCCTCCGGCCGTCCGAGGACGATTCGCGGAACGGGCGCCTGCTCCGGACGCTCGAAGAACCGGCGGAGTTGCTCGGCGAAATCGGCGACGTCGAGCCCACGAAAGGGCGTGGGCACTTCGGCCAGATGCGTCAGGGCACGCTCGGCCACACGGTGAGCCGCTCGCCGATTGCCCCGGTGAAAATGGTGGAGCGCGACGGCCGCCTGAATCAGCCCGTGATAGAAGTGTCGTTCCGTCCCTGCCGAACGACGCCACAGGATCTCCAGCCACTCGTGCGCGGCGAAATACTCGCCCGCGTTGAAGCAGGCGATCGCGTGCCGATATTCGGGTGGCGTCGCCGGTGCCTCTCGACTCATGCGCCGGTTGTCGCCGCCTCTTCTTCTTCGCGGCCGACGAGCGAGGCCGAGGCGACCAGATCATCGGCGGCGAGCTTTATCAGGCGGACGCCTTGCGTGCCCCGTCCGGTCTCGCGAATCTCAGAGACCTCCAAGCGCAGGACCTTCCCCTGCGTCGTGATGAGCATGACCTCATCGTCCTCGCGCACGGGCATGACGGCGACGACCTGGCCGTTGCGCTCGGTGGTGCGGACGTTGATCACCCCCTTGCCGCCGCGGGCCTGGACGCGATACGCCTCAAGCGAGGTCTTCTTGCCGAAGCCCTTCTCGGTGATCGTGAGCATCTGCTCGTCCCCGCGAACGGCCGCGACGCTCACCACGTAATCCCCGTCCCGCAGGTCTATTCCGCGCACGCCGCGCGCCGGTCGGCCCATCGGCCGCACGTCGCTCTCATCGAAGCAGATGGCCATCCCCTGGCGCGTCGCGAGGAAGATCTTCTTCCGCCCGTCGGTCAACTCCAC
>Ga0101943_1002094_pt1 | contig 13661 bp, 6 predicted proteins | sample DewCreD2012metaG_5_FD_75244 | JGI IMG/M metagenome (GOLD analysis project Ga0101943, IMG submission 75244) | Hot spring sediment bacterial and archeal communities from British Columbia, Canada, to study Microbial Dark Matter (Phase II) - Dewar... ... | reverse complement strand
GAACGACATCTTGCTCCATATATTTATCATCAACTGACATATCGTGTGGGTTCAAGAAATGAACGCCTTGGAATTACTGGAATAAGTCATGTTGTAGAACATATGATGTTCAAAGGTACAGAGAAATATCCCAAAGGTGTTGCTTCAAAAACAATTTCTAAAAATGGTGGAGTATTTAACGCTTTTACAATGAATGATATGACAAGTTATTATGAATATCTGCCAAAAAATAAAATTGAACTTGCAATGGATATTGAGTCAGACAGAATGCAGAATTGCATTTTTGATCCTGATGAATTCAAATCTGAAGTCGAAGTAGTAATTCAAGAACGAAGGATGAGAACAGAAAGTACATCAAATGGTATTGCCCATGAGATGATGAATGCAATTGCCTATGATGCTCATCCAAATCGAGACCCTGTCATTGGATGGCCCACGGATTTAAGAAGTATTACAAGAGATGATGCCTTCACTTATTACAAAACATTCTATACTCCAAATAATTCTATTCTTGTTCTGGTGGGAGATTTTGAGACCGAAAAAATCATCGAACTTGTAAAAAAATATTATGGAAAGATTCCACCAGGTCCTGATGTTCCTAAACTAAATGTTGATTTGCAAAATCAAATTGTAAGGAAAACATTTACTTTATATCACAATGATGTAACTCAACCAGTTCTAAGAATGGCTTTTCATGTCCCTAATTATCAACATCCGGATGCACCAGCATTGAAACTTGTTCAAAGAATTTTTACTGCAAAAGCTCGAAGTGCTCGACTTTACAATAGACTCGTTGAAAAAGAAAAACTGGCTACTGCTGCAGCTGGAGGATTTGGTTTTACCAAAGATCCAACTCTTTATCAAATCTCAATTGTTTTGAAACCCGATGTGAATGTTGATAGTGTTGAAAAAATCGTATGGGAGGAAATTAAAAAACTTCAAGACTCTCTTGTAACTGAAAGAGAATTGCAGAAAGCAAAAAATAGATTCCGTTTTGATGAATTGACGAGCTACACCAAAAATGCTGATATCGGTTCGAGGTTAAGTCTCTATGAAAATTATGTTAATTATGAATTTATCGATACTTTTAGTAATCGAGTAAAATCTGTCACTCGTGAAGATATTCAGAGAGTTATGAAAAAATATTTTAATCCTGAACAGGTGACAGTTGCTTATCTCTATCCAAAGAATCCTCAAAAATCAGAAAAGGAAGATGAAGAACTTAAAGAAGAGCAGGAAGAAAAGATTGATGTGTTTGATGGTAAATTCTATTTCAAACCGGAAGAAGTGTTAATTGATTTAGTAAATCAAATTGAAGAAGAAGATTTTAAAGATATTTTAAAACCAATTTCCATCGCTCCACTTGTGAAGTCATCAAAATTGAAAAATGGAATTACTGTTTATACGATTGAAAATCACCTCACACCTTCGATTTATATTGGCGGTGTTGTTCAACCTGGTTTTATTGAAGAAGCTATTGGAAATCAAAAACCAGGTATTGTTGACCTTTTAACCGATGTAATAAATCGAGGACCAAAAAATCTAACATATGATGAGTTCATTGATAAAGTTTCTTTCGTTCCATTTCAATTTAGTGTTCAGGCAAATTATCGTAGAATTTATTTTCAGGGTTATTGTTTGAAAGACGATCTGAATGAAATGATGAAGACAGGACTCGATATCTTAAAGGCTCCAAGATTTGATGACAGAGAAATTGAAGAATTGAGAAGCAGGCATTTAATTCAAGCGAGAAATCGTTTCAAGAGAACAAATGTCAAGGCGTTTTACTATATGTTCAATAAGATTTTCAAAGATCATCCTTATTCTCAGTACTTAAGTACAGAAGAAGCATTAAACAAGATAACGAAGGAAGATTTAATTCAACTGTGGAATAAATATTTTCAACCAGAGTTGATGTCAGTTGTGATTATGGGAGATTACACACACAAAGAACTAATCAAGATTGCGGAAAAATATTTTTCTGAATTCAAAACCAGAAAACCAGTACCAGATTATAAGATAATGCCCGAAGTAAAACCTCTTGAAGGTAAAGAGATTAAAGTGTTCACCGAGAAAGATTATACTCAGTGCACAATTAATATTGGTTTTTCTCCTTTCAATAACATTCCTGCTGAGGAAGAAGATGCTGTTAATGTTTTGAATTACATTCTCGCTTCAAGTGCATTGACATCAAGAATTGGAGTCAATTTAAGAGATAAACAGGGATTGATTTATGGAATTAAAAGTGAATTGTGGTCCACTACTGATGGAATCGGCAAAAGGAATTTTTTCTGAAATCAAAAATCTAATTGATAATGGAATTACTGACGAGGAATTAAAAACTGCTAAAGTCAGATTATTGAGTTTACTACCATTGTATGTCGAGACACCTGACGATATTGCTTCAAGAGTTTTTGAATTAATTCAAGAAGGAAAACCTCTCGATTACTTTGATAAAAAGGCTGACAGGATTTTAAAAGTTACCAGTGATGATGTTATAAGACTGGCTAAGAAATATTTTACACTGGATAGATTTATAATAGTTATTGATGGACCAATTGAGCAGAAAGATGTCGATCATCTCTTAAATGAATTATAAAATTTAATTTTGAGTTTTGAGGTTAAGGTTAATGAATTTGATTTTTTACCTTAACCTCAGTCTTATTTATTTGGTGTTTAACTGAATTTTTTCTGGCCAAAAAAACTTTCTTCCAATTTTTTATTTTTATTTAAGAAGGAATGAACAAACTTTGCAGGTAGCTTATGAAACGCTTTATTCCAGCAACCATCTTTGGAATTGCCTTTGGATTTCTTGAGGCTATTGTCGTAGTCTATCTTCGAAAAATTTATTATCCCCAGGGTTTTTCATTTCCACTTACTCTACTTGAACCACAGATGATTCAAATTGAAATTGTTAGAGAAATTTCAACAATAATAATGCTTGTAACTTTTGGGTGGATACTCGGGAAAAAATTAAGTGAACGATTCTCGTTTTTCATTTTTACTTTTGCTGTGTGGGATATCTTTTATTATGTCGCCCTCAAACTTTTCCTTGATTGGCCTGAGAGTTTATTAACCTGGGATATATTATTCTTAATTCCAATCACCTGGGTTGGACCAGTCCTTGCACCTTTAATTTGCTCAGCTGGAATGATTTTGATTGCTCTGATTTATGTTTATTTAAATGAAAAGAATTATCAAATAAGATTTAAGCTACTTCAAGTTTTAATTATTGTTCTCGGGGTACTGATTATCATTTATACTTTTATTTATGATTATTTCCAGTTGATGAGCAAAAATAATTTCTGGAGGGATTTTGCCAGCATAACAGAAAAACCAGAATTCTGGGAAGCTGTTCGAAATTTTATCCCTCAAAAATTTAAATGGTTTCTTTTTTCTTCTGGCTGTCTTCTAATTGCTGTTAGTTATCTATTCTCTTTTTTGAAAGCGTTGAAGGAAGGAAACAGGTTCAATCAAAATTGAATTCTAATTTCTGATAAAGATTTTTCTGTTTGTTCAACTTATCGATTTCTTCAAGTATTTTTTTGCTTTCTGTAAGGTCAATTGTATTTAGACATTTTTTATTTAATTCATCAATCTTTTTGTTGAGAGAAATATCTTTTAGCTTTTTTATATAATCAATAATCATTTTTCTGAGGTCATTTTCCGGATTAGGATAATACTGAACTTCTTCCCATCCATCACTTACTTTGTATTTTTCAATCAATGCATCGGAAAGAATACTTTTAAGTTCATCTTTTTCTAATTTATTAATGACCAATTGAGCATCAATCTTCTGGTCAGAGGTGAGTTCAAGATAATATTGCTTGAGAACCTTAAAAATTTCTCCAGCTTTAGGATTCAAAAAATCTTCTTCATCAATGTGTGCAAAAATCGGTTCGAGATAAATGTGGTCAACTTCACAGATGAGTTTTAAGATCCCTTTTTCAAGAGGAGAAATTTCATCATTCAGTTTTGTGTCGTTTGTTTGACTGTAAAAGTTGTTTTGATATTCAAATTGCTTCTCTTCTGTTTTAATGTAGTTCTTAAGATGTTTGTTTAATTTTTGAATTACTGAGTTTACAGTCACATTAAATTTTTTAGCGATTTCTCTGGCTAAAATTTCTCTCCGCAAAGGGTCACGAACCTTCGAAGTATATTCAAGCAAACTGTCAATTACTTTTAATTTTGAGTTAGTATCGTTAAGAGCATTTCTTTTTGATGCGAGTTCAAAAACATAATCAATGTAATTTTTTCCATCTTCAACTAATTCGAGAAATTTTTCTCTTCCCGATTTTCGAATAAATGAGTCGGGGTCTTCATTTTCAGGTAAGGAAACAATTTTAAAATTGACATCAGTTTGAAGCATCAATTCAATCGAACGAACAGCAGCTTTTTGACCGGCTTCATCTCCATCAAAAATCAGGTTGATGTTAGGAGCAACTTTAGAAAGAATATAGATTTGATCTATTGTAAGTGATGTCCCGGCAGATGCAACAACATTTCTTATCCCTTTTTGGTAAAGAGAAAGAAAATCCATATAGCCTTCAACTAATATTGCCGACTGAGTTCTTCTTATTTCATCTTTGGTTTGAAATAAGCCAAAGAGAGTTTTGCCTTTGATATAAATTCGAGATTCGGGAGAGTTGAGATATTTTGGTTGATCTTTTTCATCGATTAGAATTCTTCCACCAAATGCGATTACTCTACCAATTGTTGAAAAAATCGGGAAGATAATTCTACCACGAAAACGATCGTAATAATCACCATCTTCTTTTTTGATTATCAGACCTAATTTTTCAAATATCTCAGGTTCGTATTTATTTGTTTTTATAAAGTTGTAGAGTCCATCCCAGGCACCAAGTGCATAACCCAGCTTAAATGCTTTGATTGTCGCTTCATCAATTCCACGATCTTTTAAGTATTTAAGTGCTGATCTTCCTTCATTGGTTTCAAGTAGATTTTTATGGAAGAACTGCATTGCCAGGAGAGAATATTCGTAGAGATTCTCTAACTCTTTATCTTCATCTGAATTAAATCCACCTTCGTACTTTAATTTAATCCCGAACTTTTTTGCTAAAGTTTCAATTGCATCAACGAAAGTGAGTTTTTCTAATTTCATTAGGAAAGAAACGACATTTCCACCGGCACCACAACCGAAACAATGAAACAAACCTTTTTCTCTGCTAACAGTAAAGGAAGGAGTTTTTTCTTTGTGAAAAGGACATAGAGCAACAAAATTTCTACCACTCTGTCTTAGATTAACATAGTCACTGATAACCGTGACGATATCTGCAGCGTCAAGTACTTCTTTGATTGAATCTTCTGAAATTCTCATGTAAATAAAATAAGTAATTGATTAATAGTTTCAAAAGCTAACTGCAAATTTAAGCTAAGGAGAGAAATAATTATTTGTGAGCCGGGATTGATGGATTAAGAGTCATGATTTTCTTTCAAAATGTTTTGTAATAAGATTGAAGTCACCACAGAGCACACGGAGATACACAGAGATTAAGTCGCAATTGCTTTGAAAATGTTTTTTTGAAAAAAATGAAATTATCTCTGTGCCTCTGTGGTAAAAAAATGAGATTTTTAAGAGTGTTTTTTAGCAAGGTTGGGTTTACCACAGAGTTCACAAAGAAACACAGAGATTGAGTTGTGATTTGCTTTCAAAATGTTTTTTGACAAGATTGGAATCAACTCTTCCGTAAAAGATTGGTGCGTTGAACTTGTTGTGATTTGCTTTCAAAATGTTTTTTGACAAGATTGGAATCAACAAACAAGTTAAAGAATACGACAAAAGATTAGTTGTGATTTGCTTTCAAAATGTTTTTTGACAAGATTGGAATCAACCTCCCGGAATATTTCCGGGGGTAAACTTGAGTTGTGATTTGCTTTCAAAATGTTTTTTGACAAGATTGGAATCAACAATTGACAAATTGCAAGAGTTGGTTGCATAGTTGTGATTTGCTTTCAAAATGTTTTTTGACAAGATTGGAATCAACGAAATTTTGTCGCATACTGAAAACGAGATCGTTGTGATTTGCTTTCAAAATGTTTTTTGACAAGATTGGAATCAACTCATATTTTTCACAAGCTAGATCCAAAACTGTTGTGATTTGCTTTCAAAATGTTTTTTGACAAGATTGGAATCAACTGGTCGATAATCAATCACATTATTAACAGAGTTGTGATTTGCTTTCAAAATGTTTTTTGACAAGATTGGAATCAACCCCATTTCAGCAATAATTTCAGCGTGTGTCGTTGTGATTTGCTTTCAAAATGTTTTTTGACAAGATTGGAATCAACCTCCTGTAATAATTTTTTTTCATTGAAAGGGTTGTGATTTGCTTTCAAAATGTTTTTTGACAAGATTGGAATCAACTTGGCACAAAGGTGCTGGAGCTGAAGCTCAGTTGTGATTTGCTTTCAAAATGTTTTTTGACAAGATTGGAATCAACGAAATGGTGTAGATGTCGGGGAGTATATAAGTTGTGATTTGCTTTCAAAATGTTTTTTGACAAGATTGGAATCAACATACTTGGCAAATTAGCAGGCATATACCTGGTTGTGATTTGCTTTCAAAATGTTTTTTGACAAGATTGGAATCAACATCCCATCTCGATGTTCCCTTTGAAGCTTAGTTGTGATTTGCTTTCAAAATGTTTTTTGACAAGATTGGAATCAACTTGTATTATGGTAATAAAGTTGAGAAAATCGTTGTGATTTGCTTTCAAAATGTTTTTTGACAAGATTGGAATCAACATATTGCTATAAAAACATTTGAAAAAATTGGTTGTGATTTGCTTTCAAAATGTTTTTTGACAAGATTGGAATCAACTGATTGAAATTGTAACACGCCAAATACAAGGTTGTGATTTGCTTTCAAAATGTTTTTTGACAAGATTGGAATCAACTTTGATAATCAATTTCGTCTTCAATCTCTTCGTTGTGATTTGCTTTCAAAATGTTTTTTGACAAGATTGGAATCAACCTTCTTCTTCAACATCAAATGTATTGACTAGTTGTGATTTGCTTTCAAAATGTTTTTTGACAAGATTGGAATCAACAACACTTTCAATCCAACTTTCGTTATCTGAGTTGTGATTTGCTTTCAAAATGTTTTTTGACAAGATTGGAATCAACCTTAACAAAAAAGTAAAGATAAACTTCCATGTTGTGATTTGCTTTCAAAATGTTTTTTGACAAGATTGGAATCAACAAAATTGTTGTTTGTGCTACTAATGTTTGAGTTGTGATTTGCTTTCAAAATGTTTTTTGACAAGATTGGAATCAACAATAATTCGACAGATAATAAGTGAAGGTAGGTTGTGATTTGCTTTCAAAATGTTTTTTGACAAGATTGGAATCAACCATCTCATCACTTCTTCTCAATCTTTTTCAGTTGTGATTTGCTTTCAAAATGTTTTTTGACAAGATTGGAATCAACGAGTATTTGATTAGTTTAACTGAAGTTTTGGTTGTGATTTGCTTTCAAAATGTTTTTTGACAAGATTGGAATCAACCTTATTCTGATAGCTCCTTATCATTGAAAAGTTGTGATTTGCTTTCAAAATGTTTTTTGACAAGATTGGAATCAACCCGCAAACTTCGGATTGAATTGCCAACTTCGTTGTGATTTGCTTTCAAAATGTTTTTTGACAAGATTGGAATCAACTCATTATTAAATAACCCATTAAAAATCAATCACTTATGGAAAATTCACAATAAAAAAAATGGGTTGGTTCACTTTAAAAATTGATTAAAGCGGTGAATTTTCACCGCTTTAATTTTTTTAAAAGAGTGATAATTGATGACCCTCAGGAAGTTTTTGTTCTTGTTTTTCTGTACCGTAAAATATTTCCATCATTTCAAATTGCCTGTCTGTAATTGTTAAAATCCCGATATGACCCTTTGGCGGTAACAATTTTTTTACCCTTTCAATATGAACTCTTGCGTTTTCTTTGCTCATACAATGTCTTATATAGATTGAAAATTGAAACATATTAAAGCCTTCTTTTAATAAATCATTCCTGAATTTTGTGTAAGCTCTACGATCTTTTTCAGTTTCCGTAGGTAAATCAAATAAAACTAAAATCCACATAATTCTATACTGGTTTAACCTCATATTTAAAAACCGGGTAAATTATTTTTTTTGACTCTCCTGCAAAACATCTTGCAAGCGATGCTGTTGTTCTTTGGAGTCCTATCATTAAAGGTCTTGTTTCTCCATCAATATGAACATCTATTGCTGGAATTTGAAGTAATTGTTCTTTAATTGATGGATGCAATTCGGTGAAATCCTCTCCATTTTCAACTATTGTTGCAACAATATCATCAACAAATGGACGATATGGCTCCATAATATCATCAGCAAGGCAAAAAGCGTTGTATTTACTTTTGTGGTGAATTCCCAGTGTTGGCAAAAGTCCTGAAGCTACAAGTCCTCTTGCAACAGTTGCTCTTAAAATTGCATAACCATAATTGAGCAGGTTATTCGGTGGCTCACCATCACGATCTCTAATAAAATGGAGGTCTTCTGGAAAAAGGACTTTCCAGTAATAGTTTGCCGCTCTGCCTTCTAAATTATCTGGATCACCAGAACGAACTGCCTTTGCCCACTTCTTCAAGTTTTCAACGGATTTGTTTCTTTTAGCAAGAACCATTGCCTGATTAAAAATTTTTGCTGAAATAGTTTGTTGCCATAAATTCTTTTTTAATGGTAGAGATGCATTTATTTGATCTTGAAAATGCTGACTTTGTTCAATATTGCTTTCAAGAATTAGAAACATTCCTTGAGGCATATGCCTTGAATTACAGGTTATTATAGCTGCATTGTTTTCCAGCAAAGCAGACATTAATGATTGGGTTAATGTAATTTGAGGATTATCCAGAATTACTACACCGATATCTTCTATAGGGATTGTGGAGGGAATTTCATTTATTCTTAAAAGATATTTATCCATTTCCTTTTTCTCTGATTTTTCAGGGAAACTTACTTTAAGCTGATTATTTTCCTTTGAAAGATAAGCAGATGACCCAAAATAAAGAATTCTTTTTATCATAGTTACCACCTAAATTTCTGGTGATATATTTCCAAGTCGATCCACTTTTAATTTTATACACACCTTTTTAATCATTATTCCATCCCAGCTTCTTTCTGCTTTGTTGTTTGAACCAAGCTCGGTTGTTTGTATAATTGGCTCGGCAATAAAATGGGGTATAAAAAATATTTGAGATTTTGTAAAATTAACCACCTTGTATATCCTCTGTGATAATTTAGCTTTGTTATTCCAGTCAATAAGATTAACTGTTTCGCCTGGTTCGGGTACATAGACAAGGTCATTTGGGGAGAGAATAATTTTTTTATAGCCAGGTTTATTTTCACCAAGGTCTTCTTTTTTACCACCATTGATAAAGACTTGAAGTGCATCAACTATTGAAATTGAAGAATTTTCATCAATGATTCTATCTGTTGGGTCGTTTATGTTTTCATAGATTACAAAGAATAGATTTGTCCCCTTATCAACTTCAAAGTATTTTCCTTTAATTGGAATTTTTTTCCCGACTTCTTCCATTATTGTGATTTTTCTAATTGGCTTACCATACTTTTTATACAGCTGTTCAAGTCCTTCGCCAGTAAAAGCATCTTTTGGATTGTTATTAAATTCTTTGAGATGGTTCTTAAGCAATTTTACGAGCCGGTTATCAGGATGATTTGAGTAAGGAATTTTGTCTATTTTCCTTTCATCAAAAGATTGATCAAGGCTTACTCGTTTAGCTGAATATTCTTTAAAGTAAAGAATGGTAACTTTCTTTAGTTTATTTCCTTTATCATCTTTGAGGGGATATTTTTTAAGATGTTCAAGAGTTTCATTCAAATCAAAATTACAATTCTTGATAAGTTCATTAATCTTCTTTCTGAGTTTTTTGTTGGCAATCCTTTCCTGAAGATTACTTTGCCTGTTTGTCAGGTATTCAAATTGATATTTAACGGCTTCGTTGATATTAACATCTTTATATTCAGCAATGTTTATAATTCCAGATGGTTCTTTGAACAGTGATTTCCTGACAGTAAACAATTTAGAATTATCCTGAGGCACTAATTTCTTAAACCATTTACCATTTTCATTAACCCATTTCCAGTATTTATTTCTACCACGCTGAACGACACGAATTTTGTTTTTAAACGATACAATCACTTCTTTTAATTTTTCTTTTGCATCTTTAGTGAATGTTTTCCAGGGAAGATGAAATTCCCGAATTCCTTTTTTAACAAGCCTGTATTTAACTTCCATTAGCTCGTCTGATGAATCAACAGCGTTAAGAGAATTTAAATACCTGATATGTTCTCTTTGAGTTAATCCAATCACAAGAGCATCGAGGGCATGATGACGATGATCAATTCTTTTATAATCTTTAGCAAAGTGAAAGTTGTTTGTCTCTTTGTCGTAAAAGATAAATTTATCGCCTGTAATTTTTTCGAGCCTTTCGAATCTTGGTTTAATAATTTCTTTCCAGACTTTGTTTAATCCCCATTTTTCTTTTAGTTCTGAAGTAATTGAACCTATTGTAAAGATTAAACTTTCCTTTGCAACGGGATAGAGCAATTCGCCAAGTTTTCGAGTTATATATCGAGTTTCATTAATCTGTCGGTTAATAAAGTTTTCTGGAATTTCTAACCGCATGAAATTAGATAATTTTCGTCCTCTGAAAGTTGATTTGATGTGTTGTGTATATTCTTCTAAAGTGAGGAGTTTAATTTTAGTATTTGGAATAGTAGTCCCACCATATTGTTGAATTAATTCCATTGCTGTAAGATTTTCTTTAAATCGGTTCACTTCTGCTTCGCAAATTGTTTTGTTTGCCAGAGAGTTATCAAAATATCTCGATTTGGGGATGATATGTTCTATTTCATACTTTTCGGTGAATAATTTACTTAGCGGGATTACTTTTCCTGTGTAAGGGGAAATATGATTTTGTTCACCCCATAGGAGATATTTTTGTATTTCAGCTTTAGTCGGGTTTGCCGAAAGTTTTGGAAATGTTTCTTTTGCTTCTTTCGTTCCAAGTTCTTCCCACAATCTTAATCTTTCTATATCCATTGGAGAATTTGGATTTGCATTTTTAATGTATTTCAAGATTTCAGCAATTCTTTTTCTTTCTTTTTCATTCTCAAGCATTTGCTTTGTAAGAATTTCTCTTTCCTTCGCATTTCGTTTCAAGTCTCTTGCAAGCTCAATATGAATTTCATCGGGTCTTCCGTATTGTGCCCAGATATCTTTGACAACCAGAAGTGTTTCACGAATTACTTTTTCAACAACTGGATTTCGGAGGGAGTTAGTAGGAAGCATTTTTAAGTGATCTATTTCATCTGGACTGTCAAATTTTTCATAGAGTTCTCTTTCAGAGTGTTTGCCATAGACAACATAACAGGCAAGATAAACAGGTAATCCCTGGAAATCAGAAATTGATTTATATGAACCTGAATATAGTTTGCTTATTATTTCCTCGGGGAATGAAGACTTTAAGCTTCCATCAATTATTTTCTCAATTCTTTGTTTTGTTGAAGGATCAATTTCTTTTTCGTTCCAGTAATTTCCGCAACGCATCAGAGGCACAAGTTTTTTAAGTGCTTTGGATGAGTAAGCAGCGTATTCTTTTTTGAATGGAGGCATTTTGGAAATATGTATTGCCAGATCTTCGCTAAAGTTGAATTTTTTAATTAATGATTTAGATAATTGATTTTCATCGGTGACAGAGTAAGTTAAGTGCCAGAGATTAAAAAATAATTCTCTGTTTTCTAAAATTTTTTCACCTTCTTCGATGAAGTTGTGTCTTTTGAAAACTCGTCGAAAAGCTGCTTTTGTTTCATTCCCTTTTAGTTCTCTATCCTGAGGAAAATTGATTCGATATTCGTCTGGTGATAAACCAATAGCTTTTATTATTTCATCAATTTTAACATCATCTTTTGAATCAAATAGTTTAAATAGTTTTTCCTTGTTTTCGATGTTCAAGACTTCGTCTGTTTTTTCAACATCGAATTTAAATTTACCGTCAGGTTGTTTTTCTTCTCTTTTGAATATTCTAAGATTATTGATTGTTTGCCAGATTCTATATTCTTGAAAGATAGGAGAACTTTTAGGTGCGACTTTGTATCCTGGTTGTCTTCCATATTGATCGATGAAATTTTTCTTTTCGAAACGGCATTCTCCAATTAATTTCTTCTGTGATTTGAGTGGTCTTTGAAAATAAATTATATCATCTTTGATAATCTCGAGGAGACTTAATTTTTGCAGTTCCTTTTGTTTTTGTTCGTTGTGTTGATAAAGAGTTTTTGCAATTACTTCAATCTTTGGATTGTTTTTTAGTTCGGGATAGAATCTCTCTTGTGATTTCCAGATTGCTTCAAGTTCTTCTTGATAGAATTTTCTATCTACAATCTGTTCTTTGATTCTATAATTTCTGTCCTCTAACAGTTTTTTGAGATGATATTGACCAACATATAGACCGGAGAGTTTGATATCTTTTTCTAATGCTAATTTTCTTTCTTCCCAATTTGATCTATCAGGTTCTTTGAAAGTGAAAGAAACTGTACCGTCTTTCTTCGTTGTCTTGGTAATTTCTAATTCAATTTCCTGATTCAGCCAATCTGGTTTGGTTTTTCTCGATAGAGTACCTGAGTAAGTTACATTATCTTTAGTTTTACCTTCAACAATAAATACTCGATTGGATTTTCTTTTTTCAGTAGTCTCTTTAATCGATGTGATTTTAAGAAATTCATAAAATGTTTCTGTCTTAGGAAAAACTTCCTGTTCTACTACATCAGGACTTTTGTTTTCAATTCTTGATGATTTAAATCCTCTTCTCTGATTAAAGTGGTAAATAATTCGAGCCAGTAACTGTAAACTAATCTGTTCTCTTAAAGCTTTATCTCTCAGATAGTAAATTGCCCAATCGTTGGGTAGATTAACAACATTGAAAAGTTCTTTAGCTTCTTGAATGGTTTGATCGGAAAATGGAACGAAATCATTTATGTTAAAGTGATCATCCTCTTCAAATTTTTCCGGGAAATTTTGGGGAAACCAACCAAGGATCTTAAAAACTTTAATCAATCTTTCCCTTCTCAGTTTGTATCTATACTTTAATCTTCTTCCCTGTCTTGCCATCCTTCTTTCGGCAGCTAAAGAAGCAGAACGACCCTGTTGAAAGTCTTTTAATTTGTCGGCTTCAAGAGGAATTATTCTTGAGCCTAACGCTTTAATTTCTCCAGTTTTGTTGTCAAAATCATAATCAATTAATGCCCAACCAATTGAGTTTGTGCCTATATCCAGCCCGAGGAGTTTTTTCATTTTAATGTCTCCCATTTGATTTTTAATTTTTAATAAATGATATTTGCAGTAGCAAATCACAATAAGGATTATTCCGTAGTGAATATCTTACAACAGTCCCGACTCAGGTCGGGATTGTTGTTTTAAATTTTCTTGCTCGATTAATTAAACGATTGTTTCCACTTAAAAATAATTATAAAATTTTCTTTTGTCTATAATTAGAATTGAGCCTTCCAGTTGAGAAATAATAGAGTTGAATTGTTCTGGTTTTGGATGAAATGGAGGATTTATTTTGAGAGATTAGTTTAAAACAAAAAACGCCAGATTCAA
>Ga0101943_1002092_pt1 | contig 13705 bp, 10 predicted proteins | sample DewCreD2012metaG_5_FD_75244 | JGI IMG/M metagenome (GOLD analysis project Ga0101943, IMG submission 75244) | Hot spring sediment bacterial and archeal communities from British Columbia, Canada, to study Microbial Dark Matter (Phase II) - Dewar... ... | reverse complement strand
GTTGCCTGGCAGGTTTTGCACTCCTGGACACTGGCCGCCCTCGGTGAGCGTAATGATGCCGTCAGCGAGTCGCTACGGGAATCGGCATGGCGTGTTGTCGGGCAGCAACCACAGGCAACCTGGCCGCCGTTGCAACCGGCCCTGTCCAGTGTCTTTACCCGCCTGCGGGCCGGCGTCAAAGACTGCTGGCAACCGCCGGCCATGCTCCGTTGCCGCGAAGAGGTGCTCTTCCCGCAAGCGACTGCGCAACCACCATCGGCTGAACTGAAACAGGCATTGCAGTCTGGGCTGGCAGCGGCACAGCGTGAAACCGACCCGACCCGACGCCTGGAATGTCTACTCATTACGCTGCAACGGTACGCCTGGGCCTGGCCCTCACCCCTACCCGGTGTCTCGCTCTACGACCTGGCCCGGCTGCACGCCGCCGTGCAGGCAGCGCAGTCAGCGACAACCGACGGCCTGATCTGTCTGCTAGGGGGCGATCTGTCAGGTCTGCAAGAGTTCCTCTACAGCATCCCGGCTGCGGGAGCAGCACGCCAGTTGCGTGGTCGTTCGTTCTATTTGCAGTTGCTGACCGAAGCCTGCGCTTACTGGGTGTTGCGCAATAGTGGGATGCCGCTCTGTAATTTGCTGTACGCCGGTGGTGGCCGCTTTTACGCTGTGCTGCCGGGTAGTATTGCCGCGCAGGTGTTGGAGTGGCGGCAGCATCTCGGTCGTATACTCCTGCAATCGCATGACGGCTCGCTCTACCTGGCGCTGGGATCAACCGAACCGTTTGCCCCGGAACAGTATACCGATGAAACCTGGCGTGAGCTGAGCGACGCAATTGACCGTGACAAGCGGCGTCGGTTCGCCGCCCTCGACGATAGCGAATTTGCCCGGATGTTTCAGCCCCGCCCGCCGCGTCCGCCGCGTAGCGATGGTAGCGAGGCGCCCGATGCCCTCGGTGAGTCGCTGGCAGAGCTGGGCCGGCAATTGACTAGGGCCGCAGTGCTGGCAGTCAATCTTACCGCATCCCAGAGTGATGGTGCCACGTGGCGGCAGGCAATCACGGCGCTGGGTGTGGATTATCGGCTCAGCGAGGAACTCTCGTCGGTGCGGTCATTGTCTCAACGCCTGCTGGCCCTCAACGATGATACGGTGCCGCAATTGCCCGCAGACGCCAGCGCTATCGGTCAGCGCTACACCGTCACCGAAGCCTATCGCTTGCGCGAGGACGATCTTCCGCTCTACCGCAAGCTCGATCCCGATCAAGCGCCAGAGATACAGGTCGGTGATGTCGCACCGTTCAATCTCCTCGCGCACCTGAGCGATGGAGTCCCGCGCATTGCGGTGTTGCGTATGGACGTTGACAATCTCGGTGATCTGTTTGGTAAAGGCTTGCAACGTCCTGCCGGCATGGGTGGTCTGGCGGTGACGGCGGCGCTCAGTAGCGCCTTGAGCCGGTTTTTTGAGGGGTGGGTCGGTGAGTTGTGTCGGCGGCGGAATCAGCAGGGGAAGGGCGGGATTTACGCCGTGTACAGCGGTGGCGATGATCTGTTCCTGGTCGGATCGTGGCACCTCATCCCGGAGCTGGCGCAGCAGATACGCAATGATTTTATTCGCTACGCCACCGGTGCCGGGCCGACAGTGCAGCCGCCGGTGAGTCTCTCTGCCGGGATTACCCTGCATCAGGCCGGTTATCCACTCTACCAGGCGGCGGAAGACGCCGGCAATGCGTTGGATGCGGCGAAAGCCTACCGTCATCCCGACGGTCGGAGCAAAGATGCGATTACGTTCCTGGGCCAGACTCTGAGTTGGGATGCCTTTGCGCAGGCGGCTCGCTTCAAAGATGAGCTGCTTGATCTCATTGCGAATGGTGCGCCGCGTGGCCTGCTAATGACGGTGCAACGGCTGGCTTTACTTGCCCGCACCCGCTATAACCGTGCCGGTGCTGCGCAGTTAACGGTTGGCCCGTGGGTGTGGCAAGGGGCGTACCAGTTGACGCGCCTGGCCGAACGTTCTCCCGAATCCATTCGGTCACGAGTGGTTGACTTGCGCGAGCAATTGATCAGCCCGGAAGCAATTGTGCAACGGACGGTGATCCCGGCAGGTCTGGCCGCACGCTGGGCACAGTTGTTGTTACGGGGGAGTGAGCGCGAAAGATAATCGTGGGAGCTGCTAGCCAAAACAGGGAGGTAAGCAATGACAATGGGTCGTTCGTCAAATCCTCAAGCTGTGGGAGTCAAGCGGATTTCGTCGGAAAACCTGCAGCGCATCATGACCGAATCGTCGGAAGAGGCTATGAAGTTACTGGTGCAGGAAGCGGATCGATTGGGGAAAGAGCTAGGTCGGAATGGCCTGACCACCTCGCAAATCCGCAATATCTTTGGCGAAGTGCGCTCGATTGAGCAGGAGGTGCTGCCGACCGATCAACAGCTTTCGCTGGACGTTCAGCGCCGTCTATTGATGCTGAAGCCCAAAATGGCCTATCAGGTTGGGCGGTTTAGCAATAATCAGGCATTGCAAGAGCTGGTGGAAACTCTTTCGGATGCGATTGGTTTGATCGGGAACGACAAGAATCGCTTCCAGACCTTTGTCAATCTGTTCGAGGCTATTCTGGCCTATCACCGTCGCTATGGTGGCAAGACGAATTAGTCAGGGAGGTATCAGGCATGAGCACGCGCATGGTCACACTGCACGGTCGGATTGTGTTACGCGCCAGTATTGAATTGCTGACCGGTCTGCATATCGGTGGTGCTGCCGGAGGTCTGGAGATCGGCGGTTTGGATAAACCGGTTATCCGTAATCCGATCACCAATCAGCCCTACATCCCCGGTTCATCGCTTAAGGGCAAGTTGCGCTCGTTGATGGAGAAGGTCTACGGCGCACCGCAGACATTCAGGATCAACGAGGGTGTCTTTATTCATGTACCAACGAATCCTGAAGAGTACCAGCGCTACTACCAGATTGCCGGTGTGTTCGGTACCTTACCCAATCATAAACAGCTTACCATCGATGTCCCGACCCGCCTGATCGTGCGTGACGTACCGCTGACCAGGGAGTCTGAACAGGAGCTACGCCGGCTGCGCACCGATCTGCCCTATACCGAGATCAAGTGGGAAGCGGCGATTGACCGGGTGACATCAGCCGCTGCGCCGCGGCAGATCGAGCGAGTGCCGGCAGGGGCCGTCTTTGGCCCGGCGGAGGTGGTCTATAGCCTCTACGTCGGTAATGGCGAACAACTGTCGGACGTGATCAGGCTGTTTGGCTCAGTCTACGAGGCATTCACCTACCTCGAAGACGATTACCTCGGTGGGATGGGGTCGCGTGGAAATGGTCAGGTACGGCTGCGTGACATCACCGTCCTCGCACGCAGGCTCGAATCTGGTCGGTATGGTGAATTAACGACTATCCGCGAGGCAAAAGAGTTGCGCGAACTTGACCGCAATGGATTGCTGGAAGAGTTGCAGAGATTCTTTAACCCGGCATAGGTCGTGGGGAGGTCTGCATGCCGACATTATCCGTCTACCATCTGATCCCACCCGCCGGCGCAGCGAACCTCAGCTTCCACTTTGGCCGGCAGGGGATCGGTCTGGAAGAAACCGGTGAGACTCTCGCCTCCGACTCGTTCTTTGCCGCGCTGGTGGTGCAGGCGGCCCTGAACGATCCGCGCCGGACTGCTGATGGCGCACCGGTGTGGGTCGAGCCGTTTCTCGCCGATCAACCGCCCCTGCGCCATAGTTCGCTCTTGCCGCGGATTGGCGATCTGCCGCTGCTCCCGCGCCCTTTGTTGCCCATTCATCTGCCCCCGACGGCAGAACTGGCCGGTAAACAGCTCAAAAAGCTGCGCTACCTTTCGCCGTCACTCTTTGTCGCCGTGTGCAAAGGGGAAACCTTGCCCGCCGACCCGATCAGTCTCCAGCAGGGCAAAATCTGGCTGAGCGAGGAGGACGCACGGCGTCTGCCGGCCCCCTGGAAGCAGACTGCCACCGAGAGCAGCGACGCCTGGCGGGCGCGTCTGACCGCCACCCCGCTCTGGCATGTCGAAGCAACCCCACACGTCACGCTTGACCGTCTGAGCGCGGCGTCGGCCTACTACGAAGTGGGGCGGATTAGTTTTGCGGTCGGGGCCGGTTTGTCTCTCCTGGTTGCATTTGCCGACGCCCAGGCCAGGCCGTCTTTTGAACATCTGCTGACGCTCCTTGGTGAGAGTGGACTGGGCGGGAAGCGCACGAATGGCTATGGCGCGTTTGCCTGGCAGCACGGCACGGCACTGACGCTCGATCTCCCTTCTCCGCACAAGCGGGCAGTCTTACTGTCGCGCTACATTCCGACCCCTGCCGAGCTACCGCTGGTACGTAACGAACGTTCAACGTACCAGCTTACCAGGGTCAGCGGCTGGTTTCTGGCCGCCGATGGCTCGACCTACCGTCGGCAGGCGGTCATGATGCTCACCGAGGGCGCGGTGTTGGTGTGCGACGAACGGCTACCGGGTGGGCAGATTCTCGACGTGCGTCCAGATGCCAGTGTTTCGCATCCGGTCTATCGCAGCGGCCTGGCCCTGGCCGTCGGTCTGCCGGCAGACAGCAAGTGAGGAGTGCTATGCCGTCGATCAATCAGGTCTATCAGGTGCGTGTTGAGGTGATCAGCCCGCTCTGCGTGCTGGACGGAGGCCGCCTGCACGAAGAGGTTGATTTCTACCTCGATGCGCAGACAACCTATGTTATCAACAGTGACGCCGTGCTGGAGCTGGCCTTTCAGCGCTGGTACGAGCGCCAACCGTCCCGTGAACAATTGCTGGCGAAGCTGGCCGAGCGCGAAGAGCGGCTGCTGCGGCGCCGCCAGCGAAATGTCGAGGACATCAAGCGTTTCATGGCAGCACCGCCAAAAGACCCGCTGAAGGAGGCAGAGCAAGAAAGGCGATTACGGGCTGAAGGGACTGAAATCACTCAGAAATTGGCGCAACTGCGCCAGGAACGGGCTGAACTCGAATCGGGAACGGCACAGTCAGTCGCTATCCCGGCAGAACTGCTTCAGAACAGCGGTGTCAGCGATCTATTCAAAACCGGTTTGTTAACGATAGACGATATTCGCACCGTTCCAGGGCTGCTCCGCTACTCGTATGCCGGGCGCCCGGAGGTAAAGAGTGGGCAGAGTGAGATTCTGACCTGTGTCAAAGACCCGGCGGATCGGCTGTATTTACCCGGCTCGTCGCTGAAAGGAGCGTTACGCACAGTGCTGGCCTGGGCACTGGCCCCGCAGCGGGCAGCGCAGGCGCTGAATGAGTTTAATAATGCCAAAGACAGACGTCAGGCGGCACGTGCGCTCGAACAACGAATCTTCTACGGTCGCAAGCAGCGCGAGGATCGGCGGGTAAGCCATGATCTGCTGCGTGATGTGATGCGTGCCTTCCACATCAGCGACTCGCAGCCGGTGGCGCAAAGCCCGCAACTACTGCAAATCCGCGTCTTCCCACGCGGTTCGCCGATTACCGTCGAGGCAATCCCAGATGGAACGACGTTGCTGGCAACGCTGCGTATCGAGCAGTACCCATTCACAAACGCTGCTGCCCGTGCGGTGATCGATTTCGGCAACTGGCCGCAATATCTCCAGCCGGCGCAACTGGCTGCGTTCGGGCGGCGGCGGGCCAGGGTGTTGATCGAAGGCGAACAAGCCTTCTTTCACAACCGACCCGATGCCACCCAGATCAGCCGTTTCTACGCCGATCTGGCCGAACGCCTGGTGGCCCTGGAGAATACCAATGCCTTCCTGCTTCCAATCGGCTGGGGGGCCGGCTGGCGCAGCAAAACGCTCGATACCATCCTGCGTGAAGGTACACGTGAAGAGGTGTTTGTCAGCGCAGTTCGTGGGTACAACATGAAATTGAACCGCCAGCGTTCTGAACGCTTCCGAACCGGCGATCTCTTCCCGGCGTCGCGGCGCGTCATCATGCGCAACGGTCAACCCTGGTTGCCTCCCGGTTGGGTCTGTCTGACGATAGAGGAGCGTGGCAAATGACTATTCTGGTGATGTGCAATCTCGGTAACAGTGATCTGGTCGCCGATGGCAAACGTCCTTCCAAACCACGTCCCGAAGGCGAGCAGCTCTGGCGTAGTTTTACCGAACATCAATTCGAGTTGCCGATTATTGAGCCATGTCTGCGCTTCATTGCCGGGCGTCATCCGGCTGATCAGTTGCGACTGGTCTGTTTTTACACCGACCAGCCGGAAAATCCGGAGACAACCAAACCAGATCGCTTCGGCGTCAGTCTCCGCGACAAGGACACGATCTGGTTGGCTCATATCGCGCAGCGTCTGATCAGGGAACAGTTTGCCGGTCAGGTCAGCGAGGTAGAGATCGTGCGGATCGAGAACAGTCGTGGCCCCGATCTCAACCCTAGTGTCTACGACGAGGTCTTCGAGGCGTATGCCTATCTGCTACAGCGCTTCGTCAATCAGCAGGTTGATCGGTGTTACATTCTTACTGCGGGTGGTATTCCAGCCTGTAACTTTGCGCTTCAGCTTCAGGCAATGATTGCCTTCGCTGATCGCTGCCATTTCATCTACCCGCCTGAAGGTGGTAAGGTCACCGAATTGCGGATTGGGGAAGAGATGAGCAAAGCCTTTCAGCGGGTCAACGCGCTGAACGCGCTTGACCAGCGCAACTTTCCGGCTGCGCTGCTCAGTGCGCGGGCTGCCCGGGTTGGCGAATGGATTATCGCGTTACTCGAATACGCCGTCTACCGCGAAGCCTTCGACTTTCAGCAGGCCATGCAGGCGGGCGCACGGGCGCAACGCCACTCCAGTGGTAGTATTCGCGAGTTCTGTCGTGAATTGCAAGACGATCTACAACAGTTGATCCGAAATGACGCCGCCGCATTGTTGCGCGAGGTGGCGTACAGTGCCGACATCGCGTATCGCAATGGCCGTTACGCCGATCTGCTCGGTCGGCTCTTCCGCTTCCAGGAAGGCGTGTTGCGGCTGATTGTCGAGAAATACCTCGGTTTACCGACCGATTTCAGCAAAGAACAGCGCGAAGCCAGTCTTGCGCGGTATCTGGAGCAGATTGATGGCAACCCGGCCCTGCGCGACTTTCTCGACCAGCGTACCCTTGACGGCAAACCGCTCCGCTACCGCGATGGCCCGAACCGTCCGGTGATGCAGGCATTACTGGAGTTTGTCCTGAATGGTGGAACACGGGCTGATGGTACTCCCTTTGCCACGAAGAAAGACCGTGAGCGGCTGAGTGGGGTGCGCGAACGCCTGAACCGATTGGACGCGCTGGCCGAATTGCGCAACCAGAGCGTGATTGCCCATGGCTTTGCCGGTGTCGCACGGGAAGCGATTGATAGCGCCTACAAGGGTGGTGCTGATCAGATTGTGCCCGATCTCTACAAAATGATAGAACTGCTCGATAGTCCTGTTCACGAATCGCCGTTTGATCGTATTGCCGGGAAGGTTCAGCGCGAGCTGCGGAGAGGCTCATGAATGCTCTGTTGATCTGTAATGTTGGTGGGCGGGATGTCCTGCATCCCGCTCTTCCCAAGAACGGCCATTCCGAACGGCAGTGGGCGCAGACAGCGCTGGCGCGCTATCCTGAATTGTGCGGCGATTTCAGCCTGCCGATCATCAGCAAGGCGCTGCACTACCTGGCGACTCGTCACGTCATCCTCGACCACGTGATCTTGATCGCCTCAGACCAGTCACCACCACCCGTCGGCAACGCCCAATTCTGGTCGAGTGATACCATCTACTCGGCGCAGATTATTGTGCGCTTACTGTGTGATGGCCTCACCCCCTACCCGCGGCTCGACGGGCAGCAGATCACGATCTGGACAATCCAGACTGAAGATGGTCAGGGGTGCGATCCCTCCGATTACGACCTGACCCTGCGCTTTCTCGAACGGCGGCTGGCTGAGTTGAGACGGGTGTACCCACACCATACCGCCTTTTTTGAAGTGACCGGCGGTACCCCGGCGATGACGACCGGTCTGCTCATTGCCGGCACCGAAATCTTCGGCAGTCAGACGGAAATCCTCTCCGTCCATCCCAACCAGGCGCTGCCGATTGCCCTGAACACCGGCAAACGCCTGCTGGCTACGCCGTTACGGGCTTCGCTGCGTTCCCACGCCGCATCGTATGCCTATGCCGCCGCAGCCCGTACCTTCCTGGAGCATGAGGCAATCATCACCGACCGGCTTGAGCCAACGGCGGCACGCCTGATTGCACCTCTGCTCGCCTATGCCCATCACCGCTTCAACTTCGACTTTGTCAATGCACGCAGCGCATTGCAGCGGGTGCGTAATGCCGGGCCATGGCGGGCTGAACTGGATTCCTTACTGGCGCAGGTCAATAAACCAGAGCGCCGGTTCCTGCTGGCTGAAGTGGTACACGGAGCGGCGGCTCGTTACCAGATCGGCCTGTATGCCGACTTTCTCACCCAGGTGGTACGGTTTGAAGAGAACCTGCTGCGCTATCTCTGTTTGCAACAGGGGGCGTGGTTTCTCAACCGGCAGCGGCAGCTCGATCCAGATGGCACCTATCTGGCGCGGGAGTGGCTGACTCAGCAGACATTCACCCTCAGTCGAGATCGCGATCCGAACCGCGATCTCATTGCCGACCGCTCTGTGATGCGGGAACTGCTCGGTCACCTGCTGGGTCGGGCACAACCGGGTCAACACAACTTGCTGACGGCAATTGATCGACTTGGTGAACTGGTCAAGCGGCGTAATGAGCTGACCCATCATCTGGAGGGGGTGCAGAAGGCGGGGCTGGCCCGCGCCTTTGCCGGGCCGCAGGCGCCACCGGCGGCTGCCGACCAGATCGTTCCTCACCTCGAACAGCTTTACGAACAGGTGTGTCACCAGCCATTGCCGCCATCACCCTACCAGCATATCAACCAGCTCCTGGATCGCTTACTCCAGGCGACCCAGTCCTGAGCGGAGCTTTAGGGGGCGCATATGCGGTGTGGATGTCATACGTCTATTACATCAAATCGGGTGTGACAAGGGGTATTATATGCTCTCCAACACGCAGTATGGTGTCGCTTCTGAGCGTGGCTGTGCACAGCCGGCATCCTGCCACGCACACAGGCGTAGCACGTTCCAGAGGGAACACCGTTCCCAGACAGGGTTACTCGTGGCTAGAACTTATTTCATAAAATGCTGTACTGTCGCGCTCTACCAACCATCTGTGGTGCTATCACGCGCTGGATTGGTTGCCTTGCTCACTCATCATCCGCGTGTCGCGACGTTTGGTGTGCGGCAGCCATGCTGCTGCGCCAGCCGTACACACGATCTGGCACGTGTCAGGTCGTTGACCCTCCCGGTCACGGGGATGCATTACCCATACCTGGTGTCAACCATGTGCGTATCGGCTGGTATGATTGCTATTGGTGCTGTTTTGGGCGACCGCCTCGGTGACAGTGCGCCGCTCCAGCCGTGCCGGCACGTGCTGGATGGATTGCCTTACACGCTCATCATCCGCGTGTCGCGACGTTTGGAGTGCGGCAGCCATGCTGCCGCGCCAGCCGTGCTGACGATCCGGCGCGTGGCATACCGTTACCCATCCTGGTCACGGAGATGCCGGACGGGATCGTTACGAGCATAGCTGCTACTGTACCTGAACGATGCACCGCTGGACGCCGGTAGGGGCGACGCATGCGTCGCCCCTCCAACGCCGACGAATAGCCACGAGCAACTCGCCAGTGGCACACCCGGTAACACTTCTGCACGAGGATGACACCTGAACGATGCACATTGTTGCGCAAGATTTGGTAGAACAACCGGTAAACACTCCGCCCCACATGGGCTTGCCCGGCGGTAGATACTCTCTACCCATTGCAGGCCGGGCTTATAGTCGATACAATGGATACTATTATGTAACGTATGTGTGGTACCTTAACAATCAAATCGCATATCTATGATCCAGGGAATGTCGTATGCCACAGGCCATCGTCTTCACCTTACGTCCGCTCACGACTGCTCAGGTTGCCGGTAATCTGAGCCGGGCCGCTCATGCCGCCATCCTCCGTCTCATCCAGCAAGCCGATCCGGCGCTGGCGGCCCGCATTCACGATGACAATGGTCGCAAACCGTTAACCGTCTCGAACATCTGGGGTCTGGCTGGTGAACCAAAGGTAATAGTCGATCCTGCTCGTGACTATCACCTGCGGGTCACCCTGCTCAGTGCCGAACTCGAACAGATTGCCACCGACTGGACACCGGCGGCCCTGGCTCCGCTCGATCTTGACGGGCTGGCGTGGCGGATCACTGCTCGCGCCGACAACAGTGCTGAGCATTCCTGGGCAGGCCGTGCAACGTACCAGGAACTGGCACAGCCCCTGCTCAGCCGGCCCAACCAGCTTCCGAGCGTCTGGACATTCCAGCTTGCCTCGCCAACCACCTTTCGTCAGCGGGGGTTGAATGTCCCCCTTCCGCTTCCCGACCTGGTCTTTGGCAGTTTACTGGAACAGTGGAATGCCTCATCGGAGCTGGCGCTCCCCGATGAAGTACGCCGGTTTGCGGCGGAATGCCTGGCCATCAATCGCTACGACCTCCGCAGCGTAGCCAGTCCGACCAGTGGTGGCGTCATCCAAATCGGCGCCGTTGGCCGCTGTAGCTTCCGCGCCATCAACCCGGATCGGTACTGGCGTGCCTGCATTGACGTCCTGGCCCGCTTTGCCTTCTTTAGTGGAATCGGTGCCGGCACCACTCGTGGCTTTGGACAGGCGCGTCTCCTCACCAAAACCGATCAGCCCAGACAGCGCGAGGCGGTAGACAATGGCGACACTCTATCTGATTGAACAAGGTGCCGAAATTGGCTGTGACGGTGAACGGATCGTCGTGCGGCGAGCGGGTGAAATCATCGGCAGCGTGCCGCTGGTCAAAGTTGACGACATCGTCATCTTTGGCAACATCGGCATCAGCACACCGGCCATCAAACGACTCCTTGATCGGGGCATCGAAGTCACCTTCATGACCGTCGACGGCAGCTACCAGGGGCGCCTGGTCGGTCAAGTTACCGCTCATGTCGCCTTACGCCAGGCTCAATACGCCTGTGCTGCCGACAGCGAACGCACCCTGCGCTTAGCGCAGAGCTTTGTCGAAGGCAAACTGCGCAACCAACGGGCGCTGCTCCAGCGCTTCAGCCGCAATCGAGCGACCCCACCAGCCGAAGCGCTGGCTGCGGCTGACGATCTCGACGCCTACATCAAACGGGTGCGCCGCACCACCCGGCTCAGCGCACTCCTGGGTGTCGAAGGAAGTGCCACTGCCCGCTACTTTGCCGGCCTGCGCAGCCTGATCGAGCCAGAATGGGACTTCCGCAGTCGCCAGCGTCGTCCGCCGCCCGACCCGGTCAACCTGTTACTCTCCTTTGGTTACACCCTCCTGACCCACAAAACCCTGGGTGCGGTACAGGCTGCCGGCTTCGACCCCTACCTTGGCTTTTTGCACAGCCTCGACTACGGACGGCCATCGCTGGCCCTTGATCTGATGGAAGAATTCCGCCCGCTCCTCATCGACTCACTGGTTGTACGTGTTTGCAACGATGGCCGGCTCCGGCTGGAACACTTTCAACCGGGTGACGAAGCGCGTCCGGTCATCATCACCGATGAGGGCAAGCGTGCCTTCCTGACCGCCTTTGAAGAGCGGATGCGTACCGAAGCGACCCATCCAGAAGGTGCCGACAGCGGGCCGGGCAAAGTCACCTACCAGCGCTGCATCGCCCTGCAGGCCCGGCGTCTGGCGCGCGTCATTCGCGGCCAACAGGAGCGTTACGAACCATTCACCGCCCGATAACGATCAAAGAGGTGGGCCAATGTTCTACCTGATCTCATACGACATCAGCGTCGACCAGCGCCGGCTCAAAATCGCCAAACTACTGGAAGGCTACGGCCAGCGCGTGCTGGAGAGCGTCTTTGAATGCGACCTCGAACTCCCGGCCTATCGGCAACTCCGCCAGAAACTCAACCGCCTCATCAAAGACGAAGAAGGAGATCGGCTACGCATCTATCGGCTGTGCGCCTCGTGTCGCGAGCAAATCGAAATTATTGGCGACGGCCCACCTCCAGAAACCAGCCAGGACATCTACATCATCTAATTATCGTTCGGGCAAACATCGGCCCTGAATGGCGCGGGATCGGACTACAATGAGCAAAAACAGCATTTGTTCATCGCCGGATGGTGCAAAAGACTTTACACAACACGGCCAGATCACCCCTGCCGCGCAAAAGACATCAGCGAGCGCGTTGCAATGCGGCGGCGGATGTGGTACCCTTCAAAAAACCAAAATCCCCGCGAGGGGATTGAAACCCAGCCAGCGCGGGTTTCCGGTCATCTTCGCATACCGCTCGGCTTCAAAAAACCAAAATCCCCGCGAGGGGATTGAAACTCCGTCAAAGCGGCCTTGTGCTGCTGGTAGAACGTATCCGCTCTTCAAAAAACCAAAATCCCCGCGAGGGGATTGAAACACTATACCACGCGTCAGCGCGATTGTCAAGGGGTTTTTGCGACTTCAAAAAACCAAAATCCCCGCGAGGGGATTGAAACATTCCGATCTTGCGCGTGCCGAGAAGTGACTGCAAAAAGCGCAACTTCAAAAAACCAAAATCCCCGCGAGGGGATTGAAACTCACCCATCCGAAACTGCCCCATTGGATTGCTCCTGCATTGTCTTCAAAAAACCAAAATCCCCGCGAGGGGATTGAAACTTTCTATCAGTGATAGAATAAGCGCCAGCCAATCGAACGTCGAACTTCAAAAAACCAAAATCCCCGCGAGGGGATTGAAACGCTTATTCTTCGCACCTTCCCCTGGCCAGATCGTTGTTTTCCCTTCAAAAAACCAAAATCCCCGCGAGGGGATTGAAACTCTTCATCTCAATTGATTACTTATCACGTCTATACTATACCACCTTCAAAAAACCAAAATCCCCGCGAGGGGATTGAAACCAGAGGTGTACCCCCTCTCGCAACTTTGCCCGGTACTCGCCCTTCAAAAAACCAAAATCCCCGCGAGGGGATTGAAACGCAGCAAGTGCCATCCGTGTACCGGTGCGGAGATTTCGCTTCAAAAAACCAAAATCCCCGCGAGGGGATTGAAACGTGTTGTCCAACGCGATTGCCTCCTCAATCGCTTCTTCGATGCTCTTCAAAAAACCAAAATCCCCGCGAGGGGATTGAAACTTATAACGCCCGTTGCTCATTTTATACAATGAAAAGCTTCAAAAAACCAAAATCCCCGCGAGGGGATTGAAACGTTGGCGAGCGATTGCCGGACGCGGATCATCAATTTGCACCTTCAAAAAACCAAAATCCCCGCGAGGGGATTGAAACTCAATTAGCAACTCGGCCAAACCTTCTTTTGTCGTCGCCTTCTTCAAAAAACCAAAATCCCCGCGAGGGGATTGAAACCAAGCTCACCATTTAAAGTTGGCCTGTGTCCGAACGGGTACCTTCAAAAAACCAAAATCCCCGCGAGGGGATTGAAACATCAACCGCCAACAGTCATTCAGCCGCCAGTTGTCACTGGCGGCTTCAAAAAACCAAAATCCCCGCGAGGGGATTGAAACGTAACGCCGCCGATACCCCCCGCGCCATACTCAAATGCGCTTCAAAAAACCAAAATCCCCGCGAGGGGATTGAAACCGATAGTACATATCGTCGCTATACTTAACCCAGTCAGTGTGCACTTCAAAAAACCAAAATCCCCGCGAGGGGATTGA
>Ga0101943_1002088_pt1 | contig 13737 bp, 12 predicted proteins | sample DewCreD2012metaG_5_FD_75244 | JGI IMG/M metagenome (GOLD analysis project Ga0101943, IMG submission 75244) | Hot spring sediment bacterial and archeal communities from British Columbia, Canada, to study Microbial Dark Matter (Phase II) - Dewar... ... | reverse complement strand
CGGACCATGGCGGCCCAGAGGCGGGTTTTCTTGTGGGTCTTCGGGTCCAGGGAGAGTTCCAGCAGGAGCCGGTCCTCCTCAGGGGTCAGCTGGATCTGAAGAGGGGCTGCCATGTTGACATAATAAGGGGTTGGCACTTAGCGGCGGGGCTTTTCACCGTGCAACCCAACGAGGCGGTGGCCCTGGTCTTCCTGGGGCGGTACGTGGGTAGCGTCCGGGAGGAAGGCTTCCACTTCGCCAACCCCCTAGCCCAGCGAAAACGGGTCACCCTGAGGGTCCACAACTTCGCCTCTGATAAGCTCAAGGTGAACGACGCCCACGGAAACCCCATAGAGATCGCCGCCGTGGTGGTATGGCGGGTGGTGGACACGGCCAAGGCTCTTTTCCAGGTGGAGAACTACCAGAGCTTCGTGGCCATCCAGTCGGAGGCGGCCATTAGGGCGCTGGCGAGCCGCTACCCCTACGATGCCGAGGGCAGGTCCTTAAGGGGAAACCCCGAGGAAATCGCTGAGGAGCTCAAGGCCGAGGTGCAAGAGCGCCTAAAGGTGGCCGGGGTGGAGGTGTTGGAGGCCCGTCTCACCCACCTGGCCTACGCCCCGGAGATCGCCCAGGCCATGCTCCGTCGGCAGCAGGCCCTGGCGGTGGTGGCGGCCAGGAGGCTCATCGTGGAGGCAGCGGTGGGCATGGTGAAGGAAGCTCTCCTGGGCCTCGAGGCCCAGGGCATCGCCCTGGACGAGGAACGCCGGGCAGCCATGGTGAACAACCTTATGGTGGCCCTGGTGGCCGAGGCCCAGGCCCAGCCGGTGATGAACGTGGGTACCTTGTACACCTAAAAAAGGGGGTGGGGTGAGAGAGAAGGATAAGAAGCGATTCCTCTTAAGGCTTGACCCAAGGCTCTACCGGGTGCTGGAGAAATGGGCCCAGGACGAGCTGAGGAGCGTGAACGCCCAGATCGAGTTCCTCCTCAAGGAAGCCGCCAAGAAGGCGGGGAGGTGGAAGGATGAGGCTCCACCCGAAGAGGGACGGGAACCCTAGGCGGTTTTTCCTGGTCTTGCTCCTCTTTTCCCTTCTGGCCCTGGGTGGGGTGGTCCTCCTGGCTGCCCGGGAGGATCCCGAAAGCCTCCCCCTCCTCCTCGGCATCCTCCTGGTGGACCTCTTCCTGATGGGGGGTTTCCTCTACTGGCTCATGGGGTTTCCCCAAAGGCTTTTCTACGAGCTAAATGGCCCGGTGCTCGTCGTCCACCAACCCCTAGGCCGCCGCACGGTCCACCGCTCAGAGGTGGCGGAGGTGAGGCTCCTCACCTTCGCCCTTCCCTGGTGGACCCTTCAGGGGGAGGTCTCCATGCCCGGCTACCACCGCAAGCGGCTCCGCCTGGAGGGGCTACCCGTGGAGGCCCTCGTGGGAGCCAGGCGGGGGGAGGGAGTGCTCCTGGTGCTCAAAAACCGCTCCGGCCTCCTTCTAAACCCGGAAGATCCCCTTCCCTTACTGAGGTGGAAGGAGGAGGCATGAGGGCCCTTTACTGGACCCTGGGCCTTTCCTGGGTGGCCTTCCTGGTCTTTTACCTGCTGGGCGGGCGGGTGGGTAGCCTTGCCTATCTGGCCTTTGGCTTCCTCTACATGTGGATTCCCGGCCTGGTGGCCCTTTCCTTCGCCCGCAAGGAGGGAGTGCGTCTCCCCCTTGCCCTAAGGCCCAACCGCTACTGGCTTTTCGCCTGGCTCTTCCCCGTGGCCCTCACCCTGCTTTCCATTCCCTTAAGCCTTCCCTTCGGTGCCCGGAAAGGATGGGAAGCCCTCCGGCAACCCACGCCCCAGGCAACAGCCCAATCGATCCCGGAAACCCTCTCTGCGTTTCTCCCCCTGGTCCTCATCCTCTCCGCCCTGATGGCGGGGGCCACGGTAAACCTCCTGGCCGCTTTGGGAGAGGAGCTTTTGTGGCGGGGGTACCTGTGGGAAAAGCTAAAGGAGCGGGGCTTCTGGCCCGCCAGCCTGGAAATCGGCTTCTGGTGGGGCCTGTGGCATGCTCCCCTTATCCTGGCTGGCCACAACTATCCCAGAGAACCTCTCCTCGGCGTTCCCATGATGATCCTTTTCACCCTGGCCCTGACCCCTGGGCTCCTCTGGGTCCGGGAAAAAGCGGGCTCGGTGCTGGCGGCGGCCCTCTTCCACGGAACCCTGAACGCCATAGCGGGCCTCTCCCTCCTTCTGGTGGAACGCACCCACGACCTCCTCATCGGGGTGGTGGGGCTTCCTGGACTTTTCCTCCTTTCCCTTTTCAACCTCTGGCTGAGGAGGCGGGTATAGTCAAGGGGATGCGGTTTCTAGTGCTTTCGGGGCTTTCTGGAGCGGGCAAGACCACGGCCAAGGGATACCTTGAGGACCTGGGCTACTTCATGGTGGACAACCTCCCCCCAAGCCTGTGGGAAGCCCTCTTGCAGGAACTGGCCCGAAGAGGGGTGGAGCGGGCCGGGGTGGTGCTGGACGCCCGGGCCTTGGCCTTCCTCGGGGACCTGGAAAGGGTCCTGGACCAGCTCAAGCCCACCGTGGTCTACCTCGAGGCCCGCCCCGAGGTCCTCCTGCGCCGCTACAACCTGACCCGGAGGGTCCACCCCCTGGGGGCGGGAAACCTCATGCGGGAGATCGGGGAGGAACGCCGCATCCTGGGTCCTTTACGGGCCAGGGCCCACCTGGTCCTGGATACCTCGGAGCTTTCCCCAAGGGCCCTCAAGGACGCCCTGGTGCGTTTTCTTGGGGAGGAGGCAGGCTTTCTTTTGCGCCTCATCTCCTTTGGCTTCAAGTGGGGCCCGCCCCAGGAGGCGGATCTGGTCCTAGACGTGCGCCCCCTACCCAACCCCCACTACGACCCCGCCCTCAAGCCCAAGACGGGGCTTGACCCGGAGGTGCAGGCCTATGTGTTCCGGGAAGAGTACGAGCCCTACTACCGGGCCCTGCTGGCGGTGGTGGGGTTGGCGGCAGAGGGGGCCCAGAAGGAAGGCAGGGCCTTTTACACCGTGGCCGTGGGCTGCACCGGGGGAAGGCACCGGAGCGTGGCCGTGGCCGAGCGGCTTGCCGAAGAGCTCTCCAGCCGGTTCCGGGTGGAGGTGAGCCACCGGGATGTGGACAAGGAGGAATAAGCCCCTGGGCTTTTACCGGGTAGCCAAAGGGCTTGCCCGGCGTTTTCCCCCGCTTCGCTGGCTCCACCCAGGGATGCGGGTCAAGCGCTACGCCGCTTTGGCAGGCCTAGGGGTGGGTCTCATGGCCTACGGGCTCGCCCGCTTCCTCCCTCCCCCACCCCCGGAGCCCTGGGCTCTGGGCCTCGTCCTCTTGGGCCTCGCCCTCTTGGTGGGAGGGGTAAGGAGCATGAACCGGAGCATGCTCTCCGCCTTCACCGAGCCCGAGGCGGTGCCGGAAAGGGTCTACGTGCGCAGGAGGCTGGAGCAAGGCCCCAAGGTGGTGGCCTTTGGCGGCGGGACCGGGCTCTCCCGTGTGCTTAGGGGCCTAAAGGAGCACACGGCCAACACCACCGCCATCGTGGCCGTGACCGACGACGGGGGCTCCACAGGCCGGCTCCGGCTAGCTTTCGGCCTGCCGGCGGTGGGGGATCTGGTGGACTGCCTGGCGGCGCTTTCCGACCACCCCGCCCTTCCCAAGCTCCTGCACTACCGCTTCCAGGAAGGAGAATTTAAGGGCCACACCTTCGGCAACCTCTTCCTCTTGACCCTGAACCAGGAAGCCAGGGATTTCGCCCAGGCCATCCTCGAGGCCAACGCCATCCTGCAGCTTAGGGGCCAGGTCTTTCCCGCCACCCCCGAGGCCGTGCGGCTTAAAGCCCGCTTCCGCGATGGCTCGGAGGTGGTGGGCGAGGTGGCCATCCGGGAAAAAAGGGGGCGGATCCAGGAGGTCTTCCTGGAACCCGAACCCCAGCGGGTCATGGAGGAAGCCCTTAGAGCCATCCGCCAAGCGGACCTCCTGGTTCTGGGCCCGGGAAGCCTCTACACCAGCGTCATCCCCAGCTTCCTGCCCAAGCCCCTCCTGGAGGCCATGGCCAAGGCCAGGGCTCCCCTGGTCTACGTGGTGAACCTCATGACCGAGCCGGGGGAAACCGATGGCTACACCGCTTACGACCATTACAAGGCCATCGCCTACCATCTCGGCAGGAGGCCCGAGGTGGTCCTGGTGCACACCGCCCCCATCCCGGAGGAAGTCCAAAGGCGGTATGCGGCAGAAGGGCGTTTTCCCGTGGCCTTTGACCCGAGGCCCTTCGCCGCGGATGGGGTGAGGGTGATCGCCGGGGATTTCCGGGAGGAGGGCCCCTTGGCCCAGCACGACCCGGAAAAGGTGGTGAGGGCCCTCGTGGCCCTGGTATAAAGATGGGCATGCTGTTTCTCTTCCAGGACCCCGTGGGCGACGATCAGGGCCTGGCCTACCTCTATCCCCGGGCAGCCCTGTTCCAGGAGGCGGGGGAGGGCTATGCCGACCTCCTGGCCCTGGCAGGGGAAGAACGGGAAGGGAGGCTGGTCCTGAAGGTGCGCCTGAGCCGCTACCCGAATCCCCTCGGGGGCCCCTTGGGCTTCAGCCTGGCCACGGTGGCCCTCTGGTTGGACACCGGGGAAGGAGGGGAGGAAGCCTTGCTTCCTGGGCTTTCCACCCCTCCTGGCCAAGGCTGGGAGGTGGCCTATATCCTCACGGGATTTGGCGGGGAAAAGCGCACCCCCACCGGGGAAAGGACGCCCGCGAGGGTGTGGCGGGAAGGGGAATGGGTGGTGGTGGACACCGGGATTTCCCCCGGGCCTTACGGCTACTACGGGGCCGTGGGCCTCTTCGACCCCTTCGCTTCCTGGTACCTGCGCCCCACAGGCCCGGAAGGAGGCCCCTGGACCCTGGGGGCCCCCCCGGGAAGCCCCCCGGTGGTGGACCTTTTGGCGGAGGCACCCTTGGACCAGGTAAAGGCCTACCAAACCGGCATCCTGAAGCCCTTAAGGCCCAAGGGATTCGCCCTCAAAAGGGAAAGCCTCCTGGCCTTTGCCCTGGGCGGGGCCTCCCTCCTCCTGGCCTTCCTCCTCCGCAAGCCCTAGAGGGGACGCAAATCCTCCAGAAGAAGCCACCCCACCTCCTTGGGAAGCCCCTCCAGCATCCCCCGAAGGATGGGGGCCAGGGTTTCCGTCAGGGGCTTCAAGGCCTCGGGAGGTTCCTCGGTGAGGAGAAGAAGGGTAACCTGGTAAAAACGCTGGGTGTGGGTGGGGGTACCGTCCTCAAAGAAGGGCGCGGGGGGCGGCACCTCGTCCAGGAGAAGCCTGGCTCCCTCCACCTCCTGGGGAAGCAGGGTTTTCAGGTCCAAGGCAAGCTCCCTGGGGTACCAAAGGTAGCCCTGGAACAGGCGCACCGCTTGCACCCGTCTAGTTTAGAACCTCCCACACCTCCTCGCCATAACGGTAAACCCGAGGAAGCCTCCGGGAAAGGTGCACCGCTACCTCGTAAGGGATGGTCCCCCGGGCCTCGGCCCAGGCGCAAAGCCCCGTGGGGCCGAAATCCGGGGAGAGCACTTCCAAGACCGCCTCCAGGGACAAAGGCCCCGGGGAAAGAACCGTGGTCTGGTCCATGGAGATACGGCCCGCCACCGGGTAAAGGTCTCCTTCGGGACCCTTCACGAAGCGCACCGCCCCCCGGGGAAGACCGTCGGCATAACCCACGGGCAAGGTCAAGAGCCACTCCCCACCCCGGGCCACGTACTCCCCTCCGTAGCCCACCCGATCCCCCGGCCCCAGCTGCTTCACCAGGGTGGGCCGGGCGAGAAGGCGGAGGATGGGCTTTAGGCTGAAACCCGGGATGAGGCCATAGAGGGCAAGACCCACCCGCACGTTCTCCCCCCCGTGCAGCAGAAGCCCGTAGGAGTTTTCCAGGTGGTAGAAGTAGCCTTCCCCCAAAGCCTCCCGCACCCTTTGGAAGCGGCTTCTCTGCACCTCCACGAAAGCCTCGTCCTCCCCGGCGGTGGCCAGGTGGGTGTAGACTCCCTCCACCCTTATCCCCAAGGCCTCCACCGCCAGGAGGGCATCCTTGGCCTTCTCCCAGGGAAAGCCCACCCGGTTCATCCCCGTGTCCACCTTGAGGTGGGCCCTGGGGGTTAGGCCCAGGGCCCGGGCCCTACCCGCCAGGGCCTGGGCTGCCTCGAGGGTGGAGAGGGTGGGCAGCAGGTTAAGGCGCAACACCTCCTCCGCCTCCAGGGGATGGAGGCTTCCCAACAGGAGGATCTCCCCCTCCACCCCGCCTTCCCGCAGGGTCCTTCCCTCGCCCACCGTGGCCACCGCCACCCGCCTGGCCCCCTTTTGGAAGAGGAAGCGGGCCAGGGGTAAGGCTCCGTGCCCATAGGCCTCGGCCTTGAGGACCGGGATGACCTCTCCCCTGGCCTTGGCCTTAAGGAGGAGCCAGTTGGCCTCGAGGGCCTTAAGGTCCACCTCTATCCAGGCGCGGGTCTTGAGGTACGCCGCGGCGTGACCCATGCTAATCCTCCAAAAGCCCCACAAAGCGGTGGGGATCGGGATCCAGCTTAAAGCGACGGCGGTCCAGGCGGGAAAGAAGCTCCCAAAGCCGCTCCGTGCTTCCCTTCAGGAGAAGGTGGAAGATGTACATCCCCTTCACCCTGGGCACCGGGGCAGGGGCCGGACCCAGCACCTCCCCTTCCCGGGCCACCCCCTTCAGGGCGGAAAGGAGGCCATAGGCCTCCTCGAGGGCCCGCTCCTCCTTGCGGTGGGCCACCTCCAGCTTCACCATCCGCACCTTGGGAGGGTAATCCAGGGCTTCCCGCAGGGCCTTTTCCCTCCAGGGAAAGACCTCCACGCTTCCCTCCAAAAGCGCCTGGTGAGCAGGGTGGTCGGGGGTGTAGGTCTGGAGGACCAGAAGGGGCCTTCTCCCCGGCCTCAGCTCGGTGAGGGCCCAAAGCAGGCGATGGTACCGCTCGGCGGCGCGGAAATCGGAATCGTAGAGGAAGCCATCGGCATAGGGCAGGAGGACCAAGGCCAGCTCGGGGAGAACCGGGCCCCGGAGGAACGCGGTGGTGCCCACCACCACCCCTGGCTCTCCCTCGAGCAGGGGGCCCAGGTCGTCCTTCCCCTCTTTGGAGTAGCGGTACACGGGTAGGGAAAGGCGCCCCCTTAGCTCCTCCTGCAGCCATTCCAGCCCTGGCCCCTTGGGCTCGAGGAGGGGGGAACCGCACTCCGGGCACAGGACCGGGGGAGGCTCGCGGTGGCCGCACTGGTGGCAGACCAGCTCCCCCCTGCCCCCCTTGTGGTAGCGCAAGGGAAGGGCGCAGTTGGGGCAGGTGGGCTTGTACCCGCAGTCGGCGCAGAGGAGGAGGGCGCTATAGCCCAAGCGGGGAGAAAGGACCAGGGCCTGCCGACCCTTCTCCTCCACCTGCCTCAAAAGGGCCCAGGCCCTTCCCACGAGGGGATACCCCTTCTCCTTCCTCAAGTCCAACAGGAGAACCCTCGGCTTGGGTACGGGGAAGGCCAGGCCCGGCTTTTCCAATACCTCCACCGCGGGTACCAGGGAAAGGTAGGTGAGGGGCACTCCCAAAAGCCTCGCCCTGAGCTCCGCCAAAGGAGGCACAAAGGCCCGGGTCCCCGAGGGAAGCTTGTAGCTTTCGCTTCCCTCTTCCACCACCACCAGGGAATCCGGGGTGAAGGGGAGGAGAAGCCCGCCATAGGTGGCGAAGATCAAGCCCCCAGGCTGCCGAAAAAGGGCCTCCCTCGCTTCCCGGGAAAGGCCCCCATGGTACGGCCTGGCCTGGGGGAAGTGGCGGAGGAAGCGTTCCAAAAGGCTTACCTCGGGAAAGAGCACCAGGTGGCTTCCCTTGGCCACCAGACCCGCCAGGAAACGCATCCTCTCCCCAAGCCTCCCCCCGTTCAGCCTTTCGGGCCTTTCCGGAAGGAAGAGGGGCTTTAGGGGCTCGCCCGCAGGGGAAGGCTCCCTGGGAGTCCCGTAGCCGATATACCCCTCGGCGAGAAGCCTCTTCACCCGGCCCACCCCTACCCCAGCAGCCCGGGCCAAGGCTGCCAAACTCTCCGCCTGGCCCAGGGTCCAAAGGACCTGCAAAACGGCGTCCAGAAGAGGGTCAGGATGCCGCTTCTCCAGGGGGATGAGAACCTTTCTCCCCTCCTTAAAGGCCACCTCCTCCTGCAAGACCCCAGCCTCCCGCAGGTAATCCAAAAGCTTGGGGTCAAACCCCTTAGCCTCCTGCCAGGTGACAAGGCCCTCCAACCCCCTGGGCAGAAGGGCTGGGTCCGCCCCCGGGTAGAGGCGCACCCGGTGCCTTAGTTCGGGAAAAGGGGGCAGGAAATCGGCAAGCACCTGGCCCAAGGGAGCAAAGAGGTAACGGGCGGCTTCCTCCAGAAACAGGATCTCCTCCGGGCGCAAATAGGGCCTCGAGTCCAGATAGGCGATGGCGTGCCGCAAGGCATGGCTCGGCCTGCCCCCTTCCCCCACCACCACTCCCACCCGTACCTCCCCCCGCCAGGGCACCGCTATCCGTTTCCCCAGGGCTTCTTCCCCATCTACCCCCTCCTGGCCCAGGGGAGGCAGGTAGGTCATGGGGGGAAGGGGCAGGGGTAAGGCCACCTGAAGAAGGCGCATGCTGCCCATAGGATAAGGGGGATGCGGTGGGCGGTGGTGCTCTCCGGGGTAGCCCTCTACAGCGCCCTCTACGCGGTGGTGCCCTTGCTTCCCCTTCTGGAAAAGCTCTTCGCTGCCCCTCCGGGGGCTGCGGGTCCAGGCATGGGCCTGCCCCTTTTGCTTCTGGTGCTCCTTTCCCCCTGGGTACCCCGCCTGGGCCTGCCGGCAGGCACCCTGTTGGGCGGGGGCCTTCTCTTGGTGGGCCTAGGGGGGGTGCTCGGGGCCTTTAGTCCAAGCCTTCTCCTCTGGACCCTTTGCCGCATCCTCCAGGGGGTTGGGGCTGCCCTCGTGCCCACCTTGGCCATCGCCCTCATTCCCCTTCTCTTCCCCCAAAAGGCCTGGGAGATGGCCGGGGTATACATGGCGGGGAATGTTCTGGGCGGGGGCATGGGCCGGGTGCTGGCAGGGCTTTTGGCGGAAATCGTCGGGGTGAGGGAGGCCCTCTTCCTCCTCTCCCTGCCCGCTTTTCTCCTGGGTCTTCTTCTCATCCGGGCTCCTGCGGGGCTTCCCGCCCTGGGTAGGCCGCAATACGACCTTTCCGCCTTTCCCTTGTACCTGGCGGGTTTCATCCTCCTTTTCCTGAACCTCTTCCTGGCCAACCTCCTCCCCTACCGCCTTCTGGAGCTGGGCTTCCGCCCGGGCGAGGTGGGGCTCGTGTACCTGGCCTACCTCTTCGGCATCCCGGGAAGCGCCCTTTCGGGGCTTCTGGCCCGCCGGTTCGGGGCGGTGGCCACCTTTCGCCTGGCCTTCTCCCTGGTCCTCCTCGCCCTGGGGCTTTTGCTCCTCCCACCCCCGGGCCTGGTTCTGGGATTCGTGCTCCTCATGGCCGCCCTCTTCACCGCCCAAAGCCTGGCCTCAGGAGCTGCAGGAAGGAGGGGAGCGGGGGTAAGCGGCACCTACGTGGCCGCCTTCTACCTGGGGGGCACCCTGGCCGGGCTTCTTTATCCCTTCTTCCTCCATAGCTTCCCCCTGGCGGTGGCGGTGGGCGTGGCCCTGGCCCTTCTCAACCTCCTCCTGGCCCCCGTCAGGTAGGCTCTTTGGTCCCGGAACCCTCCTACCCGCGCTACCATAACCCCATGGAACTCCACGCCGCCGATCAGTACCTGGTGGCCCCTGGGGAGGCCGGGCTTCTTTCCGTCTACGAAAGGCTTTCCGGCACCCGCCTCTATCCCCCTTTCCCCCCGGTGGAGCTCCCTGGCGGGGTGGGGGGGCTTTTGGAACGGGGGGGCTTTGGCCAGACCTTTTTCTTTCCGGCGGAGGTCCTGGGCCTGACCTTTAAGACCCCCAAGGGAAGGGTGGTGCGGGCCGGGGGGGTGGTGGTGAAGAACGTGCAGGGTTACGACCTGGTGCGGCCCTTTGTGGGGAGTTTTGGCCTGTTAGGAAAGGCCCTCGAGGTGGTCTTCCGCCTGAGGCCGGGGCAGGCCTCCGTCTTTCTAAAGAGGCCCTTCACCGGAGAATTTCCCGAGCTTACCCCTAATCCCCGCTTCCTCTTTGCCCTCCTGGAGGGAGGGAGGTGGTGGCTTTACGCCTTTCACTTCGGCCACGAGAAGGAGGTGGCCCGCTTCCAAGAGGCCTTCGGCGGGGAGGAGGCCGGACCCCTGGACCTGCGGCCCCTCTTCCCCCAGGGGATGGGGGTGGGGGAGGGTCCTCTCAGGGACCTTCGCTTCTCCTGGGCGGATGGGGGCAGGGCCCCGGAGCCTCCAGAGGCCTTCCGGAAGCTCGCCGAGGCGCTTTAGTTAGGGATTGTGGAAACGGAGTCCTCGACCTGTCCGGGGAAGGAGCGTAAGGGGGTGCCGCCATCTCCTTGCCCCACCCTCCCCACGCCCGGGACGGGGCAAGGTATTCTCTAAAGGATGCGGGAGCTCGAGCAAGAAGCCCTAGCCGCCATCCGGGAAGCCCGGGACCTCGAGGCCTTAAAAACCCTGAAGGCCCGCTACCTGGGCAAAAAGGGCCTCCTCACCCAGGAGATGAAGGCCCTTGCCAGCCTTCCCCTCGAGGAAAGGAAAGCGAAGGGCCAGGCCCTAAACGCCCTCAAGGAGGCCATCGAACGGGCCCTGGAGGAGCGGGAAAAAGCCCTGGTGGAAGAGGAGCTGAGAAGGGCCCTGGAAAGGGAGCGCCAGGATGTTTCCCTACCAGGGGTGGAGGTTTTCACGGGGGGACTCCACCCCATCACCCTCATGGAGCGGGAGCTGGTGGAGATCTTCCGCTCCCTGGGTTACCAGGCGGTGGAAGGCCCCGAGGTGGAAAGCGAGTTCTTCAACTTTGACGCCCTGAACATCCCCGAGCACCACCCGGCCCGGGACATGTGGGACACCTTCTGGCTGGAAGGGGAGGAGCATAGCCTTCCTGGCCCCTTGGGAGAAGAGGTGAGGGGAAGGCTCCTTCTTCGCACCCACACCTCCCCCATGCAGGTGCGCTACATGGTGGCTCACACCCCTCCCTTCCGCATCGTGGTGCCGGGGCGGGTTTTCCGCTTTGAGCAGACGGACGCCACCCACGAGGCGGTCTTCCACCAGCTGGAAGGCCTGGTGGTGGGGGAAGGGATCACCATGGCCCATCTGAAGGGAGCCATCTACGAGCTGGCCCAGGCCCTTTACGGCCCCGAGTCCCGGGTGCGCTTCCAGCCCGTGTACTTTCCCTTCGTGGAACCCGGGGCCCAGTTCGCCATCTGGTGGCCCGAGGGAAGGAAATGGCTGGAGCTGGGAGGGGCCGGGATGGTCCACCCCAAGGTCTTCCAGGCGGTGGACGAGTACCGAAAAGCCCTGGGCCTTCCCCCGGCTTACCAGGGGGTCACAGGCTTCGCCTTTGGGCTCGGAATCGAACGCCTGGCCATGCTCCGCTACAACATCCCCGACATCCGCTACTTCTTCGGGGGAAGGCTTAAGTTCCTGGAGCAGTTCCGGGGGATTCTATGAGGGTGCCTTTCTCCTGGCTAAAAAGCTACGTGCCCGAGTTGGAAAGCCCCGAGGTCCTGGAGGAGCGGCTCGCCGGTCTCGGCTTTGAGACCGACCGCATGGAAAGGATCTTCCAGATACCCGGCGGCGTGGTCTTCGCCCGGGTCCTCGAGGCCCACCCCATCCCCGGCACCGGCCTGAAACGCCTGGTTCTGGATGCAGGAAAGGTGGTGGAGGTGGTCTCGGGAGCGGGAAACGCCCGGGCGGGAATCGGGGTGGCCCTGGCCCTTCCCGGCACGGAGGTAAGAGGCCTAGCCATCGGGGAAAGAACCATCCAGGGGGTGGTCTCCCACGGCATGGCCCTATCGCCTAAGGAACTCGGGGTAGGGGAATACGGCGGTGGGCTTCTGGAGTTCCCTCCCGATACCCTTCCTCCCGGCACCCCCCTGGCCGAGGCCTGGCCGGAGGAGGAGGTGCTGGACATAGAGGTCACCCCCAACCGCCCGGATGCCCTGGGGATCCTGGGCTTGGCCTTTGACCTCCACGCCTTGGGCTACAGCCTGGTCCTGCCCGAAGTGCGGCTGGAAACGGAGAAGGTACCCCTACCCTTTAGCCTCCGGGTGGAAGATCCTCACGGGGCCCCTCACTTCACCCTTTCCTACGCCTTTGGCCTCCAGGTGGGGCCGAGCCCTCTTTGGCTCCAACGCATCCTTTTCGCCTGCGGGATGAGGCCCATAAGCAACGTGGTGGACATCACCAACTACGTGATGCTGGAACGGGCCCAGCCCATGCACGCCTTTGACCTCCGCTTCGTGGGGGAGGGTATCCTGGTGCGCCGGGCCAAACCCGGGGAAAAGCTCGTCACCCTGGATGGCGTGGAAAGGGAACTCCACCCGGAGGACCTGGTGATCGCGGGTTACCGGGGAGAGGAAAGTTTCCCCATCGGCCTCGCCGGGGTCATGGGGGGCGCCGAAAGCGAGGTGAAGGAGGACACTCGGGCCATCGTTCTCGAGGTGGCCCAGTTTGACCCCGTTTCCATCCGCAAAACCGCCAGGCGGCATGGCCTCCGCACCGAAGCCAGCTACCGCTTCGAGCGAGGGGTGGACCCCTTGGGCCAGGTACCCGCAGCCCAAAGGGCCCTAAGCCTCCTCCAGACCCTGGCAGGGGCCCGGGTGGCGGAGACCATCCTGGAGGAAGGAACCCCCCAGGCACAAAGGCCCATTCCCTTCCGCCCTGCGTACGCCAACCAACTCCTCGGTACCCAGTACCCGGAAGAAGTACAGCTTGCCATCCTAAGGCGCCTGGGCTGCCGGGTAGAGGGGGAGGGTCCTTACCGGGTCACACCCCCCAGCCGCCGCCTGGACCTCGAGCTGGAAGAGGACCTGGTGGAGGAAATCGCCCGAATCCAGGGTTACGAAAGCATTCCCCTGGACCTTCCTGCCTTCTTCCCCGCCCCCGACAACCGGGGGGTGGAGAGGCCCTACCAAAGGGAGCGCCGCCTGCGGGAACTCCTTTCGGGCCTTGGCTTCCAGGAGGTTTACACCTATAGCTTCATGGACCCCGAGGAGGCTTCCCTCTTTCGCCTGCCCCCGCCCCCCTGGCGCCTCAAAAATCCCTTGAGTCCCGAAAAGGCCGCCCTGAGGACCCACCTCTTCCCCGGCCTCCTCAGGCTCCTCAAGGAAAACCTGGCCCTGGACCGCCCGGAAAGAGCCCTCCTCTTCGAGGTGGGCAGGGTCTTCGGGAAAGAGGGGGCTTGGGTGAGGGAGGAAACCCATCTGGCAGGCCTCCTCTTCGGGGAAGGCCTGGGGCTTCCCCATGGGGAGAAGCTTTCCGGCTACCCCCTCCTCAAGGGGCTTCTGGAGGCCTTTTTGAACCGGCTGGGCCTGGACCTCGGGGTGGAGGCCCATCCCTACCCCTTCCTCCATCCCGGCGTTTCGGGGAAGGTAAGGGTGGCCGGGGAGGAAAAGGGATTCCTGGGCCAGGTGCACCCGGAGATCCTCAAGGCCCTCGAGCTTCCCCCGGTCTATATCTTTGAGCTTCACCTCCCCCTTCCCGAGAAACCCTTCCGCTTCCAAGACCCCTCCCGCTACCCCTTAGCCCTCAGGGACCTGGCAGTGGTGGTTCCCGAGGCCACGCCCTACGGGGAGGTGGAGGCCCTCCTTCGCCAGGCAGCGGGACCCTA
>Ga0101943_1002083_pt1 | contig 13760 bp, 11 predicted proteins | sample DewCreD2012metaG_5_FD_75244 | JGI IMG/M metagenome (GOLD analysis project Ga0101943, IMG submission 75244) | Hot spring sediment bacterial and archeal communities from British Columbia, Canada, to study Microbial Dark Matter (Phase II) - Dewar... ... | reverse complement strand
GCATGCTCTCCGATCTGTCGGGCTGGCTGCTCCACGGCCGTGAGCGGTGGGTCAAAGACTGCTCCCAGAGTTGCCACATCGAATGCGACTATGGCCAGATCGTCGGGTATTCGCCAGCCAAGAGCACGCACGGCAAGGAGGAGCTCCGCGGCAAGCCAGCTCCCCAAGGCCAGGGCAGCACGCGGCCGCGTCATTCGCAAGGGCTCGGCCAGGCTCCCCGGCGGGCTATGCTGTCCGGTGCCACCTGAGCGCAGGATGAGCGCGGGGTCAGGGGTGATGCCAGCATCCCGCAGCGCCTGTTCATAGCCACGCTGGCGCTCGATCAGGCTGCTCGTCCGTGGCGCAGGACGGGTCACCAGGGCAATGCGTCGGTGACCTAGACGCAGCAAGTGGGCTGTAGCCTCATACGCAGCCTCGTAATTCTGTGTACAAACGCAGTCGGCTTCAATTCCTGGCAGGGCACTGTCTAGCAGCACCAGTGGATAGCCGCGCCGCACAAGCTCAAGGAGCACCAGGGCTGGTGCAGCCGGCGTTTCGGTCCAGCCTATTGGAAACAGGACCAGCCCGGCGGCTCCGGCCATGGCAAGGCGGGTCACCTGCTCGGCCTCGAGGTCCAGCCGGCCCTCTGAGGAGGCGAAGGCCAAGGTAAACCCGGCGCGACGCGTCTCCTGCTCGACGCCTGCCAGAAGCTCATGCAGGCCATGGCTGGCCGGCGCTACCATGCCGATCCAGCGTAGCTCCTCAGGCACCGCCTGCTGCCGCGTGGGGACTTGCCCCACATAGGTCCCGGATCCCTGCCGCCGCTCCAGCAGGCCTTCCTGGAGTAAGCCTGTGATTGCCTGCCGCACCGTCATACGGTGGACGCCGAAATAGGTGGCCAGCCAGGTCTCTGCAGGGATCCGGCTGCCGGGCGGGTATACCCCCTGCGTGATCTGGTCCTGCAGCCAGGTGCGGATCTCCAGATAGCGCGGGTGCCTGCCGCGGGTAGACGCTCGCTCAGGAGGAGACATTGGCACTGTAGATATATAGTCGTCTAGACAATCTTAGCGCGGGCAAGTATAGCAATACGCTATCCTCTCGGTCAAGCAAGCAGCTCTGCCAGCCCTCCGGTCCTGCCGCCTTGGGCTATGTCCGGCAAGCAGCACTACACTGGCTCACCTGGCGTAGTAGCAGCTCACTTTTCGGATGATGCGCGCCATATCGTCGATGTCTTCCTCGCTGTAGCGGTCGGTCCAGGGCCAGCGGTAGGTGTGAGCGAGGTGCTGGCGTGCGTTCGGTACGCTCTCAGCGCTGTATACAGGGAGGGTCGCCGCGTCCAATCCCGGCAGCGGCCACGGCCATGGCGCAGAGCCGTACGCGTGGGCGCGGTCGGTAAGGAAGGTATGACTCTCCGGGATCAGGTAGTACGGCGCAAGCCCGCCAGGCAAGCCTTCTGCCATCAGCGCCTGGGCAAGCCGCGATACCGGCACGCGAAAGTGCGCAGGGTCGAATTGCACGTGGTACAACCAGTACACATGTGAGCTTCCTGCCGGGATAGCCGGCGGCAACACCCCTGGCAGATCCTGAAGCTGGGCAGTGAGCCGCTCCGCCAGCGCCACACGGCGGCGGTGCTGCTCGGGCAGCGCCGCGAGCTGGGCCAGCGCGACGGCTGCATCCAGGTGGCCGAAGCGGTAGTTCAGGCCCACGCTGGCGTGGACGCGTCCATAGCCCGGGCGCAGCACTGCCCCGCGATCGATAGCGAACCGGCGACAGGCGGCGGCAAGCTCAGGATCATCCGTGGTGATGGCTCCGCCGTGGTCGGCGGAGAGATGTTTTTCTGCATCGAAAGAGAAACAGCCGGCGTCTGCCAGCGTGCCGGTCTTGCGCCCTCGATAGTCTGCCAGCGGGGCTTGACAGCAGTCTTCAATCACGGTGAGACCGCGCCGGCGCGCCAGCGCCAGAATGGGATCCATGTCGCAGACCATGCCGTAGAAGTGCACGACGATGACGGCGCGACACCGTGGCCGGATGGCCCGCTCCAGCGTCTCGGCGGTGACCAGTCCGGTGCGCAGATCTACGTCCGGGAACACGGGGATGCAGCCCTGCGCGACGGCTCCGGCTACCGAGCCGTAGTCACTGATCGGGCTGATCAGTACCTCATCCCCCGGCTCCAGCCGGCCAAGGAGCTGGAGCGCTCCCACGACGGTATGCACTGCCGCGGTACAGTTTGCCGTGGCCACAGCAAAGCGTGCCCCACAGGCTTCAGCGAAGGCCTGCTCGAAGCGAGCGATCATGTTGAGTGTAAAGCCACTCTCCAGCACGGCCCGCACGTTTTCGAACGCGGCATCGGGAATAGCGCGGGGGAACACGCCCGGAAATGGCCGGTCCTTCGGACGGACAGGCAGGCCGCCCTCGAGCGCTGGGATCGTGCTGTCTACAGTGGTGGGGCCAGGACCATGGCTCACGGTATGCGCTCCTCCATTGTCACGTTCAGCGCCCGGCACTATATTAGCATATGCGCAGCGAAGCCGGCCTGAAAGAGACCAGAGAAAGAGACTGCAGAGAAGGCGCCTGGGCGCACTATGCCTCTGCTCACGCTTCCGGTGCGACAGTACTGTGGTGTGCCGTCGGGACGTCCGGTCGGGCTCGTCGAGCGTGTGTTGAACGTCGATGCCCGGGAGGTTGGCTTCGTCGAGCTGCACTGTTGGAACGTCGGCTTCCCTGAGGGACCGCCTGTGCCGGAGGCATACTGGGTGGCCATGGGCTCGCCGCGCAACCATGCCCTGGCGGCACAGATCGTGCGTGAGGGCATCGCTCCTGCCCTTGAGGCCGCACGCGCCGCCGGGCTGGCAATCCTCCATGTCCAGCCCCAGCGCGTATGTGAGCGGTACCCGCAGGCGCGCTATCTGGCGGATCCGCCCGCGCCCAGTGCTGGATCCTCCGTGCCGGAGCCCCTGCCTGGCTATCGCCAGGCGCGCGCCGATGCCGTGCATGGCGCCGGGTACCATGCGTGGGACGGCTGGCAACGCCTGGATATCCCGGCGCTCCTGCGGCCGCGGCCCGATGAGTATGTGGTCGCCACCACCGCACAGGTCGACCGGATCTGTCGCGCACGCGGCATCACGACCCTGGTCTATACCGGCTTTGCCACGAACCTGTGCATCCTCGACTCGCCGGGGGCAATGAAGCCGATGCATGCCCTGGGCTACCGGTGCATCCTGCTGCGCGAGTGTACCCTGGCCGTCGAGTTCGAAGATACTATTGATGCACGCCTGAACACTCAGGTGGCTCTCCGCTATATCGAGGCATGGGTAGGATACACCGCTGCGCTGGCGGACTGGCGCGCAGCCTGCCAGGCTGCAGGAGGGGCGGTCCAGCATGGCTGATGGTCTCGTCGACGCTGCACCCCGGGCCTACCCCGATGGCGCGCACTTTGGTCTTAGCCTGACGTTTGATATTGAAATGGTCACGAACTTCCCCTACTGGACATCCGTGTGGGACCACCGGAAGGGTGCCATCGACGAGGACGTGAAAGCGTACATCCGCCGTATCACTGCCATCGCGGCTGAGGCTGGCGTGCGCCTGCAATGGTTTCTGCTGGGGGCGTCACTGGAGGATCCTGACATCGACTATCTGCGTGCGCTCGTCGAGGGGAGCCACGCCCTGGGCAATCATACCTACCACCACGTTAATGTGAAGGCGCAAACCATCGAGCAGCTCCAGGTGGTCTACCGCGAGCGTCCCTGGCTCGCGGCCGGCCGCACGCCTCGTGAGGTTATCCAGGATGAGGTGCGGCAGACAAATGAGGCGATCCAAGCGCGTCTTGGCGTGTCCTCGGCAGGCTTCCGCACGCCCGGTGGATTCCCCACTGGCCTGCACGACGTGCCCGAGATCCAGCGGCTCTTGCTGGATGCAGGCTTCACCTACGTTTCCAGCCAGTACCGGCTCAAGGTGGCCCGCGAGAGACGGCCTGAACTGGCCGACCTCATGGCGGCAGCATGCGCCAGCATCGCTGAGCTGCAGCCCTACCGGTACCCCAGCGGGTTGCTGGAGATCCCCATGATGGGCATGAGTGATGTATGGGCCTTTCGGGTGCTTCGCCTGGACAAAGCGGAGTGGCTCCAGGTAATGCGGCGGGAGATCGTGTTTGCCGCGGCACAGGGGCTGCTCTGTAGCCTGCTGTTCCACCCGGCTGTGCTAGCAAGCCGTGATCCCTTCTGTGAGACGGTGTACGTGGCCCTGGAGACAGCGGCCGCCCAGCCGGGCCGCTGCTGGCATGCGACGAACGATGCGATCGCGCAGTGGCACGCGCCGGACAGCGGATGATCCTGTGCCAGCGCTGGCGCAGAGCGTGCGACGGGAGGGAACTGCGATGGACGGACCTCAATCAGTGAGCCGGCGTGCATTCCTGCTGAGCGCCGGCAGTGCGGCGGCAGCCACGCTCTTGGGCGCCTGCCGGCAGGCCCCGCCCAGCGCCCGGGAAAGGGAGCCTGTGGTTGAAATCAAGCCGGCGACGGTGAAGTATATCCATGTGGATACCGGCCAGGCTGTCTGGCAGGAGGTCTTCACGAAGATCTTCGACGGCTTCCAGGCGAGATACCCTCAGATTAAGCTGGAGGTCGATCCGGTTCCCAGCATTGACGCCTCCCGTGAGAAGGCGACCACAACCTTCGTCGGCGGTGGCTACTATGATCTCCTCTATGGCCACTATTCTATCCTGGCTCCGTACGTGGCCGGCGACCTCATCCAGCCGCTGGATTCCTTCCTAACCAAAGACAAGGAAGTTTCTGCAGGAGATTTCCTGCCCGCGGCCACCGAGGTGTACCGGGGCAAGATTTATGGGCTGGCCTGGTTCACCAACGGCAAAGAGATCTGGTACAACGCCGACCTGCTCGGCCAGGCCGGCGTGAAGACGCCCCGCCAGCTTGAGGCAGAAGGGCGCTGGACCTGGGATGCTCTCCTTGAGCTTGCCCGCCAGGTCACGCGCCGGGACGGCGATCGAATTTCTGTCTACGGATTTAACTATCCCTTCAACTCGACGGGCTGGTTCGTCCACTCCTTGTGGGCGTGGGGTGCCGACTGGTTCGACCGGGGCTTCACCAGGCCAGCGCTGGACACGCCCGAGGCGCTGGCAGCCACGGAGTTCGCGGTCGATATGGTCGTAAAGCACCGCGTGGCAGGGGGCGGTGACTTCACCCGCTCAACGCTGGCCATCCAAATCACGGGTTCCTTCTATGCGCGCACTGTCGACGAGCGTATCCTGAAAGAGAACCCCTTCTCGATCGAGATGGCGCCCCTGCCACGAGGGCCGCGTGGTCGGTGGGTTGCGCTGGCCAACAATGCGAACTACATTGCGAAGCCCTCGAAAGCGCCGGAGCAGACGTGGCTGTTTTACAAGTATCTTCTGAGCCAGGAAGTGCAACCTCTCCTCGCCCGGCTCGGTGGCAGCCGCTATGTGGCAAATAAAAAGATTAAGCCAATCACGCTCGGCAGCTACGAAGATCCCAGGGTCTATGAGTACTCTGCCACGATCAGCCGGCCGACGCCCCTGATCGTGCGGCAAGCCGACCTGGACAAGGATTGGCGTGAGGCCTGGCAGAGTATGGTTGACGGGGCGAAGGGGGTGCGCGAAGCGCTGCGTGAGGTGCAGGAGAAAGCCACGATCTATCTCCGAGACGGCTGCATTTGCTAATGCCGCTTGCGCCAGGGGCAGACGTCATCCTGGACACAGAGGGGAACGCCTGCCCCTGTTAAGTGGACGCAAGCGCGTGACAGGCGCCATCCGCGGCATGGAGGGCAACACCGCATCATGCCGGTGAAGGAACAGCTCTGCCCGGTGCAGGCAGCGACCGGCGGGCCGCACCACCATTTTTTCGGCTACTATGACAAGACCCCCTGGGATGCCAGCGGGCGTTTCCTGCTGGCGCTGGAGGTGCCGTTCGGCGACCGGCCGCCCGGTCCGGACGATGTAGCGCGGATCGGGCTGGTGGAGCCGGGGCGCGGGACCTTCGAGGCAGTGGCGGAGACCCGCGCCTGGAACTGGCAGCAGGGCTGCATGCTGCAGTGGCTGCCCGGGACGGCCGGCCAGACGATCATCTACAACGATCGCCAGGAGGGCCAGTTCGTGGCGGTGCTCCTGGACCTGCCTACCGGCCGGCGGCGGGTGCTGCCGCACCCGATCTATGCCCTCAGCCACGACGGCCGGGCGGCGCTGGGACTGAATTTCTCCCGCCTGGCCAGCGAGCGCCCCGGCTATGGCTACGCCGGGGTGCCCGATCCCTGGGCCCACGAGCCCGCGCCGGACGACGACGGGGTGTACTGGCTGGACCTGCAGACCGGGGAGCGGCGCCTGCTCCTGTCCCTGGCGCAGGTGGCCTGGTGGGAACGCCATCCCACCATGGAGGGGGTCAAGCACCGCTTCGAACATCTGCTGTGGAGCCCCGACGACCGGCGCTTCATCGTGCTGCACCGCTGGTCGCGGGCGCCCCAGGGCTTCTTCACCCGGCTGTTCACGGCGGCCGCCGATGGCTCTGCGCTCTGCTGCCTGGCCGGCCCGGAGCTGGTCTCGCACTTTGACTGGCGCGACCCGCAGCACATCCTGGCCTGGGCCTGGCAGCCCGGCCAGGGCGCCCACTACTATCTCTTCACCGATTGTTCGCCGCACAGCGAGGTAGTCGGCCCGGACGTGCTTACCACCGACGGCCATTGCAGCTACTCGCCGGACCGGCGCTGGATCCTCACCGATACCTACCCCGACCAGGCGTCGTCCCGCACGCTGCTGCTGTACGAGCCGGCCACCGACCGGCGCATCGATCTGGCACGCCTGTACTCCCCGCCGCACCTGCGCGGTGAACTGCGCTGCGACCTGCATCCGCGCTGGAGCCGCGACGGCCGGCAGGTGTGCCTCGATTCGGCGCACACCGGCGAGCGGCAGATGTATGTCGTGGATGTTGCCGCCCTTACCGCTTGAACTCCGCCAGCAGCGGGTTCACCTGGCGCACGATCGCCGCACCGGCGTCCTTCGCCGGCCGCTCGCCGCGGTAGACCGGGGCCAGTTCCTCGCCGATGATCTGGCGCATCTCCGGCCAGCGGGGCGTGATCGGCAGGGGCCGGGCGTGCTCGAGCACCTCGATGTAGAAGCGCGCCTGGGCCGGCGGCTTGCCGGGATCCAGAATGCGCACGTACTCTTCCTGGAGTGCCTTGAGGGCAGGGGTGCGCCCGTTCTTGAGAATACGCTCGATCTCCGCCTCCCGGCTGCCGAAGAACTTTGCCCATTCCCACGCCAGGTCGACGGCCTTCGACGCAGCGAAGAGGCTGATCGCGCCGGTGAAAAGGGTCGTGCCGGCGGTCTTGCGCGTCCACAGCGGCACAATATCCCAGGTAAAGGAGAGCTCACGCCGCCAGGCCTGCACGTTATTGGGGTGGGCCAGGGAGAACGCCAGCCGGCCCAGGGGCCACTGGTTCCCCTGGAGAGAAAGCGGCGTGGCAATCTTGAGGGAGTGAATCAGATCGGCGGTGAACTGGATGGCTTCGTAGGCTTCCGGCCGGTCGAGCAGGCACTCTGTCCGATCCTTGCTCAGGATCTCGCCGCCATTCTGATAGATGTAGTTGGGCCAGTCGCCATCCCAGGTGCCGATGGTGAGGGCCCACGTCTCCGCCGTGGTCACCTGCCGGCCGATCTCCACCAGGGCATCCCAGGTCCAGCGCTGCTCGGCGCGATACTGCGGGGGCAGCCTGGCCCCGTGGCGGACCAGCAGATCCTGGTTAAAGGCCACCGGCACGCCCACGGCATCGCTGGGCCAGCCGAAGAGCATGCCCCGCCAGGTGTTCTCCTCCACGGTGCCCGGCCAGAAGTCCTCCAGGCGCACACTGCGGTCCCGCCTGAGCAGCGTGTGCAGATCAACCAGCTGCCCGGCGTGGGCAAAGCTGATCACCCGGCGCGAGGCCTGATAGCAGCAGTCCGGGGGCGTGCCCCCGGCGACCATGGCGGCGAGCTTGGTGTGGTAGTCGTCCCAGGGCATGGGCTCGATCTGGAACGTGACCTGGGGGAAGCGCTCGCGGAAGCGCGCGGTGAGCCCCTCAAAGGTCGGGATTTCCGTGGCATCGTTGTGCATCACGAGGTGCAGCGTGGTTGGCCGTTGCAAGGCCGGCGTCGGTGTGGAGGTGGCAGGCGCAGCGGTGCTGCGGCAGGCGGCCGCAGCGGGCCCGGCCAGCCCGGCGGCCAGCCAGGTCACCAGCGTGCGGCGGGTAGGCGCCAGTGTGCGGGACGCTGGACAGACCGGTAGAGCAGGCTGTTCAGCAGGCATGCAGGTCTCCTTCCTCAGGCAAACACGCTACGGCAGTCTCGTGCATGTCCATCCTGGGTCAGGACGGCGGGCAGGCTGCCGCCCGGGCATACACCCGCCGTACCAAGGACCGCGCGGTCCCATGCGTAGTCGGTGGCCCGCACAGTATACTCCGCACATGCTAAATCTCCAAAGAAACCGCTATGATTGACACGAGGTATATACAGACCTTGTACTCTGCTGCGCAGCTCTTTAAACCGTAGAGTGCCGCCGAAAACCGTACAGTACCTCCGAACGTACACCACCAGACCTGGGTATGCCTTGATAGCAGGCATCTTAAGAGCTGTCATTCCCTGAGGCCGGCGTGTTCGGCCAGGGCGACCCGGGCTCGTGGGTAAGCTACCCCATGCTCTGGAGGGGGTGCACCTGATTGATCTGGCCCGGCTGTGCTCCTGAGCGCCCCGGCCACCCACCACAGCATTCCGGCGCGGTATGGCCGGTGCACGACCTCCTGCCCTCCACAGCCTGGTGGTCCACGCCTCCAGAGGCAGCCCGAACACCGGAACACCGGGCGCGCCGGTTGACCCCCACGGCGCCGCGGGCTATACTCTTGCCCGCGCAGCCGGCTCGCCGCCCGCGCGGGCTCCGGCCCGTGGTGGAGGTGTGGTGCGTCTGTTCCCGTGCGGTGCCGCGGCCGCCGCGCCCTGCCTGGCTTGCTGCCGTGTTCCTTTGTCTGGGAGCGCACGTCCGCCTCGTGAGGAGGTGTCCGGTGACCCGTCTTCGCCCGCTCAGCCGCCGCGCGCAGCTCCGCACCCTCCTGACCGGCGCCGGCCTGGCGCTCCTCAGCGCCTGCGCCCGTCGCACCGGCTCCCCGACCTCCCCGCAGCAGCCCGCGCCCGCCCCGGCCTCCCCGCCGGCCCGGCTGGTGGCCTACCTGGGGGTCCCGGGCGAACTGGTGCAGGCCTTCGAGACCGAGATCGCCGCGCCGTACACCCGGGCCTATCCCCGCGTGACGGTTGAGCTCCTGCCCCAGCCCCCCGGCGGGGAGGCCGGCATGCGCGAGAAGCTGCAGGTCCTCATCGCCGCCGGCACGCCGCCCGACGCCTGGGAGTACGCCACCATCGCCGAGACCATGGTGCGCTATGGCTGGCTGGTACCCCTCGACGACTACATCCGCCGCGATCGGGTCGATCTCTCCGTCTACCCGCGCACGCTCTACGACCACGTGGCGCGCTATCAGGGCAAGATCTGGCTCCTGCCCTACGGCCATGGCGGCAACACCATGGTGATGGCCTGCAACCGCGCCCTCTTCGCCGAGGCCGGGGTGGCCCTGCCTGCCCCCGACCTGTCGAGCACCTGGACGTGGGATGCCTGGGTCGAGGCCCTGCGCACGTTGACCCGCCGGCAGGGCGACGAGGTCACCCGCTTCGGCCAGGGCGACCCGGGCTCGTGGGTAAGCTACCCCATGCTCTGGCAGACCGACTGGCTGACCGAGGACCTCAAGACCGTGGTGTGCGACAGCCCCGAGATGATCGAGTGCTACACGCGCTACTTTGCCCTGGCCACCACGCATCGGGTCGCCCCCCGCCCGGGCGAGCTGGCCCAGCGCTTCGGCGTGCAGAATGCCATCCAGGCGTTCAACACGGGCAAGGCGGCCATGACCAACCTGCCGCCGTATGCGGTGCGCTCCTTCACCGACCAGAAGTACGTCGACCTGGCGCTGGCGCCGCGGCCGCGGGCCCGCGTCTCGGTGCCCGACGTGAACTGGCATAGCTTCGGCATCATCCAGGGCAGCAAGCAGGTCGAGGCCGCCTGGACGTTGATCCGCTGGCTCACCGACGAGGCGCGCTGGGCCCGCTTTGTCTACAAGATCCCGGCCCAGGCGGCCCTGCAGCGCCCCTGGCTGGAGGAGCAGTTCCGCCGCTTCGACGCCCCGCGGCTGGAGGTGATCACGAACACCCTGGCTGCGGCCGTGCCGCAGACCCGGCTCTTCCGCCTGACGGCGTGGCCGCAGGTCTCGGCCGCAGTCACCGAGGCCTTCGCCCGCCTGTGGGCCGGCCAGGCCGAGCCGGCGGCCGTGCTCAAGGACCTCAAGCCGCAGCTGCAGGCCATCATCGATCGATCCGAGCGCTGACCGCCCGCCCCGCCCGAGCGGCACCGTCACTGCCGCGGGGGTGGATGGCAGGGCCGTATGCCGGACGTCCTGCGCAGGACGCACGATGCCGCACCGCCCCCCACCCGTACAAAAGCGGTCGAAATCTTCTCGGGCCGCGGGTCTGCGGGGGCGCCGGCGGCTGCGGCCGCGCGGCGCGGGCAGGCGCGCGCCGGGGGATCCGGCGTCGCCGCGGCGCCACGCACCACCCGGCGCGCCAGCCGGTCGGGCCGCCTGTGGGGGCCGGCACGGCCGGCCCGCAGGCGCCGCAAGCCCCGGAGCACCCAGAAGATTTCGACCGTTCGTCGCGGCCGGCGCCCTCCTCCCGCGCGCTCGTGCAGCCGCAGTGCGGGCCTGGACGCGCCGGCAGCGCCGGCACGCGCTGCGCCGGCGGAATGACAGAGTCGCACAGCAGCTCCCCCTGGCGTGACGCACTGCCCGCCTGGAGCGCTCCGGCTGGATTGCTCCGGGCAACGCCGCTCCCGCCTGCATCCCGGCTGCCCGAACCTCGGCCAGCGCGGCCCGCGGGACCCGCGTCACAGGCCGGCCACCAGCTCCCCGCGGCTCTGCCGGCAGGCGCGTCAGGAGCGCCGGCGTCCCGTCAATACCGTTGCAGACGGCGGTGCGGTCGCCGCAGGCGCTGCCGGCGTGCGCGCCGATCACGCAGTGCACGGGGCGAGCCCTTCCGGCGTGCTGCGCGATCGCTTCTCGAGCCGGCTCCTGCATCGCAGGCTGCTTCCCGGGACACAGCCGTGCCGGCGCTGCTCACCTGCGTGGCTCCAGGATCCCCTGGCGGGGAGGACCCCGGCCCTGCGCGGCTGCCCGGAACGTCCTGGTAAAGATGTCTGCCGGCGGCGCCGACGGCACCACGCCGAACACGGCTGTGTACAGCCGTGTCGCGTATACTGCTGCCCATACCGTCGCGGTTTGCAAACCGCGACGGAATACATCGGTGAACGGATGATGAGCGATCACGCCGTCCCTGAGATCATCCGCAGTGAGAACCTGAAGACCTGCCGTGGTGAACGTGTACGCCTGGCGCCGAAACTGCAGGGCAACGATGGCGAGGCTACCTGGCATGACGCCGTGGCAGCCCCTGATGCGCTCATCGCGCTGGACCTGTTCTGCGGAGCGGGCGGGCTGAGCTATGGTATGCAGTGCGCGGGTTTCGTGATCGCTGCCGGCATCGACAGCGATCACGATGCCTGCGAGACTCATGCCCATAACTGTCTTTCGAAAACGCTGTGCTGCGATATCCAGACGATCGTCGACCCGTGCGCACTGATGGAGAAGCTGGACATTCCACGAGTAGACGTCATCATTGGAGGACCTCCATGTCAGGGGTTCTCCATCGCGGGCCGCGCCAAGCTGCGGAGCCTGAGCGTGGAGGAGCGAGAGGAAATCTATAAGCGCAACTACCTCTATCGTGAGTTTGTCAGGTTTGTTGCGGCGATCAAACCGCTCTTCTTCGTAATGGAGAACGTGCCGCACCTGAGTTCCTTTGCCGATGGTATTATTGCCCGGGAGATCCAGGAGGACTTCGGCAGGCTCGGATACTGTGTCTATCCAGAGTTACTGGATGCGGCAGACTATGGCGTCCCGCTTATCGGCCTTGCGCCACACCAGCAGGCCCCCGGTGGTGCGCTGCCGGGCGTCTCCGTTGGGGGCGAAGCGCCGGTCTTCCAGGCACTCGCCCACGATCTCGGGGCCGATCAGCTCGCGCAAGGCGGCGAAGCCCAGCACGAACTGGCAGGCCGGCCGGGCCCGGGCCTGCACCGGCCGCGGCAGCCGCGGCAGCCCCCGGCCGGCCCGCCCAGGGCCAGGCTCGCCGCCACAGGCACCACCGGCAGCATGCGCATCCATCCCCACCGGTTCCCGGGGTGCATGGTCTGTTGCCCTCCCCCTCGTGATCAGCGTTCGCGCCGGCTCGATCACTGCCGGCTCCGTCACCGCCGGCTCGATCACCGCCGCCGGCGCGCCCTGCTCCCCCGGCCATAGTACGCCCTCCGGCGGCGGTGTGATGCCAAAAATAGGACGAATTGGCTACTTCTGGCGACAGGCAGCGCCGGGTGTGTGCTGCCGGCGCGCGGTCCCCCGCGGCCCTGCCCGGGCCGGAGGGCTCCCGTTCTGGTATTCCGGCACCGCGGCCGCACTGCGACGCGCCGCCTGCACGCCGCCGGCCCGTGCGGTACGCTTCAGGCCGGCAGGGCTGTCCCGTCCCCGGGGGCCCGCGGCCACCGGTGGGAGCGCGCGGCGGCCCTGTGCCATGCCGCCCGCTCCCACGCGCACATTGCAGCGGCCTCCGGCGCACGTGGTACGATACCGTCGGGACAGACCCCTCGCCAGCCCGCACCCCGCCGCGGCGCAGCCAGCGCCGAAGGAGCCATGCCATGTGCGGTCGCTTTACCAACCGCCTCTCTGAGCACACCATCCGCGCCCATTTCCAGGTGGCCCGGCTCCCGCCGGAGTTCCACCCCCGCTACAACATCGCCCCCGGCCAGGAGGCGCTGGCCATCCTCGGCCCCTGGGGCGCCCACGAGGCCCGCCTGCTCCGCTGGGGCCTGATCCCCGCCTGGGCCCGCGACCCGGCCATCGGGTTCAACACCATCAACGCCCGCGCCGAGACGGCGCACCGCCTGCCGGCCTTCCGCGCCGCCTTCCGGCAGCGCCGCTGCCTCATTCCGGCCGACGGCTTCTACGAGTGGCGCCGCGATGCGGAGGGGAAAACGCCGTTCTGGAGCCATCTGGCCGGCGAGCAGCCCTTTGCCTTCGCCGGCCTGTGGGAGGAATGGGCGCCGCCCGACGGCGGCCCGCCGCTAGGCACCTTCACCATCCTCACCACGGAGGCCGCCGAGCCGGTGCGGCCGCTCCACCCGCGCATGCCGGTGATCCTCCCGCCCGAGCACTATGCCCGCTGGCTCGATCCGGCCGTGCAGGACCCGGCCCTCCTGCAGCCCCTGCTGCGGCCCGCACCGGCCCTGGTGCAGGCGCTGCAGGCCCGCCGGGTGTCGCGCCTGGTGAACTCGCCCAGGAACGACAGCCCGGCGTGCCTTGCCCCGCTCGCCCCGGACCCCGGCCCGGGCTAGCCCGGGCCGGCCGCGCGGCCGGCCGGCGCCGGCGCGTCTGCCGGCGGCAGAAGATCGAGCGCATACAGCCGCGCGGCAATGATGGTCACCAGCCCGCAGCGGCGCTCCAGCCACCAGAGCGCCGCCCGTCCTTTGTCCCAGGGGAGGTTGGGACGTATCTCCAGCACCTCCTTCCCCCGCATCAGCACCACCCACGGCCGGTGTTGTGCCGCCAGGAAGGTGGCCACCTGCTTCACCCGGTCGACCGTCGCCGCGTCC
>Ga0101943_1002081_pt1 | contig 13786 bp, 15 predicted proteins | sample DewCreD2012metaG_5_FD_75244 | JGI IMG/M metagenome (GOLD analysis project Ga0101943, IMG submission 75244) | Hot spring sediment bacterial and archeal communities from British Columbia, Canada, to study Microbial Dark Matter (Phase II) - Dewar... ... | reverse complement strand
CGGCCGGGCCCCGGGATCGGCGGCTGTTCGCCGCGATCGGCGTCGCCCTCGCGGTGTTCGGGATCGGGTACACGGTCTTCGGGCTCATGCCCACGCTCCTCACCGCCGTTCCGATGGTCGTCCTCGCCCACCTCGGCGGGGGCGCCCAGTGGACGCTCTCCACGTACGGGCTCCAGCGCGTCACGCCGGACCACGTCCGCGGCAGGATCTTCGCGATGGACTACGCGCTCATCACCCTCACGCTCACGATCTCGAGCCTCGTGACGGCCTGGGCGGCGAGCGTCCTCGGCGAGCGCCCCGCCGCCGTCGGCCTCGGCCTGACCGCGATCGCCTACGCCGCGCTGTGGTGCTCCCTCACCACGGACGTCCGACGTCGCACCGCACGCGAGGGCCACGCGCGGACCGGCGCGGAGCCGGCCTGAGGGGCTACGAGGGCGAGCCCTCCTCCGGCGGCGGGGGCATCGGCGGCGCGGCCGCGGCCGGAGGGGCGCCGGGCGCCGGGGCACGCTCGCTCGGCGGGGTCCCCGGCGCGCCGAAGGAGACCGAGGGCCCCTCCTGGGTGAAGTTCACCTGCGGGGGGCCGGCCTCGCGGATCGCCTCCTCGATCTCGAAGAACTCCTCCTCGCGGAACCCGAACATCCGGGCGATCAGCATCGAGGGGAACTGCCCCACGCGCCGGTTGTAGTCGCGCACGTTCGCGTTGTAGAAGCGCCGGGCCGTCTGGATGCGATCCTCGGTGTTCGCGAGCTCCTGCTGCAGCGCGAGGAAGTTCTGGTTGGCCTTGAGGTCCGGGTAGTTCTCGGCGACCGCGAACAGCTGGCGCAGGGCCTGGACGAGCGGACCCTCGGCCGCCGCCTGCTCGGCCGGCGAGCCGGTGGCGGCGACGGCGGCCGCGCGAGCGCGGGTGACCTCCTCGAGGACCCCCCGCTCGTGCGCCGCGTAGCCCTTCACGGTCTCGACGAGGTTGGGGATCAGGTCGTACCGCCGGCGGAGCTCGGTGTCGATGTTCGCCCACGCGTCGCGGATGAGCTGCCGCTGCGAGACGAACCGGTTGTAGGAGAAGACGCCCGCGAGCACGATCAGCACGACGAGCCCGAGCACGACCCAGAGCGCTTCCATCGCCTCTCCCTCCTGGTGACCCTCGGTGGGTGACCCTCCGCTGGTGGTCCTCGCGCGAGCCTACCCGCTCGCGTCCGGCCGGTACAGGTCGAAGACCACGCGGGGCACGTGGTCCCGGAAGCCCTTCAGCGTGCCGAGGAGCGGCACGAGCTCGCTCGGGCGGCGGCGCTTGCTGGAGCAGAGCAGCCACCGCCCGCACGCCTCGAACGCGAAGGCGGGGTCGGTCCCGAGCAGGAACCGCATCATCCGCTGGTCGACGAGGGCCACGGCGAACCGCCGGTCCTTGGCCTTCACGTCGAAGGCGCGGTTGAACTCCTCGAGCTCGAGCTCGAGGTCGTCCAGGCCGATCGCGTCGGCCAGGCGCGTGAGCAGGTTCTCGCGGGAGATCGTGATCGGCGAGCACGCGGCCTCGATCTCGGTCACCGCGCAGGAGTACCGGTGGTAGGTGCGCGAGCGGTGGCCCTGCGAGTCGGTGGACTCCTCGTAGTACCAGTAGTCGAACTCCCGCACCGGCATGCCCTGCCAGGTGCCCCACATCACGTTCTCGGTCCCGCGCCCGTCGCCGAGCGTGAGGAGCCGGAAGGGCAGGTCGAGGCAGCCGAGCACGTCCCGCGGCGAGAACTCCAGCCCGAGCTGGCGCGCCATCCGCGCGAGCTCCTGGCGACGCTTCTGCTTCAGGTAGTAGGAGACCCACGCCGCGGCGAGCGCCACCGCCGCGGCGAGCACGAAGGGCAGGACGGCCTCCACCGCGCGCTACCGGTCCTCCGCGGACCGCGGGGACCTCCCGCCGAGCAGGACCCCCACGCCGAGCGCGATGAGCAGGATCGGCAGCACGACGGAGGCCCGGAGCTCGATCACCTCGAGCCGATCGAGCAGCAGCAGCACCCCGACGACCACGAACGCGATCCCGAACGAGAGCCCGACCCGGTCCACGGGCCGATCAGCCACGGCGCACCTCCACCTTCCCGAGCCCCACCGAGAGGTCCAGCTCCAGCACGGGCGCGGCGAGGCACGTCGCCTCGGTCCGGTACTCGGGCGAGATCCCGCTCGCGCGCTCGCCGAAGACCACGACGTCGCCGAGCCCGGAGCGGGCCCGCACCGAGATGCACGGGAAGCCCTCGCCGACCAGCACGAGGAGCTCGCCCATCCCCACCCCCGCCCGGACCCGCACCGAGCCGGGGACCTCGGCCGCCGACCACCGCAGGCCCCCGAGGTCGACCGTGAGCTTCCCGACGGCGAGCTCGTACCGGCGGGGGATCTCGCCGAGCGAGCCCGGCCGCTCCACCCGGTCGCCGACCCCGCCGGTGAGCGGCATCTCGAGCGTCCCGAGCGCGAGCAGGAGCGTGAGCACCACCCCGAGCGCCACGAGCCCGCCCCGCGCCCGCCCCTGCCACGCCCCGACCACGAGCGCGACGCCCACGAGGATGAGCACGACCGGCCACACGAGCGCCCAGTCGAGCTCGAGCGCCCCGGTGGCCTCGAGGAGCCAGCCGAGGCCGAGGAGCACGAGCACGAGGCCGAGCACGAGCCGTCCGGTCGCAACGGGGCCCTTCGCCGGCGCCGGGGACGGTGGGACCGGCGGCAGGTCGCTCATCGCCGCACCGAGGCCTGCACGAGCACCGCCACCCCGACGGCGATGAGCGCGAGCGGCCACACGTACCGCCCGATGCGCGGCACGCTCATCTGCACGAGGAGCAGGACCCCGACGATGACGAGGAGCCCGCCGACCACCAGGCGCAGCGTGTCGGCGCTCGAGGGCGGTCCCGCGCCGAGCTCCTCCCCCGGCCGCTCCTCCGGGATGAGGATCCAGGAGACGATGTACAGGAGGACGCCGCCGCCGCCGACGAGCGCGAGCACCACGAACGCGATCCGCAGCAGCACCGGGTCGATCCCGAGGTACCGGCCGAGGCCGCCGCAGACCCCGGCGATCACCCGGTCCTCGCGGCTGCGACGGAGCAGCCTCGGCGCGCTCGGGGCCGGCTGGCTCACCCCGCCCCCTCCGAGGATCGTCCGGCCGGCACGGCCGCGAGGAACCCGCTCACCGCGTCGAGCACGAGGTCCCGCTCCTTCGCCGGGACCCACGATCGGTAGAGCAGCGCCGCGGACCCCGCGAGCTCGAGACCGAGCCGCTCCTGCTCCCCCACCAGCCAGTCGGCCACCGGCTCGCCCAGGAACGACGCGGCGAACGCCGGGTCCTCGCAGCGCACGTCGAAGCGCGTCGCCACCCGCTCGGAGGGCACGTCGCAGACGGGCAAGCCCGGCCGCTCCTCGGGCGGGGTGAGGAACGCGGCCGGCTCCACCACGAGGCGCGGCGCCGCGAACGGCAGTGGCACGAGCGCGCACGTGAAGCGGCTCGCGCCGGTGAAGGCCTCCGGCCGCGGGAGCTCGAGGTCGAACACGCGGATCTCGCGACCGCGCCAGGGCCCGGCCATCACCTGGCTCGCGACCGCGCCCGGCCGGGTGAGGAGCGCGAAGGGCAGGCCCACGAGCCCGGCCTCGGCGTCCGGCACCGGCCGCAGCCCGAGCGCCTCGGCGGCCCGGCGGGCGGCCTGGCGCTTCGGCTTGGTGATGAGCACGTGGTTCGCGTACGCCACGCCCCCCACGAGCAGCGCGAGCACCACCAGGGGCGGGAGCAGCTTGAGGACGAGCGCCGCGAGGACGGCGGCCGCGAACAGCCCCAGGACCCGCAGCCACGGGCTCACGCCCGGAGTCTATCCGGGTCCGTGGCGTGCGTGCTTGCGCCACCGCATCGAGCCGACCAGCGTGCCGACCGTTTGCGCCCGCACGCGACCGGAGAGGCTCGCCATCAACGGCTTCATCCTCTACGCGCTGGTGACGAACGCGTCGTCGTTCCAGCGCTGAGGGGAGCGCCGGGCACGCGGCGGCACCTCACGTCCGCGTCCGGACGGAACCTGCGCGGGTCCCCCTGAGGCGGGGCAGCGGAGGATTGCTGTATACTGCGCTGTAGATGCCATCCACGCGAACCCAGATCTACCTCACGGCCGACCAGCGCCGACGTCTCGACGAGCTCGCGCGTCGGCGCGGCACGACGCTCGCCCGGCTGATCAGGGAGGCGGTCGACCGCTACCTCGAGACCTCGGGGCCGAGCCCGGCGCAGGCCCTCGACGCGACCTTCGGGCGCGCGCCGGCGCTCGAGATCCCCTCGCGCGACGAGTGGGACCGTGGCTGAGCTCCTCCTCGACACCGACGTCTTCGTCGATCACCTGCGCGGGGCGCGGCGCCTCCGACCCGGTCGGCACCGCCTGCACTACTCGGTCGTCACGCGGTGCGAACTGTTCGCGGGGCGCGGGACGGACGAGGGGGTCGTGCGGATCCTCCTCGCGCCCTTCCGGGAGCTGCCCGTGGACCGAGGGGTCGCCGAGCGGGCCGGTCGGATCCGGCGGGAGGCCGGCGTCCGCACGCCCGACGCCCTGATCGCCGCAACGGCCCTGGAGCACCGCCTCACGCTCGTCACGCGGAACGTGCGTGACTTCGAGCGGGTCCCCGGCCTCCGCATCTCGGATCCCGAGCGGCTCCTCCCGGAGAGGTGATCACCCGGCGACGGCGAGGCAGGGCTCGTGGCAGCGCGTCACATGATGCATAGTGATGTCGTGGCTCGGACCCAGATCTACCTCGGCAAGGAGGAGCTCGAGCTCCTCGACCGCGCCGCGGCGGCGACGGGAGCGTCCCGTTCCGAGCTGATCCGGCGCGCGATCCGCAGCACGTTCGGAGCGCCCGCGAAGGAGGCCCGGCTCGAGGCGCTCCGTCGGAGCGCGGGGGCTGGAAGGGCAGGCGGTTCGCCGGAGCCGAGTACGTGGACGCCATCCGCGGCGAGCTGAACGAGCGCCTCCAGCGGATCAGCGTCCGGTGAGGGCGGACCTGCTCACCACGAACGCCCGGCACTTCCCGATGTGCCCTGGCCTTCGCGCCCCGTACGGAGCGACCGCCTACGCCCCCACGCGCTCGGGCACGCGGAAGACCAGGCCCTCGGGGGTGGCGTCGATCTCGACCGTGTCGCCCTCGCGGACCTCGCCCGAGAGGAGCTTGAGGGCGAGCGGGTTCTGCAGGTGCCGCTGGATCACCCGCTTCAGCGGCCGGGCACCGAAGGCCGGGTCGTAGCCCTGCTCGGCGAGCCAAGCTCGGGCGGCCTCGGTCAGGCGCAGCGTGAGCTTGCGCTCGGCCAGGCGCTCGGCCAGGCGGCCCACCTGGATGTCCACGATCCGCTCGATCTCGTCCCGCCCGAGCGGCTCGAACACGACGATCTCGTCGATGCGGTTCACGAACTCCGGGCGGAAGTGAGCCCGGACCGCCTCGAGCACCGCCTCCTTCCGCTTCTCGGCCGGGATCGTGGGGTCCTGGAAGAGGGCGCTGCCGAGGTTCGAGGTCATGATCACGATCGTGTTGCGGAAGTCCACCGTCCGGCCGTGCCCGTCGGTCAGCCTGCCGTCGTCGAGCAGCTGCAGGAGGATGTTGAACACGTCGGTGTGGGCCTTCTCGAGCTCGTCGAGGAGGATCACCGAGTACGGGCGGCGGCGGACGGCCTCGGTGAGCTGGCCGCCCTCCTCGTAACCCACGTAGCCGGGGGGCGCCCCGATCAGGCGCGAGACCGTGTGGCGCTCCTGGTACTCGCTCATGTCGATCCGGATCATGGCCCGCTCGTCGTCGAAGAGGTACTCGGCGAGCGTGCGCGCGAGCTCGGTCTTGCCGACGCCGGTGGGCCCGAGGAACAGGAACGAGCCGATCGGCCGGTTCGGGTCGGCGAGGCCCGCCCGCGAGCGCCGGATCGCGTTCGCGACGGCGGTGACGGCCTCGTCCTGGCCGACCACCCGGCGGTGGAGCGCCTCCTCGAGGTGGATGAGCTTCTGCATCTCGCCCTCCATGAGGCGCGAGACCGGGATGCCCGTCCAGGCCGAGACGACCTCGGCGATGTCCTCCTCGGTGACCTCCTCCTTCAGCATCCGCACCTCGGACTGGAGCTCGGCCAGGCGCGCGTTCTCGGCGTCGAGCTGCTTCTGGAGCTCGACGATCCGCCCGTAGCGCAGCTCGGCGGCGCGCTCGAGGTCGCCCTCGCGCTCGGCCCGCTCGGCCTCGGCGCGGGCCTCCTCGATCTGCTGCTTGAGCGCGCGGATCGCGTCGATCCGCTCCTTCTCCTGCTGCCAGTGCGCCTTCATCGCGGCCGACCGCTCCTGCAGGTCGGCGAGCTCGCGCTCGAGCTTCTCCAGGCGCTCCTTCGAGACGGGGTCGGTCTCCTTTCGCAGCGCCGCCCGCTCGATCTCGAGCTGCTTGATCCGGCGCTCCACCTCGTCGATCTCGACCGGCATCGAGTCGATCTCGATCCGCAGGCGCGAGGCGGCCTCGTCCACGAGATCGATCGCCTTGTCGGGCAGGTACCGCCCGGTGATGTAGCGGTCCGAGAGCACCGCGGCCGCGACGAGGGCCGGGTCCGAGATCCGCACACCGTGGTGGAGCTCATAGCGCTCCTTCAGCCCCCGCAGGATCGCGATGGTGTCCTCGACCGAGGGCTCGTCCACGAACACCGGCTGGAACCGGCGCTCGAGCGCGGGGTCCTTTTCGATCCGCTCGCGGTACTCGTCGAGCGTCGTCGCGCCGATCATCCGCAGCTCGCCCCGGGCGAGCATCGGCTTCAGCATGTTCCCGGCGTCCATCGCGCCCTCGGCCGCGCCGGCACCGACGATCGTGTGGAGCTCGTCGATGAACGTGATGATCTGGCCCTCGGAGTCGGCGATCTCGCGCAGGACCGCCTTCAGGCGCTCCTCGAACTCGCCCCGGTACTTCGCGCCGGCGACCATGGCGCCGATGTCGAGCGCGACGACCCGCTTGTCCTTCAGGGTCTCGGGGACGTCGCCGGCGACGATGCGCTGGGCGAGCCCCTCGACGATCGCGGTCTTGCCGACCCCGGGCTCCCCGATCAGGACCGGGTTGTTCTTCGTCCGCCGCGACAGGACCTGGATCACGCGGCGGATCTCCTCGTCGCGGCCGATGACCGGGTCGAGCTTGCCCCGGCGCGCGAGCTCGGTGAGGTCGCGGCCGTAGCGCTCGAGCGCCTGGTACTTCTCCTCGGGCATCTGGTCGGTCACCCGCTGGCGCCCGCGCACCTCGGCGAGGGCGGCGAGCACGTTCTCGCGCGTGAGCCCGGCCTCGCGCAGGATGTCGGCGGCGCGCGTGTGGCCGGAGAGCATCGCGAGCAGCAGGTGCTCGGTCGAGACGTACTCGTCCGTGAGCGCCTGCGCCTCGCGGAACGCCTGCTCGAGCATCGCCCCCGTGGCCTGCGAGATCCGGACCTCGCCGCCCGGCGCGTACACCTTCGGGAGCCGGTCGAGGGCCGCATCGACGCGGTCGCGCAGCGGCTTCGGCGCCACGCCGAGGTTGTGCAGGAGGGGGTAGATCACCCCCTCGGGGTCCGAGAGCAGCGCGAACAGCACGTGCTCCGGCTCGATCGCCTGGTGGTTGCGGGCGAGCGCCTGCTCGCGCGCCCCCTCCAGCGCGGCCTGGCTCTTCAGGGTCAGTCGGTTCACATCCATGGTCCTTCGTCTCCTCGTTCGTCCTCCGCCGGGCGCGCGGGGCGGCTCACAGGTACCCGGCCTCGCCCTCCACGTCCCCGCGGGTGATCGCGTACATCGCGTGATCCCGCGGCGGCCCGTCCGCCACGGGCATGAACCCACGCAGCACGCCCTCGAGCCGGAACCCGCACCGCTCGAGCGCGCGCCGCATCGGCACGTTCTCCACGTCCGTCGTCGCCTGCACCCGGTGCGCGCCCTCGTGCGCGAACAGGTGGCGCGTGAGCAGGGCGACGACCTCGCCACCGATCCCCTTGCCGCGGTCGGCCTCGTCCCACAGGTCCAGGCCGATCTCCCAGACCCCCGGGGGCATCGCCTGCTCGGAGGAGCGCGCCTGCGCGTCCCCGACCAGCCGCCCATCGGCCTCGATCGCGAAGAGGATCTCCCAGTCGGTCCGCGTGCCCGAGAGCGCGAGGCGCCGCCGCCACGCCGCGCGGTGCTCCTCGGTCTGCGCGGGCGCGTGGGCCATCGCCGGCTCGATCTCCTCGGGCCGGAACGGCCGCAGCGTCACGCGCGAGCCCCGGATCGTCGTCACCGCCCACCCTCCGGTCGCTCACTCGACGGGCCGAAGCGGAACATCCGCACGGTGCGCAGCGGCACGATGTCGGTGCCGCGGCGGCCCGGCATCACGATCGGACGGCGGGCGAGCTCGGCCTCGAGCTCTCGGACCTTCTGCTCGAGCCGCTCGATCTCGCGCTGCATCTGCATGATCCGCTTCACCCCGGCGAGGTTCACCCCCTCCTGGGTGAGCGCCTGGATCATGCGCAGCCGCTCGATGTCGCGCGCCGAGTACCGGCGCGTCCTGCCCGGGGTCCGCTGCGGCCGCAGCAGCCCCTTGCGCTCGTAGATGCGGAGCGTCTGCGGGTGCACGCCGGCGAGCTCGGCCGCCACGCTGATGATGTAGACGGCGCGGTCCTCGGCCGATGCCTCCACGCCCCGCGGCTCCGGCTCACGCTTCACGTCCGACCCTCCTCACGCGCTCACCCCGAGCCGCCGCCTCGGCGACTCGCGCTCGGCCGCACGGAGCTTCTCGAGGAGCTCGCGCTCCTCCTTCGACAGGCGCGCCGGCACCTCCACGTTGACGGTCACGTACAGGTCGCCCTGGCCGCCCCGCCGGGGCGCGCCCTTGCCGCGCAGCCGGAACGTCTTGCCCGAGGGGGTCCCGGGCGGCACCCGCATCGTGACCGGCCCGTCGAGCGTGGGCACCTGGATCTCGGCCCCGAGCGCGGCCTCGGTGTAGGTGATCGGCACCTCCACCTCGAGGTCGTCGCCGCGGCGCCGGAAGAAGGGGTGCGGCCGCACGTGCACCCGCACGTACAGGTCCCCCGGCTCGGCGCCCGGCGGACCCGGCTCGCCGTGCCCGCGCAGGCGGATCCTCGCGCCGTCCTTCACCCCCGGCGGGATCCGGACCTGGAAGGTGCGGGTCCGCCGCTGCGAGCCCGAACCCTTGCAGGTCGGGCAGACCCGGTCGACCGCCCGCCCCGAGCCGTGGCACCGGGGGCAGGTCTGCTCGATCTGGAACAGCCCCTGGTTCACGGCGATCACCCCGGTGCCCCGACACTGGGGGCACACCACCGGGCTCGAGCCCGGCGCCGCGCCGCTCCCCCCGCAGGTCGAGCAGGGCGCGGGCCCCTGGATCCGGACGGGGACCGTGGTTCCCCGCATCGACTCCTCGAAGCTCACGGTGACGTCCGCCTCGAGGTCGGCGCCCCGGGTCGCCGCGCGCGCGCGACCCCGCCGGGTCCCGAACAGCCCCCCGAACAGGTCGCCGAGGTCGCCGAGGTCGCCGAAGCCGAGGTCCTCGAACCGGACCCTGGCGCCGGGGCCGCCGGTCCACGACGGTCCCGCGGAGGGGCCGAACCCCGAGGCCACCATCTCGCGGACCCGGTCGTACTGCTTCCGCTTCGCCTCGTCCCCGACGACGTCGTAGGCGGCCGAGATCTCCTTGAAGCGCTCCTCGGCCTCCTTGTTCCCCGGGTTCGCGTCCGGGTGGTACTTCTGCGCGAGCTTCCGGTAGGCCTTCTTGATCTCCTCCTGGGTGGCGTTCTTCGGCACCCCGAGGATCTGGTAGTAGTCCTTCTCGAACCACTCGCGCCGGACGTCGCCGTTCACGGCCCCCCTCCAGGCATCGGGTCAGGACCGCTCGACGCGGACGCTCGCCGGACGGATCACGGTGCCCTTCAGGCGGTAGCCGGGACGGAAGACCTCGACGACGTGCGGCTCGCCGTCGCCCTCGCCGGTCTGCATGAGGGCCTCGTGCTCGACGGGGTCGAAGGGCTTGCCGAGCGCCTCGATCCGCTCGAGCCCCTCGGCCTTGAGCGCGTCGACGAGCTTCGCGTAGACCATCTCGACGCCCTTGCGGAACCGCTCGGGATCGGGCACGTCCTCGGCGGCGAGCGCGAGCTCGAAGTCGTCGAGCACCTCGAGCAGCCGCAGGACGAGGGGCTGCGCCGCCATCTCGACCGCCCGCGTCTGCTCCTTCAGCACGCGCTTGCGGTAGTTGTCGAACTCGGCCTGCAGGCGCTGCAGGTGGTCGCGGTACTCCTCCGCCTGCTTGCGCGCCTGCGCGAGCTCCTGCTCCAGGTCCGCCACGGTCTCCGGCGGGAGCTCCGGGTGGGTCTCCTCGGAGGAGGGCGCACCCCCCTCCGAGGAGACGTCCTTCACCCGACGCCGGTCGACCACGCGGACCTTGGGTCGCTGGGTGTCCTCGTGCTCGCTCATCGCCTCAGGACGCCTTGACCTTGATCTTCTTCGGCTTGGCCTTCTCGGTCTTGGCGACCTCGACGGTCAGCACGCCCTTGTCGAAGCGCGCCTCGACCTTGTCGGTGTCCACCGTGGGCGGCAGCGTGATCGCCCGGCTGAACGCGCCGTACCGCCGCTCGATCCGGTGGTAGTTCTCCTCCTTCACCTCCGAGGAGAACTCGCGCTTGCCGCTGATCGTGAGCGTCCCGTCCTCGACGGAGACCTCGACGTCCTCCGGGTCGATGCCGGGGAGCTCGACCTTGGCGACGAGCTTGTCCTCGGTCTCGTAGACGTCCATCGCCGGCATCCAGGAGCCGGCCGCGACGGGCCGCAGCGGCTCGAACGCACCGAAGGTCCGGTTGAAGAGCCGGTTCAGCTCGTCCTGGATGCTGACGAGGTCACGGAACGGATCCCAGCGCACGATGTCCCTCACTGCTGCTCACCTCCTTCGTCCACGATCTCGCCCTCGACGACCTCACCCTCGCCCGAGGGCGAACCCGACGGTCCGGCACCTCCGGCCGCGGCCTGCTGGGCGGCCGTGGCCTGGACGTGCTCGTACATGGCCTGGCCGACGGCCTGGAACCGGCGCATGAGCGCGTCGGTCCCGGCCTTGATCTTCTCGACGTCCTCGCCCTTCAGGGCCTCCTTGAGCTCGTCGGAGAGCTTGCGCAGCTCCTCCCGGTCGGCCGGCGGCACCTTGTCGCCCCACTCCTGGAGCGAGCGGTCCACCTGGTACGTGAGCTGGTCCGCGGCGTTGCGGGCCTCGGCGGCCTCGCGACGACGGCGGTCCTCCTCCGCGAACCGCTCGGCGTCCTTGATCATCCGCTCGATCTCGTCCTTGGAGAGCGCCGTGCCGCCGGTGATCGTCATCTGCTGCTGCTTGCCGGTGGCGAGGTCCTTCGCCGAGACGTTCACGATGCCGTTCGCGTCGATGTCGAAGGTCACCTCGATCTGCGGCACGCCCCGCGGCGCCGGCGGGATCCCCATCAGGTGGAACTTGCCGAGCGAGCGCACGCCGGGCGAGTAGACGGTCTCGGCCTCGCCCTGCACGACGTGGATCTCGACCGTCGTCTGGTTGTCCTCGGCGGTCGTGAAGATCTCCGACTTGCGGGTCGGGATCGTCGTGTTGCGCTCGATGAGCTTCGTGAAGATCCCGCCCTTGGTCTCGACGCCGAGCGACAGCGGCGTGACGTCGAGCAGGAGGATGTCCTTCACGTCGCCCTTCAGCACGCCCGCCTGGATCGCCGCGCCGACCGCCACGACCTCGTCGGGGTTCACGCCCTTGTGCGGCTCCTTGCCGCCGGTGAGACGCCGGACGAGGTCCTGGATCATCGGCATACGGGTGGCGCCGCCGACGAGGATCACGTGGTCGATCTGGGAGACGTCCTTGCCCCAGTCCTTCACGGCCTGCTCGAACGGCCCGACGCACCGCTGCACGAGGTCCTCGGTCATCCGCTCGAACTCGGCCCGCGTGAGCTTCATCTCCAGGTGCAGCGGCCCCTCGGGCGTGGCGGTGATGAAGGGCAGGTTGATCTGCGTCTCGGTCATCTGCGAGAGCTCGATCTTGGCCTTCTCCGCGGCCTCCTTCAGCCGCTGCAGGGCCATCCGGTCCTTGGAGAGGTCCACCCCGTGGGCGTCCTTGAAGGACCTGACCATCCAGTCGATGATCCGCTGGTCCCAGTCGTCGCCGCCGAGGTGGGTGTCGCCGTGGGTCGCCTTCACCTCGAAGACGCCCTCGCCGATCTCGAGCAGCGACACGTCGAAGGTGCCGCCGCCGAGGTCGAAGACGAGGATCGTCTGGTCGTGCTGCTTGTCCAGGCCGTAGGCGAGCGCCGCGGCCGTCGGCTCGTTGATGATCCGCAGCACCTCCAGGCCGGCGATCTGCCCCGCCTCCTTCGTGGCCTGACGCTGCGCGTCGTCGAAGTAGGCGGGGACGGTGATGACGGCCTGGGTGACCTGGTCGCCGAGGTAGGCCTCCGCGTCGCGCTTGAGCTTCAGCAGGATCTGGGCCGAGATCTCCTGCGGGGTCCACCGCTTGCCGTCGATCTCGATGCTCCAGTCCTTGGACCCCATGTGACGCTTGATGGACCGCACCGTGCGATCCGGGTTCGTGATCGCCTGACGCTTGGCCACCTCCCCGACGAGGATCTCGCCGTTCTTGGCGAACCCCACCACCGAGGGGGTGACGCGCGAGCCCTCGGCGTTCGGGATGACCACGGGCTCACCGGCCTCGAGGACGGCGACGACCGAGTTCGTCGTCCCCAGGTCGATCCCCACTGCTCGAGCCATGAGCTGCCTCCTCAACCTCTCTCAGTCTGCTCGAAAGATAAAACCTGAGCGTCATCTTGTCAATATTCCCGCGTGCTCACGCTCTACCGCCTCGAAGGCCGCGGTGCGCAGCGCACCGGCCGCCGCTCGGCTAGACTTCGCGCCGATGCTCGCCCGCGCCGTGCTCCTCGGGCTCCTGCTCGCGGCCTCTCTCGGGCTGTTCTCGCGGCGCGCCCTCCTGCTCGTTCGGCTGAACCGGCTGGGACGGCCGGTCGAGCGCTCGGGGGACCTCCCACGGCGCATCCTGCGAGAGGCGAGCCACGTCCTCGCGCAGCGCAAGCTCCTGCAGCGCCCGCTCCCCGGCCTCATGCACGCCCTGATCTTCTGGGGGTTCCTCGTGCTGCTCACGACGATCGCCGAGGCCCTCGGCCAGGTGATCGACCCCGCCTTCGCCCTGCCGGTGATCGGGCGGGCCGGGTGGCTCGGGCTCCTGCAGGACCTCTTCGCCGCCGGCGTGCTCGTCGGCATCGCGGTCGCGCTCTGGATCCGCCTCGTCCAGCGGCCCGAGCGCTTCATCGGGAGCCACACGCTCGAGGCCTACCGTATCCTCGGCTGGATCACGTGGATCGTCCTCACGCTGTTCCTCGGCAACGCCGCCCGCATCGCCCAGGGCACGGCCGAGGCGCCGCGCGCGTGGACGCCCATCTCCAACGTTCTCGCCCGCCCCCTCGAGGGCCTGTCGCCCACGTGGCTGTTCGGGATCGAGCAGGGGGCCCTCTGGGTGCACCTCGCGCTGATCCTCTCCTTCCTCGTGTACCTCACCTACTCCAAGCACCTGCACATCGCGACGAGCGCCATCAACGTGTTCATGGCGAGCACCCAGCCGAGCGGGGCCCTCACGCCCCTGCCGATCAGCCTCGAGGCGCTCGAGGCCGGCGAGCAGTCCCTCGGCGCCGGGACCATCACCGACCTCACGCGCAAGGAGCTGCTCGACCTCTACACGTGCACCGAGTGCGGCCGCTGCCAGGCCGTCTGCCCCGCCTGGAACACCGGCAAGCCGCTGTCCCCGAAGCTGCTCA
>Ga0101943_1002076_pt1 | contig 13803 bp, 12 predicted proteins | sample DewCreD2012metaG_5_FD_75244 | JGI IMG/M metagenome (GOLD analysis project Ga0101943, IMG submission 75244) | Hot spring sediment bacterial and archeal communities from British Columbia, Canada, to study Microbial Dark Matter (Phase II) - Dewar... ... | reverse complement strand
TCCCAGTAAGCCTTCAGCTGGGTGTAGTTGACGAGGTGGTAGTCGTCGCCGATCGCGAAGCCGAACTGCTCGCGGGGGGAGGTGATCGTGCGTCCGCCAGCGGCGCGGCCGGCGAGGGACAGGAGGCTGGAGCCAAGCAGCGCGGCGATGAGGATCGCTCGGGAAAGGGGTCGAGCCATCGCAGGTCACCCGTCACATGGAGGGGTCGCCAGCCGGTGCGACCGCGGAAGCGTTCGACAGCCCGGCGGCCGCGACCTACCTGGCGATGGCCCGACTCGGAGGGACCGGCGAAGGGGAGCTGCGTGAGCTAGCCCAGGTCCGGGTCGAATGGGCTGCCGGAGACGCGCCGCTCGGGCCGCACCGGCAGGTTCACCGGCTGGACGTGGACGTCGGGCCGCGGCAGGCGCGCTTCGACCGGCGGCAGCGGGGGGAACGGCGCGTGCGGCAGCGTCTGGTACCAGTAGGCGACGCTGCTGTAGTCGTCGGCGCGGTCGTTCGCGTGGCCGTGCTCGATCGAGACGCGCAGGCTCTCGTGGAAGATGACGGGATCGCAGATCTGGTAGCGGTAGACGGTGATCCGCTCGTTGTAGCCGTTGTGCGGTCCGCTGTGGTAGGAGACGCCGTTGTAGAGGAAGGCGTTGTGTGGCTGGCTGCCCCACGCCTGCCCGTACCAGTCCTCACTGCCGGTGCCGTGGAGGTCGGGCGGCCACTTCTCCCCGTCGACCATGACCATGTCGTCGCCTTCGCCCCACCAGCCGCCACAGAGGTTGTGGACGGAGAGGTTGGCGCCGACGAAGTGGCCGGCGCCCTTGGCTTCGACGAAGAGGTAGTTCTCGCGGTCGGAGAGGTTGACGCTCCAGTCCCCGTCGGGCGCCTCGCGCGGCGGCCGCGTCGGGTTCTCGCGATTCCACCAGGCGTGGAACCGGAGCTCGTCCGCGGGGAGGCGGGGGAGTTCGTCGTAGTCGATGGAGAAGTACCACGCACGCACGGGCCGGTCGCCCTGGTTCTCGACGGTGATCCGCGCGCCGTCGGAGAAGGGCATCGGGAAATAGCAGTTCATCGCCGCCTGGCGGTCGTTTCCCCGGTTAGCGCTCATGTTGAGCACGGCGCAGGAGTAGGAGGCGACCTTGGCGTGGCCGACGCCGAAGAAATCGCCCACGGGTGACTCGACGCTGGGGCGATCCATCCCGTCCCAATAGATGCGCAGGACGCACTGGCGCAGGTAGAGCGGATCCTCGGCGGCGATCGTGAACCAGAGGTGGCGGATCACGCCTGCGCCGCGGATGTCGGCGAGGAGCTTGGTCTCCCCGGCCTCGACGGGCCAAAAGTCACGGTTGCGGCCGCTGGTGTCCCAGCTGGAAATCCGACGCGAGCGGCCTTCGCGGCGGCGGGAAAGGCCCGCGAGCATCGAAACCTCACGGGGCGTGGGGTGGGCGAGCGATCCGGAGCGGCATTCGCCGCACCCCACGCGGATTCCCCGGGATCGGGACGACCTGTCGTCAGTTGGTCGGGCGTAGCGGCCCCGCGCCCGGCGGCGCGTTGCCGGCGGGGGCGTTCGAGGCAGTCGGCTCTTCCTTCGGGCCGCAGCCGGCGAGCGGCAGCAGGACCATTCCTGTCACCGCCAGCGCGAGCAGCAGGCGTATCACTCGCTTTCTCATCGGTTGTTCTCCAACGATCGTTGCCGCGGGAACGGCAGCCGGGGACGAAGAAACCAGGAGTGGACGCCTCCTGGTTTCTTCGTGTCGTGCGTGACGACCTGCTTGCCGCCCGCCGTGGGTCACCCGCGGCGAGGGCAAACGGGGATTAGTTCGGGTTGTTGTAGTCCGGCCGGAACAGCCACATGTGGCACCCGTCCCACCAGGCGGTCTGGGGGAAGCCGTTCGCTCCGACCTGGGCATAGGGCTGGATCCGCCAGTCGCCGATCTCGTTCGGGCCGGGGGTCTTGCGCCACTTCACGTGGCCGTCGGCATAGAGGAAGTTCATGCCGCCGCCATGGAAGCTGATGACCCCGGAGGCGCCGAACCAACCGCTGCGGGACCCGTTCCCGGTCTGGCAGACGGCGGCCGTCCGCGGCTTGTAGATGCAGGTGGGATCCGCCGGGTTGGTGCAAAGCATGGCCGGGTTACTTAGGCCGAATCCTTTCACCGCTGCCTGGCCACGGCCTTCCCAGACCGCGATCAGCCCCGCCGGCGCCGCCACTCCCGCCGCCGGGAACTGGTGAAGCAGGCCGTTGTAGGTGTAGCTGACCGGATAGGGCTCCTGCAGCGGGTTGGTGTAGTTCACGCCACCCAGCAACGTCTCGGGGGCCGACGGGCAGCGGTACACCTGATAGTTCTTGATGTACGGCTGCAGCGTGTGCGACCAGTGCTGCTGAGCGATCACCGGTCGGAACCCCGTGGTCTGGTCCGGTCGCCAGTTCCACATCACCGAGTGGTTGAAGTTCCACGCGTGACCGGGGACGCGGGGGTCGAACCCGTGCGCGAGGGGGAACGTCTCATCATAGTCCTGCACGTACATATTGATGCCGTTCCCGATCTGCTTCAGGTTCGACTGGCAACCCGCGGCTCGCGCCTTGTCCCGTGCCTGCGCAAAGACAGGGAACAGGATGGCGGCGAGGATGGCGATGATCGCGATGACGACGAGAAGTTCGATCAGGGTGAAGCCCTTGCGATCTCGTTGCCTCATCTGAGTGGCTCCTGTCGTAGGATGAACGCTCGCGCTGCCGGTGCGCGAGGGATAGGACGATGAATAGCCGATGGGTGCCGCTCTAACGACTATTATCGCATGCCGGGGGCTCGCCCGTCAAAAAGTGCGACGAGGGCCCGCCTTGCCCATCGCCCGGCAGGCTGGGTCTTGGGCGGATCTGACCTGTTCGAGCCGCGGTTTCCGCTCCGACTCTGGCGTGGGGCGATCGGAACCTCCCGCGAGAGGGTCAGCGCTGCCAGCGGGGGCGCCGTGACGGCCGACGCCGTGATCGAATCGGCAGAAGGGCCGTCCGCAGGTGCTCCGCCGGGAGCGGCCACCGAATTCGTCCGAATGCGGCCAGCCGAGCGCTCCTACCGCGCGGCCGTCGCGCTGCCGAAACGCGAAGCGACCGAGTCACGATTCGTTACTTCTTTTCGACGCCTCCGGCGAAATCCCTTCTTCGCTTCCCTTGCGGGTAGCTGTCGGTCCGAAAAGCGGGCGAGGAAGGGCGGATCAGCGCGTCCGAGCGTCGGATCGCTCGTGAACGGCGGGAGGGGGACCGGGGGGAGCCACGCCCCGGGGGGCGACGGCCGCCGCGAGGATGAGCCGGCTGGGACTCGAACCCAGGACCCACGGCTTAAAAGGCCGTTGCTCTGCCTACTGAGCTACCGGCTCGACGCGGCATCGGGGCACGCGGCGCCATCATACCCAGCGGGGAGGGCGGTGTCAAGCGCCAGGCGGTTCCGTGTCCGGCGACGCCGGCACGAGCCGCCGCTCGAGCTCCTCGACGATCCCGGCTCGAGGAAACTCGCGGCGGACGAGGCCCACCCCCGGCGCGAACCAGAGGATGACCTCGTCCTCGCCGTCACGCTGAATGACGCGCTGCGCGTCGAATTCCCCGGCGGGCACGCGGATCCGCTCGCGGATCGCGCCGCCGCCCCCGCCGATCCGCGCCAGCGGCCGCCACGGGCCTGCCGCGTCGGTGCGCAGATAGATCGTCGCGCCGTCGCTCGCCACCGTCCACACGAGCGCGACCGTGGCGCCGTAGGTCACCTGCAGGCGGGCGCCGCCGCCGTCGCTGCCGGGGAGCGTCTCGAGCACGCGGACGCGGGCGGCGGTCGTGCCGTCGGGACCGTGCACCAGATAGTGCCACTCGCTGCCCGGCAGGAGGGGGAGCCAAGGCGAGGGCCGCGGGCGGAGCCCGGGCGGGAGATCGGTGGCCGCAGCGGTCGCGACGGGAGGTGGCGCCGGCGGGGCGGGGAGGGAGGTCGCCGGCCGCGTCGCGCGCAGCGCCGCCGCCTGGTCGCGCAGCCGCGCGATGCGGGTATCGGGTGCGGGATGGCTGCGCAGGAACGGCGGCACGCCCTTCTCGGATTGCAGCCGGCGGAGCACGAGCATCGCGTCGGCAGCAGCGGTGGGATCGAACCCGGCGCGTGCCATCCGCTCGAGACCCAGGCGGTCGGCCTCCGTCTCGTGCTGGCGGGAGAAGCGGAGCTCGAGGACGAGCTGGGCGAACTCGGCGGCGCCGGCGATCTGCCCGCGGGCGAGCGCGCCGAGGATCAACCCGAGGGCCAACGAGCGCTCGAACTGCTCGGCGGAATGGCGCTCGGCCACGTGGCTGATCTCGTGCGCCAGCACGAAGGCGAGCGCATCGTCGTTCGGCAGCAGCTCGAGCAGGCCGCGGAAGACGTAGATGAACCCGCCGGGGAGCGCGAAGGCGTTCACCTCCCCGATCTCCACCACGTGGAATTCGTACGGGAAGAGATCGGGGTCGCCGACGCTGATCAGCCGTCGGCCGATCTGCTGGACCCGTGCCACGGCGACGGGATCGCGGTCGACCGGGAAGTACCTCTCGAATTGTGCGGCGAGCTCGCGCCCCAGGCTGATCTCGGTGCCGCGGCCGACGATCTGAGCTCGCGCCGGCACGGCGGCGAGCAGCAGTAGCGCGAGCACCAGCACCCGCCGGTTCATTGCGGCAGACCTCCCTCTCCGGAGATCGGGCGCCACGTGACGGGGAGGCGCGGGCGCTCCTCCGGGTAGTTGCGGATGTGGGCGAGGAGTTGGGCCTGGGCGGCGGCGAGGTCCCCCTGGCGGGCGAGCACCTCCGCCAGGGCTACGCGGGCGTGGGGATGGAGTGGATTGGCCGCGATCACCGCCGCGAGTTCGCGCTGGGCCTCTTGCAGGCGATCCTCCTGTCGGTAGGCGCGCGCCAGATGGTAGCGGGCGTCGAGCAGGGTGGGATCGGCGGCGAGGGCGCGCTCGAGCGCAGGCCGGGCGAGGGCGGGGAGATCGCTGTCGACGAGCGCCTTGCCGAGGTTCAGCCAGGCGAGGGCGTGCTCGGGCTGCTCGGCGAGGGTTTCGAGGGCGGCGAGGATCACCGCCGCCGTCCGCCCTTCCGAGGTGGCGTAGCCGGGGACGAGCCGCCGCTTCGGCCCGAGGTAGATCGCCTGGAACCCGAGGGAAAGACCCTCGTCCTCGAGTTCCCCTTTGGCCAGGGAGAGGCGGAGCACTTCGGCGAGTTCGCGGCGGGCGCCGGCGAGGTCGCCATCGGCGTAGAGCATCAGGGCGAGGGAGTGGCGGGCCCGCAGGTTGAGCGGTTGGCGGGCGACGATCTCGGCGTAGAGGGTGCGGGCCGCCTCGTACCGATCGAGCCGTCGGTAGGCGTCGGCGAGGGCGTGACGGGCGACGAGGTTCTCGGGGGTGGCCTGGACGACGTATTCGAGGCAGGTGAGCGCCTCGGCATCGCGATCGAGTTGGAGGCAGGCTTCGGCGAGGTCGACGTAGGCCCAGGGCTGGGCGGGATCGAGGCGGAGGGCGTGTCGGATCTGCTCCGCCGCCTGCTCCCAGCGGTCGGCGCCGCCGAGGACGCGGGCATACGCGAGGCGGAGGGCGGGATCGTCGGGATGGCGCTCGACGGCGGCGGCCATCCGGCGCAGGTGGATCTCCTGGCTGACTTCCGGGGGGATCGGGGTGCGACCGGGCAGCGGCCCGGCGAGGGCGGCTTTGGCCAGGTGCTGGTCCGCCGCGTCGAAGTCACCGCGGCGGGCGGCGATGCGGGCGCGGATCTGGTGGACGAGGGCGGGGACGCCGCCGGGCCGCTGGCGGAAGCGGTGGTCGGCATCGGCGAGCGCCTGCTCGGCTTCGTCGGTGCGACCCGCCTGCAGCAGCGCGAGCGCATACTTCGGGCGCGCGACCTCGTAGTCGTCGGGGCGGAGCGCGACGAGGCGCTGGTAATAGGCGGCGGCACCCGCCGGATCGCTCACCGACAGGCAGAGATCACCTGCGAGCTGGAAGGCGAGGGCGTAATCCGGCGCCGCCTCCTGCGCTTCGCGGTAGGCTCGCAATGCCCCTTGCCGATCGCCGGCCAGCGCCAAGCGGTAGGCTTCCGCGACGCGCTCGGCGGCCCGACGCTCCCCGTCCGTGGTCGCGATCTGCAGCAGCGCCCGCCGCTGCGGCTGGGTGAGCGAGACCCGCCGATCGCGGACGAGCACGAACCCGAGCTCGCAGGCGAGGTCGCGCGGGCGCTCGGGCAGTCGCAGCGTGAGGCGGAAATGCGAGGGGTCGCCGGCAGCGGTCGCTCGCTGCAACCGGAGGAGCTGGGGAGAAGCGATCAAGCGTGGGTTACTGCTGGTGAGAAACCCCTCGTAACGGTAGCCGCGGTCACGCGGCAGGCGCGCCGTGAGTGTCACCGTGATCCGCTCCCCCGGGCGCGCCACGGCGGGTTCGACGCGCCAGTCGAGGATCGCCTCGTGGCGCAGGTGATCGGCGACGAAGGAGGCCCCCTCCTTCGCCAGCCAGATGTCCGGCAGCGTCACCGCGAACGCATCGGCATCCGCCTCGGCGATCGGGACGGGGCCGCGGAACGGCTGGTAGCCTGCGCACGTCACCTCGAGGTTGAGTTGGACGACGTGGAGCGTGCGCGTCTGCTTGGTGAGGGCGCCGGGTCCTCCCACCAGCAGGCTGAAGGGGTGGAGGGTGAGGACGCGGCCCCAGTCGAGGCGGGTGACGATCCGGCCGAGCGGGGCGCGAGCGCGGAAGCGGCCGGTGGCGTCGGTGGTGGCGAGGGCGCGGCGATCGCGGGAGTTCGGTTCGGGGAAGCGGCCGGCGACCTCGATCCGCACGGTGGCGCCTTCGATCGGCTGGCGGGTGGCCGCATCGATCACCCAGCCGGTCACCCGACCCCATGACCGGACCGGCAGTCGGGGAACCTCCGCCGGGGGAGACGAGTCGGCACCAAAGGACGATCCGCCGGCGAGCAGCACCGCGACGAGAGCGACGCCGAGCGAGCGAATCCCAGCGCGAGCCTGGCGCGCCATCTCCCCCTCCCGTGGCCACCCGACCGGGCGGGCGAACGCTCTGTCGGGAGGGAGCGGCGCGCCCGGGGTGACGAGGCGGATCGCCACCGATGGGCGACCCACGCCCCAATTCCACCCCAGGGCCCGCGCTTTCAAACCTCGAGCGCGGAAGCGCGCAAAGTGGTTGACGACGACGGCACGGACGCCCGGCCGACTACCCCTCGCCCCAGTGCTGGGCGATCTTCCCCCGGACGAACGCTAGCGCGCGCACCGTCCCCGCATGGCCCTCGGGATTGTTGTCTTCCAGGCTGACGTAGCCGCAGTATCCGATCTCCGCCAGGCAGGCGAAGATCGGATCGAAGTCGACCGACCCTTCGCCGATCACCGTATGCTCGTAGCGACCCGGGTGGCGATCGCTCGCGTGCATGTGCCAGACCTTGTGCTTCACGACGCGCAGCACGTCCATCGGATCTTCGTGGCACATCAGTTGGTTGGAGGCGTCGAAGTTGACACCGACCCAACTCTCCTTCACCCGCTCGAAGATCGCCAGGAACGTCTCCTTGCGGAAGGCGAAGTCCTCGTCGGTCCACCGCCGGTCGCGGTAATGGTTTTCGAACCCGAGGCGGATCCCGCGCGGCTCGGCATATTCCGCCAGGCGGAGCAATCCCTCGACCGCCCACTCGATCCCCTGCTCGGTGGAGACGCCCGGGTGCCGGCAGCCGGCGGTGACGCGGCATCCCGCCGCCCCGAGGACGCGGGCGACCTCGACCTCGTGCTTCATCTCCTCGAGCACGCGGCGGCGCCGCTCGGGATCGGGGTGGGTGAAGTCGGGAGCGCACGTCCATTGCGACACGCGCAGGCCGTAGCGGTCGAGCAGGCGGCGGACGCCCTCGATCTGAGCGAGGGAGTGATCGGGGATGACCCCGTAATGCCACTCGATATGGTCGAGGCCGAGATCGCGGGCCTCGGCGCAGACGTCGGCGAGGGTGGGGGTGCCGGTGTCGATCATCGAATTGACGTAGCGAAGCGGGTTCCAGGAAATCTGGGGGCGTGGCATCGACTTCTCCCGAGGTCATCCGGCAGGGAATTCGGCCGCGCGTGGGCTACTCCCTGCTTGCGGGATTCCGCACCGAAAGCGAGCGGGCCTCGCCCGCATCAGGAGAGCACCCCATGAAGATCGGCCTGCGCATCCCCGGAACGGCGCGCCAGCTGCCGTTCGAGACGTTCTGCCAGTGGTGCCGCGACACCGGCTTTCAGTCGGTCGACCTCGGCACGGTGACGCCGGAGGCGGTCGCCACCGCCGCACGCTACAACCTCGAGATCGGGACGGCGGACCTCCCCGGCACGCGCGACCTCCTCTCCCCCGATCCCGCGCGGCAGGAGCAGGGCGTCGCCGCCGTACGCGCGGCGATCGAGTCGGCGGCCGCGCTCGGCATCCGCCGCATGTTCTGCGTGTTCGTGCCCGAGGATCGGAACCAGAGCCGCGCCCGCAGCTTCGACATCTGGAAGGAGACCTTCCCGTCCGTGGTGGCGACCGCGGCGGCGCACGGCGTCCGCATCGCGATGGAGGGATGGCCCGGCCCGGGGCCGACCTATCCCGCTCTCGGGTGCACGCCGGAGACGTGGCGGGCGATGTTCGCCGTCTGCCCCGATCCCGCCTTCGGCCTCAACTACGATCCCTCGCACCTCCTCCGCTTGGGGATCGATCCGTTTCGCGCCCTCGATGAGTTCGGCGATCGGGTCGTCCACGCCCACGGCAAGGACACCGAGATCGATCCCGAGCGGCTTTACGAGCACGGCAACGTCGGCCCCACCTTCCGCAAGCCGAAACCGTTCGGCGAGAGCTGGTGGCGCTACACCATCCCCGGGGAAGGTTCCCTCCCGTGGGGACGGCTGATCGCGCGATTGGAGGACCACGGCTTCGACGGCGTCATCGCGGTCGAGCTCGAGGATTACCGCTATCACGGCAGCTGGGAGCGGGAGGCGGAGGGTCTGCGCCGCAGCCGCGACTATCTGGCGCAGTGGGTTCGGTAGCGGCGGGCACGGAGGAACCGGCCGCTCGCGTGGGGAACGGGTGAGCGACGCGAGGCGCACGGCTTGCGCCGACCCGAATGCATCCCGACATCGGTCCGATCCTCCGCGCCTGGCCCTACGAAGAGGAGGCGTTCGTCCTGCGGGTGATCGCCGCAGCGGACGACGGTCGGCCGCTGCTACAAATCCGGCTCGATCTCGGCCTGCTCCAACTGGAGTGGGAGGGGCGTCCCGACGGCGAGCGTCCGCACGGCTATCCGTCGCTGCTCGACTACTATCGCGCCCGTGCCGACGCCTATCGCGAGCGACACGGCTGGTACGAGGGGTTCACGCTCTCCCCGGCGGATTGCGCGGAGCTCCGGCGCGAATCGCTGCAATATTACCATCGCCGCGTCTGCTTCCTCAACCTGCAGGAGTTCGGGCGCGCGATCGCGGATGCCGATCACAATCTGGCGATCCTCGATCTGCTCAAGGCGTTCGCCGCGCGCCGCGAGGATTGGCTCAGTTCGGAGCAGTATCGTGCGTTCATCCTGAGCCATCGCCTGCAGGCGGAGGCGCTGCTCTGCCTCCAGCAGGGCGCCCCGCGCGAGGCGCTCATCGTCCTCGACCGCGGGATCCGCGCGCTTCGCGCCCTCTATGCCGAGCAGGGCGCGCTCGACGAGTTCGACGAAAGCGTAGAGGCGACGAGCCTCGACGACCTGCGCCGCCGCATCGTCGCCCAGTACGGGATCAGCCATCGCGAGCGGCTCGAAATCTTGCTCGACGATGCGCTCCGCCGCGAGGATCCCGAGGCCGCTGCCGAACTCCGCGCCCAACTGCGCGAACTCGATGCCGGCGATTTCGCCTGACATCTCGCCCCGCTGCCAGGAGAACTCCCGTGATCGAACGTGTGGATGGTTACCGCATCGAATGGGCCCCCGTGCCCAACCGTGGGACCGTCTACCTCTTCACGGCCTCGGGTCGCGAACACGTCCTGACGGCGCAGTCGCCGGAGGAGCTGCTGGTGATCATGGGGATGCTCGCCGCCCCGGGGGAGCTCTTTTTCGCGTTCGACGTTGCGATGCCGCGGCTGGTCGGGCCGATGGTGGTCCGGTCCCGCGAGGCGGAGTAGCGCCGACGGAGTCCGCGATGGAGGAGCCGATGCCCCCGCGACGGGTCCTGGTGACGGGCGCGGCCGGCTACATCGCCGGTCAGTTGCTCCCCGCGCTGCGCGAGCGCTACGAGCTGGTCCTCGTTGACGTGCGGGCCACCGATCGGAATGGCCGCACCGTCGAGGGGATCCGCCTCGCCGATCTCGCCGATCCCGACCTCGATCGCCACCGTCCGCTCTTCGAAGGGGTCGATGCGGTGGTCCATCTCGGCTACCGTCACCCCACCGGCGATCGCAACGCGCCGGCGGCGTATTACGTCGAGCGGAGCAATATCGATCTAGCGTTTCACGTCTACCAGCTCTCGCTGGAGACGGGGGTGCGGCGGGTCGTCGTGGCGAGCTCCAACCATGCCGCGGACTGGTACGAGCATCTCATTCACGCCGGGCTGAAGGACGGGGTGGACCCGTGGGAGCGGGCGATCTCCGACAACTTCTACGGCTGGGCGAAGGAGGCCTACGAGCACCTCGGCTTCGTCTTCGCCAGCGGTCGGTTGGGGCGGGCGCTCGAGGTGGTCCAAATCCGGATCGGGGCGCCGCGGGAGATCGAGGCGCACCGTTTCGTGGGGAATCCCGTCGGCTACCACCGCGATCTCGGCGCCTACATCAGCGAGCGTGACCTCCAGCAGCTCTTCATCAAGAGCCTGGAGGCGCCCGACATCCGCGATCGCTACGGGGTTCCCTTTCAGATCTTCTACGGCGTCTCGGCGAACACGCGGCGCTTCTGGAGCATCGTCAACGCGCGCGAGGTGATCGGCTACGAGCCGCAGGACGACTCGGAGGCGAAGTATGCCGCCGACATCCACGCGCACCTGACGAGCAGCGGCGCGCCGGTGCCGCGACGCGAGTTCCGCCGCGGCGCCGGGTAGGCGGCACCTCGCCCGCTCGGCGGCACGTTAGCGGGGGAGTGCGTCCCCTCCGTCGACCGGGGGCGTGCCTGCCGACGGCTTCGGCGCAGGCGCGCTCTCGGACGCGGGGACGAAGACGATCTCCCCGCGATTGCCGCTGTGGGGACCTCCCGTCTTGAGGTGGACGAGGCGAGCGCGCCAGCGGCCATCCTGCCGGCGGGTGAGGAGGGCGCCGGTGTAGTAGGTGCGTTCCGGCCCCTGGGTCGGCGTCAGGGTCAGGATCGCCTTGCCGTAACGATCGCGGATACCGGCGATCCGAACGCGAGCGCCGTCGTCGAGGAGGGCGGTGCCACGCACCGGCAGCGGCTTCTCGCCCGCCATCCGCTCCGCCGCCTGGTAGAGCCGGGCGTACTCCCCCGCGCTGCGATCGAACCGCTGACCGCTTCCCGCCGCCGTGATCAGCCGCTGGACGATCGCGGCCTGCTCGTCGCTGATCGGCACGAGGCGCGTCTGCTCGATGTCCTCGCGCGTGGCGCCGCGGACCGCCCAGATCGCGTACTGGGTCACCTGGCTCGCCTCGATGCCGAGCTGCCGCGCGGACGCCACCACTCCGATGAGATGGGACGCAGCGCGCGGCGGCTCTCCCCGCGGGCTGACGAGCGTTCCCGCCCGCAGACGGAGGTGGAGCGGCTGGCGTGCGGTGTTGACCCAGAGAATCCGAAGCGCGCCCCATCCGTCGCGCGGGAGCGGCTCGAGCGGGCGCGGGCCGCGCGCCACGAGCACTCCCGCATTCACCGCCTCCGCGACGGTCATCTCCTGGCCGGAGGCCAGGCGCACCGTCCCCGCGTCGGGCGACGGTACGAACGTCGTCTGGTGATCGGGAGCGGCGAGAAACAGATCGGTGCAGTAGGCAGCGACGAAGACGGTCTGGTTCGGGAAGAGGATTTGGTCGACCGCGTTGATCCCGAACCCTCCCTGCGTGCCCCCGCCGGGACCCCCTGGTAAACCCGGCCCGCCCGGCAGTCCCGGACCGAAGAACGTCCCGCCGCCGAACGGCAGGCCGCCCCCGGCACCCGGTCCCGCCGGGGAGAAGGGATCGAACCCGCCGCCTCTCTGCGCATCGACGCCGGTGGCTGCCGCGATCGCCAGCGCCAGACAGAGAAGCGAGATGCCTGCTCTTCGACTCATCGCCATCCTCACCCTCGAATCGGCGACCCTCTGCCGATTGGACGCTGACTACCGCGGCAACGTCGCATGAAGCGGCCCGGCGGCGGTTCTCGCGAGGAGGCTACGGGATCGCGCCGGCGACCCCGGCGAGGTAGAGCGGGCGCAGGCGCTCCATCGCGGCGAGGGCGGCCCGCTGCGATCGCTCCGGCGGGCCGAGCGCATCGGCCTCCGGCAGCCACAGCCCCGTGGAGAAGGCGAGGGTCTTGAGCCGCGCCAGGCGCGCCCCGAGCGAGCGGATCCCCTCCTCGCCGAGGAGGCTCGTCGTGGGGATCGATCCGTCGGCGGCAGTGAACCAGTACGCGTCGGCGAGCGCGCGATCGGCGGCCAGTCGCGCTGCGTGCGCTTGGAGTGCGGCGGCGAGGGAGGGCTTGTCGTCCGAATCGGCTTCGACGAAGACGACGACCCGCACCCCCCGCTCGCTGATCGCCACCCGAAAGTGGGTCCACCGCTTGTAGCCGCGGGCGTCGCGAGCGAACGCGACCCACGTCTCCGCCGGTGGGTTGACGCGACGGCGCATATGGGCGGCGGCGTGGGGGAAGACGGGGCCGCCCACCCGTGCAGCGAGCTCGGGCGCCAGCGCCTCGCCCAGGGCGAGCAGCTTCGGGCGCAAGTGGCTGCGGACCGCCCCCATCCGCTCGGCGAACGTGGGGATCGCGAAGATCTCGAGGTCGGCGGCGCTGAAACCGGGGAACTCCATCGATCGCCTCCGACGGCGCGAGCGGGAGACCGCTCGGCGGCCGCGCTGTCACTCGATCGATTCGCCGCCGGGCGGGTGGTTCCTACCGTTTCGGGGCCGGCGGCGGAGACCCCGGAGCGCCACGAGCACTACACCCAGCGCGATTCCCCAGGGCAACGAGTGGGCGACCAGCGGCGTGTCGAATCGGTCGATCGGCGTCGTGGGCAGCGAGGCGCCCGCAGGGAGCGGCGCACGGGCGAGCGCCTCGACCACGGGATGGCCTTCGCATTCGGCGGGAATCGGCAGCCCGAGTGCGTGGAGCGCGGTGGGCGCCGTGTCGCAAATCGAGATCGTGCGCCGCACCTCCCCGTTCGGGCGTGCCGCGCCGCCCGCGGCGAACCAGGGGATGAGCCGGTTGACCGGGCGATTGGCGCCGTGATCGCGTCCCGCGCCGCCGTGGTCGGCGGTGACGATCAGGAGGGTGCGCTCCCAGTCCCCCGCCTGGCGAATCGCGCGGACGATCTCCGCCACGGCGCTATCGCACGCGGTGAGCGCGCGGAATTGCGCCGGGCTCATCCACCCCGAGGCGTGGCCGGCGGTATCCGGATCGGCCATGTGCACCAGCAGGAGCTGGGGTCGGTAGCGCCGATAGTAGGCCGCCGCCGCGGGCGCCACCTTCGCGGCGGTGTGCCCGACGTGGGCGAAGCGGTGGAGCGCATCGGACGGCGCCAGATGGCGGAGCTTCTCCTTGTTCACGAACATCGCCGCCCGCATCCCATGGGCCGTGGCGATCTGGAAGATGGTGGGGACGCCGACGAACCCCCGCGACGGCCGGTAGTCGTTCCAGTCGATTCCGTGGCGCGCGGGTCGCACCCCGGTGACCATGCTCGCGTG
>Ga0101943_1002074_pt1 | contig 13825 bp, 14 predicted proteins | sample DewCreD2012metaG_5_FD_75244 | JGI IMG/M metagenome (GOLD analysis project Ga0101943, IMG submission 75244) | Hot spring sediment bacterial and archeal communities from British Columbia, Canada, to study Microbial Dark Matter (Phase II) - Dewar... ... | reverse complement strand
CGAGCTCGGCGAGCTCCGAGCCGAGGAGCGCGGCGTCGCTCCGTGAGGACACGATCATCGGGCTGCCCCAACGGGCCCGCACCCCGATCGGGATCGCCACGCCGATGAGGACCCAGAGGGCGCCGCTCGCGAGGAACAGGGCGACCGACGCGCCGAGGGGGCTGGACCAGGTGAACGGCGCCTTCCCGATCACGCCCCTCCGCCCCCTCGACCCGATCGCGGGCATCATAGACTCCCGGCGGTCGGCGGCGGGTCGAGGGGCGGTGCGGAACGGGGTGGGCGGCTCGGTCGCACCGGAGCGAGCGAGGGGCAGCGGAGCGAACAGCGGTGAGGCTCGGGCTCCACGTAGGGCACTGGCTCGGCCGGTCGCCGTTCGACCCGGCGCCGCTCGCCCGCCTCGTGCCAGCGCCGCTTTTCCGTCTCTGTCTCCGGAATGACGGGCGGGATCTCGCGCGGCTTGCCGTCCGGCGACAGCGCCACGAATGTCAGATACGAAGAGTTCGTGTGGCGCACGACGCCCGTCTCCAGGTCCTCGACAAAAACCTTCGCACCGACCTCCATCGAGGTCCGGAACACGCGGTTTACGCTGGCCTTCACGATGACGAGCTGGCCGATACGGATCGGGTGGAGAAACGTCATGTGGTCGACCGAGGCGGTCACCACCGGGCAGCGCGCATGGCGCATGGCGGCGGTGGCGGCGGCCAGGTCCACCAGGTGCATGATGCGGCCGCCCAGAAGGTTGCCCAGCGTGTTGGCGTAAATGGGCAGGGCAAATTCGCTGAGTTCGCTTGCCGATTCGCGCACCGGACGGCCTTCCATGAGAAAGAAGGTACCATGAAGGGCATGGGGCGCCTGGAACAGTTGCAGCAACTCGTCGCGCAGGATCCGGCCAACAGCCGTTTCCGCTACATGCTGGGCATGGAGCTGCTGGGCGAGGGCCGCGCCGCCGAGGCCGCCGCCACGCTGCGCGAGCTGATCGAGCGCGACCCGGCCTATGTGCCCGCTTACTACCAGGCGGGCCGAGCCTTCGAACAGGCCGGCGACATCGAGTCGGCGCGGGAATTCTACCGCCGCGGCATCGACGCCGCCCGCCGCGCCGGCGACGCGCACGCCGCCGGCGAGCTACAGGCCGCGCTCGACATCCTCGGCTGAGGCGGCGCGCAGCCGTTCCCATTCGTCGCGCAACAGGCCATAGACGCGCAGGTCGACCCGTGCCCCGTTCAGCCACTGCGCCCGGCGCAGCGTTCCTTCGAACGTGAAGCCCAGCCGCTTCGGGATCGCCTGCGAGCGCAGGTTACCCGCGGCGCAGCGGATCTCGATCCGTTCAAGTCCCAGCGGCCCGAAGGCCAGTTCGAGCAGCGCTCGCACGGCCCGCGTGATCATGCCCTGCCCTTCGAACCGCGCCGCGATCCAGTAACCGATCTGCGCCGAGCGGTTCGAGGAGTCGATGTCATGGAGGCCGATGAGGCCGGCCAGCTCCTCCTGGGTCCAGATGCCGTAGGCAGCAGTCTGCCCACGGGCGCGGTTCCCGGCCACCTGGTGAAGAAATGCCCGCGTGTCGGCCGGCTCGCGGGTCGAGCTCACCCAGGGCAGCCACCGGCCCAGGTGATCGCGGTTTGCCGCGACAACCGCGAAAATGACCTCCGCCTGCTCCGGCTGGAGCGCGCGAAGTTCGAGCGCTCCGCCCAGCGGGATGCGCAAGGGAAACGGCCCGGCGCTGGCGGCCATGGGATCGATGCCCTCAGCATAGCGCAGCGGCCCGGGGACGCGGTCTGTCCATCAAAAAGCCCGGTCTCATTTCCGTGCTGCACGGCCCGCTCTGAAGTTAACGGCTGGAATTAACGGCGGCATTTGCACAAGACTGCACGTTTTTTCGTGTTTTTGCGGCATTTTTCATTCCTGCGCGAAGCCCTGATTCCGCGACGATGAGGCCGTCTGCCTGGTGGGCAGCTTCAAATTTGTATCTGGAGGTGCAGCGGGATGGCCCGATCCATTCTTGTCTTTGTGCCTGTTTTCTTTCTTTTCGCCATCAGTCCGCCGGAAATTTCGGCCCAGACGGCCCCACAACTGACGGTGGTTTCCGCGGCGAGCCGGCAGCCCGAGGCGGCCCCGGGTTCGCTTGTGTTCATCGAAGGCGGGGGTTCACGGCAGATGCGGTCTCCATTGAACAATGGCAGACTTCCTCGCCGCCCACCGAGCTGGCCGGGCTGAGCGTGCTCGTCGGCGAGCTTCCTGCGCGCATCATCCATGTGACGCCGGAAGAAATTTACTGCGTTCTGCCCGATGGGCTTCAGCCAGGGGAAGTCAGTGTCAGAGTCGTCCGGAATGGAAACGAGCTGGTCGCGGCAGGCCAGGCCGTGATCGCCCCGGCCGCCCCAGGACTGTTCTCACAGGACAACAGCGGCCGCGGGCCGGGCAGAATCTATGATGCAGCCACTGGCGCGCCAGGGCCGTTCCGTGTCCACACCCGGACGCCCGGCGGCTTGAGGCCGACGCGGCTGCTGATGGCGGCCACCGGGTTGAGGCAGGTGGCGGCAGCCGGGCAGACCATCACCGTAGCCTTCATGGCGCTTGCAAAAGACGGGGCGATTCGCGAATGGCCCATGCGGCCTGTAGTAGTGGAGCCGGCACCGGATTATGCCGGATTGGACCACGTCACCGTCGAGCTTCCCGAGAAGCTGAATGCATTGGACAACGCATGGGACGAAGTGTTCGTGGCCGTGCGGGCTGCTGACAGGCAGTCCAATACGGTGAGCCTGAAGGTGCTCATGGAGGAGCCGCCTTTGCTGCTTTCGTTCGAACCCAAAGAGGTAAGCCCGGGGCAGGTGCTCCGCATTTCGGGCCAGGGCTTTGCCATGTCGGTCGACGGGCGCGACCGTGTGCTCCTCTCCGCAGGGAACCAGTTGCAGGCGCTGGCCATTCCGTTCCGGACGTCCACCGTGGGCAGCGGGACCTCGGCGCAACAGATTCTGGAAATTTTCACGCCTCCTCTGGCGGAATCCCCGCAGGCGGCCTGGTATGCGGGGCCGGTGCGGGTCTGCGTGGAGACGGATGGTGTGCAGGCCTGTTCGGCTGAAACGCTCCGCATGGTTCAACCACCGCAGCTGCCGACGCCGCCGGGCGACGTGCTGCTTTCGCGGCTCGAAAAAACCTACGATGCGCTTGCCCGGAGTGCGTCCGGGTTCGACGCCGCCCTTGCGGAGAAGATCCAGGCCGCCAAAGAGCGTGCCCGCTCCGATCTGCGCGCCAGGATCGATGCCGCTTTGGCAGGTACCCCGGAGCGGATCGAAATCCCGCTGCCGGATGGAACCAGGGTCGAAACCGTCTTTGACCTGGCGGCGATCCAGAAGCTGGAGGCGCTGACTGCCGCCGCGGCGGACGCTCTCGACTCGACCCTGCCAGCAGAGCCGACAAGGGAGGAGCGAAGCGCCGTCGACTGGGACATCGAAGAGCAGATCCGGCAGGCGGCATCGGCTTACCTGAATTTCGGGCGCACCTCCCGGAACATCGCCAGGGCGCAGCTGGGAATCGCCGCGGGCGCGGTGCTGAGCTGTCCTCTCAGTGCGGTCACTTGTCCTGTGGCGGCGTGGGCTGTCAATCTGGCTGCGCCGACGTTTGCCGCCGCCTCGCTTGCGTCGATCGCCGGCCAGATGGTGATTTTGCTTGGACCGAATACCCTGCAACAGCTCCGCGTCACCCCGTCCCAGATCGTGCTGAAACCCGGAGAAAAGTCTGAGTTCGACGTTCGGGGACACTTCGTCTCAGCACTGGATCCCTCCAAGGGGATCGCGTGGGCAGCGAAGGAGGTGGTCTCGGCCACGGTTGCCGGCGCCTTTGGCAGCGGTGCTTCCTTCGTGGTCAAGAGCGCTCTGTCGCCGGCGATTGACTGGATCGTCGACAAGATGGTGGCGCTGGGACTCCTGGACATGGTTTCCCTGCCATCAGCCAACAGCCGCGATGTGGGCCTTTCCTGGCAAACGGTGAACAGCACCTGCATCCGCGGCTCGAGTCCCTCGCCCGGAGCAGCCTTCTTCCTGGGCTCCTGGAGCGTGGAAGGGTTCCGCGGGATGACTGCGCCCGAGTATTGCCAGTTCGCTCCGAGAGAGGGCCTGATCCTGACCCTTCCGGAGGCGAGGGCGCCCGTGGGCGCGACGATCTTCGTCTCCGGTCCGACAAACTGTTACCCATTGCCCGCGAATGCCCCCTCGCCCGTTTTCAACAGGATTTACCAGGTGCTGGGGCCGAACCCGGCCGGCGACCGGCTCCTGGTAGGTGAAGTGTCCAGCATGTCCGCATTCACCTTCCTCAAGAGCACCCTGCCGCTTCCCTCGGTGCCGAATGAAATGGTCTGCGGTTCCTGGACCGTGGCGCCGGGCTGCACGGTTGAAGCCTATCTGCCCACGGAGAAGGAGCGACGCGGCGATTATAGCGATTGGCCCGAGCGCATACTGGACCCGATGATGCCCGGGTTCTTCTTCCCGGGCAACGTCATCCCGCTAAGCCGGCAGGGGCCCGGAGGGCCGTTGGGTCTGCGCGTGAAGTCGATGCAGGGCTGTCGGCCGTAGGCTGCCGGCGCCGCATGGGTGCCGGGTTGCGCGAGGCTGTCATCCCATCGAGGGCGGCCTCGCGCGCCTTGTTCATTCCGGACCGGAACTCGCCCCCACGCATCAGGACTTCCAGGACGGTTCGGTCTGCCCGCCTATCGCACCCATAGGTCACACTCCGCCCGCAGGCGCATCTTCGGTGGCAGGAGGTTTATCTACACCGTGAGCGATACCGTTACTGTCAACCGTCTGCCCCTGATTGGCGAACCCGCGCCGGAATTTCACGCGGAAACCACCCAGGGACCCGTCCATTTTCCGCATGATTACAAGGGAAAATGGGTGATCTTTTTCAGCCACCCGGCCGATTTCACCCCGGTCTGCACCACAGAATTCATGACGTTCGCATCCATGCAGGAGGAGTTCCGCGCGCTGAACTGCGAGCTGCTCGGCCTGTCCATCGACAGCACCTACAGCCACATCGCCTGGTTGCGCACGATCAGGGAGAAGATCGAGTTCCGCGGGATGAAAGACGTCGAGGTCACCTTCCCGGTGATCTCCGACCTGACCATGGAGGTCTCGCGCCTCTACGGCATGCTTCAGCCTTCGGCCAGCACGACGCAGGCGGTGCGCGCCGTGTTCTTCATCGATCCCGAGTCGAAGATCCGCGCCATTCTGTACTACCCCCTCAGCGCCGGCCGCAACTTCCAGGAGCTGAAACGCCTGCTGATTTCCCTTCAGACCACCGACAGGCATGGCGTGGCCACGCCGGCCGACTGGCAGCCGGGCGAGGAGGTCATCGTTCCGCCGCCGGGCTCCTGCGGCGCCGCCAGGGAGCGCATGGAGTCGAAGGATCCGAACATCCGCTGCGTGGACTGGTTCCTCTGCTTCAAGAAACTGTCCTGACTCCGGGTATTTAAGGCAAGGGGCGGCCGTTGCGCCGCCCCTGTTTTTGCGCCAGATCCGGGAAAAAGCGCCCAGATTTCCGATCCTCTTCTGCGTTTTTTATTCCGGATTTCCGCTGCGGCGCGCACCGGTCCCCGTCCGGTCCAGGCAGGAATCGCCGCGGCCAGCGCGGCGGACGGCCCGTCCTTCCCTCACAGGTCCCGGCCCGGCAGCGTGTCCACGCTCAGAAACCGTCCCCAGCCGTGTGCGTACTCGGCGCCGTCTTCTCCGGTGATGGTCGCCTCGGCCTCCACCAGGCGCCTGGCCCGCTCCACCACCCATCCCTTCACCGTCACCTCGCGCCCCGGTGGCACGGCGTTGCGAAAGCGCACGCGGAGTTCGGCGGTCATCGCCCGGAGGCCCGCGGCCAGCAGCGCGTGAGACATCGCTTCATCGAGCACAGTGCTGACCAGGCCGCCGTGGACCACGCCCGGCCAACCCTCATGCTCGGCGGCGGGCGTCCATCGCGCCAGCGCTTCTCCGTCGGGCCGATGTGCGAAGACAAGCTTCAACCCGATGGAGTTCTCGCTGCCGCAGGCGAAGCAGCGGTTGGGGAGTGGTGTTTGCCCGGCCGGCCCGGAGGGCATTTCGGTTTGGCTCATCTCCGTCCCGCCGAGTCTGGCTCATCCGCAGACGCCTTTGGAAGACATGACTGCGGCAGGGTCCTGTACGCTCGATATCCACCAGAAAGCAGCCTGGCACGGAAGCCGTGTTGGCGCAGGATGCGGCAGGCGTAGTAAGCCCGCTGGCCGACGGCGCAGGTCACCTGGATCTCCCGGTTGCGGGGCAACTCCTCCAGCCGGTCTCGCAACTGGCCGAGCGGAATGTTGACGGCGCCGGGGATCCGGCCATCCTTGAACTCCGCAGGCTCCCGCACGTCCAGGATGAAGACATCCAGGGTGTCCATCATCTGCTTGGCGGCGGCGGGCTGGATGCCGTAGAAGTCGGCGGGCAGGGTGGCGAGGAAGTTCCCCACCTCCCGCACCGTGAGGGCGGAGAAGGTGGTGGTGGTCGCCTGCGCCAAGACCGGAAGGACCAAAAGAAGCCCGAACCAAGCCAGTTTCCTCATGCCTTTCATGGTGCACCTCCTTGATTCCCCAGGGGGTTTCCCCCTAAAGGCCAAGCCCCTGCCACTGGCCCACGGCCACCAGAAGGGCCCTAAGGCCAGCGGCAGCCAAGAAAGCAGCCCAAGGGGCCAGGCTTTCCTTCCCGAAGGCCCCAAGCCCCAGGGCCAGGAAAAGCCCATAAAGAACCCCCCCTTCCTCCCATAGGTGTCCCCGGGCCTCGAGGGTCAGGGTGAAGGGGTAAAGGAAGGCCAGGAAGAGGGAGGCTCCTAGGAGGATGCGCAAGGGGTATAAAGCCCAGGAGCTTTTCATAAGGACGGCCACCCCGAGCCCCAAGACCAGGGCGGTGAGGGGAAACAGCCCCGCCAGCAAGGCGTTCCAGAGGGGTCGGTTCAGGTTCACCGCCAGGGCCATGCCGGGGTAGGCCAGGGCCACCAGGCTAAAGGCCAAAAGGCCCCAGGCCAAAGGCTTGCTGGGTCCTTTCCCCAGGTACAGGAGCCCGGCAGACACGAAGGAGAGGGCCAGGCCCCAGGACCCCCACCAGATGGGGCTTGTGGGGTGGAAGGAGAGGAAAAGCCAGACGTGGGTGAAGCGGAAGCGGGCGGGGGATTCCGCCCAAAGCACGAAGAGATCCAGAGCAATCAGGCCCAGGGCCCAAAGGGTATAGCGGCGGGCTTCCGGATGGCCCTTAAGGTGCAGCAGGGCTGTCAGGAAGGCCATACCTCCCGCCAGCCCCACCAGGATGAAGTGGAGAAGATTGGTCCAGTGCCAAAACTCCCCGGCGTTGGGAAGGCCGTAGAACTCAGTCATGGTGCACCTCCCTCTCCTGGGTGAGCCCCTTCTTGGAAGGGGCGTTCAGGTAGAAGAGCTTGGGCTTGGTACCCAGCTCGGGCCTCAACACATCCACCCGCCCAGCCTCCTTCAGGGCCCTGGACACCGGGCTTTCCGGGTCGTCCAGGTCTCCAAAGGTGCGGCAGAAGGTGGGGCAGGTTTCCACGCAGGCGGGAAGCCGGCCCTGCTCTATCCGGTGGGCACAGAAGGTGCACTTGCTCACGTAGCCGGCCGGGTGCAGGTAGCGGGCATCGTAGGGGCAGGCGGCGATGCAGGCCCCGCAGGCGATGCACTTTTTCGGGTCCACCAGGACCAAGCCCTCTTGGGTTTGGTAGCTGGCCCCCGTGGGGCACACGGGTACGCAGGGTGAGGTTTCGCAGTGCAGGCACTGTTCGGGGCGGAACTCCACCACCAAATCGGGATAGGTACCTATCTCCCGCTCCCGGATCCAGAGGTTAAAGACCCCTGGGGGAACCTCGTTCTCCATCTTGCAGGCCACGGCGCAGGCGGCGCAGCCCACGCAGAGGCTAAGGTCTATGGCCATGGCGTAGCGGGGCATCACATCCTCCTTTCGTCAAAGGGGCGCTTGGCCAGGGCGGAGAGGCTGGGCAACCGGGGCTTTCCCGCCTTCTCCAGCTTGACGAAGTTGACCCGAAGCCCCGCTCCTCCGGAGATGGGGTCCAGCTTGTACCGGGTTTGCAGGTAGGTGTCGGAGGCTCCCCGGCCGTGGGCCACCTTCATGAGGGGGGCCTTGTGGCCGAAGCCATGGACCAGGTAGACGCAGTCCTTCCGGATCCTTTCCGTGGCCTTGACCCGCACCGGGCCTTCCCTCACGCCGTCCTGGTTCTCCAGGATCACGTAATCCCCATCCTTCAGGCCCAGCCTTCTGGCCTCTTCCCGATGGATCCAGACCTCGTTTTCCGGGTCCATTTCCATGAGGACCCAGTTGTTCTGGGTGCGGGCGAAGGTGTGCACGGGGCTTCGGCCGTAGAGAAGGCGGTAGAAGCCAGGGGGTGGCTCCTCGGGCGGGGTGAAGACGGGAAGGGGTTGGTGGCCCGCCTTCTTGAAAGCCTGGCAGTAGAGTTCGATCTTCCCTGAGGGGGTGCCGAAGGGAAGCCGGCCTTCCTTCTCCCAATCCTCCAGCCAGGGCTTGCCCTTTTGGACTAGGGTGCCCATGCCCTTCAGGGTTTCCAGGTCCAAGCCGATGCTCTGGAGGCGGGTGTCCAGGTATTCCTCGATGGTCTGCCAGGGGAAGAACTCGCCCAGGCCCAGGCGGATCCCCAGCTCCCGGGCGATCCACCAGCCGGGCTTGGTGTCAAAGAGGGGTTCGTGGGCGGGAACCCGAAGCTGGATGAAGGGGGTCTTATGGGCCACGGCCACCAGGTCGTCGTAGCGCTCCAGGTAGGTGGCCTCGGGCAGGATCACGTCGGCCCACATCACGTGCTCCTGGGGAAGCACATCTATGGCCACGTAGAGATCCAGCTTCTTGAGGGCCTCCTTGGTGCGGGGCACGTTGGGGATGGAGTGGAACAGGTTGATCCCATAGGCGATGAGCCCCTTGATGGGGTAGGGCTCCCCGGTGATCATGGGCTCGATGAGCTCCTGGATGGCGGTGGTGCGGGCGAAGAACTTGCCCTTGTCGGCCCGGGGTTTAAACCCTTCGGGTTCGTGATTTCCTCCAGCTGGACCTGAGCAACCCCCCGCAGCCGGCTCCAGGGGTAGGGGCGGGGTGGGGTACTTCTCCAGGTAGGGGCTTTGCGCGATGTAGAACCCGCCCTTGCGGCCGTAGTTGCCCAGGAGGACGTTCACGTAGTACAGGGCCATCATCCGGTAGGTGTCGTCCCCGTACCAGACGGTGTGCCGGGTGGGGGGGAGGACCGCCTGGGGCTTGTGGGCCGCCATCTCCCGGGCCACCTGGCGGATGGTTTCGGCGGGGATCTCCGTGTGCTTCTCCGCCCACTCGGGGGTGAAGTCCTTCACGTGGGCCTTGAGTTCCTCAAAGCCCGTGGTGTACTTGGCCACGTATTCCTTGTCGTAGAGATCCTCGTAGATGAGAACGTGGATCCAGGCCAGGAGCAAGGCGGTGTCGGTGCCCGGCTTGATGGGAAGCCACAGGTGGGCCTTGGCGGCGGCGGTGGAGAAGCGGGGGTCCACCACCACCACCTTGGCTCCCCGCTTCAGGGCCAGGGCGAAGTCCTGAAGCTGGGTGTTGTGGGTATCCTCCCCGATGTGGTGGCCGATGAGGACGATGTAGCGGGCGTTTTCCCAGTCTATGGGTTCATGCCCGCCGATGGGCCGGCCGAAGACCCATTGGGCGGCCGTTTCCCTGGGGGCGGTGCAGATGGCCACGGAGGGCTTGGCGGCGTTGGGGCTACCCCAGGCGGCGGGGAGGAAGTCCACGAACCAGGAATCCCCCGTGCCGTGGCCGAAGAAGGCGATGGCCTCGGGACCGTATTCCTCCTTGATCTTCATCATCCTCTCGGCCACATAGTCCAGGGCTTCCTCCCAGGTGGTCACCCGGTACTTGCCCTCGCCCCGCTGGCTTCCCTCCACCCGGATCAGGGGGCGCTTGAGCCGGTCGGGGTCGTAGGTGGTCTGGGGCATGCCCTGGCCCCGGGGGCAGAGCCGGCCCCGGCTTTTGGGATTGGCCTCGTAACCCTCCACCTTGTACACCCGGTTCCCCACCGCATGGGCCACGATGCCGCACCGCCAGAAGCATCCCTCGCAGATCTGGTAGACGCTTTTAACCTCCTGCCGGTACCAAGGGGCCTTGAGGGCCTTGGCGGGGCCACTTCCCTTAAGGGCCAGGGCACCTGCGGCCAGGGTGCTAAGCTTAAGAAACTCCCGTCTTTGCATGGATGGCCTCCTGTAAAAGGTCCACCAGGGTGGCGTAAAACCCCGTGGGGTCGTGGGTTTTCACCTGGGGGCCAAAGCGGTCCAGCCAGGGCTTGAGGAACTCCCGGGCAAGCCTCCTTGCCAGATGGGGGTTTTTTCCCGCCAAGAGGGCGATGGCCTCCCCGATGGCGGCGATGTGGTCGGGCAGGTCCCGCCAGGTGGCCTGCACCTCGAGGCCTCCTTCCCGGTAGAGCTCCTGGAGGCGGTGGAAGGAGGGGCCGAAGAGCTCCCCATCCAGGGCATAGCCCGCATAGGGCGGGGCGGGAAGCCCCTCGGGGTGGGTGACGAAGAGGGCGGTGTAGGCGGCCTGGAGTTCCCTGGGCGCCACCTTGGGCAGGGCCACGGGGTGGCCGGTAAGTTCCTCCAGGGCTTCCTCCAGGGTGCCCGCATAGAGCTCCCGGAAGAGGGCTTCTCCCGGCGGGGAGAAGAAGCTCGCCGTGACCCAGCCCAAGAGTTCCATGCCTCACCTCCTGGGCTTAAGATAGGGCTTGCCCTCTCTTTCACAAGACAGAGGGTTTTACCCGTGTCTGTCGGAAGATTTCCTAGGGCAAATGTCCTTGGGAAGGATGTTCCAAACAGGGTCAGGGGCTTGGGGCTGCCCTAGGCCAGGCCCTGTTCCCGGGCCCAGCGCACCAGGTCGGGGGTGTCCATGAGCCCCAGCTTGTTCAGGGCCCGCCCCTTGTAGGTGGAGGCGGTCTTCACGGAAATCCCCAGGCGCTCCGCCACCTGGGAGAGGGTGTAGCCCTGGGCCAGAAGGGCCACCACCGCCCGCTCCCTGTCCGAAAGAACCTCGGGTCCCGGTTCCGCCTGCCCCTCCAGAAGCGCCTCGGTCAGGCTGGGGTGGAGGTAGCGGAGGCCCCTTCCCAGGCGCTCCAGAGCCTCCAGAAGATCCTGGTCCAGGGCATGTTTGGGCAGGTATCCCTTGGCCCCCAGGGCGAAGGCCCGGGCCACGTAGGCGGGCTCGTCGTGCATGGAAACCACCAGGACCTTGGCCCTTTTGGCCAGGTGGGGGAGGGCCTCGAGGCCCCCCATGCCCGGCAGGTTCAGGTCCAAAAGGACCAGCTCGGCCTCCCAGGGTGCGGCCAGGGCCTCCTCCGCCCGGGCGAACTCCGCCACCACCTGGTGGCCACCTTCCTTCAGGAGAAGGCGAAGGCCCTTGCGCACCAGGTGGTGGTCCTCCACCAAAACCACCCTCATAGAGGCACCCCGAACTCCACCTCCGTGCCCTGGCCAGGCTTGCTGCGCAGGGCAAAGCTTCCCCCCAGGCTTTGGATGCGTTCCTGCATGCCCAAAAGCCCCACGGAGGGGGGGGTTATTTCGGGGTCAAACCCCCGGCCGTCATCCCTCACCACGCCGAAGAGGCGATCCCCCTCTTGCCAGAGGCGCACGGATACCCGCCGGGCTTGGGCATGGCGCAGGACATTGGTCAGGGCCTCCTGCACCACGCGGAAGAGGGCCACTTCCTTCTCCTTGGGCAGGCGGGGTAGGTCCAGCTCAGCCTCCACCTGAAGGCCGTGTTGGCGGTATTCCTCCAGGTAGCGGGAGAGGGCTTCCTTAAGCCCCAGATCGTCCAGAAGGGGCATGCGGAGTTCCCGGGAAAGCCGCCGGACCTCCTCGAGGGCCTCCGCCACCCGCTTGCGGGCCTCGGGGAGCTTCTCGGGGTGCTTTTCCGCCACCTTCAGGGTGAGGAGGGCAGCGGTGAGGAGGCTTCCTACCCCGTCGTGAAGCTCCCGGCCCACCCGGCGCCTTTCCTCCTCCTGGGTGGCCAGGAGCCTCCCCGCCAGCTCCAGCCCCGGGCGCTTCAGGGCCAGGAGGAGGAGGGAAGGTAGGGCCTCGGGGGCTTCTCGGCCTTCGTGGAGGCTCAGCACCACCACCGCCAGGGTCTTTTCCCCCTGCTTCACCGGAATGGCCACGAAGGATCCCTCCTTCACCGCCTCTCCCCGCCTCAGGGCTTCCTCGGCCAGGGGACGGGAGCGGGCCACCAGGGGACAGGTGGTCCGGCAGGCCTGCATCTGGAAAAGGGAGAGGCCCTCGCCCACCCAGTAGGCCTCGCCGCAGCGGATGACCCCCGCCTCCTCCAGGGCCGCCAGGGCGCGGCGAAAGACCTCCTGCCTCCCCCGGGCTCCCACCAAGGCCTCGGCCAAGCCTCTGCAGTCCACAACTCCAGCCTATCCGGGCCCCGCCGGGAAGGATGTCCCCGAAACGGGTTTTATGGGCTACCTAGAGGCCAAAGTAAGCGCGGGCCGAGGCCACGTCCTTGGCGATCTGGGCCTTGAGCTCCTCGAGGCTGTCGAAGCGTTTCTCCTCCCGTAGGCGCTTGAGGAAGGACAGGCGCATCTCCTCCCCGTAAAGCTCCCCGGCAAAGCCCAGAAGGTGCACCTCGAGCCTTCTTTCCATACCGTTTACCGTGGGCCTCGTGCCCACGTTGGCCACCCCCTTGTAGCGGCCAAAGGATCCCTGGGCCTCCACGGCGAACACCCCTGGGGGGAGGATCTTCTGGGGGTGAACAGCCAGGTTGGCGGTGGGAAAGCCCAGCTTCCTCCCAAGCTTGTCCCCTTCCACCACCACCCCGTAGGCCCCGTAAGGCCGGCCCAGGAGGTGACGGGCCTCCTCCACCCGGCCCTCTTGCAGAAGGGCGCGGATGCGGCTGCTCTTCACCGGCTCCCCTCCCAGGGTTAAAAGGGGAACGATGCGCACTGGGGCCACCTGGGCCAGGTCCTCAGGGCCGCCACCCCGGCCCTTGCCGAAGCGGAAATCCTCCCCCACGTAGATGCGGCTCGCTCCAAGCCTTCTGAGGTCCTCCAAAAACTCCCCCGCCTCCCTTTGGGCGAAGGTTTCGTTAAAGGCCACCGCCAGGATCAGCTCCACCCCGAGGGCCCTGAGGGCCTCCACCTTCTCCGTGAGGTCCATCAGGAATCCCTCTCCCCGGGTGAAGACCTTGGTGGGGGGGTCAAAGGTGTAGACGAGAAGGGGCTGGTGGAGGCTCTTGGCCTCGGCCAGGGCCTGGTGGAGGAGATGTTGGTGGCCCAGGTGTACCCCGTCGAAGGAGCCCACCGCCACCACCTTGGCCCCCTTGGGAACGTCAGCGACCTCGGAGAAAAGCATGGTAGTAAAGCACGCCCACCAGGCCGGTGGCGGAAAACTCCACCTCGCCCTTTTGGTGCATCTCTAAGGCCCTTTCCGGCTCCAGCCAGACCACCTCGATCTCCTCGTCCTCGTCCGGCGTGGCCTGGGTTTCCCGCAGGTTGCTGGCCAGAAAGACGTGGGTCTTTTCGTCGGTGAAGCCCGGGGACACGTAGTAGCTGAAAAGGGGCGCAAGGTCCCCCGCAAGCCCGGTTTCCTCGGCCAGCTCCCGACGGGCAGCCTCCAGGGGGTCCTCCCCAGGTTCTATAAGCCCCGCGGGGATCTCCAGGGGAGCCAGGCCCACTGCCGGACGGTGCTGGCGCACGAAGAGCATCCTTCCATCCCGCACGGCCACAATGGCCACCGCGGGCTTGTGCTCCACGATCTCGTAACGGCCTTCCAGGGCCAGGCTCAGGATGCGGCCCC
>Ga0101943_1002065_pt1 | contig 13883 bp, 12 predicted proteins | sample DewCreD2012metaG_5_FD_75244 | JGI IMG/M metagenome (GOLD analysis project Ga0101943, IMG submission 75244) | Hot spring sediment bacterial and archeal communities from British Columbia, Canada, to study Microbial Dark Matter (Phase II) - Dewar... ... | reverse complement strand
GGAAGCTTGTTGGATTTGCGCATCGGGATGAAACCGGCCCCGAGCTTATAGGCGAGGGCCGGGGCGAAGATGAAGCCGCGCGCCTCGATCCCGACGACGCGATCCACGCGCTCGCTGGCGAAAGCTTCCGAGAGCAGATCCACCGTCGTGCGGAACCCCTCTGGGTCTTTCAAAAGCGTCGTGATGTCGTAAAAGAGGATGCCCGGCTTAGGGAAATCTGGGATCTCTCGGATCAAGCGTTTGAGTCTCTCCATGCACGTCGCTCCTTTGGTCTTGGAGAGGCCCTCTCAATACGCGACGCCGAAATGGCGGTAGCGACCCGTCGGCTCCAAGACCTCTTCGGCGACATGAGTCACGCGAGCCGCTGCCGGGCCGCGTTGCAGCTCTTGCTTGAAGGCCTCTATGGCATCGGGCTCGCCCTCGGCGACGACCTCCACGCGTCCATCGTGCAAATTGCGCACATAGCCGACGATCCCATGACGCGCGGCCGCGCGAAGGGCGAAGTACCGATAGCCCACACCTTGCACAATCCCACTGATCAAAAAACGGCGCGCGATGCGCATAAGAAGCTGGTCGGGGCGAGTGGATTTGAACCACCGACCTCACGGTCCCGAACCGTGCGCTCTCACCAGGCTGAGCTACGCCCCGAAGGCAGGTTTAAAATCATAGGCTCCACCCCCACGAGTTGTCAACAGCGTCTTCTCTCGATGGTCGCAAGATCGAGGGCAACATGGACATCAGCTTCGGCTTGACGGAGCTTTCCACTCCGACTATACTCGTCGTCAGCGACAATACGGCGCGCTCTTTGAAAAGCCGTCCTCGGTGCGGGGATCGTGTCCGCATTCGGGTGCCGGTTCGAGCGGAGCATCAGGCTGTCTGCGCGTGCGGACGCTTGTGCGATGAGGAGCGAATCTTTCGGAAAGGAGGTGGACGATCATGCGGTCGAACGTGTTCGTATGGCTCATGGCGATCGGGATTCTCGGAGGGCTCGTTCTTCCGGATCTCGTCTTCACGCAGGGAGCGGGTCGCGTCTACAATCCGCGTCTGCGGCGAACGTACCCGACGGTGAATCAAGCGCTGGCGGAATCGCGCAATGGGGACACGTTGCTCATCATTGGGAGGGTCGAAGGCGCCGTGGACCTCTCCTTGGCTCCTGGTGGCATCACCCTTCTCGGGAAAGCGAATGGGGGGATTCCGGCGGTCGTCTCGGTGGAGGCGTGTCCTGGAAGTCAGGCCGTCATTGATGCGCGGGGTCGGCAGGGCCGCGTCCAAATCATCGGGCTCAACGTCGAAGTTCCTTCGGGATGTTACGGCATCCTCTCCGGCGATAACGGGCGTCCCTTGACGGTGCGGAATTGCCGATTCGTTGGGCGTGACCGCTCGGCGCTCTTCTCCGGCATCGCTTTGGTGAACGAATTCGGAGGGCCATTCCTCATCCAGGGGAACCAGGTCACGAATCAACTGGTGAGCGCGGCCATTCTCATTGATGGCCGAAACGCTTCGTCCTTACAGGTGATCGTGCGAGGCAACCGCGTTGGGAGCGATGTGACGGCCGGGATTATCGTTTCCGACATCCCATCGGGAAGCTCGGTCGTGATCGAACGGAATGTCTTGGAGGGAGGAGACCTGGGGAGGGGAGCCATCGGCATCTTGCTCAATCCCGGCAGTACCGGCGTGATCGTGCAGCGCAACACGATCCTGAACTTCGGGACGGGGATCGTCGTGGATGGATCGCCGGGGAGTAAGATCCTGGCCAACCATCTTCAGGATAATGGGGTTGGGATCGCTGTGGATACGACGACGGCGACAAGCGGGACGGCGCCGGTGATCAATGACAACAACATCACGTGCACGAGTCTCGGAGCCTGTCGGACGATAGGAGCCGTGGGGCTCAGCTTCGTCTACGGGAGCTATACGCTGGATGCGCGGAACAACTATTGGGGGGCGAGCACGGGGCCGGATTCGGCCGAAGATCCTGCTCCCGGCAATACAACGTGTCCCGAAGCCACGGGATCGAACTGCGCGGGGCCGGCTGGAGGGGGAACAGGCTTGCCCATTAACGCCAGTGGCGTGGATTGCTCGGTCTCCGGGAGCGGATCGGTGAGGACGTGTCCGATCCGCACGGCGCCGAATCGGTTCGCGGGAGCATGAGCTAAGAGCCGCCCCTGATGTGGCGCGCCGTGGCTTTGCCCAAGGACGATGCGCTTTGGAGAGGCGCGAGACGCGCGGCCCTCGCTTTCGCCTTCGTCCTGGTGGGGCCGTCTCTGGGTCAGGTGCAGAAGTACGCGGGGACGTGGGGATTGCTCCTTTATGTCCTGCTGGTCTTCGGATTTTGGATCCTCGCGCCTCGCTTCCTTCACCGACTGAGCGCCATCGCCTCGGAACGCTGGGCCTATGGGTTGGCCATCGGGACGGGGCTTGGGCTCCTGCTGCTTTTCCTCGCGCTCTATCCCTTGGCCAATTCCGGGATCGTGGGCGGGGGGAGCGATCGGGACGAGGCGTTGAATCTCGGCGTTCACGAGCTACTTCAGGGGCGATGCCCGTATCACGTCAGGACCTATTTAGGGAATCCGATCGCTCCGCTTCCGGGAGGGCTGCTCCTCTCTCTCCCCTTCGTCTTACTGGGAAACAGCGCCTATCAAAACTTCTTTTGGCTCGCCGTCTTCTTCCTCCTCGCCCGACGGGTCTTGCGCGAGGCTCGGCATGCGCTCCTGCTCTTTTGGAGCCTTCTGGCTTTCTCACCCGTGCTCTGGCAGCAGATCGTCACAGGCAGTGACCTTCCGGCCAACAGTATCGTCGTCCTCACCTTCTCTTGGCTCGTGATCTCGGCCCCAGGGAAGTGGAAACCCGCAGCGGCACTCCTGCTGGGGTTGGGATTGGCCTGGCGGGCGAATTTCCTGCTCCTTCTGCCGCTTCTCTTCGTGCTCATGTGGCGAGAAGCGGGAGGGAAGGTGGCGCTCGGGCTCATGGGGCTTGTCGCTGTGGCCTTCGGGAGCCTCGTGCTGCCGTTCGCGCTGCACGCTCCGCATGGCCTCTCTCCGTTCATGGAGCAGAACAAGTTCGCTCGCTTCGACGACATGGTGCCTCATGCGAGTCTCCTTGTTCCTCTGGTGGCGGGGGGGTATGCGCTCGCCAACTCTCGCGCGGGCACGGAGGCGATCGGTTTCTTTCGAAAGAGCGCGCTCGTGCTCGCCTTCCCCATCGTGTGCGGTCTCATCCTCGCGACGCTTCACGCCGAGCGGCTCGATCTGCATCTGGCCGATTATGGGGTGAGCTTCTTGTTTTTCGGAGCCCTCTCCGGCTGGGCGTCATTTCTTCGTGCGCTTCCCGAGGGAGTCTTCATCAAGAGGCATTCCTCCACGTAGCGCGTTGCGCGTGAGGGGGACGCGCGCCACGCGACTCGGTCACGCGTTTGACACGCCCCTTGGCACTGCCCTACTATTTACACGCCGAGTCGCACAAGAGGGGGGGGACGTATGACGACGAAGGAGATGACCAGTCACTTGGAAGAAGCGCTCAGCCGGTGGGAGGAGCAGACGCTTCGCCCCACGCTCGCGCGCTTGCCGGAGCGCGCGGCCGAGTTCACGACGACGTCACTTCGACCGATCAAGCGCTTGTATACCCCGCTTGACATTCAACATCTCGACTTCGAGCGGGACATCGGCTTCCCGGGCGAGTATCCGTTCACGCGCGGCATTCATCCGACGATGTATCGAGGGAAGCTCTGGACGATGCGACAGTTCGCCGGATTCGGCACGGCCTTCGACACGAACAAGCGATTCAAGTATCTCCTGGAGCAGGGGCAGATGGGCCTCTCGGTCGCTTTCGACCTGCCGACGCTCATGGGTTTGGACTCGGATCATCCGCTCGCGGAAGGCGAGGTGGGGAAGTGCGGCGTGGCCGTCTCCAGCCTCGAAGACATGGAGGTCTTATTCGACGGTATTCCGCTGGAAGAGGTGACGACCTCGATGACGATCAACGCGCCGGCGGCCGTCATCTTCGCCATGTATTTGGTGGTCGCCGAGAAGCAGGGGGCCGATTGGAAGAAGATCTCCGGGACGATTCAGAACGACATCTTGAAGGAGTACATCGCGCAGAAGGAATGGATCTATCCTCCGGCACCCTCGATGCGCTTGATCGTGGATACGATCGCCTTTTGCACGCAAGAGGTGCCGCGCTGGCATCCCATCTCGATCTCGGGCTATCACATTCGCGAGGCGGGAGCGACGGCCTTGCAGGAGCTGGCGTTCACCTTGCGGGATGGGATCGAGTACGTCGAATGGTGCGTGCGCGCCGGTCTCGATGTGGATGCGTTCGCGCCGCGCCTCTCGTTCTTCTTCAACTGCCATAATGACTTCTTCGAGGAGATCGCGAAGTTCCGAGCGGCGCGAAAGGTCTGGGCGCGCGTCATGCGCGAGCGATTCGGCGCGCGCGATCCGCGCTCCTGGATGTGTCGCTTCCACACGCAGACGGCCGGATGCAGTTTGACGGCGCAGCAGCCGTACAACAACGTCGTGCGCACGACGATTCAAGCGCTCGCGGCGGTGCTCGGCGGGACGCAGAGCCTTCATACGAACGCTCTGGATGAAGCGCTCGCCTTGCCGACGGAATTCACGGCTATGCTCGCGCTCCGCACGCAGCAGATCATCGCGCATGAATCGGGCGTCGTGAACACGGTGGATCCATTGGCCGGGAGCTACTTCGTCGAGGCGTTGACCAGCGAGATGGAGCGAGGATGCTACGAATACTTCGAGAAGATCGACGCCATGGGGGGGATGATCGCGGCCATCGAGCGCGGGTTCCCGCAGAAGGAGATTCAGGAGGCGGCCTATCGGTATCAGCAGGCCGTGGATCGGCGGGAGAAGATCATCGTCGGCGTCAACGAATACGTCCTGGAGAAGGAGCCGATCGAGGTCCCCATCCTCTACATTGACGAATCGGTCGCGGAGATTCAGAAGGAGCGGCTGCGGCGTCTGCGCGCGCGGCGCGACAACGCGAAGGTGCACCGCACGCTCGAGGCGTTGAAGGAGGCCGCGCGCGGCACCGAGAATACAATGCCCTATATCCTCGAGTGCGTGCGCGCCTATGCGACGCTCGGGGAGATCTGCGACGCCTTGAAGGAGGTCTTCGGGGAATATCAAGAGCCGCCGTTCTGATCGCGAATCTTTCCGAGGCGGCCTCACGGCGAGCTATGGGAGAGCGAAAGATTCGCGTGCTCATCGCCAAGCCCGGCTTGGACGGGCATGACCGAGGCGCGAAAGTCGTCGCGCGGGCTCTGCGCGATGCGGGCATGGAGGTGATCTACACCGGGCTTCGACAAACGCCGGAGCAGATCGTCACCGCGGCGCTTCAGGAGGATGTGGATGTCATCGGCCTCTCCATCCTCTCCGGAGCCCACATGACGCTTGTCCCGCGCGTGATGCAACTCCTTCAGGAGAAGGGGCTTCAGGACGTCGTCGTCTTCGTTGGCGGGATCATCCCGCAGGAGGACATTCCGAAGCTGAAGGCCCTGGGCGTGGCTGAAGTCTTCCTGCCGGGGACGCTGCTGGAGCAGATCGTGAACGTCGTGCGGCAGAGCGTGAAACGGTCGCTGGAGACGTCCGAATGAGCGCGCGCTGGAGCGATTCGCGCGCCGATGAGCGCTCGGTCGCTGGATGTCCCCTCGTGCTTGAGGGGAGGACACGAGGGGGGATGAGTGCTGCTTCCGCTCCTTTGAAGGGAGAGTGACGATGACGGATATCCTTGTGATCGTCCTTTTCGCGGTCGGCTATGGACTCCTCATGCGGTACGTCCTTCCCCGGCTCGGTGTGCCGACGTGACTCTCGCGCTCAGCGTGCGCCGAGGATCGGCCGTCGCAGGAAGCGGGAAGGACACCAAAAGAGCGATGAGGGGTGTCGGTGTCCGGAGGTGATGTGCGCATCGGCATTCACGCTTCGATCTCCGGAGAGTTGACCCATGCCCTGCGGGAGGCGGCCGAGTTGGAGTGTCAAACCGTGCAACTCTTCTCGCGCAATCCCCGGGGATGGGCAGCGCGCGCGCTCGGGGCGACGGAGGTTCGCGCCTTTCGCCGCGAACGCGAGCGACTGGGGCTGGATCCCCTCTTCATTCACGCCCCCTATCTTCTCAATCTCGCGGCGGCGAATCCCGAAGTGAGGGAACGCTCCATTCGGGCCCTCCGACAGGAGATCCGGCGCGCCGTGCAATTGGGCGCCGATTATCTCATCCTCCATCCGGGAAGCGCTCTCGGTCGCTCTGTCGAAGAGGGGATTCGCGCGTGCGCGCGCGCCATCCGGCAGGCGATGCGGGGCGTGGCCGCGGATTCGCTCGGCCTCTTGCTGGAGAACACGGCCGGTCAGGGACACCAGATCGGGTGGCGGTTCGAACATCTGGCGGCGCTTCTCGAAGCGTTGGGAGACCTCCCGATTGGGATCTGTCTGGACACGGCGCATGCGTTCGCCGCCGGATATGATCTGGCGACCGAAGCCGGCCTTGCCGAAACGCTCGCGCAATTGCAAGCGACCGTGGGCTTGGAGCGCGTGCGCGTCCTCCACCTCAACGATACGCGAATACCCCGCGGAGGGCGCGTGGACCGACATTGGCATGTCGGCGAGGGCAATCTCGGCGCGGAGGCGTTCCGTCGAATCCTCACGCATGTCGCTTTCCGAGGATGCCCGCTCATCCTCGAAACGCCGAGGAAGACCTTGGAGGACGATCGTCGCAATCTCGCGCGCGTCCGCGCCTGGGTTGCTCCCACTGGGTGAATGTGCTAGTCTATCGCGCGAATCCGATGGAAGAGCGAGGACGGCGCGAGCACAGTGAGCGCTCAAGCTGATGGGATCACGTGAGGCGCAAAGCCGCACATGGCGATCATTCATCTCCCCTTCGGCATCAGATGGAGGGCCTCCCTTCATGCCGAGGAGGCACGATCTCGTTCTTCGCGGGGCGATCGGGATGAAACTCGCTCGCCTCTCCGAGCGTAACTTCTGACATGACGATCAAGAAGGGGGAAGGCGTATGAGGAACCGGATCTTCAATGGACTTCTCGCTGGGGTTGGGATCCTGGTCCTGACGATGGGGACCTTGAGGATGACGTGGGCGCAGCAGCCGTCTTCATCTTCGGGACGGCAGGAAGCGACTCGACCTCAAATCATCCTGGAACGCGTGAAACCGCTTCGCGTGCCGCGCGTCGGTGTGAATCCGGATCAACTGCTGTATCTCTCCCTGCATGATGCGATCCTGAAGGCGTTGGAGAACAACAATCAGATTCAGATCGAACGCATGAGCGTTCAATCGAGCGAACGGAGCCTTCTGGCGGCGCGCGGCGCTTACGATATTCTCTTCGGTTTCGACACTACGGGCACGACGGCGACGCGGCCCAGCACCAGCTCCTTCACCACCGGCGCCGATACTCCGGCGTTCACCAATCGGCAGCTCACCTACAACCTGTCGGTGCAGCAACTGCTGCCGACCGGCGGGAGCTGGCGCTTTCAGATCCTGAACACGCGACAGACGACCGATCAGGTCTTCGTCTCGCGCTTTTTGGGCATCGAGAGCCGCGATTCGGCCGTCGCGTTCAACCCTTCGTTTGTGAGCACCGTGCAGTTCGAGTTGCGTCAGCCGTTGTTCCGAAACTTCCGCATGGATCAAACGCGGCGGCAGATCGAGATCGCGAAACGAGCGCTCGATCTCTCCGATAGCCAATTCCGGCAGCGCGTGATCGAGATCATCACGCAGGTGCAAAACGCCTATTGGGATCTCGTCTTCGCCATCCGCAATGTGGAGATCGCCGAGCAATCGCTCGAGCTGGCGAAGGCGAATTTGGAGAACAATCGGCGGCAGGTTCAGGCCGGGACGCTCGCGCCCATCGAATTGGCGCAATCGGAGGCCGAGGTTCAGCGCCGGACGCAGGAGGTGACGGCGGCCATCGGGCAGGTCACCGTCGCCGAGAACGCGCTCAAGAACTTGATCCTCGGCGATCCGAACTCGCCGGAATGGTCGGCGAACATCGTCCCGACTGAGAGCATCGACTTCCTGCCGCCGGCCGTGGACTTCGAGAGCGCGCTGCGGATGGCGCTCCAGAATCGTCCGGAGCTGGAGCAGTTGCGCTTTCGGAGGGCGCAAAACGAGATCGATCTGAAGTACTTCCGGAACCAGATGCGCCCGCAGATCGATCTCGTGGCGACGTATGGGAGTTCGGGCTTGGCGGGAACGCCGACGACGGTGACGCGTATCAAGCTGGACGAAGAGGGGAATCCGATCACGGACCCGGAGACGGGAGAGCCCATCCTGGAGCGCGTCCCGCGCGAGGTGCCACCGCGCTTCATCGGCGGGGCGGCCAAAGCCCTGCGCACGGCGTTCTCGAACGATTTTCGCTCTTACAGCTTCGGCCTCTCCTTCAGCTTCCCCTTGCGGAATCGAACGGCCGAAGGGAACTTCGGCGCGGCGTTGGCGCAACGGCGCAGCCTCGATTTTCAAGAGCGACAGTTGCTCCAGCAGATCAGCGTCGAGGTTCGGAACGCGTTGCAGCAGGTGGAGGTTGCGCGCCAGAATATCGAGGCCGCGCGCGCCGAGCGGATCGCGCGCGAACGTCAGCTGGAGGGCGAGCAGAAGAAGTTCGAGGCCGGACTCTCGACGACCTTCTTCGTCTTGCAGTTCCAGAACTTCCTGGCTGCCGCGCGGGCGCAGGAGTTGCAAGCGCTGGTCAATTACAACAAAGCGATCGCCAACCTCCAACGCGTGATGTCCACGACGCTGGACGCGTACAACATCAAGATCTCCGCGCAGTCCGGCAAGTGACGGCTCTCGGAGGCCTCGTCGCCCGAGGCGGGGCCTCCCGCTCGCGCATCCCCCGCGCGGAGGCCGAGAAGCGTTTCTCCACCGGCGTATGAAGATCTCGGTCACGCTCATCGCCGGCAATGAAGAGGATCGGATCGGCGACGCGCTGGCGTCCGTCGCCTGGGCGGATGAGATCATTGTCGTCGTGGATGCCCGCAGCACGGATCGCACGGCGGAGATCGCTCGACAGTACACGGACCGCGTTTTCGTGCACCCTTGGTCCGGCTACGCCGCACAGAAGCGATTCGCCGACGCACAAGCCACACATGAGTGGATCTTCTCCCTCGATGCCGACGAGCGCGTCTCGCCCGAATTGCGACGCTCGATCGAGCGCCTGAAGCGCGAAGGGCCGCGACATGACGGCTATCGCGTCGCGCGCCGCGCCTGGTATCTCGGGCGGTGGATTCAGCACAGCGGCTGGTACCCGGATTATCAGCTTCGCCTCTATCGCCGCGATCGGGCTCGATGGGTCGGCGACTACGTCCATGAATCCGTGCGCGTCGAAGGGAGCGTGGGGACGCTTGAGGGAGATCTCTGGCACCTGACGCGGCGCAGCTTGAGCGAGCATCACGAGGTCCTGAATCGCTACACGACGCTGGCGGCCGAAGAGGCCTTCGCTCATGGGAAGCGCGCCGGGTGGTTCGCCCTGTGCGTGCGACCGCTGCTGGCCTTCCTGAGAAGTTATGTGCTCCGGCAGGGTTTTCGCGATGGCATTCCCGGGCTGGTGATCTCGGGCTTTGCCGCCTACTATGTCTTCCTCAAGAATGCCAAGCTCTGGGAACGCGCGCACTTCCCCGAGGGATGGGGGCATCCGCTCGCAACGGAATAGCTCACGCGGTCGCGCCCAAGAACTCCAGGACGGCGCGATTGAAGGCGTCGGCCTGTTCGATGAAGACGGCGTGTCCGGCCCCTTCGATGACGTGCAGCCGGGCGTTAGGGATTCGTGCGGCGAGATTCCGCGAATTCTCCGGCGGGATCAAGATGTCCGCATCCCCGGTGATGACGAGCGTCGGCGCTTGAAGAGCGGAGATGCGGTCTTCGACATCGAACGCCATCACAGCGTGGATCTGCGCGAGGAACGTTGACTCGGAGACCGGATGTGCGAGCCGGCGTCGCACGAGGTCTTCGACCTCATCGGGATGCTCCGCCAGGAATCGCGGTGTGAAGGCGATGGACAGGCCGGCGCGCACGCGCTCCTCGGTGTTCAGCCCTTCCGGAGAGAGGAACGCGTGAACGATCTCCGGTGAAGCGGGGACGTGGTTTGGCCCGCCGAAGCTCGTACACACGAGGACGAGCCGCTCGACGAGCGCCGGATACATCAGGGCCAGCTCCTGCGCGATGAACCCTCCCATTGAGGCGCCTAAAATGTGCGCCCGTTTGATCCCGAGCGCTCCGAGCAACGCCGCGGCATCCTCGGCGAGCGTGCGCATCGTGAAAGGGGCCTCGCCCGATTCCGAGGCCCCGATCCCTCGGTTGTCGAAGACGATCGTTTGGAAGTGGGGAGAGAAGGCCGGGATCTGCTTATACCAGATCCAACTCCCCACGCCGAGCCCGGCGATGAGCAACAGCGGCGCACCGGTCCCGTGCGTCTCGTAGTAGAGCCGAACGCCGTTGGCCAGAGCCCTCGGCACCGCGCTACATCAACTCTTCGATCAGCTCCTCAAAGACAGCGCGCTCCGGTCTCAAGGGGTGGCGCACCAGCGGCCCTCTTCGCAACGCCGGTTCGCTGTCCTCGTAGATCGGATGCTCGTCTTTGTAGAAGAGGCCGATGGGGATGCGGTCGCCCCACTCGAAGGATTTCCGTAGCGCCGCCATGACGTCGGACGGATCGTATCCGGCCTCTTCCTCGAGCTTATAGACGCGCTGCTTGAACCATGGGTAAGTGTTGACTTTGTTGTAGGTCACACACGGGCTGAAGACGTCTATGAGCGCGAATCCGCGATGCGCGATCCCTCCGGCGATCAACTGCGCCAGATGCTCGGGCTCTCCCGAGAAGCCGCGCGCGACATAGGTCGCTCCGGAGACGAGCGCCAACGCGATGGGATTGATCGGCGGCTCCGCGTTCCCGCGCGGCGTGGATTTCGTCCGCACGTCTTTCATCGTCGTCGGCGACGCTTGCCCCGTGGTGAGGCCGTAGATCTGGTTGTTCATCACGACGTAGGTGAGGTCTATGTTCCGGCGCATGGCGTGAATGAAATGTCCGATGCCGATGCCGTACCCATCCCCATCGCCACCGGTGACGACGACGTGCAGATCGTGATTGGCGAGCTTGATCCCCTGGGCCACGGCGATGGCGCGTCCATGCAGGCTGTGAACGCCATAGGCGTGAATGAAGCCCGGCAGGTTCGAGGAGCAGCCGATGCCGGAGACGATCACCAGGTCCTTCGGCTTGATGCCGAGCTTTCCGGCCGCCATCTTCACGGCTTTCAGAACGCCGAAATCCCCACAGCCCGGGCACCAATCGGGATCAACCGGTCCCGCATACGTTTCGATCGGAAGCGCAATAACGGTCGCCATACGCTCTCCTCCCCTTCAGGATGCCGATTCCTCCGGCTGCCAACGATAGGTCGAGCCGGTCTCGACGCCGATGAGCAATCGCCCGCGCCGCTGTCCCGTCTCGCGCGAGATGATCTCCACGTTCCAGAGGGGCTCCTCGAATCCATCGCGCTCGAGGCGGGAGATGCGCCCCGGCCGCGCATCGTCGTCAAGATGGGTGCGAATGTAGTGATTGGCGATCTCGCGCGCTTCGTCTTCGGTGACGTCGAGCGTGCGCGGCTTCCCTTGGAGGATCGCCTTCACCTGCTCGACAATCTGGTGGGGCTCAAAGGGCTCACCGTCGTATTTGCGGATGTGCGCGTCCACGGAGATGCCCGTCTCCGCCCTCAGATAGCGCGCGAACTGCCCGCTGTAATTCGCCTCGACGCAAATTGTCTTCCGGCAGCGTCGCAAGATCTCGCTCACTTCGCGCGCGTGGAAGGGGAAGAGGTACTTGATATGCAGGTGATTGGCCCGAATCCCCTCGCTGGCGAGTTTCTCGACGGCTTCTCGAATGACGCCCTTGGTCGAGCCCCAGCCGATCAGCGTCACCTCGGCGTCCTCCGGCCCTTCCAGCACAGGTGGCGGAAGTTCGCGGAGGACGGCTTCGAGCTTGCGCATCCGCTTCTCGTGAATCTTGCGTCGCACCGGAGGGGAAGTGAAGACGTCGCTGATCAGGATCCCCTCCTCATCGTGATCGTCCGTGGCGGCGACATGAGCAGCGCCTTCGGTCCCCGGGAGCGCGCGGGGAGAGACCCCCGAGCGCGTGAACGCGTAGCGCTTGTATCTCCCTTGGGATTCATCCCATTCGGTCACCAGCTCCCCTCGCTCGATAGGGACATCGTAGCGCAGCGCTTCGGGCTCGATCGTCTCCGGATGCTCGCTGAGCAGCAGATCGCTCATGATAATCACGGGCAGTTGATACTTCTCGGCGAGATTGAACGCTTCGACGACCGTCGCGAAGCAATCCGCCACATCTCCCGGAGCGATGATGACCCGCGGATAATCGCCTTGCGAAGCGCCGAAGACTTGATTGAGATCGCCCTGCTCGGTCTTCGTCGGCAAGCCCGTTGAAGGCCCTCCGCGCTGCACCTCGATGACGACCACAGGCGCTTCGATCATCCCGGCCTGTCCGATCGCTTCCGTCATCAGGGCGAACCCGCCGCCCGATGTCCCGCACATGGCGCGGACGCCCGCATATCCGGCCCCGATCGCCATATTCACAACGGCCAACTCATCCTCGCACTGTTTGACGACGATGCCGCACCGCTCGGCGTGAGCGGCCATCCAGTGCAAGATCGAGGAGGCCGGCGTCATCGGATAGGCCGAGTAGAACTTGCATCCGGCCGTCACGGCCCCGATGGCGAACGCCTCGTTCCCCGTGATGAAGGGCCGACGAATGTGGGTGTACGTCCACCGGTAGCCGAGCGGGACGAAATGCTCCCTCGCATACTCATATCCCGCCCGCGCGATGGCGACGTTCTGATCAATGACGGCTTGTCCTTTGTGCTTGAACGTATCGGTGAGCACGCTCGCCGCCGTCTCGAAATCCAATCCGATCAGAAAGAGCAAGGCGCCGAGCGCTACCGTGTTTTGCATGACCGGCGGGACCTTTCCGAGTGGCTTCGTGATCGCAGAGACCGGCAGCGGGACCGGCAGCACGTTGTCCCGCAAAAGCGTCGGATCGAGCTTCAACTTGTCGGAGTTGTAGATGACCGCCCCACCGGGTTCGACCTCGCGGGCATGGCGCTCGATCGAATCCTGATTCAGGGCGATGAGGACGTTCAGGTGGTCCCCATGAGAGGTCAATTTCTGCTCCCCGATCCGAACGCGCAGCCAGATGTGCCCGCCGCGGATGACGGATTGGTAGCTGTTGTAGGCGTAGACGTACAGGCCCAACCGAGCGGCCGTCTTCGCCAGGGTATCCCCCGTCTTATCCAGGCCATCGCCGGCCGCTCCGCCAATGCCGACGGTGACTTCTTGCATGGTCCTCCTCTCCTCGTTCAAGGATGATGAGAGCAAACGAGGCGATGGCTCGTGCGATCCCCCCATCGCCGGGATACAGCCTGATTCACCTCACCTCGCTTCACGATCAAGCCACAATGATAGGCCCTTCCTCTCTGAGCGTCAAGCGGAGGTCCGCCCTCTCGCCCGGCCCGCGCGGCCCCCTGAGGAGGGAACCCGATCGTGATATACTGACGCATATGGCGCTGTGGGGCATCTACGTGCACATTCCGTTCTGCCCGTATAAATGCGCATATTGCGACTTCGACTCCGGCGTCTATCCGGAGCCGATGGTCTCCGTTTATCTCGCCGCTTTGCGGGAGGAGATCGCGCGAACGAGCGCCGCTCTCAGCCCCGACGATCTGGTGGCGGATACGATCTACATCGGCGGCGGGACGCCCTCTCTGCTTGATCCGGAAATGCTCGGAGAGCTTCTTCGGACCCTTCGCCAGCATTTCGTCGTCCGACCGGAGGCGGAGGTCACGCTCGAGGCGAATCCGGGGACGATC
>Ga0101943_1002064_pt1 | contig 13890 bp, 12 predicted proteins | sample DewCreD2012metaG_5_FD_75244 | JGI IMG/M metagenome (GOLD analysis project Ga0101943, IMG submission 75244) | Hot spring sediment bacterial and archeal communities from British Columbia, Canada, to study Microbial Dark Matter (Phase II) - Dewar... ... | reverse complement strand
CGTGACCGGTCCGGCCGGCCTCCTGGACCTCGCCCCTCGCTCGTTCGAGGAGTACGCGGCGGCGGGCGGCGGCCGCGGGCTCGAGCGGGCGCTCGGCATGGATCCGCAGGAGGTCATCGCCGAGGTGACCCGGAGCGGGCTGCGCGGGCGGGGCGGCGGCGGGTTCCCCACCGGCGAGAAGTGGGCGGCGATCGCCGGGGCGGGCGCGGGCGAGCGCTTCGCCGTCGCCAACGGGGCGGAGGGGGAGCCCGCGACGTTCAAGGACCGGGCGCTCCTGCGCCGCAACCCCTACCAGGTGCTCGAGGGGCTCGCGATCGCGGCCCACGCGACCCGGGCCCGCGCCGCCTTCGTCGGCCTGAAGGGGGTCTTCCACCAGGAGATCGCGAGGCTCCGCACGGCGATCGAGGAGATGCGGGCGGCCGGGGCGCTGGGCCCGGTGGAGGTCGAGGTGGTGCTGGGGCCGGACCATTACCTGCTCGGCGAGGAGACGGGCCTGCTCGAGGCGATCGAGGGGCGCGATCCTCTCCCCCGGATCCTCCGTCCGTTCGCCCAGGGCCTGTACGGGACCGCGGCGGGGGAGAACCCGACGCTCGTGAACAACGTGGAGACGCTCGCGAACGTCCCGCACATCCTCCGCGAGGGGCCGGGGTGGCTGGCCCGCGCGGGCACGGAGCGCTCGCCGGGGACGATGGTGTTCACGGTCTGCGGCGACGTGGTGCGGGAGGGGGTCGTCGAGCTGCCCCTCGGGACGCCGCTGCGCGCGCTGGTCGAGGGCTTCGGGGGTGGGGTCCGGGAGGGCCGGCTGAAGGCCATCGTGCCGGGGGCGTCGAACACGGTGCTGCTCCCCGAGGAGCTCGACGTTCCGCTCGACTTCGACTCGATGCGCCGGGTGGGCTCGGGGCTCGGCTCCGGGGGGTTCGCGGTGTACGGCGACGGCGCCTGCGTCGTGCAGCTCGCGCTCCGGTACTCGCGGTTCCTCTGGGTGGAGTCCTGCGGCCAGTGCCCGCCGTGCAAGCTGGGGACCGGCGCCGTGACGCAGGAGCTCGAGGCGATCGAGGCGGGGGGCGGCGACGAGGGGAGCCTGTCCCGGATCCTGGCCCGGGCCCGGACCTGCACCGACGGCCAGCGCTGCGCCCTCCCGACCGGCGAGAGCCTGCTGATCCAGAGCCTCGTGCAGTCGTTCGGCGAGGAGTTCCGGGAGCACGTGGGGAGGCCCTGCCCGCGGCCCGGGAGCGCGCGGTTCCCCAAGCTCGAGGACCTGGACGAGGACGCGGGGCGGTTCCGCTACGACGAGGGCTACGAGCGGAAGCGGCCGGACTGGACGTACGAGGAGGGGTGAGGGGTGGCGGTGGTGCTGGAGCCGATCGGGGTGGTGCGGACAGGGGCCCCCGACGAGGAGGTGCGGCGCGAGCCGCGGGAGGTGCGGGGCGAGGTGGAGGTGTTCGACCCCTACGCCCCGGGCCTCGAGGGGATCGACGGCTTCTCCCACCTGTTCCTCCTCACGTTCCTCGACCGGGTGGGGCCGGAGCGGCGGGGGACGCTCCGCGTCCGGCCCCGGGGGCTCCTCCGGTTCGGCCTGTCCGAGGAGGAGCTCCCCGAGATCGGGGTCTTCGCCTCGGACTCCCCGGTGCGCCCGAACCCCATCGGCCTGTCCGTCGTGGAGCTGCTGGGGCGGCGCGGCCCGAGGCTCGAGGTGCGGGGGCTCGACGTGTTCGACGGCACGCCCGTGCTCGACCTCAAGCCCTACACGCCGGACCGGGTCGTGGCGGAGCCGCGCACCCCGGGCTGGCACCGCGAGCTGCTGCGACGGGCGGGGGTGGACCGGGTGTGAGCGAGACGGCCGCCGGCTGAGGTCCTCGACGTGCGCCCCCGCGTGACCAACCGCCTCTACCAGACCGCGGCCCGCCTGTGGCTCACGGCGGCGGCCGCGGCGCTCCTCCTGCCGCCGGGCGCGAGACTCGAGTGGTGGCTGCCGCTCCACCTCGCGATGGCGGGGGCGGTGGCGACCGCCATCTCCGGCGCGATGCAGACGTTCGCGGGGGCCCTCACCGCGACCCCGCCCCCGCCCGCGGGCCTCGTCCTCGCCCAGTTCGCGCTGGTGAACGGCGGCGCGGCGGGCGTGATTGCGGGGATGGCGGTCGGCGCCCGGTGGCTCGTGGCGGGCGGCGGGACCGCCTTCGTCGTCGCCATGGGGCTCCTGGGCTGGTTCGTCCTCCGGTCCCGGCGGAGGGCGCTCCACCTGCGCCACCGTCTCCCGGTGGCGGGCTACCTGTTCGCCTGCGGGGCGGTCGTAGCGGGAGGGGCCCTGGGCGCCCTCGTCGGGAGCGGCGCGGTCGGGCCCGCGCTCCAGGGCGCGCTCGCCCGGGCCCACCCGGTGCTGAACGTCCTGGGGTTCGCCGGTGGGACCATCCTCGCGACGCTCGTCACGCTGCTCCCGACGGTGCTCCGGGTCCGGATGCCCGCTTGGCACGGGGGCACGACCGCCATCCTGTACGCGACGGGGCTAGTGACGGCGGCCGCGGGGGCGGCGTCCGGGTCGCGGGCGGTCGCGGCGGCGGGGGGCGCGGCGCTCACGGCGGCGGCCCTCGGCGTCGGGTTGCTGGTGCGCCGGGTCCTTGCCACGCCCCGGCGATGGCCGGCGCCGGTCGCGGCCAAGCACCTGGTGGCTGGTGCGGGCTGGTTCCTCGGGGGGACCCTGGGCCCTCGCCGAGGGGGTCAGCACCGGCGAGCGGGAGCTCCGCGTCTGGGGCGCCTGAGGGCCGCGGGAGCCCAGCGGGGAGGGGCAGCGGCGGCCTGTGGCAGGATGAGGGCGTGGAGGGCGAGACGCTCCGCGCCGCGGTCGTCACCGTCTCTGACGGTGTCCACGCCGGGACCCGGCGGGACGAGTCCGGCGACCTCGCCGCGCGGATGCTCGAGGGGGCCGGGTTCGCGGTGGTCCGCCGGGCGGTCGTCCCCGACGAGCGGGAGGAGATCGCGGGGCTCGTCCGGTCGCTCGCGGACGGCGGGGTCGAGCTGGTCGTGACGACGGGGGGCACCGGCCTCGGCCCCCGGGACGTCACGCCCGAGGCGACCCGGGACGTCCTGGATCGCGAGGCCCCCGGGCTCGCCGAGGCGATGCGGCACGCGGGCCTGGAGCGGACCCCGATGGCCGCGCTCTCGCGGGGGGTGGCGGGGACCCGTGGACGCACCCTGATCGTGAACCTGCCGGGGAGCCCGCGCGGCGTGCGGGAGGGCCTGGAGGCCGTGCTCCCGGCCCTGCGGCACGCGGTCGAGCTCCTCGGGGGGAGGACCGGCGCCCATCCCACCGGCCATGGGCCGGGACCGGCGCCGGAGGGGGCCAACGAGGCGGTCCACGCGCCCGCCCCGCGCGCGCCCGCGCCCATCCCCCACGCCGCCCGTGCCCACGCGCGGCGGCCCTGGGTCGAGGCCAAGGCGGTCAAGATCGTCGAGGGCGCACCGCCCTGCCGCGTGGGGGCCTGGATGCGGATCGTCCCCGGCGGGGAGGTCCACGGCACGCTCGGCTGCTCCGAGTTCGACGAGGCCGCGGCGGAGATCGCGGTCGAGGTGGACCGGGCGGGCGAGCCGCAGACCCGCACCCTCCACCACGCCCTGGGGGACGTGGAGGTCTACTTCGAGCCCCACCGGCCGCCGCCCCGGCTCGTCGTGGTCTCCGCCACCGACGTGGCGAGGGAGCTCCGGGCCCTCCTCAGCCGCCTGGGCTGGGAGAGCGTGCTCGTCGAGCCCCGGGCGGAACGGGTGACGGCGGAGGACCGGACCACCCCCGGGGGGGTCGCGGCCTCCGTGGAGGAGGTGGGCTTGGGACCGGACGACGGGGTCGTCTGCACCGACCACGACGCGCCGGGCGTGGCGGAGGCCGTGGCGGCCGCGCTCCGCGCGGGGGCGAGGTTCGTCGGCGTGATGGGGAGCCGCCGGCACGTCGGCCCCCATCTCGAGCAGCTCCGGGCGATGGGGTTCGGGGAGGAGGACCTGGCGAGGGTGCGGACCCCGGTGGGGTTGGACCTGGGCGGGCGCTCGGCGCCCGAGGTCGCGCTCGCGATCGCGGCGGGCCTGGTCGCCGCCCGCCACGGCCGCGGCGGGGGCTGGCTCGACCGGTGAGCCGCGCCGGCCGGGCCGCGGCGCTCCTCGCGGCCTCCGGGCTCCTCGCGGCGGCGGGGCGGACCGTGGAGGGTTCCCCGCCTCCCCGCGACCCCAGGCCGAACGTCGTGATCGTGCTGACCGACGACCAGCCGTGGTGGACGATCCCCCACGATCCCCCGCCGATGCCGTGGCTCCAGGGCCGGCTCGAGGACCCCGCCGACCACTGGGTCCGGTTCCCCCTCGCGTTCGTGAACGTCCCGCTCTGCTGCCCCTCCCGCGCTTCCCTCCTCACCGGCCGGTACGCCCACCGCACGGGGGTCCTGACGAACCTGGACGGGTCCCGCCTCGACGAGGGGTCGACGATCGCCGTCCGGCTCCACGACGCCGGGTACCACACCGGCTACGTCGGCAAGTACCTGAACGGGTACCCCTTCGGCCGCGGCCCGTACGTCCCACCGGGCTGGGATCGGTGGACCGCGAAGTGGCAGGGGAGCGGGGCCACCGTCTACTTCGACGCCGCCTTGGTCGAGGACGGCCTCGCCGTCCCACACGGTTCTTCCCCCGAGGACTACCTCACCGACGTCCTAGCGGCCCGCGCCGTCCGGTTCGTCCGGGAGGCGCCGCGGGACCGGCCGTTCCTGCTCGTGTTCGCCCCCACCGCGCCCCACGCGCCCTGGACCCCGGCCCCGCGCCACGAGGGGAGCTTCCTCGCCGCCGACTTCCCCGACCCGCCGTCATTCGACGAGCAGGGGGTCGGCGGGCCGGCGTGGGTCCGGGCCCTCCCCCACCTCCCCGATCCGGGCGGGCTCCGCGAAGCCCGGAGGGACGCGGCGGAGGCGCTCCTCGCGGTCGACGAGGCGGTCCGCGCGATCGTCGAGGCGCTGCGGGCGCGCGGGGACCTCGGGCGCACCGTCATCTTCTTCCTCACCGACAACGGGGCGGCCTTCGGCGAGCACCGGTGGGTGGGGAAGGGGTGCCCCTACGACGAGTGCGCCAGGATCCCGTTCCTCGTGCGGCTGCCAGGCGTCCTCCCGGGGGCCCGGCCCGACCTGGCTTCCGTCGTCGACGTCGCCCCCACCGTCGCCGAGCTGGCCGGCGTGCCCCTCCCCGGCGCGGACGGGCGGAGCCTGCTCCCGGCCCTCGAGGGCCGGCCGGCGCCGCTCCGGGCCGGCGTGCTGCTCGAGTGGGCGGGGGACCCGACCATCCCCGCCTGGCGGGCGGTGCGGACGCCTTCCTCCCTCTACGTCGAGTACGCGACCGGCGAGCGCGAGCGCTACGACCTCCGGCGCGACCCCTGGGCCCTGCGGAACCTGGCCGGGCGCGACCCGGCGGCGGACCGCGCGCTCGCCGCCCTGCTGGACCGGCTCCGTGGCTAGACTCTCGCGCCGTGGAGCCGAGCCCCCGCAGCCCGCGCAGGCGCCGGGCCACTCCGGCCGAAGGGCGGCGCCCCGGCTTCGTCGGGTTCGTGGCGCTGCTCGTCGCGCTGATCGTCTGGCAGGTGTGGCCGCAGGGGGCCGGGGCGCCCGAGGAGCGCGGCGGACGGACCGGGGTCGGCCCGGGACGCGCGCCCGCTCCCAGCCCCTCGACGGGACCCGGACGGTTGCCACCGCGCGAGGAGATCCCCATCGAGCACGTCGTGTTCATGATCAAGGAGAACCGGACCTTCGACCACTACTTCGGCCGGTACCCGGGCGCGATCGGCGCCACGGAGGGGGGGACGCTCCGCTGCACCGACGCCGGCTGCGTGGACGGCCCGGTGGTGCCGCTCCGGCGGGCCCCCGACGTCCAGCCCCACGACATCACCCACGGGTTCGCCTCGGGGCTCTACGCGATCAACGGCGGGAAGATGAACGGCTTCAACATCATCGGCCAGGGGCGGGACCTCTCCGGCTACGTCCAGCACACCCGCCGCTCGATCCCCGCCTACTGGGCCTACGCCGACCGGTTCGTCCTCGCGGACATGTTCTTCACCTCGATGTACGGTCCGACCTTCCCCGAGCACCTCTACACCGTGGCCGCCCAGTCGAACCTCGTGGTCGACAACAAGACGAACGTGGACACCGAGGGGAACTACTGCGACGACCCTCGGGAGTACACGAAGAGGTTCCGCGAGGACCTCACCCGGCGGGAGGTCCGCGAGATCATGCGCCTCGAGGAGCGGATCACCGCGGACATCCCCGATCAGCTGATCCGGATCGCGCGCTACTGGGAGAGCATCCGGACCTGCTTCGACATCCCGGTCCTCCCTGACCAGCTCGAGGAGGCCGGGATCAGCTGGAAGTACTACGCGAACGAGGACCAGTGGATGAACGGCCTCCAGGCGATCCGCCACGTCCGCTTCGGGCCGATGTGGCGGAAGGTCCAGCCGCCCGAGAACTTCATCCGGGACCTGCGGGAGGGCAAGCTCCCGCAGGTCTCCTGGCTCGTGCCGCCGGAGGGGCTGAACGAGCACCCCGGGGGTGGCCAGAGCGTGTGCGCCGGGGAGAACTGGACCGTCCAGCAGGTGAACGCGCTCATGCGGAGCGAGTTCTGGCCCACCACCGCGCTGATCATCGTGTGGGACGACTTCGGCGGGTTCTACGACCACGTGCCGCCGCCCCACTACGACATCATGGGACTCGGCCCCCGCACGCCGGCCCTGATCATCTCCCCGTGGACGCGGCGGGGGGACAACCCCGACGGCGGCTACATCGACCACACCGTCTACGAGTTCTCCTCGGTCCTCGCGTTCATCGAGCACCTCTTCGGGCTCGAGCCCATGACCGAGCGGGACGCCCAGGCCGACCCGCTCTCCGGCGCGTTCGACTTCTCACGGCCGGCGCGGCTGAAGAAGCTGATCCTCCCCTACCGGCAGGACTGCCCGTACTACACGAACCCGGGGTAACCCGCGCGGGGCGTTCAGGCGGGTGCCGGCTGGAGCTCGCCCCGCCGGATCTGCTCCCGCCACCACGCCACGCCCTCCTCGGGCAGGCTGTGGATCGGGTCGTAGTAGGCGTAGCGGCGGGTGAGGGCCTCGGGGTCGTCGTACTCGATCCCCGTCCGGTAGTTCTTCGTCCAGTACGAGATGCCGCGGACCCGGTCGTACTCCACCGCCTGGTGGGCCCACCGCTTGCCCACGAACGGCACGTCCACCACGATCCGCGGCGTGGCGAACCCCGGCAGGTAGCCCATGATCGCGTGCTGGAGCTCCTGCGCCTGCCACACCGCGATCCGCCAGTGCTCGGAGTTGGGGATCATGTCGCAGACGTAGAAGTAGTAGGGCATGATCTTGGCGTGGTCCAGGAGCATGAAGCAGAGCTCCAGGATCTGCTCGGGCGTCGTGTTCACCCCCCGGAGCAGCACGCCCTGGTTGCGCACGTCGCGGAAGCCGGCGTCGAGGAAGACCGCCGCCGCCCGCCCCACGAGCGGGGTGACCTGCTGCGCCGCGTTCACGTGGGTGTGGACGGCGATGTCGACCCCGCGCTCCCTGGCCCGCCGGGCCATCCGCTCGGCGGCCGCCTTCACCTCGTCCTGGAGGAAGTGCTGGGGGATCCCCATGAGCCCTTTGGTCGCGAGGCGGATGTCCCGGATGTGCTCGATGTCGAGGAGCTTCATCACGAAGTCCTCCAGGCGGTGGATGGGCACGTTGGCCATGTCGCCGCCGGAGACCACCACGTCGCGGACCATGGGCGTGCGGCGGAGGTAGTCGAGCATCGCCTCCCACCGCTCCTGCTGCTTGAGCTCGAAGCGGTACTTGAGCACCTGCGGGGTGTCGTTCCCGACGAGGTCCATCCGGGTGCAGTGCCCGCAGTACTGCGGGCAGGTGGAGATCAGCTCGGCGAGGACCTTCGTCGGGTAGCGGTGGGTGAGGCCCTCCACCGCCCACATGTCGGCCTCGTGGAGGGAGTCGCGGGAGGCCATCGGGTGGCTCGGCCACTCCGGGTCGCGCTCGGAGAACGCGGGGGCCATGTAGCGGCGGACCGGGTCGTTGCGGAGGTCCCGCTCGTCCATCGTGTTGATCATCTGCGGGGGGATCAGCATCGACATCGTGGCCCGCTCGGCCTGGTCCCGGGCGATGTCCTCGAGGAGGTCGTCGGTGAGGAAGTCCCCCAGGGCCTCCTTGAACTCCCGGAGGTTCTTCACGGTGTGGGCCCGCTGCCACTGAGCGCTCTCCCACTGCTCGCGGGTCACGTCCCGGTAGCCGGGGAGGCGGCGCCAGTCGGGCTCGACGTACTCCCGCTCGAGCGGGTAGCGGAAGGGCTGGTCGGCGGCGTGCGCCCTGGGCTCGCGGTGGGCCGGCCGCCCGCGGATCGCCTCGTCGCTCATCTAGGGCCTCCGTGTCGGAAGGGTTCCGGGACGGAAGCCAGTCTACCCCCGATCCGTCCTCCTCGGCGCGGGTTCCGGCGGAGGATGTTCGGCAGGGCGTCCTCAGCGGCGCGGGCCGCGCGGCCCGCGGAGCGGACCGCCGCCCGGGCGTTCCCCCCGCCGGCGCTCGAAGCGGGGCTCGAGCCCCTTCTTCGGCAGGCGGGCGGAGAGCGGCGCGACCCCGGTGCGCTCGAGCCGGACCTCGATGTACTCGCCGCGCATCCAGCGGTCGGTCTCCCGCCAGCCGTCGGAGAGGAGGGACCGGAGCCTGCCGGCGGACGTCTTGCGCAGCCGCTCGGTGTTCGGCTCCTTGAGGTAGAGCCGCTCGTGGATGACCTCGCGGTGATCGGCCATAGGCCCGCAAGGCTACCAGGCCGGGCGGGCGGCCTCCCGGGGCTCGATGTCTTCCGGGCCCGTCCCGCGTTCGGCCTCCGGACCGATCCGGGAACGGGCAGAGAGAGGATCCGGCGACCGTTTCGGCGTGGACGGGAGGGGGACCGGTCCGGCCCCTCCCGCGGGGGAGGGATGGGAGATGGGGCGTCGGTCGATGCCGGTCGCGTTCGGCATGCTGTTGCTGGCCTTGGCCGCCCCACCAGCTCGGGGTGGCTCCGAGGTGACGTTCGAGGGCCGGGTGGACGTGCCCGCGTCCATGGCGCGAGCGGCCGGGCCCGACGCGGGGCCGCCGACCGTCGAGCTGCTCGTTGAGCCGAACTGGGAGGTCCAGCAGGCGGCCGAGGCCGCGGGCGGGTCCGTGTCCGTGCTGCCCGTCGCACGGACGGCGGCCGCGCCGTCGTTCAGCCTGACGCTCGATCCGGCCTCGCTCGATCCTGCGTTCGTCGCCGACGAGGGCTACGTGAACGTCATGGTGGCGGCGCGCTACGGGGGCCGGGTCGCGACCTGGGGCGTGACGGTGTGGCCCGGTGATACGGTCAAAGAGATACCGCCCTTTGACATGTCGAGAGCCCCCGTCCCGCCCGGCGGCGACGTCGCCCCGGCGTCGGTGGAGCCGGCCACGCCGATCTGCGGGACGATCGTGTGGGGTGACTACAACGGCCCGTACCAGACGAAGATCATGGACATCATGAACCCGTCCGCCATCGAGGGGAGAGGCTCGTACTTCTGGGGTGGCTCCACCGCCACGACGCTGGGGTACCTGACCAACGGGCCGGACTGGTCGGTCGGTGGCACGATGACCACGAGTTCGTCCACCGGGTCGGGGTTCAGCACGCCCGCGCAGAACCAGCGGATCCGAGCCTTGTGGATGTACCGCGAAAGGCAGGTCGTCTGCATAGCGAACCAGAACGTTCCCTATAACTATTACGGGAAGGGCGATCAGCCAAGCATCACGCACGTCAAGTACGGGTACTGCGGCAGCATCTACCCGGTGGGCGCCGACTACACCCACAGCTCGACGAGCAACCAGACGTACTCGGCTGGACTCACGGTGTACGGGATCAACCTCTCGTCGAAGGCCGGGTACGATTCGACGGCGACGATCAAGTTCCACTTCAACGTGCGTGGAAGGGTGTGCGGGAACAGCTCGACGCAGGGCGAGAACTCGCCCAAGGTCGAGGCCGAGAAAGCGTGAGGAGGCGGGGCGGCCTCCTGCTCGTCTCCCCGCTCGCCCTGCTTCTCGCGGCCTGCGCTAGGAGCGGGATCGTGATGGAGCGGGATGGGGAGGGCGCCCTGTACAGCTCGCCCGAGGTGGCCCGAAGCGTCTGGATCGGTGAGCGGAACCCGCACACGGGCGTCGGGGCGACCTGGTCGTTCGTCGACGTCAAGCTGTGCCTCACCGCCCCAGGGCTCCGGCCCGTCGTGCGCTCGCTCGAGCCGGCCTCCGTCGAGGGGCAGGTCCGCGTCGAGCCCATCGTGGTCGGGACCGCCGCGCTCCCCCCTCCCCGAGGATCGGAGCCGCCGGAGAGGTACCTGAAGATGTACGAGCGGATGCACATCATCGGCGCGACGCGGAGGATCCCTCGGGGACTGCACGACCCGAACGGGTGGGTGGTCCGCCACGACTGCAGGTACGGGCACTGGCATCCGGTCACCGAGATCGTCGTCACCATGACGAAGACGGGGCCGGAGGGCGGGGGGATCGACGGGATCGTGGTGACGTACAGGTGGGACGGCCGGCTCCACCGCTACACCATCGCGGTGAGCTTCGGCATCTGCGGCACCGCCACCCGGGACCACTGCTGGGGCGGGGAGGACGTCACGGGCACCGGCACCCCCCGGCGTCCCGGCGACGGCCCCTGGCTGACCGCCGGTACCCGTGGCCGACTCGGGCTGCCGGCCCGGGCGAGCGCGGCGCGTCGGCGCCTCCAGGGGAGGTCCTCGCTCCCTCCACGGCCGGCTGTTAGCCTGGGGCCGTGGCCGTCCGGGAGAAGTACCGGGGGATCGCACCGCTACCGGCTGACTGGCGAGATCGCCTGGCCGAGCTCCCGTCGGTGTGCGGCCGGTACGGGGTCGACCTCCTGTACCTGTTCGGCTCGGCCGCCCGGGTGCTCGAGGGGGACGGGATCCCCGAGGACCTCGACCTCGCGTACGTCGCGGGACCGCGATCCGACTTCTTCGGCTTCGCCGAGGCGCTCTCCCGCGTCCTCCGTTCGGACCGGGTCGACCTCGTCGACCTCGGCGCCGCCCCGCCTGTGTTCGCTTTCGAGGTGGTGCGGACCGGGCGGCTCCTGTACCGACGGTCCGTCGAGCGGGAGAACGCGTTCGAGCTCTCCCTCACCGGGCGCTACCGGGACGAGGTGGTGCGGCTCCGGCGGTGGGCGGCGTGGCGGGCGGGAGGGACGCGTCATGGTCTTTCGTAGGCACGTGGTCGAGGGGTTCCTCGCGGAGCTCGAGACCGTCGCCGCTGGACTCGAAGACCTGCCGGTAACGTCCGGATGATTGCTGACTTTCGCGAGGAGGGGCACCACACTCCACGTTGATCAGGGCGATCGACGGGAGGAGGTGCCCGATGGCGAAGGTAGCACGGCAGCAGACGGCGGAGAAGGAGGCGGGCCGGTCCCTCGAGCTCATCGCCAACCTGGCCAGGCTGTTCTGGGACGACGTGGCCGAGCGCATCACGGCGCTGGTGAAGTCCTTGATCGAGGAGTTCCTGGAGGCCCGGCGGACCGAGGTGCTGGGCGCAAGCGCCTACGAGCGGAGCCCGTCCCGGAACGGGCACCGGGGCGGGTCCTACGCCCGGCGGCTCAAGACCCGCTGGGGCGAGGTCGTGATCCGGGTCCCCCGCGTCGCCGGGGGCTCCTACGAGCTCGAGATCATCGACCGCTGGGGGCGGCGCCAGGTGGAGCTGGACGAGGCCATCGGGAGGTTGTTCCTGGCCGGGGTGTCCACCAGGCGGCTGGAGAGCCTGGCCGAGGAGCTGTTCGGGATCGGGCTGTCCCGAAGCCAGGTCTCGGAGATCACCAAGCGCCTCGACGCCGAGGTCGCCTCGTTCCGGGGGAGGAAGATCCCCGACACCGTGCGGTACCTGCTGCTCGACGGCATCTCGGCCAAGGTCATGGAGGTCGGGGTGCGGGGCAAGGTGTTCCTGGTGGCCTACGGGATCCACGGGGACGGGAGGCGGGAGATCCTGGGCTTCGTCCTCGCCGAGGGGGAGTCCGCCGCGGCCTGGAGGGCGTTCCTGGAAGACCTCAAGGCTCGGGGCCTGAAGGGGAAGGCCCTCAAGCTCATCACGATCGACGGGAGCAAGGGCCTGCGCAAGGCCGTGGCCGAGGTCTTCCCCCTGGTGAGGGTGCAGCGGTGCCTGGTCCACAAGATCCGGAACGTCCTGGCCACCTGCAAGAGGAGGAACAAGGCCGCCGTGGCCAGGGGCCTCCGGGCCATCTGGGCCGCAGCCACGAGGCGGGAGGCCCTGGCCGCGGTGAAGGCCTTCGAGGCGGAGTGGTGGGTGGAGGAGGAGCGGGCCTGCCGCACCCTGCGCCGCGACCTCCACGAGTGCCTCAGCTACCTGGACTTCCCCGAGGAGGACCACAAGAAGATCCGGACGACGAACGCGCTCGAGCGGGCCTTCCGGGAGGTTCGGAGGAGGACCAGGCCGATGGGGGTGTACGTCAACGCGGCCTCGGCGGACCGGATCATGTTCGGGGTGACGGAGGAGATGAACGAACGGTGGAGAGGTGCCCCTCAGCTGGCAAAGTCAGCAAGTTGAAGGACGTTACCCCTCGGCCCCGTCCGTGCTGAGGACCTCAGGGGCGACCTCCGGCTCCGTTGGGCGGTCGAGCGAGGCCTCCTGAGCGGCTTGAGCGTGGTCTTCAACGTCGCGGACCACATCCTGGCCGGAGCCTTCGGGATCCGGGCCGAGACCTACGAGGAGAGCCTGGACCTCCTCCTGGCCCGCGGGGTCGTCTCGGAGGGCACGCGCCGCGCGCTGGCGGGCAGCGGAGGGTTCCGGAACGTCCTGGTCCACGAGTACGTGCGGGTGGATGCGGGCAGGGTGGCGGAGGCCCTGGGAGAGGCACCCTCGACGTTCCGGTCGTTCGTCGCGGACGTGCGTGCCTGGCTCGAGCGAGCCGGCGAAGGGTGAGCGCTCAGCCGCCCAGGGCCTCGCGGACCGCGGCGGCGATCCGCCCGGCCGAGATCCCGGCCCGGTCGCGGAGCTCCTCCGGGGTACCCGAGCCCGGCATGGCCCGGACCGCGAGCTTCACCACTCGACCCGAGAGCTCCCCGCCCTCGGCCAGGGCCTCGAGGACGGCGTCCCCCAGCCCGCCGTCCGCCCAGTGGTCCTCGACGGTCACGAGGAGCCCGGTCTCTCGGAGGGCGCGCCGGAGCGTCCCCCCGTCGATCGGCTTCACCGAGTAGGCGTCGATCACGCGCACCGGGATCCCCTCGCGGGCGAGCTCGTCGGCGGCCCGGAGCGCCTCGAACACCGTGACGCCCGCCCCCACGATCGCCGCCCGGTCCCCCGGACCCGCTCGGAGCGTCTTGCTGCCGCCCACCGGGAAGTCCTCCTCGGGCCCGTACAGGACCGGCGTCTTCTCCCGCGTGGTCCTGAGGTAGGAGATCCCGGGGAGGTCGAGCATGGCCGCCGTGAGCTTGGCCGCGGCGTTGCCGTCGGCCGGGTACAGGACCGTGGAACCGTGGACCGCCCGCATCATGGCGAGGTCCTCGAGGCCCATCTGCGACGGGCCGTCCTCGCCGATCGAGACCCCGGCGTGGGACCCGCACAGCCGGAGGTCGGCCCGGCCCACCGCGGCCATCCGGATGAAGTCGTAGGCGCGGGTGAGGAACGCCCCGAAGGTGGCGGCCACCGGAGCCTTCCCGAGCGCCTGGAGGCCGACCGCCACCCCCAGCATGCACTGCTCGGCGATGTACATCTCGAGGAAGCGCTCGGGCGCCACGCGCTGGAAGTCCTCGGTGTGGGTCGAGTTCGACACCTCCCCGTCGAGGACCACGAGGTCTGGGCGGGCGGCGAGGGCGGCGAGCGCCTCGCCGAAG
>Ga0101943_1002063_pt1 | contig 13896 bp, 17 predicted proteins | sample DewCreD2012metaG_5_FD_75244 | JGI IMG/M metagenome (GOLD analysis project Ga0101943, IMG submission 75244) | Hot spring sediment bacterial and archeal communities from British Columbia, Canada, to study Microbial Dark Matter (Phase II) - Dewar... ... | reverse complement strand
GGGGACCCGGCAGCTCATCGGGATCACCGACACCTCGATGCTCCGGCCCCAGGTCTTCGCGCTCCAGCGGGGGCGGGAGGCGGTGGGGGTCGCGGCCTCGGAGAAGCAGGCCATCGACGCGGTGCTCGAGGCGCTCTCCCGGGAGGACCCCGGGACCTGGTGGCCGCGGGCCGACCGCTACTGGAACGCCCGAGGGGGCAGCCACACCGACGGCGGCGCGTTCGTGTTCACGGTCCGGCCGGGGGAGCGGGGCCCGGGGAACCTCGTCTGCACCGACAAGTTCGGCCGCCCCGTCGAGGTCGACCCGGCCAAGGAGCCTCCGCCCCCCGAGGGGCTGCCGTCGGCCGCGGCGCTCCGGGCCGGGGCGAGGGGCGCCGTCGTGGGGGACGGCGCGGACGCGCTCGCACGGAGCGAGCTCCCCGCGGCGGAGCTCGTGGCCCGGGTCCGGGAGCGCCTCCCCTCGTGGGGCCCCCGCGGCGCCTGGAGGTTCCTCGAGGAGCTCGTCCGCGGGGCGGCCGACGACCCCGAGCGCGAGCGCGCGTTCGAGGTGCTCGCGCTCCTCACCGACCGGCCCTCGCCGACCGCGGGGATGAAGCGGAGCGTGCTCCTCTCGCTCCTCGACGCCGCCCTGGCGGAGCTCGTCGAGGGCGTGCGCTTGCGGCCCTCGGGCCGGTTCCGATGGGCCGGGCCGGGCCACCTCCCCGACCCCGACGGGGCGGCGGTGGTGGTCGACGCCCGCGGGTTCCCCTCCGAGGGCCCGGGCTCGCTCGCGCGGGCCATCGTCGAGCTCCACCGGCGCGGCGCGCGGCGGTTCCTCGTGGCCGGCTGCCGTGGGCAGCGGTTCATCGGCTGCGGGCTCGGCCCCGGCACCCGCGGGGTGCGGATCGACGTGTTCGGGTCCTCCGGCGACTACCTGGCGTCGGGGATCGACGGGGCCGAGGTCGTCGTGCACGGCTCCGGGCAGGACCAGCTGGCGCAGATCATGAAGGACGGGCGGCTCGTCGTGCACGGGGACGTCGGGCAGACCTTCGGCTACGCGGCCAAGGGCGGGGAGGTCTTCGTCCTCGGGAACGCCGCGGGCCGGCCGCTGATCAACGCCGTCGGGCGCCCCCGGGTCGTGATCAACGGCACCTGCCTCGACTACCTGGCGGAGTCCTTCATGGCCGGGGACCCGCTCGCGGGGGGCGGGTTCGTCGTGGTGAACGGGCTGGCCCTGGACGAGGACGGCGGGATCCACGACCTCGACGACCCCTACCCCGGCGGGAACCTCTTCTCCCTCGCCTCGGGCGGCGCCGTCTACGTGCGGGACCCGCGGGGGCGCCTGGGCGAGGACCAGCTCAACGGCGGGGAGTTCGCCCCCTTCGGGCGGGAGGACCTCGCGCTCCTCCTTCCCTACCTCGAGGAGAACGAGCGCCTCTTCGGGATCCCCGTCCGTCGGCTCTTCACCGTGGACGGGGAGGAGCTGCCCCCCGAGCGCGTCTACCGGAAGATCCGCCCGGCCGCCCACCACGCGCTCACGCCCGAGGAGGCGTGGGTGAAGCGGGAGGCGTAGGTGATCAGGGTCGGGACCAGCGGGTGGCAGTACGACGACTGGCGCGGGGTGCTGTACCCGGAGGGCCTGGCGAAGGCCCGCTGGCTCTCGCGCTACGCCGAGGCCTTCTCCACGGTGGAGGTGAACAACTCCTTCTACCGCCTGCCGTCGGCCGCCACCTTCGCCCGGTGGCGCGAGGAGACCCCCGAGGGCTTCGTCGTCGCGGTGAAGGCCAGCCGCTTCATCACCCACGTCCGCCGGCTCCGGGACTGCCGGGACCCGGTGGCGCTGCTCTGGGAACGGGCGTCGGAGCTCGGCCCCCGCCTCGGCCCGGTCCTGTTCCAGCTCCCGCCGGGCTTCCGCGCCGACCCCGAGCGGCTCGCGCGGTTCCTCGACGTGCTGCCCGCCGGGATGCGGGCGGCCTTCGAGTTCCGCGACCGGTCGTGGGAGGAGGACGCGTCGGTCCTCGAGCTCCTCGACCGGCGGGGCTGCGCGTTCGTCCTCGCCGACCGGCCCGGCGCCCGGGTCCCGGGGATCGTGACCGGTGGCTGGGCCTACCTCCGCTTCCACCAGGGGACGGAGCGGGGCCCGGACTACCCCAGGGAGAAGCTCCGGCGGTGGGCTGGGCGGATCGCGGGGCTCGAGGCGCGCGATGTGTACGCGTACTTCAACAACGACACCGGGGGGGCGGCGGTCCGGGACGCCGCGGCCCTCCGGGACCTCCTACGGGCGAGGGGGCTCGAGGTGGCCTGATCCCCGCCGCCGCCGGCGGGAGGAGAGGCGACGCCGCCTCGGGCGCTGGGAGCTGGAGGGGAGCGCGGGGGCCTTCGCGTCCTTCCCGCGGGCCCCCTTCCCTCCCCCGCCGGACCCCTCGTCGTCTCCCGCGCCGGACCCCTTGCCGTCCGCGCCCTTCCCCGGGCCCCCGTCCTCCCCGGATCGGTCGGGGGGCCCCTCGGGCTCGTCCTCGCAGTCGTCGCCTGCGTGGCCCTCGCCCTTGCCCTGCGCGTGCCCCCTCCCCCGGCACTCCTCGTGCCCGACGCCCTTCCCCTCCCCCTCGGGGGCCGGGGTGGGCTCCTCGTGCTGCGCGGGGGGCGGCTGCGCCGTGGGGGAGGGGGAGGGCTGCGGGCTGGGGGACGGTTCCTCGCCTCCACCTCCACCGCCGCCGTTGCCGCCGCCTCCACCGCCGCCGTTGCCGCCGCCACCGCCACCGCCGGTGGTCCCCCCACCACCGCCCATGGTCCCCCCGCCACCGGTCGTGACGGTCGGCGCCACGCCCGTCCCGCCGCCCCCGGGGAGCCCACCGCCGCCTCCCCCGGCCTGGGCCGGGGAGCCGACCGCGAGTCGGATCGGCGGGAGCAGCGGGTCCAGGATGCCGAACACCCCCCAGACCATGGGGTCGGTGAACGACGCGAGCAGCGGGGCGAGGGCAGCGATGGCGGCGTCCAGCCGAACCACGTTCGCCCCCGCCAGGATCGCGGCCTGGCGCTCGAGCATCAGCCGGCGGGCGAGGTCGATCGCGGCCGCCAGGTCACCGGCCTCGAGCGCTCCCCGGAGCGCCCCCAGGGTGATCGTGGCCGCCTGGAGGCGGGCGATCGCATCGAGGTCCGTCCGCTCCTCGGTCCCGCCCGGCGGCGGGGCCTGCCGGCGCGTCGGGCGCTCGGGGATCGCACGGAGCAGGCCGGCCACGAGCGCGACGGCCGTCGCCAGCCCGACGAGGGCCGCCGCCACCCGTGGCGCGCGGGCCGGCGGAGGCGGGGAGGGCGGCGGTGGCATGGCCGCCTCCCGGAGCCTCGGCGAGGGGCGCTTCTCGGGGAAGCGGATGGGGACCGTTGGGGCGGGTCCGGTGGCCGCCTCGGCGGGGCCGACGCGGCCGGTGAGGGTCGCGAGCACCGTCGCCAGGGCCTGGAAGCCCACCCCCTTCTCGAGGTAGGCGTCGGCCCCGGCGGGCGGGGGCGGCGTCGCTGCGGGGCGTCCCGAGGAGAGCTGCACGACCTTCACGTCCGGCGCCGCCTCCCGGAGTTTCGGGATCACCTCGCTCGCGTCCGTCCCCCCGAGGCGGTCGCCGAGGACCACGGCATCGGGCTCGAGGCGGCGGACCAGGCGCACCAGGTCGTCCGGCGTGGAGGACTCGCCGACCACCCGGAACCCCTGTCCTTCGAGGAAGAACCGCACGACGGCGCGGTCCACCGGCGTGTCGTCGGCGACCAGCAGCCGGGCCTGCTCCGTCCCCCCCATGACCCCCTCGGTCGAGCCCCCTGAGTCCCCGGCGGGCCGGGTCCGGGCGAAGGGTACCGCGGCCCCCACGGGAAGGCCATCCGCCCCTCGCCGTGGTTCCGCCTACGGACGCGTACCGCGTCCGCGGGTGTCCCGGGGAGGGGGGAGCTGGTTCGGCTCCCCCTGGTAGCGTGGCGCCCCGTGGAGGAGCGGCCCTTGGGGCGCACGGGGCTCCGGGTCCCCGTCGTGGGCCTCGGGACCTGGAACGTGTTCGACCTGCCCCCCGGCCGGGAAGGGCGGGCCCGCGAGGTCGTGGCGGCCGCCTTCGAGGCCGGGGCGAGGGTCGTGGACTCCTCCCCGATGTACGGGAGGGCCGAGGCCGTGCTGGGCCGGGCCTTGGAGGACCTCGGCCTGCGGGAGCGGGCCATCGTCGCGACCAAGATCTGGACCCCGTCCGTGGAGGAGGGGCGGCGGCAGTTCGCGGCCCAGCTCCTGATGTTCGGTGGCAGGGTCGACGTGGAGCAGGTCCACAACCTGGTGGCCTGGCGGGAGCACCTCCCCTGGCTCGAGGAGGAGCGGGCGGCGGGGCGGATCGGGCTCATCGGGGTGACGCACTGGGACGCGGCCCGCTTCGACGAGGTCGCGGCGGCGATGCGCTCGGGCCGGATCCAGGTCGTCCAGGTCCCCTACAACCCGCTCGAGCGGGAGGTGGAGCGGGAGATCCTCCCGCTCGCCGAGGAGCTCGGGTTGGGGGTCATCGCGATGCGGCCGTTCGCCGAGGGGGAGCTCTTCCCCGGGCCCCCTCCCGAGGCGCTCGCGCCCCTCGGCGTGCGGAGCTGGGCGGAGGCGCTCCTCCGGTGGACGCTCTAGGATCCCAGGGTGCACGTGGCGATCCCGGCGACCGGGAAGCCCGAGCACGCCCGCGCGAACGCCCGCGCCGGGGAACCCCCCTGGTTCGACGAGGAGCGGCGGGCCCTCGTCGCGCGGCTCGCCGCCGGGGGGTGCGGGCGGTGGCCGGGAGGCGCCGCGCCCGGCCGGCCGCGGCGGTGGTCCTCGCGGCGCTGCTCGTCGGGGCGGGGGCGTGCGGGCTCGGCGCACGGGGTGAGCGGGCGACGCCGGTGCCGGTGGCCTCCCCCAGGGCGCCTGCCACGCCCGAGCCGTCGGCGCCAACCACCCCCGAGGCGGAGACCCCGGGAGGAGCCTGGCCGCCCGCGCCCGACGCGCCGATCCCGCTCCGGGCGCGGCGCCTCGCGGCGGCCCTGGAGCGGACCACGGCGGCGCTCGACCGGGCCGTCGAGGCCTGGGTACGGGAGGGCGACCCGGGGGCGTGGCCGCCGCCGCGGGACGTGGTGCTCCTCGCCCTGTACCAGCAGCGGATCTACCGGGAGCTGGGCGCCCGCCCGGCGCTCGCCGAGCGGGTGCTCCGGCTCCTCCCGCCCGGCCTGCGGGGCGAGGCCTGGCGGAACTCGGCCGCGCACCGAGCCCTCCTCTCGCTCCTCCCCGAGCGGGTGACGCGGACGCCGCGGGTCCGCACCCGCGCCCCGCGGCCGGCCGACGAGCTGCTCGGCTACTACCGGGAGGCGGAGCGCCGCTTCGGCGTGGCGTGGGAGGTGCTCGCGGCGGTGAACATGGTGGAGTCCCGGTTCGGGAGGGTCACCTCCCCCAGCTCCGCCGGCGCCCTCGGCCCGATGCAGTTCCTCCCCTCGACCTGGAGGGCGTACGGGATGGGCGGGGACGTCCGCGACGACCGCGACGCGATCCTCGGGGCCGCGAACTACCTCGCCGCCTCCGGCGCGCCCGGCGACTACCGGCGGGCGCTCTACGCGTACAACCCGTCCCGGGCCTACGTGCGGGCCGTGCTCCTCTACGCCCGGCAGATGATGCGGGAGCCGCGTTCCTTCTACGCCTACTACAACTGGCAGGTGTACGTGCTCACGCCCCGAGGCGCGGTGCGGATCACCGGCCCCGGGGCCTGACGCGTATGGAGGACGTGCCCTCCGGGCCCGCCAAGCTCGGTGAGGTTCCTCTCCCCCGAACGGGAGGACTTGCTCTCTGCTCAGATCAGAGGATCAAGGGCAACCCCTCTCAGCCGGCGGGTCGGGGGATCGGGGTCAGGGTCACCCCGTACCCGAGCTCGGCGAGGATCGCCTGGGCGGCGATCTCCCCCACGCCGACCACCGAGTCGAGGAGACCGACCTCAGCGGCGAAAGGGGCGACCGCCTCCTCGATCCGGCCCTGGACGGCGGCGATGTCCTCCTCGATGTCGGCCACCCGGGAGAGCATCCGGGCAAGCAGGAAGGCGTGGTGCTCCCCGAGCCGGCCCTGCAGGGCCTTCCGCAGCTCCGGGAGCTCGGCCCGCAGCCGCCCCTTGGCGAGCCCGGCCAGGGTCTCGGGATCGGTCGCCCCGCCGACGAGGGCGGCGAGCATCGCGCGCCCCGAGGCGCCCATCACGTCGCTCGCCACCACGGCGAGCTTGATCCCGGCGTCCTCCAGGAGCTCGTGGATCCGGTTCACCTCGCGGTTGCGGTCCTCCACGAGCGTGCGGCGGTAGCGGGTGAGGTCCCGGAGCCGGCGGATCTCGGGCGGAGGCACGAAGCTGCCCCGCAGCAGGCCGTGGGCGAGGAGCTGGGCGAGCCAGGCCGCATCGATCACGTCGGTCTCGCGGCCCGGGACGTGCTTGACCTGGGCGGCGTTCACGACGAGGAGCTCGAAGTCCCCCTCCAGCGTGTAGGAGACGGGCTTCCGGTACACGCCGGTGGACTCCATCGCGACGTCGGTGACACCGAGGGATCGCAGCCGGTCCGAGAGCGCGAGCAGGTCCGGCGTCGTGGTGCCGAACTCCCGCACATCCTCGGTCACCTCCCCGCCCGCCCCCGTGATCCGCGCGCACGCGGTGAGCTGGGCCTGGTGGACGTCGAGCCCTGCGCAGCGGTCGATCGGTCGCTCCATCCGCATCCCTCCCCGATCCGTTCCTCCTGCCGCCGCGGGAGGACCGGGTGATGGAGCGGGTCTGCTCGTCGTGCTCGATGGCGACGGTCCGGGGTTCCGACGGTCCTCGCGTCAGACTCTCTCGCGGGCTCGCGGCTCCACAGAGACACGACGTCACCGCGCCGGCGACCGGATCTCATCCGGCCGGGGTGGCGTGCGCAAACGCCATGCGGGGCTCTCTCTGGTAGGAACAGGGGCGTGATGCTTCCGCAGCGAATCGAGCAGGTTGGGGAGGCGAAGGGCCAGGGGGGTACGTGAACGTGAACGCTCCGACCGCGGTCACGAGGCGTCTGGTGCGATCCACGGTCGTTGGCGTCGGCGTCGCTACGTTGCTCGGACTGGGGGTCGTGCTGGTCGCGGTCGATCCCGCTCACGCCGCCTGTAGCCCCGACAAGTCCAACTCCCACACGCAGGGGTCGGTCCCCCACAGGTAAAGCCGGGTGTTCTGCCAACCGGCCAACAACTACAGCTTCTCGGCCTGGACGAATCACGGCCACGGGCAGAAGTACGTCGCGATCTGGCATCCCGATACCTCGCATCCAGCTGGCTCGCGGATCCCAGAACGCCTCGTGCCAAGCGTACGGGATCGACGTTCATCACTACGGTTGGCACGATATCGCAGGAGTGAGTTGTACCGATCGCTACGCCGACGGCCACGGCTTCGACTGTCACCAGATGGAGGCGCTAGCATGACACGTCGTCCTCGGTTCCATGTGGGTCCCGTGGTCGCGTCCGCTGGGCTCCTCCTGGCCGCGGGGTCGTTGGTGGATTCACTAAGGGCCAGGGCAACTGGGCCCGTCGCCCCCCAGCCGTCATCCCCTGAGCCGTCATCCGCGCCGACGGTTTCGCGCACCACGATGGTCGACGGCGTGGAGTTCACCGTTCAGAGATCGGAGAGCGCGGAGGGGCCGTGCGTGGACGTGGTCGCCACGGTGGAGGGCATCGCCCAGGGAGGCGTGGGAGGAGGTCTGAGCGGCGACTGCGGCCGCCCCCAGGATGCGGACCTCGGGTGGGGACTCGGCGGGCTCCTCGTCGGTGATGAGTGGTTCAACATCGCCTACGGGGCCGCGTCGCCGGCCGTCGCGACGGTCAGCGTCAACGTCGGGGATGGCACAGAGGTGGCCGACGACGTCGCTGGTGCGGGCGTGTGGCTCGTCGTGGTCCCGGCCGAGCCCCTCGACGCCCGGAGCGACTTCTCCCAGATCCGCGCCCTGGATGCGACGGGAGGGGTGGTCGCCGAGGTGAAGCCGCCCTCGCTCGTCGCCTACCGCCAGCAGGCGCAGGCCGTCGGGACGGGAGCGGCACCGAACGGGTAGGGGCCGCTGCCGCGGAGGTTCAGCCCGCGCCGGCCAGGAGTCGCTCGAGGCCGGGACCCGCGGGATCGACCCACGGCAGGCCCCGCACCGAGCCGAACGCCCGGTCGGCCGAGACCAGCGCCTCGGCCCCCGCGTCCAGGGCGGCCGCCGCGAGGACCGCGTCGAAGGCGCCGAGGGCCGGGTGGCGCTCGAACAGCCTGAGGCCCTGGGCGAGGGCGTCGGCGCTCACCGCCAGCAGCGGGGAGAGGAGCTCGGCGTAGCTACGGCCGAGCTCCGCCGCGTCGCGGCGCGTCCGGCGTCTCGCCCGCACGTGGACGAACTCCTGGATGGCGTCGGCGGTCGTCGTGGCCGTGACCCGTCCCTCCCCGGCCGCCTCCACCAGGCGCCGGCACGGCCCCGCCAGGGGGTGATCCCCGCCGACCGCGTAGACCAGGACCGTGGTGTCGAGGACGATCACGCGCCGCTGGCCCTCAGTTCCTCCAGCTCCCGCCGGAGCTCGTCCGGATCGGGCACCGGCATCGGGGGGGCTGCGAGGATCCGCCGGGCGGCCCGCGCTCGGCGGCCACGCTCAGCCGGGAGGAAGGCATCGATGGCCTCGCGGATCACCCGGGCCACGGAGACGCCGCGGGCGCTGGCTTCGGCCGCCACCCGGCGGTAGCGGTCCTCGTCGATCAGGATGTGCAGCCTTCTTTGGAACATGCACATACATTAACATCACTCGAGCGCGGCGCGATCCCGCCCGCTGCTCACCCGCCGGATCCGGACCCCGAGCCCGTGGGAGGGTCCGGCCGTCTGACTGAGCGGTCGCTGTATACCGCGGCGTAGATGTCTACCCGGACGCAGATCTACCTGACCACCGAGCAGCGGCGGCGCCTGGACGAGCTAGCCCGCGGGCGCGGCACCACGCTCGCCCAGCTCATCCGGGAGGCCGTCGACCGCTACCTCGAGGCGTCCGGCCCGAGCGCGGCACAGGCCCTCGAGGCGACGTTCGGGCGTGCTCCCGCGTTCGAGGTCCCGTCCCGCGACGAGTGGGACCGTGGCTGATCTCTTGCTCGATACCGACGTCTTCGTCGACCACCTCCGCGGGGTGCGACGGATGAGGCCCGGGCGGCACCGCCTCCACTACTCGGTGGTCACCAGGTGCGAGCTCTTCGCCGGGCGGGGAGCGGACGAGGAGATGCTCCGGCTGCTCCTCGCGCCGTTCCGGGAACTCCCGGTCGACCGGGAGGTCGCCGAGCGCGCGGGCCGGATCCGTCGGGAGACCGGCGTGCGGACCCCCGACGCCCTGATCGCGGCGACCGCCCTCGAGCATCGCCTCACGCTCGTCACCCGGAACCTCCGGGACCTCCAGCCGGTCCGGGGTCTTCGGCTCTCGGCGCCCGAGCGGATCCTGCCGGCCCGATGAGCCGAGACCGCCGGTGTCCCGGCCGGGGGTGTAACGGTGATCGTGTCCCTTCAGCGAGGAGGGCCCGCCCGCGAGCTCCCGACCGGCCTCGCCGGCCGGGATCCGGGCGGGTCAGGGGCTCGCCGTGGGCAGCAGACCCAGCTCGCGGAGGACCTCCACCGGGAGCACGTGGCAGTACGGCTCCTTCCCGGTCTTCTCGTAGTAGCGCTGGTGGTGGTCCTCCGCCGGGTAGAACGCCTCGAACGGTCGGATCTCGGTCGCGATGGGCCGGTCGAAGCGCGCCTGCGCGCGCGCCTTGGAGGCCTCCGCCGTCCGCCGCTGCTCCTCGGAGTGGGTCAGGATGATGCTCCGGTACTGGGTCCCCACGTCCGGGCCCTGGCGGTTCACCTGCGTGGGGTCGTGCATCGCCCAGAACACCTCGAGGAGCTGCTCGTAGCTCACGCGTTCGGGATCGAACGTGATCTGCACGACCTCGGCGTGGCCGGTGGTGCCGGTGCAGACGAGCTCGTAGGAGGGGTTCGGGACGTGGCCCCCCGCGTAGCCCGAGACGACATCGACCACCCCCGGCACCCGCCGGAACACCCACTCCACGCCCCAGAAGCACCCCGCGCCGAACGTCGCCTTCTCCGGTCCCATGGCCCCTCCTTCCACCTCCAGCGTACCCCCGTCGAGAGCGCGACGGACCGAGGTGCGTGGGGTCCCTTCCGCCCCGTGGGCCTGGGTGACGGCCTCGCGCCATCGGGGGATGATGGCCCCGCCATGGCGACGACGGGGGGGAGGGCCCCGCTCGACGAGGAGGAGTTCCGGCGGTGGCGGAGCGAGGCGGACCGGGCCTTGGCGAGCGCCGAACGAGAGGCGGCGGCGGGAGCGCACAACTGGGCGTGCTTCCTCGCCGAGCAGGCGGCCCAGCTCGGCCTGAAGGGGCTCCTCCACGGCCTCGGGCTGGGCCCCTGGGGGCACGATCTCCCCAGGCTGGGGGCGCGGGCCGCCGAGGCCGGCATCGAGGTCCCCACCGGGATCCGCGAGGTGCTCGCCCGGCTGGGCCGCCACTACATCCCGCCCCGCTACCCGGACGCGCACCCCTCGGGCCCGCCGGGTGAGCACTACACGGAGGCCGACTCGCGGCAGGCGGCGGAGGACGCGCGGGCGGTCCTGGCCTTCGTGGACGGGGCGTGGGAGGTCCTCCGTGGCTGAGGTGCTCGCGGCCCGGCAGCGCGAGCGGCAGCGGCTGATCGGGCTGGCCCGCGAGCACGTCCGGCGCCTCTCGGAGCGGATCCCGGTGGTCGCGGCGGCGGTCGCGGGTTCGGTGGCGCGGGGCGACTTCAACGTCTGGAGCGACGTCGACCTGGTGGTGATCTCCGACGAGCTGCCCGCCCGGATCCCCGACCGGGGGGCGCTCCTCGCGGCCGACGCGCCCGCCGGGGTGCAGGCGGTGGGCTACACGCGGCAGGAGTTCCACCGGGCTCTCGCGAAGGGCGACCCGCTCGCGACCTCGGTGGTCCGGGAGGGTGTGGTGCTGCGGGGCGGACCGTTCTTCCGCGAGGCCGCGCGTGGAACCCACCGGTGAAGGAGCCGCGTGGAAGGCTCGGAGCCCGATGACGACGTGGGCGAAGCCCCTTGGTCGGAGGGTCACCCGCCGGCCGGCCAGTGCTCCACGGAGAGCTCGGGCATCGGGAAGTCCGTTGGGTTCCCGGTGACGAGGCGTCGGACGTCCGCCCGGCGCTGCTCGCGGACCCACGCCTGCCGGATCCTCGTCCCAGGCGTGGCCCGGGTCCGGGATGGCCCCCACCGCGCACGCAGCCTGGCCCACTCGGCGCCGAGGCACCTGCTCGATCCGCGGACGGGCGAGGAGCCGCCCCTAGCCCGAGGCGAGCCAGGCGGCGACGTCCTTGGCGTGGTAGGTGAGGACGAGGTCGGCCCCGGCCCGGCGGATCGAGGTGAGCAGCTCGAGGACGACACGCCGTTCGTCGAGCCAGCCCTGCATCGCGGCCGCCTTCACCATCGCGTACTCCCCCGAGACGTTGTAGGCGGCCATCGGGAACCCGGTGGCATCCTTCGCCCGCCGGAGCACGTCGAGGTAGGAAAGGGCCGGCTTCACCATCACGACGTCCGCACCCTCCTCGATGTCGGCCCGGACCTCCCGGAGGGCCTCCTCGGCGTTGGCCGGGTCCATCTGGTAGCCGGTCCGGTCCCCGAACCTGGGCGCGCACTCCGCCGCCTCCCGGAACGGCCCGTAGAAGCTCGAGGCGAACTTGGCCGCGTAGGCGAGGATCCCGACCCGCTGGAACCCGGCCTCGTCGAGGGCGTCGCGGATCGCCGCCACCTGCCCGTCCATCATCCCCGACGGCCCCACCAGGTCGGCGCCGGCCTCGGCCTGGGCCACCGCGATCCGCCGGTAGCGCTCGAGGGTGGCGTCGTTGTCCACCGAGCCGTCGGGGGCGAGGACCCCGCAGTGCCCGTGGTCCGTGTACTCGTCCAGGCAGAGGTCGGCGATCACCACGTGTTCCGGCCCGAGCTCCTCCCGGAGCACGCGCAGGCCCCGCTGGGCGATCCCCTCGGGGTTCCACGCCTCCGACCCCTCGGGGTCCTTCCGCTCGGGCACCCCGAACAGCATGAACGCGAGGACCCCGCGCTCGGCGATCTCCCGCGCCTCCTTCCGGAGCGAGTCCAGCGTGTGCTGGAACTGCCCCGGCATGGAGGGGACCGGGATGGGCTCGGCGATCCCCTCCTTCACGAACAGGGGCGCGATGAGGTCGGACGGGGCGAGGGAGGTCTCGCGCACGAGCTCCCGCAGCGCGGGCGTGCGCCGGAGCCTCCGCGGCCGGTGCCTCGGGAACGCCACGACCCCAATGATAGGCTGCCGGGCTCAGGGGAGGTCCGGGAGGTGACGGAGGTGGAGGGCGTGAAGAAGGTCTCGCTGGAAGGGCGGGTGCAGGGGCCGTCCACGCCGGGGATGGACCGCTTCACGGCCCTCGCCACCGACCGGCTGTGGGCGGGCGGTGCGCGGACCGAGCCCGGGATGACCTCCGCCTGGCACCACCACGGCGACCATGAGAGCGTGATCTACGTGCTCTCGGGCGCGCTCCGGATGGAGTTCGGTCCGGGCGGGCGGGAGAGCTTCGACGCCGGACCGGGCGACTTCGTCCTCGTCGGCCGGGGGGAGGTCCACCGCGAGAGCAACCCGGGCGCCGAGCCGGCGGACCTCGTGGTCGTGCGCACCGGGAGCGGGGAGTCCGTGGTGAACCTCGACGGTCCCCCTCCCGGGTAGTCAACGCCGGGAGCGGGTCGCCAGCGCTCGCTCCACCGCGTCGGCCAGGGCCTGGAGCGTGTGGGGGCGCGCCACCGCGTGGACCGTGAAGCCCGCCTCGCGGGCCGCGCGGGCGGTGACCGGGCCGATGCAGACGACCTTCGGGTTCCCCCGGGCCGCGCCCAGGAGCCGGACGAAGCCCCGGACCGTCGAGGCGCTGGTGAACGTGACGGCGTCGACCCTGCCGGCGCGGAGCGCGGCCCGGGCCTCGGCGGGGAGCGTCCGCGGGAACCGGGTGCGGTAGGCGTCGACCCGGACCGGCGTCCAGCCCTTGGCCGCGATCGCCTCCTCCAGCCCGGGGGGCGCGACGTCGGCCCGGGCGAGGAGGACCCGTCCCTCCCCGCGGGGGAACGCGCGGGCGAGCGCCTCCGTGGTGAAGGTCCGAGGAACCAGGGCGGGCCGGACGCCCCGCTCCCGGAGCGCCTCCGCCGTCCCCTCGCCGACCGCGGCGACGCGCGCGGGGACCTCGGCGAGGCGCGCGCCGCGCTCGCGGAGCCGTGCGTCGAGGGCCTCCACCCCGTTCCGGCTCGTGAGCACGAGCCACCGGAACCCGCCGTCCAGGAGCTCCTCCAGGGCGCGGTCGAGGCGGTGGGAACGGACCGGGACGACCTCGATGGCCGGGGCCACGATCGCCTCCGCGCCCCGGGCCTCGAGGAGCCGGACGAGCTCCTCCGCTTGCTCGCGGGGTCGCGTCACCAGGACGACCTTCCCGGCGAGGGACCCGCGGCGGGCCGGCACCCTACCCCTCCCCCCGGGCGCGGGCCAGGATCTCGTCCGCCCCCCGCTCCCGGAGCCGCGCCACCACCTCCGCCGCCACCGCCCCCGGGTCCTCGCCCCGGGCGTCGGCCGCGGCCGCGCGGTCCCCGTCGGGGGTGGCGACGATCGCCTCCAGGGACAGCCGGCCGTCGGGTTCCCGCCGGGCCTGCGCGCCGAGGGGGAGCGCGCAGCCCCCGCCCAGAGCCCGCATCACGGCCCGCTCCGCGGCCAGCGCGTCCCGGCTCGCCGGATCGTCCACCGCGGCCGCCGCCTCCCGGGCCCGGGCATCGTCGGCGCGGGCCTGCACCGCGAGGCACCCCTGGCCCGGCGCCGGCACGATGGGGACCCGCCGCGCGCGGGGCCTCCCCTCCGCCTCCAG
>Ga0101943_1002059_pt1 | contig 13910 bp, 17 predicted proteins | sample DewCreD2012metaG_5_FD_75244 | JGI IMG/M metagenome (GOLD analysis project Ga0101943, IMG submission 75244) | Hot spring sediment bacterial and archeal communities from British Columbia, Canada, to study Microbial Dark Matter (Phase II) - Dewar... ... | reverse complement strand
CCGAGGGGGCCTGGGCGGAGTTTCAGCGGAAGAGCCAGCTGGAGGTGTGGAAGCGCCAGCTGGGCGGGTACGCGGACCGGGTGGCCTCCATCCGCCAGCGGCTGGAGAGCCTGGCCACGGACCGGTTCCGGGTGGAGGCGGATTTGGGTGAGGCCCGGAGGCGGTTTGACCAGTACAAGGCCCAGCTCCCCAACCTGTCCATTGAGAACCTGGTAGCTGGTCTGACGGTGAAGGAGGCGGAGGCCTTGGTGGCGGACCGGTTGAAGGAGGCCGATTCCAGGCTCAAGGCGGCCGAGGGGGCCTGGGCGGAGTTTCAGCGGAAGAGCCAGCTGGAGGTGTGGAAGCGCCAGCTGGGCGGGTACGCGGACCGGGTGGCCTCCATCCGCCAGCGGCTGGAGAGCCTGGCCACGGAGAGGGCCATTAAGCAAACCCGCCTGGAGGAGGCGGAAAAGGAGTTGGCCAAGGAGCCCAGGCTGATCACCCTGGAGCGGGAGATCACCGCCGACCCGGCGGTGGCGGCCGCCATCGCCCAGGGGGGGAACCTGAGGGACCTCCTGGGCCTCAAGCTCAAGAACCAGGAGCTAAACCCCACCCACCTGAAGCTTCTCTCCACCGCCTTGGACCTCCGGGCGGACCTGGTGGCTTTGGACCGGGAGGAAAAAGCGCTCAAGGAAGAGGAGGCTAAGCTTGCGCCCTTGGTGCAGGATCTGCAGCGGCGGATTGCGGACGAGGAGGCGTTGCGGGCGCGGCTTTTGACGGATCTGGACACGGCGCGGGACATTTACAACGCGGTGTACCGGTATGCGGAGAGCCTGAAGAAGGTGGCCACGAGGCCGGACGTGGTCTTGCGGGAGGTGAGCCCGGACGTGCTGGCCTACCGGGACCGGATTGTGGACTTGGAGGCCAGGTTGGTGGCCCTGAAGGCGGAGGAGGAGGCGCTCAAGGAGGAGGAGAGGAAGCTTGCTCCCTTGGTGCAGGATCTGCAGCGGCGGATTGCGGACGAGGAGGCGTTGCGGGCGCGGCTTTTGACGGATCTGGACACGGCGCGGGACATTTACAACGCGGTGTACCGGTATGCGGAGAGCCTGAAGAAGGTGGCCACGAGGCCGGACGTGGTCTTGCGGGAGGTGAGCCCGGACGTGCTGGCCTACCGGGACCGGGTGGTGGGCCTCAGGGCCGAGATCGCGGGCCTGAAGGCGGAGGAGGGAGCCCTGAAGCGGAACCTCACCGAGCTGGACGGCCGCATCCGCGACCGCAAGGCCAAGATCGCCGCCCAGGAGCGGGAGAAGGAGGCCGTGACCCTGGAGTACGCCACCAAGAAGGCGGCCTACGAGGCCTTCCGTAGCCGCTACGACCAGATCGCCAGCCTCACCGCCCGGGACCTCATCTTTGACCACCCTAACCCCGAGTACCAGCGCCTGCGGGGTGTCCTTATCGACGCCCAGGCCGAGGAGGCGAGGCTCCTTGCCCGGAAGGCGGCCCTGCAGGCCCGCATCGCCCAGGTAGAGGCCCGTCTCGGGCTCCTCAAGGACCGGGTGGCCAAAGCCCAGGTGGAGCAGGACACGGTGAACCAGGCCCTGGACCTGGCCAAGAACGCCTACCTGGCCCTCACCCAGAAGCGCACGGACCTGCAAATCCAGATCGCCAGCAACCAGGAGGCCTGGGCCTCGGTCCTGGCCCCTGCCTACCCCGTCTACGAAAAGGTGGCCCCCAAGCGGGGCCTCCTTTTGGCCTTGGCCTTAGCCTTGGGCCTCATGCTCGGGGTGATGGCGGCCTTCGTGGCCGAGGCCCTAAGGCCGCCCCGGGCGGAGGCAGCGGGGTAGAGGTTTCCCGCAAGGGGTGTAGGGTGAGAAGCCGGGTCGGTAGCAAGGGCCGGATAACGCTTCCCCAAAGGGTGAGGGAGGTTTTAGAAGTAAAGCCGGGGGATGAGGTGGAGTTTGTGATCCGAGGCGGGCAAGTCTTCCTCCGGCCCAGGCAAGAGGTTCCCTTGGAGAACCTCTTCGGTCGGCTCAAGGTAAAGGTCGCCTACCCGGGAGAGGTGGCGGAAAGGGAGGCGCGGGCACAGGCATGGGTTCAAGGCCTGAGAGGCCGCCCGTCTTCTTGAGGCTCTATTGAAGGAGTGGGCCGAGTTGGGTATAGTAGAAAGCCGGTAGCCCCTTCGGGGGCTTTGGGAAGGGGAAGCCATGTTCGCAATCGTCAAGACCGGTGGCAAGCAGTACCGGGTGGAGCCCGGGCTGAAGCTTAGGGTGGAGAAGCTCGAGGCCGAGCCCGGGAGCCAGGTGGAGCTTCCCGTCCTTCTCCTTTCCGGGGAGAAGACGGTGGTGGGGGCTCCCTTCGTGGAGGGGGCCAAGGTGGTGGCGGAGGTGCTCGCTCACGGCAAGGGCAGGAAGATCACCATCTCCCGCTTCAAGGCCAAGGTGCAGTACCGCAGGAAGAAGGGCCACCGCCAGCCCTACACGGAGATCCTCATCAAGGAGATTCAGGGGTGAGCCATGGCACATAAAAAGGGTTTGGGTTCCACTAAAAACGGCCGGGACTCCCAGGCCAAGCGCCTTGGGGTGAAGCGGTATGGGGGCCAGGTGGTGAGGGCCGGGAACATCCTGGTGCGCCAGCGGGGCACCCAGTTCAAACCCGGCAAGAACGTGGGCATGGGCCGGGACTTCACCCTCTTCGCCCTGGTGGACGGGGTGGTGGAGTTCCAGGATAAGGGGCGGCTCGGCCGCTACGTGCACGTGCGTCCCTTGGCGTAGACCCAAGGGACGGCTTGGATGTTCCGGGATGTCCTGACCATCACCGTCGCCGCCGGTAAGGGGGGCGACGGTGCCATTTCCTTCCGCCGGGAGAAGTTCGTGCCCAAAGGGGGGCCCGACGGGGGGGATGGGGGACGGGGAGGGAGCGTGTACCTGCGGGCCAGGGGAAGCGTGGACTCCCTCTCGGAGCTTTCCAAGCGCACCTACAAGGCGGAGGACGGGGAGCACGGCAAGGGAAGCGGCCAGCATGGCCGTGCGGGCCAGGACCTCTACATAGAGGTGCCCCGGGGAACCCGGGTCTACGATGCGGATACCGGAGAGCTTCTTGGGGACCTCACGGAGGAGGGCCAGGTCCTCCTGGTGGCCAAGGGGGGGGAGGGAGGCCGGGGGAACATGCACTTCGTCACCCCCACCCGCCAGGCTCCCCGGTTCGCCGAGGCGGGGGAGGAGGGGGAAAAGCGGAGGCTTCGCCTCGAGCTCATGCTCATCGCCGACGTCGGCCTGGTGGGCTACCCCAACGCCGGCAAGTCCAGCCTGCTCGCCGCCACCACCCGGGCCCATCCCAAGATCGCCCCCTACCCCTTCACCACCCTAAGCCCCCACCTGGGGGTGGTGGAGGTGGGGGAAGAGGAAGGGGAGCGCTTCACCCTGGCGGATATCCCCGGGATCATCGAGGGGGCAAGCCAGGGGAAGGGCCTGGGCCTGGAGTTCCTGCGCCACATCGCCCGCACCCGGGTGTTGCTCTACGTGTTGGACGCCAGCGAAGAACCCCTTAGGGCCTTCCGCACCCTGCGCAAGGAAATAGAGGCTTACGACCCCGCTCTCCTCAGGCGGCCTAGCCTCATCGCCTTGAACAAGGTGGACCTCCTCACCCCCAAGGAGGTGGAGGAGAGGGTGGCGGAGCTGGCCCAGGAGGGGCTTCCCGTTCTGCCGGTGAGCGCCCTCACGGGGGAGGGTTTGGCGACGTTGAAGGAAGCCCTCCTCAGCTTGGTGAAGGCCACCCCGGCCCCCGAGCTTCCCAGGCCAGCCCCCAGGGTTCTCGTGGAGGCAGGGGTGGAGGTGGTGCCCCTGGAGGAAGGAGTGTACGAGGTGCGCTCCCCTGCCCTGGAGCGGTACCTGAGCCGGCTCAAGGGGGATCTCTCCGAGGCAGCGGGCTACCTGCAGGAGGTCTTCCGGCGCCAGGGGGTGGAGGCGGCCCTCAAGGCCAAGGGGGTGCGGGCGGGGGATATCGTGCGGATTGCGGGGCGGGAGTTTGAGTACATCCCGGGGTAAAGGCGGCTTGACCACGGAGGTTGAACCTTGCGCATAGGCCTTTTCGGCGGGAGCTTCGATCCCATCCACCTGGGGCACCTTTTGGCGGCGGCGGAGGCCCGGGCGGCCTTGGGGCTGGACCTGGTCCTCTTCGTGGTGGCGGCCCGCCCCCCCCACAAGACCCCGGTGGCCCCGGCGGAGGCCCGCTACGAGATGGTCCTCCTGGCCACGGCGGAGGAGAAGGGGTTCTTGGCCTCGAGGCTGGAGCTGGACCGGCCGGGCCCAAGCTACACCGTGGACACCCTAAGGGAGGCCAGGAGGCTTTTCCCGGAGGACGAGCTCTTCTTCATCACCGGGGCCGATGCCTACCGGGATGTCCTCACCTGGAAGGAAGGGCACCGGCTTCACGAGCTGGCCACCTTGGTGGCCGTGGCCCGGCCCGGCTACCCCTTGGAGGGGATGCCGGTGCCCGTGGTGCCTTTGCTGGTGCCCGAGGTGGGGATATCCAGCACGGAGATCCGGAGGCGGATCCGGGAAGGAGAGAGCATCCGCTTCTGGGTGCCCAGGCCCGTGGAGGTGTACCTTGAAAAGCACGGTTTCTACCGCTGAGCTGGAGGAGAGGGTAAAGGCCTTGGTCCGGCCGGAAAGGTGGGCGCACATCCAGAGGGTGGCGGCCCTGGCCCGGGAGATCGCCCTTAAAAACGGCCTGGACGGGGAGCGGGCTTACCTGGCGGGGCTTCTCCACGACGCCGCCCGGGACCTGGGGGAGGAGGAGCTCCTTAGGCTGGCCCCCCCGGAGAACGAGGTGGAAAGGGCCCATCCCCTTTCCCTCCACGGCCGGGCGGCCCGGGTTCTGGCCGAGGCCTGGGGGGTAAAGGACGAGGAGGTTTTGGAGGCGGTGGAGGGGCACGTGTACGGGGTGGACCCCCAAAACGGCCTGGGCATGGCCCTCTACATCGCCGACATCTCCGAGCCAGGCCGGGGGGTGAACGGGGAGATCCGGGAGCTCGCCCTTTCGGGGAGGCTCCTCGAGGCCTACCGCCTGGCGGTAGGGAACAAGGTGGCCTACCTCACCGCCAAGGGCATCCCCCTGCACCCTAAGACCCTGGCCGTGTACCGCCGTTTGCAGGATGCGCCCTAGGCTTTCCCTCCTCCTCCTTTCCCTGGCCCTTTTCGCCCTCGGGGGGGTGCTCTCCTGGCCGCGGCCGGGGGAGGGGGAAGGGGTGCGGCCCAGGAGGGCTGGGTCCTTGCCCGAGATGGGGGTGGTGGTGGCGGCCCGGGACATCGAGTACTGCGGCTACCACACCCCATGCGGCCCGGGAAGCCGCACGGACACCATCTTCTACGTACGCCTAAGGGGAGGGGAGGCCAGGGCCTTGGCCATTCCCCGGGACCTCTATAGCCCCCTGGTGGGGGGCAAGGTCAACGCCGCCTACGCCCGGGGTGGGGCGGAGCTTTTGAAGCAGGCGGTGGCGGAGGCCACGGGCCTGGTGGTGGAAAGGCACCTCATCCTCACCCTGGAAAGCGTGGCCCGGGTGGTGGACGCCGTGGGGGGGGTGGAGGTCTACCTGGAGCGCCCCATGCGCTACACCGACCGGGCGGCGAGGCTTTTCATCGACTTCCCCGCGGGAAGGCTTCACCTAAACGGGGAGGAGGCGGTGAAGTACATGCGCTTCCGCCACGACGCCCTGGGGGATTACGCCCGGTTGGACCGCATCAAGGGGGTGGTTTCCCAGGTGCTCAAGAAGGCCCAGGACCCCCGCACCTGGCCGGCCTTGGCCCTGGCCCTAAGGGAGGCCTGGCGGGAGCTGGACACCGATCTTTCCCTGGATGAGGTTTTGGCCTATCTGCCCGGGGTCCAGGGCCTGAGGCTTTCCGTGGCCACCCTGCCCACCCGCGAGGGGAGGGGGACCTTCCTCCTGGTGGACGAGGAAGCCCGGGCCCAGGTCCTGGCCCAATGGATGGGGATGGCCCTGCCTTCCTCTCCGCCCCAAGTGCCCGTGCGCCTAAAGGGGGAAAGGAGCCTGATCCTTTGGGGCCAAGCCCTTCTTGCCCGGGAGGGAATCGAGGCCCAGGTGGAGGAGGCGGAGGTGGCGCAGAGCGCGGTCTACACCAAGGACCTCGAGGCCGGAAGCTACTTCGCCGAGCTTTTCCACCTGCCCCTTCTTGCGCCCCACGGGCCGGTTCCCGGGGTGGTGGTGGAGCTCGGGCGGGACCTGGTACAATAGGGGTAGATGGTAAAGACCCTCGGTCAGCACGAAGGGCTAGATTTGCGTAAGCAAGAGGCAGTGGAGCTGGTAGCGAGGATCAAGGATCTCCTTGGGGAAAAGAAAGCGGAAAACGTGGTGGCCCTGGACCTGAGGGCGGTTTCGGAAAGCCTGGACTACTTCGTCCTAGCCAGCGCCACCAGCACCCCCCATCTTCAGGCCCTGGAGCGCCACGTGCAGGAGAAGCTGGAGGAGGAGGGGCTTCGCCCCAGGCCCACGGAGGGGCAGAGCCCCCGCTGGGTGGTCCTGGACTACGGGGAGGTGGTGGTCCACCTCATGACCCCTGAGGCCCGGGAGTACTACGACCTGGAAGGGTTCTGGGCGGACGCCGAGAGGATATGAGGACCCAGGCCCTGCGCCTAGTCCAGGGCCGAGTAGATGGCTTCTAGGTCCAAGGACATGTCCAGGCAGGGCAGGGGCACCTGGCCGCCGGCGTAGCGCTTCAGGCTGAAGCCCTTCCCCTCGCGGAAATACCCTTCGAGGCCCTTCCTTTCCGGGTCCAGGAGCAGATAGGCCTGGAGGCTTTCCAGATTCAGATAGGCCCGCATCTTCTCCCAGCGGTCCTGGGCCTCCGTGGAAGGGGAGAGGACCTCCAGGACCAGGCAGGGGCGTTCTTCCAAAAAGGGGTTTTCCCCTGGAGGGCCGCAAACCACCATGAGATCGGGGTAGTAGACGGTGTCGGGGGCCACCTTGAGCTTAAAGGTTTCCGCATGGACCCGGCACCCCTTTTCCCGGGCCCGGGGGAAAAGGGCCGCCACCAGGGCCACCACCAGGAGGTTGTGGCGGCGGCTGGCCCCGGCCATGGCTCTCGGGAAGCCCCGGACCAGCTCGTGGCGCACAGGGCTTCGGGCCTCCTCCTCCAGGTAGGCCTCGAGGGTCAGGGGGCGCTGGACTTCCGCGGGCTCGGCCATCTGCCCTCATTTTATCCGGGGTGGGGCTAAAGGCCCCATGATGAAGCGCTGGAAGAGGAGGTAAAACCCCAGGTAGACGAGAAGCTGGAACCAGAAGCTTTGGGCCCAGGCTAAGCCCAAGGCGGCGACGGCGATGAGGAGGAAGGTGGCCGCCACCATAACCAAGGTGGTGCGGAGGAAGACCCCGGGAAAGTATTTAAGGGCTTCCCGAAAGGTCTTGGGCCGCCTCTCCTCCCATTCCTTCAGGGCTTTCTTCTTGAGCTTTTCCTCGCGCTTCTTCTTGCCCACGGGGAAAGTATACTGGGGCCCGTGAAGGTGGCGCACACCGTGGCCGAGCTAAGGCAGGCCCTCCCCCGGGAGGGGGTGGGGTTTGTCCCCACCATGGGCTACCTCCACCGGGGGCACCTGGCCCTGGTGGAAAGGGCCCGGAAGGAGAACCCCTTTGTGGTGGTCTCCATCTTCGTGAACCCCCTGCAGTTTGGCCCGGGGGAGGACTACCACCGCTACCCCAGGGACCTGAAGCGGGACCAGGCCCTTTTGGAGGAGGCGGGGGTGGATCTTCTCTTCGCCCCCAGCGTGGAGGAGATGTACCCGGCGGGCTTCTCCACCCGGGTCAACGTGGAGGGTTCCCTCACCGCCCTTTGGGAGGGGGCGGTGCGCCCCGGCCATTTCCAGGGGGTGGCCACGGTGGTGGCCAGGCTTTTCCTCCTGGTGGGGCCGAGCCGGGCCTACTTCGGGGAGAAGGATTACCAGCAGCTTCTCGTGATCCGCAAGATGGTCCGGGACATGGGCTTTCCCCTGGAGGTGGTGGGGGTGCCCACGGTGCGGGAGGAGGATGGGCTTGCCCTTTCCAGCCGCAACGTGTACCTTTCCCCAGAAAGGCGCAAGGAAGCCACGGTGCTTTACCGGGCCCTGCAGGCCATGCGGGAAGCAGCCTTAAGGGGAGAAGGCGTGGCCGAGGCCTTGGGAAGGGGGGAGGAAGTGCTTAGGGAGGTTCCTCAGTTTCAGCCGGACTACCTGGCCATCGTCCACCCCGAGACCCTCCTTCCCCTTTCCCGCTTTGTTCCCGGGGCCAGGGGGATCGTGGCGGGCCGCTTCCCTGAGGTGCGCCTGATCGATAACCTGGAGGTGTACCCATGAGCGAGGCTTCTCCCCAGGAGGGCAAGCAGAGCCTCTTGGAGATGCTCAAGGCCATGGTCCAGGCCCGGGCCTCGGACATCCACCTGCAGGCGGGGGCCCCGCCCGTGATCCGGGTGGACGGGAAGCTGAAACCCTTCGGCAACCGGCCCCTGACCCCCAAGGACCTCGAGGCCATCGCCAAAGCCCTCCTCACCCCGGAGCAATGGGAGGAGGTGGAGTACCGCAAGGAGCTGGACTTCGCCTACACCATCCCCGGGGTGGCCCGCTTCCGCTGCAACCTTCTGAGGCAGAGGGGAAGCTTCGGCTTGGTGATGCGGGTGGTCTCCGAGGTCATCCCCAGCTTCGAGGCCCTGGGCCTGCCCCGGGAGGTGATGGAGGGGCTCGCCGCCAAGGAGCGGGGGCTCATCCTGGTGACCGGGCCCACGGGTTCAGGGAAAAGCACCACCTTGGCGGCCCTCATCGACCACATCAACCTGCACTACGCCAAGAACATCATCACCATCGAGGACCCCATAGAGTTCTTGCACAAGCACAAGAAGAGCCTGGTGGTCCAGCGGGAGGTGGGGCTGGACACGGATAGCTTCTACTCGGGCCTCAAGTACGCCATGCGCCAGGACCCGGATGTGATCCTGATCGGGGAGATGCGGGACAAGGAGACGGTGGAGGCCGCCCTCATGGCGGCCCAGACCGGGCACCTGGTGCTTTCCACCCTGCACACCCTGGATGCGGCGAGGACCATCAACCGCATCATCGAGTTTTTCCCCCTGCATGAGCACCACCAGGTGCGCATCCTCCTGGCGGAGTCCCTTCTCGGCATCCTCTCCCAGCGCCTTCTGCCCCGGGCGGACGGCAAGGGGAGGGTGCTGGCCCTCGAGGTGCTGATCGCCACCCCCTACGTGCGGGAGCTCATCAAGGACGAGGACAAGACCCCCCAGATCAAGGAGGCCATGATGGAGGGCTCCATTCACGGGATGCGCACCTTCGACCAGCATTTGGTGGAGCTCTACACCCAGGGGCTCATCTCCCTGGAGGACGCCCTTTCCGCCGCCACCAGCCCCCACGAGTTCAGGCTCCTCCTCACCAAGGCCACGGGACAGGCGTACTGAGAAGGTGGCCTAGGGCTTCAAGAGGAGGAGGTTAAGGCCCGGGAAACGGAGAAAGTCCTGGTCAAAGGTAACCAGTCGGTATCCTCCGGCAAGGGCAAAGGCAGCCAGATAGGCGTCGGTCCAATGACGGTAGCCAAAACCCTGGGCCACCAAGAAGGACAAGGCGTCTTCCAAACCCTCAGGCTCCTCCACCACGGGAACGCCCGCGGGGCCCCGTAGCTCCCGGTAGACACGCCAGGCTTCCCCCATCTCCAGGGGCTTTCCTCCCATGGCCTTTGGGTTGGTGAGGAGGCGCAAAAGCCCCAAGGCGGTCACGCGGACCAGGACAGGTTCCGCGGCTACCCCCCAGTAGCGCTGGGCCTCGGGGTGAAAGGGATGCTCCGGCACCAAGAGGGCGAACCAAAGGTTAAGGTCCGGGAGGTCCATCCTCTAAAAGCTCCCAAAGTTCTGCCCCCGTCCAGGAGGGAATCTGGCGGCCAGCCGGGGGGATCTTGGGTAAAGGACGGGGCTGGCGCTGGGCCTGGCGGCGAAGGCCCTCCTCCAGGTAGCGGATCACCAGCTCCCTTAGGGTTTTCCCCTCCTTGGCTGCCTGGAGCTTGAGGTGGCGGTACAGTGGGTCAGGGAGGTCCAGGGTGGTGCGCATAAAAGCATATTAGCACATTAACCAGACAGGCCAACGCCCACGCACGCCCCGGACCGGTGGGGATCACCGGGTACGCCTCCCCATACAGACCTTCCACCCCCTGGGATACCACCCCACCCTGGCAGAGGCCAGGGTGGGGCACACTAAAGGGCCTAGGCTGCGCGGCACCTTGGGGAGCTTGGGGGAAATGGTATCAAGGCCAGGGTATAGGTACCCCTGGGAAGTGAAGAGGCTCGGCCTCTTCCCCGGGAAGGAGGACCCGGTGTTCCGTGTAAAGGCCCTCCTTGGGATGGCGGAAGACGTGGAGGCGGTTTTCCGAGAGGTCGAGAATCCACACCTCGGGGATTCCCGAGCGGGCATAAAGGGGAAGCTTTACGTTTCGGTCGTAGTCCAGGCTGGACTCGGAAACCTCCACCAGGAGCAGGATGTCCTCGGCGCTGGGGAGGGCCTCCCAGTAGTCCTTGGGCTTGAGGAGGGCGATATCGGGCTGGGGCTCGGAGTCCGGGGGCAGGCGTACGGGATTTTGCGGCCATACCAGGGCCTGGTTTCCCAGAGCCTCCGTGAGCCGCTTAACCAAACGGGCTACGACCAACGCATGCTTCGGACCGATAGGGCTCATCTGGTACACCTCCCCGTCCAGAAGTTCCACCCCCGTGACCCCCTGGAAGAGGCGCTCGAACTCCTCGATCCCAAACCGGTACCGCTGGGCCATAGCCCTAGCGTAGCATGGGGGCATGAACCCCGTGCAGTTTATCCGCGAGAAGCGGGAGGGCCTGAAGCACAGGCGGGAGGACCTGAAGGCCTTCCTCGAGGGCTACCTGAAGGAAGAGGTGGCGGACTACCAGGTCGCCGCCTGGCTCATGGCCGCCTTCCTGAGGGGCCTGGACCCGGAGGAAACCCTATGGCTTACGGAAACCATGGCCTACTCGGGGAGGGTCCTGGACCTCTCCCATCTGCCCCACCCCGTGGACAAGCACTCCTCCGGGGGGGTGGGGGACAAGGTGAGCCTGGTGGTGGGGCCCATCCTGGCGGCGGCGGGGTGCACCTTCGCCAAGATGTCGGGCCGGGGCCTGGCCCACACCGGGGGGACCATCGACAAGCTGGAGTCGGTGCCGGGCTGGCGGGGGGAGATGACGGAGGGGGAGTTTCTGGAAAGGGCCGAGCGCATCGGCCTAGTCATCGCCGCCCAAAGCCCGGACCTGGCTCCTCTGGACGGGAAGCTCTACGCCCTAAGGGATGTCACGGCCACGGTGGAGAGCATCCCCTTGATCGCCAGCTCCATCATGAGCAAGAAGCTGGCGGCCGGGGCGAGGAGCATCGTCTTGGACGTGAAGGTGGGCAAGGGGGCCTTCATGAAGACCCTGGAGGAAGCCCGGCTTCTCGCCAGGACCATGGTGGGGATCGGCCAGGGGGCGGGGCGAAGGGTTAGGGCCCTCCTCACCAGCATGGAGGCCCCCCTGGGCCGGGCGGTGGGGAACGCCGTAGAGGTCCGGGAAGCCATAGAGACCCTGAAGGGAAAGGGACCGGAGGACCTTTTGGAGGTGGCCCTGCGCCTTGCGGAGGAGGCCTTACGGCTTGAGGGGCTGGACCCGGGCCTGGCCCGTAGGGCCTGGGAAAGCGGCAAGGCGCTGGAAAGGTTCCAGGCCTTCCTCGAGGCCCAGGGGGGAAATCCCCGGGTGGTGGAGGACTTCTCCCTGCTTCCCCTGGGGGAGGAGCTTCCCCTCGCCTCGGAGAAGGAGGGCGTGGTGCAGGAGGTGGATGCCTACCGGGTGGGCCTGGCGGTTTTGGCCCTGGGGGGCGGGCGTAGGAAGAAGGGGGAGGCCATCGACCACGGGGTGGGGGTCTATCTGCTGAAAAAGCCCGGGGACCGGGTGGAAAGGGGGGAGGCCCTGGCCCTGGTCTACCACCGCGGGAAGGGCTTGGAGGAAGCCCTGGCCCACTTAAGGGAGGCCTTCCAGCTGGGATTTTCGGCAAGCCCCCTGCCCCTGGTCCTGGATGCTGTGCCCTGAGGCGCAACATAGGGTTGCGCAAGGCAGGTGGCGGTGGGGTGGGGTATACTCGACCGGATGAAGCGGCAGGCTAGGAGGCCCGTGCGCTATACCCTTCTCCTCGCCCGAAGCGGCGGGGGAAGCCGGGCGGTGTCCCTGCCGGGGTGGGCCGTGGCCCTGATCCTGGTCCTCCTGACCCTTTGGACCGGGGCCAACCTCTACCTCTGGCATAGGAGCCGGGAGGCCCGAACCCTCGAGGTTCGCCTCCAGGCTCTTTCCCAGGAGGCCCGGAGGCTTTCCTTGGCCCTCGAGGCGGAGCGGGCCAAAAACGGGGCCCTCTCGGAGGAGGCCAAGCGCACCAAGAAGGAGCTTGAGGAGATCAAGAAGGCCATAGAGGAGCTCCGCCGCCGGGCGGGGCTTTCCCCTTTAAACGCCCTTCCCGTGCGCTACCAGGAGGGGGGCCAGGGGGGTGGGGCCGTGGCGGCTTCCTCGGGGGAGGAAGCCCTGGCGGGCTGGGCGGAGGTGCGGGCCGAGGTCCTGGACCTAAGGAACCAGCTTAAGGAGGTGGTGCCGGCCTTGGAGAGGACCCTGGAGGTGGAGCGAAGCCTCCCCCGGGGCCTGCCCCTAAGGGGTTACGAGGGGATCACCTCCTTCTTCGGTGTGCGCAAGAACCCCTTCGGCCCGGGGTATGAGTTCCACGACGGCCTGGACCTCTCCGCCCCTTACGGTGCCCCCGTCTACGCCACGGGAGGCGGGGTGGTGGCCCGGGCCGGCTGGATGGGGGCCTATGGCCTCGCCGTTCTCCTGGACCACGCCGAGGGGTACCAGAGCCTCTACGGCCACCTTTCCCGCATCCTGGTGCGCCCCGGGCAGAGGGTGGAAAGGGGGCAGGTCCTGGGGTACGTGGGCTCCACGGGCCGCTCCACCGGTCCCCACCTCCACTACGGCGTCTACCGCTACGGGTCCCCCGTGGACCCGAGGCCCTACCTAGACCCCCTTTGGGCCTCCCGTTAAAATGGGGCGGATGTTGGGTAGGAAGCAGGCGGGGACCCTCACCTACCTGGGGTCCGACACCGAGGTCCTGGGGGACCTGAGGGCCAAGGGCCAGGTGCGCATCGACGGCCTGGTCAAGGGCTCGGTCTACGTGGAAGGGGAGCTGGAGGTGGGGCGCACGGGCCGGGTGGAAGGGGAAAGGGTGGAGGCAGGGAGCGTCCAGATCCACGGGGAGGTGAAGGCGGACCTGGTGGCTCAGAAGGTGAGCCTTTCCAAGACGGCCCGCTTCACCGGCACGGTGCGGGCCCAGGTCCTGGATGTGGAGGCGGGGGCGGTCTTCATCGGCCAGAGCCTGGCGGGGGAGACCAAGGCCCTCGAGGCTCCCAAGGAGGCGTAGCGTGGCCCTAGAGCGGCTTTTCCGGAGAAAAAGGCCCAGCGGGGGGAACCGGGACGTCCCCGAGCTTTGGACCAAGTGCGAGGCCTGCGGGGCCCAGCTCTACAAGAAGGAGTTCCGGGAAAACCTCTACGTCTGTCCCAAGTGCGGCCACCATCACCGGGTGCCCGCTTCCGAAAGGGTGGAGATGCTGGCGGACCCCGGCACCTTCCAGGAGATCACCGGGCTTAGGCCCCTGGATCCCTTAGGCTTTGTGGACACCAAACCCTATGCGGAAAGGCTCAGGGCCTACCAGGAGGAGACCGGTCGCAAGGACGCCATCCTGGGGGGTACCTGCGCCATCGGTGGGGTGCCCGCGGTCCTTCTGGTCATGGACTACGCCTTTGCTGGGGGGTCCATGGGGAGCGTGGTGGGGGAGGAGATCGCCCGGGGAGCGGAAAGGGCGGCGGCGGAGGGCCGGGCCCTGG